>Ga0123339_10002995_pt1 | contig 11320 bp, 11 predicted proteins | sample lystaG_FD_89956 | JGI IMG/M metagenome (GOLD analysis project Ga0123339, IMG submission 89956) | Glacier valley bacterial and archeal communities from Borup Fiord, Nunavut, Canada, to study Microbial Dark Matter (Phase II) -... | ecosystem: Environmental > Aquatic > Freshwater > Ice > Glacier ... | reverse complement strand
TTGGAGATCAAAGTGTGAGTTTACACATGAATCATATGCCATGCAGACATTACCATGTTGGCTTATTTTGTCGTCACCTGCTTCACTGTTTGCTGCCTCATCTCTTCCCGGCGCATCGGCATCGCGTCGATTAGCCCGAAAAGGTTAGCTGCCGAGATCGGACGCGCTGTCGAATAAGCGATATGCCCGTCCTTGCCGATCAAGACTGCCCGGAATGCGCCTGCCTTCGGTCCATATTTTGCGCGCAGCCGTGAGGCGGCATCCACAGAAATCGCCTCCTTCCCCACCCGACTTTGTCCCGTCTCGAAAACTTCGATGCGGACAAGATCGTGCTCTGTAAACCCTGTCCCGCTGCTCGCAAACATCTTCTGCTGTCTGACAAAACGGCTGTCATCAGCCGACAGCGCAAACAGGATCAGGACACGCTTCCGATTGCGATAGGCGTGCACATCGAAATTATTTTTTGCTCCACTTAGTTTCTCTGCTTCTGGTTTCGGCTTTCCGTTTGCTTCCATTTTCCGTCCTGTACCGCTTCTGCTGTTTGCCGTGCCTTTTTGCGCCGCTGCCTTCGACGCCGTCTGCGGAATAGTCTTCGTTTGCAGTGGGGCTGCACCAACTCCTGTACACACGACGCCGAGCGCGAAAACAATTCCGATTACTCGTTTGCAGTTCATACTCTATAACTTTCATAAATCCAGTATTTCAGCGTTTTATGAATCGACGAGCGACGCGGGGGTTTTGTTGCGGCAGGAAAATAACAGGGCAGTGTCGAACCCGTACCCACTCGCTAATTACAGAGATGAAAAGGAGTTCACACAATGCCACGAGTCGACGGACGCGGCAGCAGCCAGATGCGCCACGCCAAAATCACACGCGGGTTCATGCCCAACGCCGAGGGATCCTGCCTGATCGAAATGGGCAACACAAGAGTCATTTGCACCGCATCGGTCGAGGAAAAGCTGCCGCCCTTCCGCAAGTTCGAGGGACACCTCGGCTGGGTGACCGCCGAATACGGGATGCTGCCCCGCGCAACCAATACGCGCTCACAGCGTGAGACGAAAAGCGGTCCGGGCGGGCGCACGATGGAAATACAGCGGCTGATCGGGCGCAGCCTGCGCACTGTCGTCGAGATGCCCGTGCTCGGCGAGCGCACGATCTGGCTGGACTGTGACGTGCTGCAGGCGGACGGCGGCACACGCTGCGCCGCGATCACGGGCGCGTATGTCGCGCTGGCGGAAGCCTGCCGGAAACTGGTCGATAACAAGCAGATACCGCGTATGCCTCTAACAGGTATGGTCGCCGCGATCAGCGTCGGCGTGGTCGGCAGCGACGAATATCTCGACCTCTGCTACGCCGAAGACAACGGTGCGGGCGTCGATTTCAACGTTGTCGCCACCGATAAAGGACGCTATATCGAGGTGCAGGGCACCGCAGAGAACACGCCCTTCGACCGCCCGCGCCTCAATCGCCTTCTCGACCTCGCTCAGATCGGTATGGACGAACTGTTCCGCCTGCAAAAGTCTGCGCTGGAGGGTGTGCTGTGAGTCAGGAGTCTGCTTTGAGCATCGAGAAAAGTTTTGAGCGCCGTTTACTCGTCGCGACAACCAACCTCAAGAAGGGCGGCGAGATGCTCCAGATACTGAGTGAAGCCCGGCTCGGAATCGAGATAATCACGCTGGCAGACCTGCCGCCGATGCCCCCGGTCGATGAAACCGGCGAGACTTTCATGGCAAACGCGCATCTCAAAGCAGATGCTGCCATCTCACAATCCGGTCTCGTTACGATCGCCGACGACGGCGGGCTGGTAATCGACGCACTCGACGGTCACCCGGGCGTCAAATCGCATCGGTTCCTCGGAGAAGAAACTTCCTTCCCCGAAAAAATGGCGGCAATACTCGAAATGATGCGTGATGTGCCCGACGAAAAACGCACCTGTCGTTTCGTCTGCGCGGTCGTGATCGCCACACCGGACGGCGGCTCGTTCGAGTGTACCGGCGTATGCGAAGGGCACATCGCTCACGAAATGCGTGGGTCGAATGGTTTCGGCTACGACCCGATCGTCTATCTGCCGCAGCGAAACAGAAGTATGGCGGAACTGCTGCCAGTAGAGAAGCACACGATCAGCCATCGGGGCAAGGCGCTCGCGCTGGCGATCCCGGAACTGCGCGCGTTTTTCGCGTAGCTGGAGCCGGAGCTTTTGAATCGGCGGCACAAATCCACGTTCTGCTCGTCAGTTCTGTGCGTCATTATGGAAAGTGCATAGTAAGGTGGCTAACCACCCCCCGGTCCCCTCCTTCGTAAGGAGGGGGAGAAAATATACGCACCGTCAATTGCTCTCATATCCGGGTACTGAAAGTACTCGACTGCAAAAAGCAAACGTCTTGCAGACGAAAATGCACATTCACGAAGCGTACCGGTATCGCGTCCGTAAGATGACTGGCGGAACGCCACCGAGACGGTGGTTTTGATTGATTTTCAACCACCGGAAACTAACACGCGGCATGCCCTCCAATGGCATCACGTCCGAAGGACACTGGGCGGAACGGCAGGCAGACCGGGGTTTTAACCCTGGGAATAAAAGCGAAGCGGAATGTGCCGCCTCTGCCAGCCCAGGCGACGCCTGAGCACAACACATGCCGGACTATGAGTGCGAGATGGCGGATAGAACAGGATTTACCTCGGAAACCAGAGCAGGAGGCAGCAGCTTGGATTCGGAAGTGGGCGTAGAGAGAGCAAACGTCGGGCAGCGGTTTGCGGCGCTCTTCGAATGTGCCGAAGCGCCCGGAGTTCAGCGCACTCGATTTCAGCGCATGATTTGCTACATCAAACGGCTCTCGGACGCCTATGGTACGCACCAGTGCAGCCTGATGGCATGCGCATGCGCGTACTGCGCGATCCTTTCGGTGGTTCCTTTGCTGGTAGTCGGCGTTGCCGCGCTCGGCTATTTTCTCGGTGGCTCCGATAATGCGCTGCAGCAGGTACTGACTGCTTCGCGCCGCTATGCCCCGGTCGATCCCGCATTTATCAAAGAGACTCTGCTGCACGTGCTGCAGGATCGTAAGCTGATCGGGGTGTTCGGGATCGTCGGTCTGATTTATGGTGCACACCAAACGTTTCTGGCGATGCAGCCCGCAATGAACATCATCTGGGTCGCGCCCGAGACCCGTCACTGGCTGCGGCAGCGCTTCGTTGCCGTCATCGCCACTTTCATCACACTGATACTGCTCGGCGCCGACTTGACCGCCACTACCTGCATCGCGCTGATTTCGCAGTACAACTCCACGTTTCTGCCCGGTCTTACAGAGGCGAGGCTGCTGCGCCTCGCTCTCAACATCTCGCCGATGCTGCTGACCACAATTCTGTTCGCGACCCTCTATCAGATACTTCCGGCGCGCGCCGTGCCGATCCGCGCCGCACTCGTCGGCGCAGCCGTCGCCGCCCTCTTCTGGCAGCTCCTGAAAGTCGGTTTCGCTTATTCGCTCGTCTATGTCCACACATACGACCGGCTGTACGGATCGCTCAGTGGCGTAGTGATCCTTGTCGTCTGGATATACTATTCGATGGCGATTCTGCTTCTTGGCGCGGAGATCGCCGCCGATTACGAATTTACGCGGCATGGACGTAAGGAGGCACAGGATCGCTCACATTCCGGCGCGGACCTGAGCGCGGCGAAAGGCATTCCGCACCTGTTTCCGATCGCAGAAAATAAGAACAATATTCAAAACTATGCGCCGGGAGAAGCGTCTGAACAGTCACAGGCACCAGTAAATGGCGAGCAGGAAGAAAAGCGGTCGGGGAAATTGCCGGAAAACCAGGCACAAAATCAGGCAGAATCGGCTGAGACAGTCGTGCCGCCGCAATACGTTTCTTCTGAACCAACGGTCGAGCTGCCACAGCAGACGGCGGCACAGCAAAGCCCGGGAACCGACTCAGCGCCTCCCGACGTATGATTGTCAGCCATCCACCATCCAAATCTTGCGGTTAGAGGCTAAGAGATAGAAAGCAAATTGTGATGCCCGAGACGAAACATTATCGCCCTGCTCGATCGCGACGCCTCGGTATTGCACGCGCAACCTGGTTCGCCTGCTGTGCATTGCTTCTGCCGCTGACTACTCTTGCTCTCTCGCCCCACGACATACCCCGCCCGGTGCGTCAGGAAACGAATGAGAAATCTTCAGTTCCGTTGCGAGTTCTGATCGTTGGCGGTGGTCCCAACCTCGAGTATAATCAGGTCGCAATCGAAAGCAATGTACGGTATGTTTCCAAACTGCTGCCGTCCGACGCGATTCGGACGACGCTTTTCGCCGACGGTGACGCGAATCATGCGACGGTGCTGTACGATGACGATCCACACGCGATGCCTGCCGGTGAGCGTGTGCTTCGGCTGCTGCTCGGTGGACGCGACAGCGAGAGTTATAGCCCCGCACACTACCGCAAGCCGAATTTCGGCAAACTCGATGGCGCAGCGAATCGCAGCGAAATCGACCGTACATTCAATCGGATCGCAGGCGAGGAAAGCGCGGCAGCGCCACCCGAACCGCTGCTGCTCTACTTCACCGGTCATGGCAGTCTCGACGCGGCGAATCCGGAAAATAACCAGTACGATCTCTGGAGTTCCAAACAGAATCTGACGGTGCGCGACCTTGCGCAGCAGATTGCCCGCCTGCCGGAGAACGTGCCTGTCACGGTGGTCATGGTCCAGTGCTTCTCCGGCGCATTCGGAAATTTGATCTTCGAGGGCGGCAATCCCAAAGGGCATTCGACGGACCGCGACATCGCAGGTTTTTTCGCAACCGTGCCGGACCGCGTTGCAGCGGGCTGCACCTCGGCTGTCAATGAGGCTGAGTATCACGATTTCACCTCCTATTTCTTTGCGGCGCTGACGGGTATCGACCGCGTCGGGAGGCGCATCACCGGCGCGGACTACAACCACGACGGGCGGGTCGGCATGAACGAGGCGTTCTGCTATTCTCTGTTACACGATGAGTCTATCGATGTACCGGTCTGCACGTCAGATGTCTTCTTGCGTCGCTATTTGCCCATGAACCAGGGACAGGAAGCCGTGCTGTTCAAAACACCCTTCAAAAGTATATTTGCCTGGGCAACGCCTGCTCAGCGCGCCGCGCTCGATGGACTCTCCGCCCGCCTGCATCTCGCTGGAGACGATCGTCCCGACATAGCCTATCAGCAGTTCCAGGGCAGGATGAGCGCCCGCAGCTTCACGCAGCACAGGTCGGATGGCACGGCGGCAAGACGCTATGCCAGCCTGCGTACCGAGGGACGCGCACTGCTGAAACAGCGGTTTCCCTCGGTACGACTGTCTGATCTGGAACTCACCGGAGCAGATGTCAGGACAGCACTCGCGGAACTGACAAAACAGGCGGACGCTGGCGAATGGAAGGAACTGCTGGATGCCGATGATGCACTCGATAAGGCGGATGCCGAGGCGGAAGACGGCGCGATTGCAGACTCTCGGGTGCTTCGATTCGTGCGCCTCTGTAAGAGCGTAATGCTGGCGCATCGTCTGGGCGAGAGCGGCGAAAAAGCTGTTCAGGCGCGCTTCACCCGTCTGCAGGAAGCAGAAAGCCGCACAGTGCTTCCGCCCGTAAATCGGCAGGCATCCAGTAGAAGCGCCTCCCCGTAGCGCAAAATGTGTCACAATGAGCGGATGCTGATGAAGCGATATTGATTTACACGCTGCGGAATACCCCTTTCATTCAGCGTAACTATTCACCCTCACCCCGACTCCCTCTCCCGAATGACGTACATTCGAAGCAGAATGTACCACCTGTGTGGAGAGGAGGGAGAGAAATGCCCGATAGACTGGCGGGGGTGAATAGTTACCATTCAGCTTCGTTACGTACTGAAGCAGCTCCCGGGAATGCAATTTATGGCTGACGTGCCGCCTCATCCTGTCTCTCCTGCCACCGGACCGCTGCTTCAAAGCCTTATCGCGCGCATCAAACTTTACGATGTCCCGCCGCGCTTCGATCAGCCCGAACTCATCGACGACGAAACGCAGCCCTACGCCGATTTCCGCGCCAGTATGACGGACGTACAGCGCGCCAATCGCTTCCTGGGAGGAACCCGGGTTGTGACACGGCAGATGCAGCGATGGTTCGAGTCCGGGCGACACCAGAAGAAAACCAGGAAGAAAACCAATACGAACGCCGCTCAAGAATATAGAGGACACAACCGTTCTGTCCTACCCACTGTCAAACCAGGTGTCCCCTCAGTGGGAAGTGCGGCAGTCAGGCCGTTGCGATGCCCGCTTACTATTCTCGATATTGCGACGGGCTCGGGCGATCTTCCGACAGCGATTTCCGGGCTGGCACAGCGTGAGAGAGTCGCTGTTCAGATCATCGGGCTCGACTTCAGCAAGCCGATTCTACGCTTCGCGCGCGAAGAGGTCGGCGGAAGTGAGGATATTCGCCTGCTGCGTGGGGACGCGTTTCGCCTGCCTTTCGCCGATGGCAGTTTCGACTATGTGCTCTGCTCGCTGGCGTTTCACCACTTCGACTTTGAAGAGTGCATCACGGTACTTCGTGAGATGGAGCGCGTCTCGCGGCGCGGCTGGCTGGTCAACGATGTGCGGCGCGCGTGGTCGGCATGGTGGCTGATACGTATCATCACGCGGCTGATCGGAGCGAACCGCCTGACCCGTCATGATGCGCCGGCCTCGGTTCGTCGCGCGTATTCACTGGCGGAGTTCGCAGCAATGCCTGCCGCACTGGGTCTAAGTGTTGGCGACAGAACCAATCGGGCAGTTCTCCTGCGGCGCAGCCTATTTTACCGAATGGCATTGATCAGAGATAAGAACCCGGGTAACAATTAACCGCCCCGAGACCCCTCCTTCGTAAGAAGGCTAACCACCCCCAGCCCCCTCCTTGAAAAAAGCAAAGGAGGGGGAGAGAATACAGACTTTTACTGCTTTTGCTTGATGACTCAATGGTCACAAAACCGCACTTATTCCCATACAAAATACCGCCGGGAACCGGAATGTGAAGAGAATGGAAAGTCAAGAGAACGAAACGTGAAGAGAATGAAACGTGAAGGTATGGAAGAAAAAGGTATGGAAGAAAAAGGTTTGGAAGCAAAAAGGATACCTGTCTCACGCAGAATATGGGGATTGCTCGTGTTCGCTCTGGGGATGCTGTGGGCAGTTGGCGGAATATTCGGGATCGGACAATTGCAGTGGCAGGGCTGGCTATATCTTCTGTGCGGTGTAGTATTGCTGCGTCTCGGATGGAACCTGATTCGTCCCGTACAAAAATAGTCCCGCCTTCGCAATCCGGTGAAGAGTGCGAAGGCGGATATTCAATTCTTTTCTGCAGGTAAAGCGGCTTGCGTTACACTACTGACCGTTTCCTGCGCCGCCCTGCCCATCTCCGCCGCCGCCAGGGAAACCACCATTGCCGCGTCCCGGGCCGCGGGGAAGGTCTTTCTGGGTCACCAGCGAGAGGTCGGAGGATTTCATCTGGTACAGGGTGTTGCCGCGAAGCACATAGATGAAGTCGCCGGTCGCAGCGATGGACGCCGGTCCGCCGCCCATCATCATCATTCGCCCGCCACCCTGCCCGCCCGCGCCCTGTCCGCCACGAGGAGTCGCGCGCGCAGGATCATCCTGCGCTGAGGCAGGACGCCCCTGCATCCAGGCAGTCGCCATCAACCCGAGCACGGTTACTGCCGTCACACCGATCGTAAGTTTTTGTTCTGTTCGCATCGTTTCAATCTCCTTGTGCGTCTCCGCAGGCAAATCGTGAATCTGATCGTGCCTCACCGCTGGAAGCAAAAGAGGATGCTGTACATCCCGGCACAGCCTTGTGACGGGACGACAGAGAGTTTTGTTTCTTGATTATCGGGTTATCTTCCCAGTCAGTTTTATGTTCGCGCACATAATGCTTCTGCGTTCATTTCCTACAGGAGCGCACCCTCAATCGATAGACTCGACGGACATAATGGACAAGGAAATACAAAGGAGATCGACTTGAATTGGATATATCAACTAATCTCTGATCGCAAGACCGTTTGGAATTCAATGAGACCGACATCGAGGAGACCGACATCGGGCAGCGGGAGCATAATGCTCATCCTCTTTGTCCTGCTGCTCGGACTTTCACCAGCACAGGCGCTCGGCAGCAAGCGTTTTGATACCGATCACAAAGAAAAAATTAATGGTACAACGCTGCATTTCCGTGTGCGTGGCGCAGACCCCGGGAACCCCTATCTCTTGATTCTGCACGGCGGACCCGGCTTCTCGGCACACATGTTTTATACGTGGGGACCCACCCTCGAACAGACCGTCAATGTGGTTTATCTGGACCAGCGAGGAAGCGGCGAATCGGAGCATTTGAAGCTCGGAAATCCGTTCGCACCGAAGAAAGCGGAAGTCAAGGACTACACGATCGCCAATCTGATCGGCGACATCGAGGGCGTACGGTCTTTTCTCAAAGTCGATAAATGGTACGTACTGGGGCATTCGTGGGGCGGTATGCTCGGGATCGAATATGCTGCCGCACATCCAGAACATATCGCGGGCTACATTCACATGGACGGTCTGCTTTCGCAGCCGCTGGCACAGGACGCACTGCTCGATTTCGCCGAAACGCAGTACAAGATGCAGTCGAAATCCAGCGATAAAGCTGTACAAGAGAAAGCGGACAGCGCATTGAAGAGCATCGCTGAGACACGAAAGACGACCCCGAACCTGCAGCGGCTGATGGGCGCATTCACGCAGGTCAGACCGTTCTTTGCTCAGGTTTACTATGCCCACCCGGAAGAGGCGGGAGCCTACAACAAACAGATATCCGACGCGATCAAGGAGTATCACGTGCCGCTCTCTGCACTGAGCGCGATGGAGCCCGCCGTCGCACTCGATATTACCGACCATTACACGAGTCGCGATGAGACCCCCCTCCTGGCGAGGATCATGGTTCCAACGCTGATCATCAACGGCAAACAGGACGGCATTATCCCGCCGAGGACTGCCGAGAAAACACATCGGGGTATCGCCGGGTCGGAGATTCTGCTGCTCGACGACTGCGGACACTTCCCGTTTATGGAGCAGCCGGTGAAGACGACTGCGGCGCTGCTGGACTTCTTCCACAAACATCCGGTACAAAAGTAGACGTCGAACAAAGTAATACGCAACAATCCATCCCCGTAGCCCCCTCCTTGAACAAAAACGAAGGAGGGGAGCGAAGACACTGTCTGCAAGTATTGCGTCCGAAGGACGCTCGGCGGAAAAGTAGATGTGAAGCACATTCAAAGCGTCGCGGAATGTGCTGCCTCTACCAGACGGATCGGGGTTTCAACCTATTGTTGAATGCCTGTCTGTCCGCTTCGCACAATGAATCGTTAACAGTATCTATCGATATTCGATGCTTCGATGCCCATGCTAATAAAGCATATTACATTGATGCCAATTTGTATCAGTAGGCAACAATAACGTCATTCAGCGAGCTTTCAACAGTAGTAGGTTTCAACCCTGGGGAGCAAATGCACCACCCCCCGACCCCCTCCTTGAACAAAAACAAAGGAGGGGGAGAGAAGACACATACTGTCGGCTTTTGCTTCGCGGCTGGCACAGTGGGTGAATAGTCACGTAGAAACGAGCGGAGGCAGGGAGAAGCGATGCAATTCGGCGAACGAAACTGGACGGAAATTGAGGGGCTGAATGAGCGGGTCGTCGTCCTGCCGCTCGGTTCGCTCGAGCAGCATGGACATCATCTGCCACTGCTGACCGACAGCTATATCGGCTCGGAAATTGCACGGCGTGCCGAGGCGGAACTGCGCGATAGCGCGCTCTTTTTGCCGACGCTGTGGATCGGAGCCTCGCACCATCACCGTGCATTTCCGGGAACCGTCAGCCTGGGTAATGAGCTCTATATTCGTGTGATTTCAGACATTCTCGAAAGCCTGATCGATGGCGGCTTCAGGCGCATCTTTCTGCTCAACGCACATGGCGGCAACATTACGCCTGCACGTGTCGCGCTTTATGATACACAGCTGCGCCATCGTGACAAACCAGAACTCTGGCTCGCCTTCAGCAGTTGGTGGACGCTGGCAGCAGAGCAGGTCGCCGCCCTTTCGAACGTGCAGCAGGAGATGGTGACGCACGCGTGCGAGCAGGAGACAGCGATGATCCTTCGAATGCGCCCGGAACTGGTCAAAATGGAGGCAGCGAGAGGCGCAAATATTCCGTTTGACTCGGCTTTCTACTATCCGGACTTTTCAAAACCGGATCGTGTCGATGTGCCGCGCACATTCGAGCAGATCAGCCTCACCGGGGCGTGCGGGCATCCCGAGCTGGCAACCCCCGAAAACGGTGAAGCGCTTTTTTCGGCAGCGGCAGAGCAGGTTGTCGCCTTCGTGCGCGAGTTCGCAGGATGGCAGTCCTTCGAACCTCGCTGACGATTGATCTGAGTTGAAGTTCTGCCCGGTCTGTCATTGGCTCGACAGGCATCACGTCCGAAGGATGTTCGGCAAATAGAGTGAAGCATATACACCTGAATCACGCTTTAAGCGCAGCAGAATGCGCCGCTGCTGCCAGTCGGATCCGGGTTTCAACCAGGGAAACTTACGATTTGCAGGAACAATTCACCACCCCCAGCCCCCTTCTTCGTAAGGGGGAAGAAAATACACGTATCGGCAGCTTTTCCCCGGGGGGCTGGGAGACAATTGTCACACTCTCGAAAGGAGATCGACGATCAATGAGTGAAGTTCAACCGGGTGAAGTCCGCGGCAGTGTTGCAGCAGTCTATACCAATGCGCGGGTCACCGTCTACTACAATATTCAGTCGGGCTTCAGCGATACGGGGCGGATCGGCGCGATCGATGGAACCTGGATCGAACTGATCAAAGACAATGCCGAACGTCTGCTCATTCCGGTTGCAGCGATACGTATCCTCAAAATCCTAGAGCCTGCCAAACGCAATGATGGCGCGGATATCCTGCTGCGCCCCGCCGATGGAAGCGAAATCGATCGCCCCCCCAGCGCAGGAAGCGCCTGAACAGGGCAATAATACCGGTCGAGAATCGACATTCCGACATTTATTTGGGATAATAGAATCGTAACTGTTCAGCCGGTGTATCTGCCCTGAAACAAAAGCTGATAGGATGTGTATTCTCTCCCCCTCTATTCTGACACATAGGGTTGTAGACCGACCAGTTAAGCAATAGATTGATTGTGCGACTTCAGGCTAAGTCTCGCAGTGTTTGCAGACTAAGGTCGGTCATGAGTGGTTTGCTTTCTTGCCCTGAGAGAATCTACACTAATTCGTGCATGGGATTCTGTCTCACTCTATTCTGACACATAGGG
>Ga0123339_10002992_pt1 | contig 11324 bp, 10 predicted proteins | sample lystaG_FD_89956 | JGI IMG/M metagenome (GOLD analysis project Ga0123339, IMG submission 89956) | Glacier valley bacterial and archeal communities from Borup Fiord, Nunavut, Canada, to study Microbial Dark Matter (Phase II) -... | ecosystem: Environmental > Aquatic > Freshwater > Ice > Glacier ... | reverse complement strand
TCCAAAGGCCTGCATGCTGCCATTACACTAGGGCGGAAATGAGCCCCTCTGGGGCTCCGGCGCTCAATTCTGCCAGGAATCCGTGCACACTAGGACTGTGACAGACGAGGCGAAACGTATTCCACGTGCACGAATGACGGCACGCCAACGCCGTGAGCAACTCATCGTAGTGGCCAAAGCGCTCTTTGCCGAAAAGGGCTTTGATGGCACGTCGGTCGAGGAGATCGCGGCACGGGCCGACGTCTCCAAGCCGGTGGTCTACGAGCACTTTGGCGGCAAGGAAGGCTTGTATGCCGTGATCGTTGACCGCGAGGTCGGCGCACTGCTCGGCGCCCTGTCGGGCTCATTGGAGAGCAAGGCTCATCCTCGACAACTTGTCGAGCGCGCAGCCCTGGCACTGCTTGGCTATATCGAAGAGTCCCCGGACGGGTTTCGGATCCTGGTGCGCGACTCTCCCGTGGCACAAGCCGGCGGCACGTTCTCGTCGCTCCTCGGTGATGTGTCCGCACAGGTCGAGGGCTTGCTCGGCGATCAATTCTCTCGCCGCGGACTCGATCCCCTCGTAGCGCCGTTCTACGCGCAGATGCTGGTGGGGCAGGTCGCGCTCGCAGGTCAGCACTGGGCCGAGGTGCGCGAGCCCGCCAAGACCGTCGTCGCCGCACACCTCGTGAACCTTGCCTGGAACGGGCTCAGCGGGCTCGAGCGCGAGCCCGAAATGACTCGCACGGCCGAGTAACGGCCCGCTCAACTCGCCTCCTGCTCGTGGGCCTCTTGCCCTAAATTGTCTCTCAAGGGCGCGGCAGTCCGCCCTCCGATCTCGAGGAGAACAGCCATGCTCAAGGGCTTCAAAGAGTTCATCAGGCGCGGTAACGTCGCCGACTTGGCCGTGGCCGTCGTCATCGGCGCGGCGTTTGGCAAGGTCATTACCTCGCTCGTCGAAAACGTATTGAACCCCGTCATCGCCGGAATCTTCCGCGCGCCCGACCTCTCCAGCTTCGCCACGTGGACCATCTACAACGGTGGCACTCCCGTCGACGTGACCGATGACGCCGTCGTCTCGTTTGGCGCCTTGCTCAACGCACTCATCGGCTTCCTGCTCGTGGCCGCGGCGATCTACTTTGCTGTCGTTCTGCCCCTCAACAAGCTCGCCGAACGGGCAGCCTCCCGGAGGGCCGCCCCCACTGAAGAGACCGCAGGGCCCACCGAGATCGAGCTCCTCACCGAAATTCGCGACTCACTCAAGAAGTAGCGCCACTTCCCCGGGGCCTTAGCCTTCGAGGATCACGGTCCCCATCGCGGGACCGCTCGCGGTCAGCACGACGTCGGCGGCTCCCGCAGCGTGAACATGGGCGGCGATGGCCAGGGCGTGCTGCTTGCTTGCCGCGAGCCCCGCGATCGTGGGCCCAGAGCCGGACACGATGACGCCGAGAGCGTCGGCCTCTTCCATCGCCTCCATCACGCCGTGGAGGCGTGGCGCGAGCGATAGCGCCGCGTCCTGAAGATCATTCGACACGGCACGACCCAGCCGAGCCGGGTCGCCCGCCATGAGCGCCGCCATGACCTCCGCGTCCACGCGGGGAACCTCGACGTGGCGCTTCCCGAGCTCGACCTGCTCGTCAAAGCGGGCAAAGACGCTCGGAGTAGACAGGCCTTCGCGCTGAATCGCGAAAACCCATTCAAACTGGCCGTGCGACAGGGCGGGGAACAACTCGTCTCCCCTGCCCATGCCCACCGCGGTGTGACCCGTGAGCGCAAACGGCACGTCGGCCCCCAGCGTCGCGGCGAGGCGCATGAGGTCTGCGCGCGAAGCCCCGCAGTCCCACGCCTCGGCGCAGGCCACGAGCGCGGCGGCGGCGTTGGCGCTTCCGCCCGCCATTCCGCCTGCCACCGGCACCCCCTTGAGGATGCTCAGGTCGATCCCATCGGTAATGCCGAATTCGTTCCTCACCGCTTCGGCCGCGCGCCACGCGAGATTGGTGTGGTCGAGGGGCACGCTCGCGACATCGCCGTCAAAGCCAGGCGCCGCCGCCACGCTCAAGGAGATGAGGCCGTCGTCACGCACCTCGGCCGTCACGGTCTCGTAGAGATCCACCGCCTGGAACACCGTCGCGAGGGGGTGATATCCGTTCGCGCCACGAGGCCCCACCGAGAGCTGCAAGTTGACCTTGCCTGAGGCTCGCGCGCGCACGCCGCGCCGCGCCGCGCCGCCGAAATTGAACTCAGCGGTCATCGCACCGCCTTGACGCCAGGTAGCTCCTCCGCGATGCGCGCAAAGGCCTCAATGCCAAGTTGCTCGCCGCGCGTGAGCGGTTCGATGCCCGCGGCACGTAGCGCGGCCTCTGCGATCGTCGCTGATCCCGCAACGCCCGAAAGCGCCCCCCGCAGCGCCTTGCGGCGCTGAGAAAACGCCGCGTCGATCACGGCGAAGACCCTGTCGCGCGGGGCAGACGTGAGCGGCTCAGCGCGCCTCGTCATCAGCACGAGCGCGGAGTTTACGCGCGGCACGGGCCAAAAAACCGAGCGGCCGACGTCACCCGCCCGCCGCACCTCGCAATACCAAGCGGCCTTCGCACTGGGGATGCCATAGGTCCGCGAACCTGGAGGCGCGGCGAGGCGATCAGCTACCTCCGATTGGACCATGACCAGCACCCTGGCAAGCGTCGGGAAAGACTCAAGGAAATGGAGAATGACCGGAACCGACACGTTGTACGGCAGGTTCGCTACCAGGAGTGTTGGTTCAGGCGCCCCATCGCCGAGGCTCCGCACACGCAGGGCGTCGTCCTGAATGACCGTGAGATCCTCGACCCTGTCGGGCGCGCGTTGGGCGACCGTAGCTGGCAGTGCGCCGGCAAGCACAGGATCAATTTCGATCGCGGTCACGTGGGCTCCGGCCTCGAGCAAGGCCAGCGTCAGCGATCCCAGCCCCGGCCCCACCTCGACCACATGGTCACCGGGAGTGACGCCCGCGATCCGGACGATGCGCCTCACGGTTCCGGGGTCGACCACAAAGTTCTGGCCCCACTTCTTCGTGGGAGAGGCGCCGAGCGACTCGGCAAGGGTACGGACATCGGTCGGTCCGAGCAGATCGGCCACCGCGGCCTAATACCAATTCTTGGCGGTGAAGTGACCCCATGCGCCGCACGGAGTGGAGTAGCGGCCGCTGATATAGGCGAGCCCCCACTTGATTTGCGTCGCGGGGTTCGTCTGCCAGTCGGCTCCGTAGGCCGCCATCTTTTCCCCAGGGAGCGCCTGAGGGATTCCGAACGCGCCGCTGGATTGGTTGCCGGCCGTATGCGACCAACCGGACTCGCGGGCCCACAGGTTGTCGAGACAAGACCATTCGTCGCCGGACCAGCCGTAAAGGCTCGCTGCGAGCGACTGACCCAACTCGCGATTTGAGCCCACCTGAACAGCGGTCGCCGGGGGAATCGTGAGGGCACCCACAGCGATGATTTCATCGGTCGGCGCGGACACGAGGACCGAGAGGCCCGCCATGCGGTCCACCTCGACCCCATTGACGGTCGTCACCGTGTAGCTCACGAGCTCGACACCGGGGGCGCCGGCCTGAACCACACGGCGCGTCCCCACCTTGGCGTTCGTATCGGCTTGTTCGACGGTGCCATTCGCAATCGAGTTCTTGGAAGTGACCGTCAGGACCGTCACGTCGTCCGCACCCGCGGCCACGGGGCTCACGGCGACGACCGCTGCGGAATGCTCTGGCCTCCAACGGTCCACGATCTCGGTGGCCCCCGCCGACGCGAAACTGCCTACCGCAATGGCCACCACCACGAGTGAACCGCCCAGTTGACGGTACGTGCGCAGGCGCGCACGAATCTTCAGGCGCCGCTCTCGGCGGCCGCCTGGCGCGGGTGGCAAGGTCCTATAGGTCATGCAATCCTTCGGGTCGAGCGAACACGGCTACTACCTCTTCTTCTCACATCGGCGCGTCGACACGCAAACTAAGAAAAATTACGGACAATGCAGGCCGCGCCGCCCCAATGCTAGCCTCAGTGGCACGAACGTGTAGTCATCGAGGACCGCTGGGGGAGAAAGATGTCCGATTTACCACAGATTTCGCACGAACAAGCCGTGGCCGCCGTGTACAACCCGTCGACGCCGCCCGAGTGGCTCGCGCACATCGCCACTTACTATCACGACCTCCACCCGGCCCTCTCTCAGCATCCGCAAGCGTATGACTCCCTGCGCGAATGGATGGCTGCAGTTGCCCCAGTCGCCGCGCCACGGGTGTTTCATCCGGAGCCGGCCTCACCAGCGGCCCAGCCGTTTGTCTTTCATCCGGAGCCCGCCTCTCCCATCGTCCAGGAGCCTGTCTTTCAGCCAGGTTATGCGTCTCCGATGGCCCAAACCGTGATGTCTCAGCAGATCCAGGCCTCGCCCGTCCCCTCGTACGAGGTGATGAACCGCCCACGCCGCCCAAGCGGCAAGCGCGTGGCGATTATTGCGGGGCTGACCGTGGTGGCGCTCGCGATGGCGGGAACCGGCGCGATCGCGGCGTATCAGAAGTTTCTCGGCCCCGACGGCGGCGTGGCGGACTCCGCACAGGCCATGCCCGCGACCACCTTCGCGATGGTCGAACTCTCGATCGAGCCAAGCACTCAACAGAAGCTTGCTCTCGGAAAGATGTGGGGCAAGCTCGACGGCCTGACCACCCTGATGGAGGAATCCGACGAAGACGCCAAACTCGTCGGAGACACGGGGACCGAACTCCGTCCCTACGTGTGGAACGCGCTGATTGATGAGATCGGCGTCGACACGAGCCTGAAGTACGACAAGGACGTCGCCCCGTGGCTAGGCGGTCGCATCGCCGTAGGCGTCGTAGGCAGTGCGAAAACGGTCGAGGAGTCGCTCATCATCGCGATCGAGTGCAAGGACGAGAAGCGCGGGCTCGCGGCGGTCAACCAGTTGATCGCTGACATTGACGACGCCGCAATGCAGAGCCTCCACGTGGAGGCTCGCAACGGTTATGTCGTCATCGCCTCGGCCTCTCTCGACCTCGACGCCGCGTACGAGTACGGAGTACTGGCCGATCAGGAGGCCTTCACGGGCGTCATCGATGAACTCGGTTCGCGCGGCCTCGCGAGTTACTGGATGAGCAACCACGGCGCGGCCCATGCGATTTCCAGGTGGATGGGCGATCTTGTGAGCCAGGACGAGGCCGCGACGGCGCTCGCCAAGATCGACAAGAACGCGGCTCAAGCCTCCGTGCTCAGGGCCCTCGACAACGGCCTGGAGATTCAGACCAGGGCCACCGCGGATGGCGCGTCGGCCAACGCCTCGGATGCCGCGGGCGCTGGCGCCCAGCTTGGCGCTCTCCCTGACACCACCGCGATGGCCATGTCCATTCAGAATGTGGGAGACATCGTCGACGCGGCCCTTTCGACCGACGTCCTCTATGGCGGCATGAGCCAATCCTTGGCGGGAATGCTGCTCCCCTACGCAGGTATGTACGGCTCAGGCATCGGCTCGTCACCGTCGTATGTCGAAGAGGCGCGCGCCTCGACTGAGGACGCGCTCGGCCTCTCGATCCCCGACGGGATCAACGAGGTGTTTGGCGGGGGCCTCATCCTCGCAGTGGACCAGGACCTGAACTGCAATTTCAGTTTCGACGGCTCGGGCCCCGGCAGCTGCGACAATCCCAATATCGCCGCACTCGTGGCCGCCGATGACGCTTCCCGAGTGGTGAGCACCGTCGAGGGCTGGGGAGACGGCGAGTTCAAGGGCCTCCTCAACGATGCGGGAATCGAGTCGACCGTCTCCTCCGACGGGAGCCTCGTCTCGTGGGGAACGGGCTCGTATTCTCAGGGTCTTGTCGATTCGCAAGCGGCCGCGCTTTCCTCGCTTCCGGATTTCGCCGCTGCGCTTCCCGATCGAGACAAGGCCACCGCGGCCATGTATGTGTCGATCCCGGGGGCGGTCAAGATCGCGGCGGACATGGGCGGCGAATTGGATCGCGACGCCAGGCTGGTATTCGACGACTTCGCGGCCGTCGGCTTCACGATGTACACGGACCCTAGCGGCGTGACGACGTCGAGGATGCGCATCATCGTCTCCGACTAAGGGCTCCCGCTAGGGGCCGTAGACCGCTACCAGGGGCCGTAGAGGCCCTCACACGTGCGGTCAATCGCCGCGCATGCGGCCGCAAGATCGACGCCAAGCACGGTGGCGACCACGCGAATGGTCGATGCGACTTGAGCGGGCGAGTTCACGTGTCCCCTGTGGGGGTGGGGCGTGAGAAAGGGCGAGTCGGTCTCCACGAGCACGCGCTCGATCGGGGTGACCGCGAGAGCCGCGCGCAATTCGCCCGCGTTCTTGAAGGTCACGTTGCCGGCAAAGCTCAGGTAGTAGCCGCGATCGACGCACAGGCGTGCCATCGAGGCATCGCCCGAAAAGCAGTGGAAGACGGTGCGCCGCGGCGCGCCATCCCGCTCGAGCACCTCCAGGACGTCAGTGTGCGCGTCCCTGTCGTGAATCTGGAGCACGAGGTCCAGTTCCTTGGCCAACGCGATGTGGTCCCTGAACGAGCGGATCTGCGCATCCCGCCCCTCGGGGCCCGTGTGGTGGTAATCGAGCCCCGTCTCGCCGATCACTCGAATGCGAGGAAGGCGCGCCAAGCGCGCGATCTCGGCGAAGGCGTCGTCGTAGCCAAGGCCCGACGCGTGGGTGCCGTTCGCGTGAAGCGGCGCCTCGTTGGGGTGGAGCGCGACGCCACCAACGAGGCGAGGCTCGCGCGTCACTGCGTCGGCCGTCCATCTGGCCGATTCGATTTCACAGCCGATCTGGACTGCTCGCGTGACGCCCACCGCAGTGGCCTCATCGAGGCGCTCCGTCAGGGTGCGCTCGGGCGCCCCGTCGTAGCGAAACTCAAGGTGGCAGTGGTTGTCGACGAGCGGCGAGGGGAGCGCCTCAGGGGGCGCGGCCCACGTGGCGGTCACCATGCAGCCAATCTCACGACTCGGAGCGCATCCGCTCAAGCTCTTGTTCGACGATGTCGTCGTCAAGCTTGGTGAAGATCGGAACCGGAGGTGGAACGGGAGTCCCCGCCACGAGGTCGAGCCTCTTCCACGTGCCGTGCTGCGCCGAGTAGTCGCCCTCGATGATCGGGTAGGCCCTGCCGGGCTGGTCAAGGTCCTCGACCTCGCTGATGTGCGGCATCGGCGAGAAGACGCCGGTCCCGCCGAGCGCCTCGTGCACCTTCTGTGCGCTGTGGGGCAAGAACGGAGCCATCAGCGTGTTCGCATCGGACACGAGCTGGGCGGCGACGCCGAGAACGGTCTGCATGCGCTCGGGGTCGGTGGTCTTAAGCTTCCACGGAGCGGTGTCCGCCAGGTACTTGTTGGCATCGCCGATGACCTGCATCGCCTCGCCGATCGCTTGGCGCTGCCTTTGGATGCCGATGAGCCTGCCGACCTCGTCGAATCCGGCTTGGGAGCTCGCGAGCGCGGCCCTGTCGATGTCCTGCAGGTTGTCGAGAGCCGGCAACGATCCCACGTTCTTGTGCAGAAGCGAGGCCGTGCGGTTGACGAGGTTTCCCCAGCCAGCGACCAGCTCGTCGTTCGTGCGGCGCTTGAACTCCGCCCACGTGAAGTCCGCGTCAGACGTCTCGGGACCCGCCACCGCGATGAAGTAACGCAAGGCATCGGGCTGGTACCTGGCCATCATGTCGCGCACGTAGATGACATGGCCGCGGGACGACGAGAACTTGTTCGATTCCATCGTCAGGAACTCGCTCGACACCACCTCGGTGGGGAGATTGAGTTCGCCAAACGCACCGACATGACCTCCATGCACTCCCTTGCCGTTGGCGGCAAGAAGCTCCGCGGGCCAAATCTGAGAGTGGAAGGTGATGTTGTCCTTGCCCATGAAGTAATACGACAGCGCGGCGGGGTCGTTCCACCACAAGCGCCACATCTCTGGGTCGCCCTGGCGTCGCGCCCACTCGATCGATGCGCTGAGATAGCCGATCACTGCGTCGTACCACACGTACAGGCGCTTGGACGGGTTGTCCTCCCAGCCCATGAGCGGCACGGGGATTCCCCAGTCGATGTCGCGCGTCATCGCACGCGGACGCACATCCTTGAGCAGGTTGAGCGAGAAGTTGAGGACGTTCGGGCGCCAGCCGTGGCGGGCTCCCAACCACTCGGCGAGCGCGTCCGCAAGAGCGGGAAGATCGAGGAAGAAATGCTCTGTCTCGATGAACTTGGGCGTCTCCCCGTTGATCTTGGAGACCGGGTTGATGAGGTCGATGGGGTCGAGCTGGTTGCCGCAGTTGTCGCACTGGTCGCCACGCGCGCCGTCGTAGTTGCAGATGGGGCACGTGCCCTCGATGTAGCGGTCGGGAAGCGTGCGGCCCGTCGACGGCGAGACGGCCCCTCGGGTGGTCTGGGCGACCATGTAGCCGTTGGTGTGCACCGTCCGGAAGAGCTCTTGTGCGACCGCGTGGTGGTTCGCGGTCGTGGTGCGCGTGAACAGGTCGTACGTCAGCCCCAACTGCGTGAGGTCCTCGACGATGACCCTGTTGTAGCGGTCGGCGAGTTCCTGGGGAGTGACGCCTTCGCGCTCCGCCTGGACCAGGATCGGCGTGCCGTGTTCGTCGGTTCCGGACACCATGAGCACGTCGTGGCCCGCCATGCGCATGTACCTGCTGAAGACATCGGACGGCACGCCAAAACCCGCCACGTGGCCGATGTGGCGGGGGCCATTGGCATATGGCCAGGCGACAGCGGAGAGGATGCGTGACATGGTCTTCATCCTAGCGAGCGCGTCAGGCCCCCGACGTAAGCGGCGTTGCCGATCGAGCAGCGACGACGGCGGCGTAGAGGTCTCGTTGCGGCACGCCAAAGGTTGCCGCGAGGTCGGCCACGACGTCCTTGGCGCGCTCTCCCGTCGCGACCCTTCGGAGCGCCTCTTCCACCATGGAAGCGACCGACGGGGCCTCGCGCGGCCGCCCAGCGACCACCACCACAATCTCTCCACGCACCTCGGAGGCCGATGCCCACGCCGCGAGATCGCCAAGCGGTCCCCTGCGCGTCTCCTCGAATTTCTTGGTGATCTCGCGTGATACCGAGGCGCGACGGTCGCTTCCCAGAGCGGCCGCCATCGACGCGAGCGTCGCGGACAGCCTGTGGGGTGCCTCAAAAAAGATGAGCGTCCGTTCCTCGAGCGCAAGTCCGGCAAGGGCCGCGGAACGCTCGCCCTCCTTGCGGGGCAAGAAGCCCTCGAACGCGAAGCGATCCGTTGGCAGCCCTGAAAGCGCGAGCGCGGCGAGAGGCGCGGACGGGCCGGGGAGCACAGAGAGCTCGACGTCCGCCTCGATCGCTGCCGTCACCATGCGATAGCCGGGGTCGGACACGAGGGGCATGCCCGCATCGGAGACCACCAGGATCGTCTCCCCTGCCAGCGCCCTTTCGATCAGCCACGCGCCCGTGCGCGCCTCGTTGTGATCGTGAAGTGCCACGAGCTCGCCGGCAATCTTGATGCCCGCACGCGCCGCAAGTTCTCTCGTGACGCGTGTGTCCTCCGCCGCCACCACATCGGCGGAACGAAGCGCCTCCCACAGGCGCGCGGAGCCATCCCCCACGTTCCCGATGGGTGTGGCCGCCAACACGATTCGCCCAGTCATGTCCCAAGCGTGACACACGGCGCGACGCCGTCACTGACGCACGGTGCGTGAGGGCTTAGGCTCTGTTTGTGATCATGACCCTCTGGCGCTGGCGCGCCACCGTCATGGCAGCCTCCGTGACCGCCCTCGCGGCGTTGTTGCGGTTCGCCGACCTCGGCCACCCGCGTGCCCTCGTCTTCGACGAGGTGTACTACGCGCGCGGCGCCTACTCGCTCCTGAAGCTCGGCTACGAGGGCGACTGGGGCGACGACAACGGCCACTTCGCTCAAGGCGACTTCTCGGACCTCACGGAAAAGGGCGACTACATCGTCCACCCCATGGTGGGCAAGCTCCTCATCGCCGCGGGGATGAAGATCGGCGGGAACGGACCGTTCGGCTATCGCCTCGCGGGAGCCGTGGTGGGCACACTGACCGTGCTGATCGTCGCACTACTCGTCAGGCGCATCATCAAGTCGACGCTTTGGGGCGGCGTCGCAGGCCTGCTGCTCGCGGTCGATGGCGAGCACATCGTCTTGTCGCGCACCGCGATCCTCGACATCTTTCTCACGTTCTTTGTCGTGGCCGGTTTCGCGCTCCTCTGGCTCGACCGATGGCGGGCGCAACGGATCTACGCGGCCCACCCCCCCGACGGCACTGGGGACTTTGGCCCGCGCGTTGGCATCCGCTGGTGGCGGCTCGCGGCGATCGTCGCTTTCGGGCTCGCGTCCGGAGTGAAGTGGTCGGGGGCGACGTTCGCTGGGGCGTTCCTCGTGCTCTTCGTGATCCTGGATGCTGCGGACAGGCGCGCAGCGGGCTATGCGAAATGGCTTCCGGGCGCGGCCCTCCGATCCGCGCTGCCTGGCGCGCTCGCCACCGTGGTCATCATGCCGGCCACGTACATCGCGCAGTGGGCAAACTGGTTCGCCACGGACGGCTCGTACAGCCGCGACTGGGCACAGAGGCACCCAGGTGAGGGCGTGACGTGGCTCCCCGAGGCGCTGCGGTCCCTGTGGCACTACCACGTGAGCATGTACAACTACCACAAGAACCTGGAAAGCCCCCATCCGTGGGAGTCGCACCCCGCCGGGTGGATCATCCAGTTCCGCCCTACCGCGTTCTTCTTTGAGCGCACGGACGCGTCGCAGTGTCCTGGCGGCAACTGCGTCGAGCAGATCACCTCGGTGGGCAACCCGCTGATCTGGTGGGCGGGGCTTGCGGCGTTATGTTTTGCCATCTGGCGGCTGGTGGTCAAGAACGACAGCATCGGCATGATCGTGGGGGCCGGGGTACTCATCGCCTGGCTCCCGTGGGAGCAGTATGCGCATCGGACGATCTTCACGTTCTATTCGGTGGCCATGGCACCCTTCGTCGTCATGACGCTCGCGTGGGCCCTTGAGCGCTTCGCGAGACCCGACCACCTCGAGGGCCGCTATTCGCGCAGACGCGGCCTCGCGGTCGGATGGTTCCTCGTCGCGGTCCTCACGCTCGCCGCGTTCTTCTATCCCGTGTGGACCGCCCAGACAATTCCATCGTGGTACCAGTTGATCCATGCGTGGTTGCCCACTTGGTAGGTGTCGCGACCGCTCGGATGCGCATCCTCACCCAACGAAACACCTCGCAGAATCGTTCTTAGGGCATGGATACTCTGAGTGCCATCACCACCGAAAGTGCCTCCCGCCCTTGGCCTGAGTTCGGAAGCAAGGCG
>Ga0123339_10002990_pt1 | contig 11330 bp, 11 predicted proteins | sample lystaG_FD_89956 | JGI IMG/M metagenome (GOLD analysis project Ga0123339, IMG submission 89956) | Glacier valley bacterial and archeal communities from Borup Fiord, Nunavut, Canada, to study Microbial Dark Matter (Phase II) -... | ecosystem: Environmental > Aquatic > Freshwater > Ice > Glacier ... | reverse complement strand
TTTACATTTTTTGTAGGTTGCATGGCTATGCTCGGAGCTTCTGTATTCTTCTTCTTTGAAGTTGGTAATACAGACAAAAAATGGAGAACCTCTGTACTGGTCTCTGGTTTAATTACTTTTATTGCAGCAGTGCATTACTTTTACATGCGCGATTATTACCTGGTAACAGGACAATCACCTACTTTCTTCAGGTATGTTGACTGGCTTTTAACTGTACCGCTTATGTGTGTTGAGTTTTACCTTATTACCAAGAAATCTGGTGCTAAAATCGGACTTCTTTGGAAACTGATCATTGCTTCTGTATTTATGCTTGTAGCTGGTTATATCGGTGAAGCATTGCACGGTACTGAAACTGTAAGCTGGGTTTGGGGCTTTGTGAGCAGCGTAGCTTACTTCTACATTGTGTATCTTGTTTGGTTTGGAGAAGTTAGCACCTTGGCCAAAAATGCAGGTCCTGTTGTTGCAAGAGCAAATAAGGCTTTAGGTTGGTTTGTCTTGGCAGGTTGGTCAATTTACCCACTTGGGTATATTGCAGGAACAGCAGGTGGATTGTTTGGTGTGAGAGTACTGGAAGGTCTATCTCTGGATGCTGTTTACAATCTTGGAGATGCAATCAATAAAATTGGTTTCGGTCTTGTGATTTATTCATTGGCCCAGTCAGATAAACCATCTATTGGAGTACCAACACCAGAACCTTCTTACGCAAACAGGTAATAGTATAATTAAAAAATAAATTTCAATTAGCGGGTGAATGTATGACTTTATGTCTGACATTTGCCCGTTGTTATTAGAAGCTAAATGCACAAATCAATACTTTTGTTCGTTGGGCTGATCTTGTTGGTTCTTCAGCACTTTCTGGCTAATTTTTCTAATTCAGTACAGTTTGTTTTATTTTTGGGTGGAATAATTTTGCTAGGTATTCCGCACGGGGCGGCCGACCTTATGGTTGCTACACAGAATAAAATAAACCGAAAAAGAGTATTCTCAGTGAGTAAATTTTTTGCTGCTTACCTGGCTAGACTTGTTTTATCGGCGGTTATCATATACTTTTTTCCCCTGACTGGGATTTCCCTTTTTGTATTGCTTGCAGCCTACCATTTTGGACAGACCGACCTTGAAAAGATTCCTTCAGATCATTTCTCAAAACATTTGTTTACGATTGCTTACGGATTACTTGTTCTAAGTGCAATCCTGCTACACCATTTCGATGAAGTAAAACCGCTTTATCATCTATTTTATTCAGGCGGCAATATTCCATTTATTTTGACCTTTATTGACCTTAATAGGCTGTATCTACAGGTTGCTATTTTATTGTTCTTTCTGACTTCAGCATTACTGTACATTGTTTTTAATCTCTCTCAGTTAAGACTGATCACTGGTACATTATGGAAATTAATGCTACTGGTCGTTATTGTATACAATCTGCCCATGCTTCTTGGTTTTACATTCTATTTTATCATGTGGCATTCTCTCTCATCGCTAAGCAATATCATTGTTTATTTAGAGCGTTCGGGTACATATACTATACATGAAATAACCCGACAGATTGTCGTTTACAGCCTGTTGGCCATTGCAGGTATAGTCTTAGGAGGTTTTGCCGGATATATGTTTATCGATGACAAGTCAATTATCATTTACACACTGCTAGGATTAGCCGTTTTAACGACTCCACATATGCAGGTAATGAATGAAATGTATGTCGCAATTGCATCACCTGAAACTCCTCATTGGGGATAATCTTCTTGCTGGCCTCTAAAATTAATGTTCAGGTTCTAATCTTCCGTCTTTTAATGCTGTTTTAAATTCTTTAAAATCAGCAATCACTTGATCTTTATAATTGCTGGCGAATGTATAAAGGCCCTTACGCCAGTCATGAGTTGATCCAAAATCAATAAGTTCGTCTATTGTTGATGAGCCCATCCAACCGCTACTCCTCAGATAGGCAGATGCTGCCATTTCAGCCATAGTTCCGATAACCTCATTTAGTTTTCCTTTTTTCGCATCAAGAATAGAGAAGTCAAGTTTATCTTCAAGTGGCTGAAGCTCGCGCATGACATATGAATTACCGTCTATGACAACCCTTTGTAAAAGCGCTGGAGAAACATGCTGGGTCATTTTCTGGACATTAATAATTCTTTCGGCATTATTATTCCATATTATTTTAGGCTCAACATAAAGATCAATTGAAGCCTGCTGGGCAAACTTAAAATCAAGAAAAAAGTATTCAGATTTTTTTTTCGCCAGCACTACATATCGCTCCAGGCCCATACTCCCTGTGCCTGCAAGCCTGTAGGCAATATCGAGTAACTTATATCTCTCTTCACCCAGACCCTCATTCCATTTTTCAATAAAGCCCATAACCCGGTCGCTGGTATCTTTATTTAGTAGTAGCCAGTGATCCTTGGTTTTGATCAGCTGTAGCTGGCCTTTAACCAAAACCGTCTTCTCGGCTATAAAATTCTTTCTTGTACGCTCAGATAGTTGGCTGAAAAATGTCTTTATTACTCCGGTTGACGTAGGGGCCTCAACTGTTTTTGATTTACCAGCTTTTAGAATTTCATGAAAGGTATTCAGAAAAACACTACTCAACACATGGATTTCTTTCATGTCAACACCAATACTGGCTGTTGATAATTGCAGGCTTACCAGAAAGCGGGCCAGATCCCAGGTTAATGGAGCTCTCGTTGATTCATCAAAGTCATTGATATCAAAATAGCCCAGATTATTATCACCCTGATAAGCACCGAAATTTTCAATATGCATATCCCCACATAGCCAGACTGAAGTGGGGTCGGTAGTCATGGCTGGCCTTGTTGAATAATCTTCATAAAATAAATGACAGGTTCCTCTCAGAAAACGGAATGGGCTTGCTGACATCGCTTTATACTTAAATCTGAGTATTTCTGGATGTCTGTCAGAATTATACTCCTTGATTATTTTAACAGCCGATCTTTGCATATGAATAACTAAAATTCAAATTCTTTAATAAGTGGGTCTGATAGAATCAGATTTATGACAGTTTCGTGCTTGTGCCCGGTACCACTTACTACCCAGCAACTTTCAAAAAGTTCTTCTTTTTTTAGTTGTTTCATTCTTCTTGCCTCCAGTTTATGTTTTCTAAATAGCTGCTCATAAGATTGAACCAGACCAGGCTGGTAGGGTAATACTATGCGGTAATGCCTGATCTGATGTCTTTTGTCAATCAATACCTGCAGGTACAGAAATGCGAGCAGTACAATCAAAATTGCGGCTGTTGTACCGATTGCCCAGATATAATGACCACTACCTATGGCCATCCCAAGGGCGGCAACAACCCATATAGTGGTCGCTGTTGTTAAACCAGTAATACGGTTATCATCTTTAAAGATCACCCCGGCACCTAAAAACCCTAAACCGGTAAGTATATTTGAAGCTATCCTGTCAGGATTTCTCACTCCACCGATGCTTATTGATAACATTGTGAACAGGGTAGATGCAACACAAATGATGATCATTGTTCTCAGACCAGCAGATTTGTTTTTATACTCTCTTTCGGCACCAATTAGCCCACCTATAAATAAAGCAAGCAATATTTTTAATACGAAAATAGTATCCATATTAATTAACTAAAATTATATTAACCTATCTAATAATCTACGCTCAAAAAAATTCCTGATTTTTGATGCGCTTGTATCTTTGAGCTCCTAAACCTAAATTGTCAATTTCCTTTCTGTAACTTGAATAGTTTGTGTGTAAGAAAGAATACCTGCTTCAAGTGGTTGATGTGAAGTAATTAAAAAATTAATACCTATTGTTTTATAGCTTTCTGCGATCCATTGGTAAAGAGTATCAACTGATTTTTTGTCAAGTGTAATCAGTGGTTCATCCAGCAATATCAAGTCTGGCTTTCCTAGAAATGCAAGAACAAGTGATAATTTTTTAAGCATTCCAGATGAATACGTCCTGATCGGATGGTCAATATAATCCGACATTTGCATATCCTCTAAAAGGCTGTTTTCCTGACCTTTCATAGCCTTCTTAGATGTTGAGAAAAGTTTAACAAGATCTCTTCCCTTCAAAAAATCAGGAAAAATTGGTTCTGCTTCAGCAAAATTTACCAATCGACGATAGGCTACCGAATGCTTGTTTACGCTGATTTTTTCGTTTAATAGTATTTCTCCTTTAAAACTGATAATACCTGCTACTGATTTTAACAACGTACTTTTACCAGATCCATTAATACCTTTAACCCAGTAAACACCTTCACCAAGGAACTGATTTTCTATTTCCAGTATGCAGATATTGTTATAAAATTTATTAAAGTTTTTAAAACTGAGCATATTTTCACTTTCGTCCTGAAGTATCACCACTTACTGGTTTCAGCCCTATAATATTTTCAGCAAACGCATATGTGGCTTTTCTAACCCCAGGTAAGTCTTTTGACCTTAAATAAGAGCCTATGACATGGTCTCCTGCATTTGGAAAAATTATTAGTGGTTTAATGCGGCTATTACTTCCAAGCTTAGCCACCATCCAGCGTATTGAGCTTGTCTTTACCGTCGAATCCTGGTGTACAAGATCTTTATAATACATACAGGTAAGTACCGGAATTTTTATTTCTTTGAAAGTTGCCGGTATCATTTCTTTCTCGATGAACTGTTCGAGGGCAATTGCTCCTTCAATTCTATATCGGGTATACCAGTATTTTGCTGTAAGAGTGTCTTTACGGTTACTATAAAGGTAATTTCCACCTATTATTTTGTGTGCTAGAAAAAGACCCCATGGCCCCCCTAGTACCCATGCATTCGGATCAAAAATGCGTATGCAGGGTGAATACAGGATTAGCGCCTTGATAGGCGTATGTTTTTCTCGGGCCGCCAGTTCAAGAGCCAAAGCTCCACCTGCTGATGTTGCCATTAAAACAACAGAGTCGCCCAATCGGCAACCGATGGCTAGAGCCATCTTTGCAGAGTTATACAAGCTGTCAGCTGTTAAATATTCGAATGGTTCGCTTGACTTCAAACCATGACCTGAAAGCCGGCTCAGATATAAGTTCATGCCATAACGAGCAGCAAACTGTTCATGCAAGGGCATTCCTTCTTCATGTGAGGCAGTAAAGCCATGCAGGTATACAAGAGCAAGATGTGTTTTTACTTTTATTCCTTTCCCGGACCAAATAATCTCAGCCTGGTCACCTTTTTTGACAGGTAAACCCGCTTCTACCCTAGACAGACTATCGTCAAGTTTCATTAAATTGACCTGAACAACAGGCATTATTTCATCAATAACAGGTGTTGGCGGTTTGGGACCAAAATGATAAATGAAAAGAATCACAATCATGCCGCTCAAAACGATTAGAAAAATGCGCGTGAGTAATTTCAAAATAAGCTAACTTTGCTAGGTTTATTATTTTAAATATAAGAAAGTAATTTAATAAGTTTCCGGCAAGAATCATTTACATGGACTATAAAGATTATTATAAAATTTTGGGTCTCAACAAAACAGCCACAGCGGCTGACATAAAAAAGACTTACAAGAAACTTGCCCTTAAATTTCATCCCGACCGAAATGCAGGTGATAAAACCGCCGAAGCAAAATTTAAAGAAATTAATGAAGCAAATCAGGTTTTAGGAAACGTTGAAAAGCGAAAAAAGTACGACGAGCTTGGTGATAACTGGGATCAATACCAGCCTCATGGCAATTCACAAGGTGGTTTTAACAGACAGCAGTCATCACAAGGAACAGGTGCGGCAGGATACGGCGGTTTTCAGCAGGATGAGAGTCAGTTCGCTGATTTCTTTGAATCATTTTTTGGAGGTAATGCTAGCTTCGGGGGCCAACAAAGGGGTAGGTCCAGAGCCGTTAAGGGAAACGATTTGCTGGCAGAGATCACAGTAACATTGAACGATGCATTTAGTGGCGCTGATTATCCAGTTAATATTAATGGATCAAAAATCAATATGAAACTCAAACCAGGTCTGACTGAAGGGCAGCGCCTGCGCTTAAAAGAAAAAGGAGACCCCGGACGCGATGGAGGAGCTAATGGAGATCTTATCATTACTGTTCATATAAAAGCAGATAATCGGTTTGAAAGAAAAGGAAATGACCTTTATTTCGATCAGGCCATTGACCTTTATACAGCTATTCTGGGGGGTAAAATAGAAGTTGTTGCTCTTGATAAAACAGTACGGATTGATGTTCCCTCAGGAACAGATAGCAATAAAACCATCAGGTTAAAAAAGATGGGAATGCCTGTTTATGGCAAACCCGATGAGCGTGGTGATTCATTTGTACGTCTTGTGATTACTGTACCAAAGAATCTTACAGTAGAACAGCTAAAGCTTATTGAACAGTTAAGAAGTAGCGATATACTATCTTCCCAGAAAGATTCGGCTATCGACGTTTGATCTGACCGGTAATTTCATAAAACTTTGATCCCAGCAGATTGATCCGTTGCCTTCTTTTTATGGTGTACAGGGAATCTGTATAATAAAAAAGCTCTTCATTCAGGGAATAAAGAAAATTTTTAACTCTAATATTAATTTTTACTACACTTATAGGGTGCAATGCTGAGAATTGATTTTTTTTAATCTCTATCCTTCGAACTTTTAGATTGCTATCAAGCGCAGTATAGGTTATATTATTAGCAGTACTGTCTATTCTGTATTTACCAATCCAGGCTGGTTTATTTATATCTGAGGCCGTAAATAGGCTTAATTCATTTATCCAGTTAATTGAATCCAGTCTTTTGGTCTGCAATTTTCCATTGACAGAGATTGTTTTCACTAAAACTGGATTGAGCCTGGCCAAAATCGATGCCTCTTTCCTGAAATATCCCTGTATACTGAAATACTGAGAATAGCGCTTTGCTGGTTCAGAAGAATGCCTGATACAAGATGAAAACAGAACTGCCGGAAAAACTAGCACAGCAAAAAATACGGGTATTATTATGGCAGATGTTTTTAAAAAAATCATGGTTAGACAGATACTAATATATTGCCAGTCATTTCTGAGGGTACAGGAATACCCATGAGCGTTAAAATACTTGGAGCCACATCACCAAGTTTCCCACTATCTATATGTTTAAACTGCTCATCAATTAAAATACAGGGAACAAGATTGGATGTATGTGCCGTATTAGGGCTCATGTCAGCATTTTTCATGAATTCAGAATTGCCATGATCAGCAAGGATGATAAATGAGTAACCATGTTCTAAACCAGTTTCTACAACCTGTTTCAAACAGGTATCGACTGTTTCAACTGCCTTGATGACTGCTTCAAAAACACCGGTATGTCCGACCATATCTGGATTGGCAAAGTTCAGACAGATAAAGTCAGCCCACTCTTTTTTTAATTCAGGTAGAATGGCGGCTGTTATTTCCAGCGCACTCATCTCGGGTTGTAAATCGTAGGTAGCAACTTTGGCAGATGGAATTAAAAGTCGCTTTTCAGCCATAAATTCTTTTTCACGGCCACCTGAAAAGAAAAAGGTTACATGAGGGTATTTTTCTGTTTCTGCAATTCGTATCTGATTTTTTCCTGCAGCTTCAAGTACTTCACCCATTGTTTGTATAAGATCATCTTTCTGATACAAAATTCTGACATTGGTAAAACTCTGGTCATAACTTACCATCGTTACAAAGTAAAGGGATAAAGGTGTCATTTCCTGCTCAGGAATAGCGCGCTGGGTGAGCACTAAACTTAATTCACGGCCCCGGTCAGTTCTGAAATTGAAGAAAATAACAACCTCATCAGCTTGAATTGTTTTAAATGGCTTATCATGCTCATCTACCAAAATCAAAGGCATGATAAACTCATCGGTAATATTCTCATTATAAGAGTCAAGAACCGACTGCATCATGTTTCTGGTATGCTTGCCAATACCGTTTATCAGCAGATCATAGGCTTTACGTACACGTTCCCATCGGTTATCACGATCCATGGCATAGTATCTGCCAATCAGGCTTGATAAAGTTGCACCTGTTTTTTTTAGTATTGGTGTCAGCTGACTGATATATCCAGCGCCTCCTTTTGGGTCAGTATCACGCCCATCTAAAAAAGCATGAACGAATAATTCTTTCAAACCTGCAGAAGCGGTGATCTCAAGAAGAGCCTCAAGATGTAAGATATGTGAATGAACGCCTCCGTCAGAAAGCAGACCCATAAAGTGTACGGCCTTTTTATGTTCCTTGGCGTATTCTATTGCTTTGATTAATTCAGGGTTTGTATCTATTATATGCTCCCGAACATCAATATTAATCCTGGTAAGCTCCTGATAAACCACTCTTCCTGCCCCAAGATTCATATGCCCGACTTCTGAATTACCCATTTGTCCGGCTGGCAAGCCCACATCTTCACCAGAAGCTTGAAGATTTGAGTTTGGATAGGTCTTTAGAAGTTCTCGAAAATAAGGAACGTTTGCATGGTATATGGCATTTGTTTCATCTTCCTTACCGTATCCCCAACCGTCCAAAATAAGCAGCACTGCTTTCTTTAAAATATGCATAGTAGATTTAGCAAAATTTTTAAACAGCCTAATGAATTACAAGAGGCCTGTTTTTGAAATATTAGTTTAAGAAGCTAAATTATGGCATTATTTTTTTAATATAGAGTCAGAATTTACTGAGGTGAAAAAAATAGTCTATTTTCTATTCTTGTTAGTCATTTCAACTTTGACCCTTCATGCTCAGGGCCAGCGTGCTGACGAAATAGTGAGGGCCATCCAAAAAGGGAATGCTGATGAGCTTGGTAGTTACTTTAATGCTAATCTTGATCTTAATCTCCTGGATGAAGACAATAGTTATAGTAAAGTACAGGCTACCATGGTTATGAAAGACTTTTTTGCAAAATATGTTCCTGGTATGGTAAGCCTGAAACATAGTGGATCACAAAAAGATGGTTCATGCTATGCTATACTTGATTATCGGTCTGTAAATAAAGATAATATGCGTGTTGTTTTCTACCTAAAGCCGTATGAAGGCATTTTATTGATAAATGAGCTGCGATTCGATTTGATTCATTGAATATTCATTTGTAAATACTACTTTTAATTTCCCCTGTCTGGGTAGTTTAACCTGGGCGAAATTAATTTCGCATGAAAATAGCGTTTATCGAAATCGCAAGATTTATCTATATTTTCATACAGGTATTTGCTTCTGTACATTTTTTAATTCCTTTGTTACTTGTTTTGTTTTTTTTATAAAAAAAGCACTTGATAAGGGAAAAAAACTTGAGACAGTCTTATCTGACAACCTTCTCTTTAAGTTTGGAGTTATTATTACCGCCTACAAAGAATCAATCTTTCTGCCGCCAATAATTGATTCATTATTAAAACAGACGTATACTAATATTGAAATCTATGTTGTTGCTGACCGTTGTGACGTGTCTGGACTGATTTATACTGATGCAAGAATTCATATTTTAAGTCCGCCTGAACCCCTGAACTCAAATGTTAGATCTATTCAGTATGCCATTGACCACTTTACCGATGATATCGAAGTTTTGACTCTTTTTGACCCAGATAATCTCGTTCACGCTGACTTCTTTGCTGTTCAAAATCAGTATTTTAAAAGGGGATATCAGGCAGTTCAAGCCGCTATCTGGCCTAAAAATACAGCGGGGTATTATGCTAGAATGGACAGTATAGGTTCTAAGTTTTATGGCTTTATAGACAGAAGTGCTAGGTCTCTATTAGGGCTGTCAGTAAATATCTGGGGTTGTGGATTTTCCGTTCTTACCCAGGTTTACAAAAACATAGATTTTGATGACAGAAGTGATATGGGCGGTTTTGACAAGCATATGCAGGTTGAAATTGCCTTAAATGTTCCACAGATTGCCTATGCTCCTGATTCAATTCTCTACGATGAAAAAATTACTGATCACCAGAATTTAGAGAATCAACGCATTAGATGGATAAATTCGTATTTTAAATTTTTCAGAAATAGCTGGGATTTGCTTGCAACAGGAATTAAAAGGAAAAATTTCAATTTATTCTTCTTTGGCTTTAACCTTCTGCGCCCCCCTTATTTCATACAACTGATAGCTGGGATAGTATGTATGCTAATAAATTTGGTTTTTTTCCCCTTAATGTTTGTTTATTGGATTATTTGCTTCCTTTTATTTCTTATTTCCATTTTTCTGATTCTGCTAACTGATCATTCTGTCAAAATAATAGATGGTCTTATTTATTTACCCCTATTTTTATATTATCAAATAAAGTCTTTATTGAAGTTGAAAATCAATAAAGGTTCAGTGCTTCAAACTTCACATTATCAGGTACTTTATATTGAAGATATGTTGAAGCAATGAGTCTTATTAAATCAATTTCCTTTCCAGTCATTAATTTGCTAGATACAGCTTTTCTAGAACGTATCACCAGACCCTCCTTATTTATTCCATATCATCATTTAGTCAGTGACTCGCCGGCACCTCATATAGAGCCCTTATATAAGTTTAAGAATACCCGGCAATTTGAAGATGATCTTGACTACCTACTCAGAAACTTTAAATCCATTACTCCCTCAGAATTACTTGAATCTGTGACAAAGGGGATTCCACTTCAACAAAATTCATTTTTACTGACTTTCGATGACGGTCTGAGGCAGGCTTATGAAGAAGCTGCACCTATATTACTGCGTAAAGGAGTAGAAGCCGTGTTTTTTATTGTGCCCTCGTTTCTTGACAATAATGAATTATTTTATGATTTCAAAAAAGGACTTATTCTTGACAAACTATCAAGTCATGACCCTGGGCGAATGATTAGGTTAGAAATCTGTAAAGTTTTACTGCTTCCAGAAAAAAGCCTGGCAGAATTAAGAATAAAAATCAGGGCAATAAATTTCCTTAACAGGGATATCACTGATAATATAGGCCAGCTTTTAAATCTTGACTTTGAGAGTTTCCTTAAAAGTAGCAGACCCTTTATGACTGGTAATCAGGTTACAGATCTGATCAGACAAGGTTTTAAAGTGGGTGCCCATAGTATGAATCATCCATTTTACAGTTTGATTACAGAGATTAGTCAGGTTGTAGAAACAAGAACTTCTATTAGTTATATCACAGAAAAATTTAACCTGGATTATAAATTTTTTGCTTTCCCTCACCGTGATACAGGAGTCAGGGCCTCATTTTTCAATGAACTTGAAAAGAACGAAATTAAGACCAGACCTGATTTAATATTTGGTAACCAGACCGGAAAAATTGAAAAATATGCGAATGTTTTTCATCGTTTTATTGGTGAAAACCCGTACATACCCCTACAACATCTTATAAAAGCTATACAGGTTTATCAGCTTGCAAATAAGGTGCTTGGCAGAAATCACCTCTGCCGTAGCTAGTTTTAATATTGGCT
>Ga0123339_10002988_pt1 | contig 11340 bp, 9 predicted proteins | sample lystaG_FD_89956 | JGI IMG/M metagenome (GOLD analysis project Ga0123339, IMG submission 89956) | Glacier valley bacterial and archeal communities from Borup Fiord, Nunavut, Canada, to study Microbial Dark Matter (Phase II) -... | ecosystem: Environmental > Aquatic > Freshwater > Ice > Glacier ... | reverse complement strand
AGAGTTTAGAGAAAATCATACATTCAAATGGTTTTGAAATTAACCCTAAAAAAGTTAGGTTACAATTTCCTTCAAATCGTCAAGAGGTAACTGGTTTAATAGTAAATAATAGCTCGCCTAATGTTCCTCGTTCATACATTCGTCAAATACGTGCTATGTTACATTCATGGGAAAAGTTTGGAGAAGAAAGTGCCCAAAATGAATACTTAAAAAAAGCTGATGTAAAATATAGGCAACCTCAAAGAAACCACCACAAGCTTTTTTTCAGAGAAATAGTTAGGGGAAAAATCGAGTACCTTGGGTTAATTAGAAACTATGATAAAAACTACCCCAAAGATTATGATAAAAAAGTATATGAGAAATTATATAATCGCTTAATAATAAAAGTGCCAGATTTTGCTAAAAAATCTAACCCTACTCCACTTAGTATATATTTTGGTACTGGTAAACGTCATGCATTAGTAATTGGTGTAAATTCATATGATGATAAGGATAATTTCAAAAACCTTAAAGTTTGTGTGAAGGATGCTGAAGCATTAGAACGGCAGCTTCTTTCAAAATGTGGTTTTAATTCATCCTCTACTCATTTGTTAGCTGATGGTAAAGGTAAAGCAAAAATCCCAAACCGAAGTAATATTTTGCAAACCCTTCAGGCAATTGCTCAAGATGCTAAACAAGAAGACTTACTACTTTTTTACTATAGTGGACACGGTGCTTTTGAAGGTTTGACCAGTTACTTAGTTGCAAAGGATGGTGCAAATCGCCTACTAAGCGACACGGCTGTATCAATTGATAGGGTAAAACAAATTATGAAAGAATCTAATGCAGGTGCTAAAGTCATTATAATTGATGCATGCCATTCAGGTGCAAATATTGGTAAAGGAATTAATCCTGGCACAGAGGAATTTTTCACATCTCTATTTGAAAGTGCTGAAGGTTTTGCGCTTCTTGCATCGTGTAAAAAAAATGAGTTTAGTTATGAATTGCACCATAACGAACGAAGTGTTTTCACCTATTATTTGTTGGAGGCTTTGGATGGAAATGCACGACAGAATAATAGTACATTTCTTACCTTAACTAATGTTTCTAATTATGTTACAGTTAATGTAAAGGATTGGGCATCAAAAAAAGGGTTATCTCAAACACCTAATTTATCAACGGAACTAACTGGGGAAATTTGTCTGGCGGTTTATAATTAATTTGGTCTAATTTGTAAGAGGGAAGGAGAAATATGGCAACCATTCATATTGAGGCTTCAGCAGACATCAAACAGGATGATATTGAAGAATTACAGAAAGATTTAACTGATGTAGGTTTAGAAACAGAGGTGATTGGGTCAAAAAGCATAGTAGCAACGACTTTACTTGCTATAGCAATTGTTAAAGGTGGATTTGAGGCTGCAAAAGCTATTAAAGAAGCTGCTAAGATTTTGCATGATTTCCTTCATCCAAAAGACAAAGAAAAGCAACGTGGAACTTTAGTTATTACTGATAAATCTGGTCAAAAAATTGAGCTAAATAATTTCTCAATTGAGGAGTTAGACAAATTATTAACCGATTCTCATAAATCTTAGAGTGATTTAGGGTATCCGTAAGGTTTCCAGAAGTTGTGTTTCTATCCCCCACCCCCTAAGAGTTGGGCATGATAAAAGTGGTGGGGAGTTGGTTCTGGGGGTGGGGCATGACAATTACGTGTGCGCCATAAGCCCGCAAGATGTTTTCGGTAGTAATAACCTCGCCGGGCTTGCCAATTACCAGCACGCGCCCCTGCGACATTAGAGCCAGACGGTCACAGTATTGGGCGGCTAGGTTAAGCTCGTGGAAAACTGCCAGAATAGCGCGGGGTTTATCAGGTTCGCCCGCCGTTTTCCAGCTTTTAACCACCTCCATCGTCTCAATCTGGTAATTTATATCAAGGAAAGTAGTCGGTTCGTCCAGCAGCAAAAGACGGGGCTCTTGCGCCAGAGCCATCGCCAACAAAACCCGTTGCCGCTCCCCGCCGCTCATTTCACCAATATAGGTTTCCGCCATCTCCCAGCAATCGGTATCGCGCATCGCTCGTTCCACAATCGCCCAATCATTCGGCGACTCGTTCTGAAAAAGCCCAAGATAGGGGGTGCGCCCGAACATTACCACCTCGGCGGCGGTAAAAGTTTCGGGCAGGGCCGGGTTTTGGGGAACAACTCCCAGCAACCGTGCCCGTGCCTCCGGCTTCATTCTGGCTAATTCTAACCCCTCGACTTTGATGCTTCCAGCAGCAGGTTTTAGCAACACACTGATAGTTTTTATCAAAGTAGATTTGCCGCACCCGTTTGGCCCGATTACCCCCAACATCTCGCCCGGTTCCAGGGTCAGGGATAGCTCTTTCAGGACGGCTCTTGCCCCATAGCCTACCGTTAGACCTTTAACTTCCAGGAGAGCCATTAAAAAACCATCCGTTTCTTGCGGCGCAAAAGATAGATAAAGAACGGCGCACCAAAGAAGGCTGTGATAATACCCACTGGCACTTCGGTGGAACTGATATTGCGGGCAACGGTATCAGCAAATACCATAAAGGCCGCCCCGAAGATAGTCGAAAGTGGCAATAACAGGCGGTAATCGTGCCCAAATAACAGGCGTACCAGATGGGGGGCCACCAAGCCCACAAAGCCAATAATCCCGCTTACCGAAACCGCCGCCGCCGTCATCAGGGTCGCCGAGGCCACCAATACCAATTTAAGTCGCTCAACGTTCAGGCCAAGTTGCCCGGCGTGTTCCTCGCCCATCTGCAACACATTCAAGCGTCGCCCGAAGACATAAATTATCGTCCCGGAGAACAGGCTAAAAGGCAAAATCGTGAAAAACTTCTCCCAACTGCTCAGGTTAAAACCGCCCTGTAACCAGCTATAAACCACGATTAACTTGTCACCATTTAAATACATCAGCAGAGAGGTTATGGCGGAAGCCAGCGTACCAATTGCCACCCCCGCCAATAGTAGGGTTGTGGTGGGTAAACGCCCGCCCACTCGTGCCAGCCCGTAGACAATCGCCACCGTAAATCCGGCGGTAATAAAGGCGAACCACTGCACCGCCCCAATCCCATAAAGAAACTTCCCAAGTGGCAAAACCAGAGCCAGAATCGCCCCTACCGCCGCGCCTTGCGCCACCCCCACCAGATATGGGTCGGCCAGAGGGTTGCGGAAAAGCCCCTGATAAGTTGCCCCGGCAGTTGCTAAACTGCCTCCTACTACTGCCGCTAATAACACTCTCGGCACTCGAATGTCCCAGATTACGGTTTCAAAACCTTTAGGGTAAGTAGCATTTATCGCCCAAAATAGCTGGCCCAACGTGTGATTCCAGATTATCGAGAAAGTATCACCCACCGGGACAGTCACGGCTCCAAAGGTGGTACAAACCACCAATACTACCAGTACCACTATCAACCCGGCGGTTATCAGTCCCGCCCGCCGTTTGCGACTGCGGTTAAGGGGCGAACCTATCAACCAGGCCGAAACTGAACGCCGCGCCGCCCCTTTTGAATTCAGGCTGGTGGATTCGGTTTCCTCCTTCGTTTCGATGCTCATTACTACCCTGCTTATCTATATCAGAAAATCTAAAATCGAATATCTAAAATCAGAATAAAAAGGAATTGTTCACTCTCCCTTTTAGGGAAGGAGGTTAGGTTAACCAGCAACTTTTTTAACTCATTACTCGTTATTCTTTTGCCGACAACTGTTAAAGCGGCTCTATTTTAACATATAGGGAATTTTATGGCTGTAGTCTCGTTGCAGCTAAAGTTGAATCGTGCTATCATAACCGCTCGTCAGGCCATGAGGCTGGCTATTTACAAAACAAATTGACAGGGAGTAAAAACCATCGCACGGGTAGTAGAAGCAAAAAGCAGAATAAGCCCTCAACTTGGCTCATTTGAAACCAAAAAAATAACCTTCTGGCAAAGTTTCAAAAATCTTTATCAGTACCGGGAACTGGTTAAACGCCTGACCCTCAAGGACGTAAAGCTCCGCTATAAAAATTCGTTTTTGGGATTTATCTGGTCACTAGCGAACCCTCTGCTGATGATGGGCGTTTTCTTTCTGGTTTTTCAGGTTTTGTTACGCTCTGCCCCACCCCAAAACTGTGATATTAACCCCGGCTCCCGCGAATGTCGGATTTACTATAGCTACACTGCCTTTATTCTGGTCGGAATTATGGCCTGGAACTTTACCAGCACCGTGGTAACCTCTGGCATGATGTCGCTGCTGGGTTATGCCTCGATGATAAAGAAAATATATTTCCCGCGAGAGGTTTTGCCAATTTCAACCGCGCTGGGTCTTTTTGTTAACTTCCTGCTTTCGTTAATCCCGTTGACTTTTGTAATCTGGATTAACGGGATTGGCTTTAGCTGGTTGAGCCTGATGTTACCGCTCTTTTTATTCTTCCATTTGCTGTTTCTGATGGGGGTGGCCTTGTTTTTGTCGGTAGTAGTAGTCTATTTGCGCGACCTTGCCCATATTATTGATGTAATCCTGACCGCGTGGTTCTTCCTGACCCCGATTCTCTACTCAATGGATCAGGTTTTCCCCACCGCCAGCCAGATTATGTATTGGGTCAACCCGATTGCCTCGTTTATCGAAAGTTATCGGGCAATTCTGTTTTTCCACTATCCTCCGGCGTTGGATTTCACCCTCCGCACCTGCCTATCGGGCTTAGTAACCTTTTTGCTGGGCTACTATTTCTTTATTAAAACTTCGCGTAACGTTGGGGAAGTGCTTTAGCGGCTTCCCCAGGTAATATAATTCTTTGGGAATCTTCACTTTAGCGGAATAATATTCTAAATCTTATCATCATCATTGAACAGGCCAATTTGTATCGTGCCCCATCGCATGTTATATTAATCTCATGATATTAAATTTTCACCTAACCTTAACAGGCTTGAAGCATAAGCTATGCTCAATATTTCAAGCTTTCAAAAACCAAAAAATTTTTCAGGAGAGCGAGTTTCGATGGCAACAAATATCCCGATTACAGTAGCGCACGGTGATGGCATTGGCCCGGAAATTATGGATGCGACCCTTTTTATTATTAAAGAAGCGGGCGCACGAATTGATGTAGAAACAATTGAAGTTGGCGAGCAGGTTTATCTTAGAGGAGTTGCGGCAGGCATCGAACCGAGTGCCTGGGATTCGCTACGCCGTACTAAAGTCTTTTTGAAAGCTCCTATTACTACCCCCCAGGGCGGCGGTTATAAAAGCCTAAACGTTGCGGTACGCACCACTTTAGGGCTCTATGCCAATGTGCGTCCCTGTGTTTCTTACTATCCCTTTGTTGAGACCAAACACCATATGATGGATGTAGTGATTGTGCGCGAGAACGAAGAAGACCTTTACACCGGGATTGAGCATCGCCAGACCGACCAGGCGGTACAATGTTTGAAGATTATTACCCGCCCCGGTTGTGAGAGAATTATTCGCTACGCCTTTGAATACGCCCGGAAGTATAACCGTAAGAAGGTAACTTGCTTCATAAAAGACAATATTATGAAGCAGACTGATGGCCTATTCCACAAGGTTTTTGATGAAATCGCCGCGCTTTACCCTGATATTGTCAACGAAAGTTGGATTGTGGATATTGGGGCGGCTAAAATGGCGGATACCCCCGAAGCTTTTGATGTGATTGTGATGCCGAACCTCTATGGCGATATTCTTTCGGACGTGGCGGCTCAGATTGCCGGATCGGTGGGCTTGGCTGGTTCCTCCAATATCGGCGAAAACTGTGCCATGTTCGAGGCTATTCACGGTTCTGCTCCGAGGCGGGCGGGCCAAAATGTTGCCAACCCTTCGGGTTTGTTGTTAGGGGCGGTGCTAATGCTGGTACATATCGGTCAGGCGGATGTGGCTGAGAAAGTGCATAATGCCTGGTTGCGGACAATTGAAGACGGTATCCATACTTACGATATTTTTGATGCTACGGTTAGCAAGCAAAAGGTTGGTACTAAAGAATTTGCCCAGGCGGTAGTTGAACGGCTTGGTCAAGTTCCTCAGACCTTCAAGGCCGTAACCTATGCCAACGCCGACCCAACCTCGACCTATACTCCGCCCGCCCTACCTGTTCGTCCTACCGAGAAAAAGGAACTTGTAGGAGTTGATATTTTCCTGGCGGATGCTACCCATAGCCCCAACGAAATTGGCGAACTGGTCAGCAAGGTTGCGGTGGATGGCCTTAAACTCAAACTGATTACCAACCGAGGGGTGAAGGTTTGGCCGGGGGGCGTGCCCGAAACCTTCTGTGTTGACCACTGGCGTTGCCGCTATCTGGCGACTACCCCGGACGGCCTAACCACTCCTAATAATATTATTGGTTTACTCCAGAAGTTGGCGGATGCCGGGCTTGAGTTTATCAAAACCGAGCAGCTTTATAACTTCGATGGACAGCCGGGCTATTCTTCGGTGCAAGGCGCGTAGCAAGTAACGAGTTAATAACCCTCACCCTGCCCTCTCCATTTTTAAGGGAGAGGGTTTTATAGTTCTTCCTTCCCTAAAGCTTTTAAAGTGGCTGGGGGGTTAGGTCAACTTCTAAATCAGGGGGAAGAAACAACTAATTATCCAGGCGAATAAAAGTGTTTGAAGAACCGCCGTTGTGATAAAATCGCGGCCCAGCCAGTAGAGCCAGATTGAAAAGAGCCCAAATACCGTAAATAGCAAGGCCAGCACGGGCAGCAGAATCGTCAGGAAGCCCAAATCAGCCGGACTTAGCAGCACCGCCCCAAATAGCACTATTAATACGCCTAATTTGCTAACTAAACTTAACCAGTAACCGCCCCAGATACTCATCCGGCGGAAAATATATTCGTTAGTCAGAAAATAGGGGAACAGGCAAACCGCTAAAATCAGAAAAGGCAAGATACGGCTCAGACTGAATTGGAGACTTTCCCAGGTAAAGGCTGAAAATAGCCCCAGCGTTAGATATACTCCGGCGAATAACACCAGCGGTACTAAGCCCCAGCCAACGATTTTGGCACTAAGGACACTACTCCAACTCCGCGAGTAATCCGCCGGACGTGGCCCAAACTGTTGATTGCCTAAATCCCGCCAGAGCCATAACCCAAACAACAGACCGACTACCAGGAAAAACCCTGCCAGATAGCTCCCTAACTGTAAACCAACTAGCTGGGGCGGAAGTTTCAGGGGAGTCCAGAGCAAGGCTGCCCCCACCTCTGCCAGCAGCAAAATTCCGGCACTCTGGAGGCTTTTTCGCAGGGAGGGGTGGCGGGGAACCGCGCTCAAAATTACCCGTAAATTGAGGGCATCAATTAGCAGAGAGGCCAAAGCGAAGAAGGTACACACCGAGAAAATTATACCCACAATTGTCCAGCGTAACCTGAACCCTGCACCATTTTCATCATTAAGAATGGCGGCCCGCACCGCCTGCCCATCGGTATTGAGCAAGCCCCGGCCTAGCCATGAGTTTATCTCGGCCATTGTGTCGGCGGTATATAAAATCGTAATGTGGTTTTGCCCCGCTAATACCCTAACCCGGCGGGCCGAGCCATCTTTAAGGTCGCCGACTTCCGCGCCTTTGGCACTCCGGGCATCGGCGGGGAAATCGGGAGAAGGGGTGGTGGCGGTGGATTGTTCGTAAGCTTCTTGCGCCCCTTCCAAAGATTGGGAGATATCGTTTTCCCCGACTAAAATTAACAGGTTTTTGATGCTATCGGGGGTCAAATCCGGCAAGCTGGCGGGCGAAACAAGAATTGTAGCCATAATATCGGGCTTCTGAATGGCAAAACGAGCTACTATCCCCGTGCCCATTGAATGACTTGCTAAAGCAATCTGGGCATTGGGGAAGCTACGCCGGACATAGTTATAAACCGCCTCTAGCGATGGGAGTAGATTATTAGTTGATTCTTCTGCCGATTTAGTGATAGGGAAACGGGTAGGGGAGAAACCGTGTCCAGGGAAATCAAAAAGAAACACCCGCATTCCGAGGCGACGGGCGGTTTCTATCCCGATGGCTTGCATCGTCTCTTTGTTGGCGGAAAAGCCGTGTGCCACAATCAGCACTGGCATATTTTCGGAGGCATCTCGCAGGTTAATTTCCAGAGTCGATACGGGGGGTAGACCCGCTTCCTGCACAATAAAAGCCCGGCGCACGAGGCCATCCTCATACTGATTTATTTGCAGCCAAGCCAGACCAATCCCAAGCACGAATAAGATAAATAACCCAACGGCATAAAATACCCGTTGTCCCCGCCGCCGTACTATCCCGCTGGTCGAAGTGCGTTCTGCCAGACTGGACATAATTTAAAATAGTCTCCGGCCAAATTTAGTTCAGCATTTTGCATAAACGTATTTTATGTTGGTAGTATAGCATATTTGGGTCATTTCCAAATTGACCGGATGCGGGTATTAACCCTTAACTTTAAGGGATGTCATTTCTGCCACCGCCCGGTCAAAGCAGTCCAGGATTTGCGGGCGGCAGTCGTCCGGCATTTCGGTTTCCAGGCGAGCGCGAAAGTGTTGGATATGTTTGGCAACAGTGTCCAGATTATATTTACGCACAATCACTACGGGTTCAAGCCACTGCAACTCGTGGCCCAGAATGTGGGGGGCATCGAATTGCAGCGACCCCACCAGTAAGGTGCGGAAACGGGTTACCTCTTGCTCTACCAAATTAGGTAAGGTTGTGCCATAGCGTCGAACCAAGTCCGGGTCTTGCTCAAAAATGGCCTGTACTTCAGTAATTAACGAGGGAGTCATTTCCTGAAGTAAGGTGTTTATGCGGTTTAATTGGTTTTGCTCCACCACAAAGCCCCCCTTTTATATTCTGGGTTGGGTTAGCTGTCCACCCTTATTGATTTTTACTACGTACTTCGACCCCGGCTTGGTCTTCAAGCGGGCGAATAATCGAAGTGTAGTCATCCCGTCCATATCCGGCTTCAATCGCCGCAAAATAGAGTTTACGGGCTTCCTCGGCAACCGTAATCGGCACACCAAGCTCATTACCCAACTCCAAAGCCAGCCCAATATCCTTGTTCATCAAGGCCGTGAAAAATCCAGGCTTAAAGGCTCCACTAAAAACGTTGCGGGGGAAAGCCCCACTAAGTTGCCAGTTAGCCCCACTGCTTTTCCCTACCACCTCGGCAATTACTTCCGGGTCAACCCCGGCCTTAACCCCCATTACCATTGCCTGACTGGTAATAGCCGCGATAGTTGCCCCTAGCACGTTATTTATAATTTTCACCACTTCACCCGACCCCACCGGGCCAATATGATAGATGGCATCCTCACGCCCCATCGCTTTGAAGGCGGGTAAGCAGCGTTCAAAAGTAGCCTCGTCACCCCCTGCCATTATAGTTAGCGTGCCAGTTTCCGCGCCTACCGAGCCACCACTAACCGGGGCATCCATAAAGGCTACCCCTTTTTCGGCACACCTGGCGGCTACTTTCCGACTGGTTGCCGGATTTATGGTACTCATATCCACGATTATTGTGCCGGATTTTGCGCCCGTCAGCAAGCCATTTTCGCCCAGAATAACTTCTTCTACCTCTGGCGTGTTAGGAACCATTGTAATGATTATATCGCAATTTTCCGCCACCGCCTTAATAGAATCCGCCAGAGTTGCCCCCGCTTGAACCACATCCTGCACTTTTTCGGGACTGCGGGCGTATATCATCACCCCAAAACCTGCCTCCAGCAGATTTTTTACCATTCCCCGCCCCATCGTGCCAACGCCCACTAAACCAATTTTGTCTGACATTTTCCCCCCTTGTTCTCTTTAGAAGGTTTTAAATATTGGATTCTTGAATTTTAACCGCCAAAAACGCCAAGTAATTTTAATTTTCTTGGTGTCTTAGTGTCTTGGTGGTGAAAAATTTCCTAACACCTAACACCTAATGCCTAACGCCTAATACCTTTCACCGCGCCCCCGCCGTTTTAAGTTCCAGTTGATGGATAGCCTGACCCAACGCGCTTTCGGCACTTTCCAACAATAGCTCGCTCAGGCCGGGATGGGGATGGAGGGTTTCAGCTAAATCCACCAGAGTTGCCCCCATCTCGATTGCCAACGCCGCCTCGCTTATCAGGTCGCCCGCTCTTGGCCCAACAATAGTTAGCCCCAGCACCGCCCCGTTATCGGCATCCGCCACCACCATCGCCGTTCCTGCATCTGCCCCTAGCGTTAGAGCCCGTCCGTTAGCTGCCAGGGTAAAGCGTCCCGTTTGCACCCGATAACCCTCAGCCTGAGCCGCTTCCGCCGATAATCCCACAAAAGCGATTTCAGGGGTAGTGTGAATTACCTGGGGCAAAGCCTGGGGTTGGTAGGCTACTTTACGTCCCGCCAAAACCTCTGCCGCTACTTTCGCCTGTTTAATCGCTGAGGTTGCCAGGGCGGGACGATGCTGGGTGCAGTCGCCCGCCGCCAGAATATGGCTAACTTTGGTGCGCTGGTCTGGCCCCACCTCAATTGCCCCCTGTTCACCTGCTACTAGCCCCGCCCCTGATAGGTTTAGCCGGGAGGTGTTGGCCTGCACCGCCCCCGTCACCACTACCGGGATACCAGGGTTGAGCTTTTCGGCCTTCCCGCTCTTACTGAGATATACCAGACTTTCGCCCTTAAAACCCTGTAAACTAGCGTTATTTATCACCTGAATTCCCAATTTGCGGAAACCAGCCAAAGCTAACCTGACGGCGGTGGCATCCACCTCCGGCAAGGGTCGTTCGCCCGGAGTTAGCAGGATTATCGCTACTCCCAGCCTTGCAAAAACGGTTGCCAGTTCCAGGGCAATATAATCCTGTCCGTAAATTGCCAGCACCGAGGGTAGTTCGCTCAAGGCCATCGCCTGAGCGGGGGTCATTACCTTCGCCCCGTCGAACGCCAGACCGGGTAAGGCAATCGGGCTTGCCCCCACTGCCAGCACGCAGCTATCAAAACTAAAGCGGTGCGCCCCATATTCGCCCTCTACCCGCATCTCGGTGGGGCTAAGAAACCAGCCCGGCCCGTGTACCAGCTCGATATGGTGGCCCGCCAGCAGCCGTTTTACCCCGTCGGTCAGGCGATTGACTACCCCCTGCTTCCATTCCTGCATTTTGCCAAAATTCAGGGCTACCGGGCCGGATTGTATGCCCATATTCGCCAGGGCTTCGGTGTCGCGGCTCTGACTGTAGCGTTCGCTGGCGGAACAGAGAGCTTTGAGGGGAATACAGCCGCTATTCAGGCAAGTGCCACCCGGAACAAGAGCCGGGTCAACCAGCACTACACTCTTGCCCAATTGAGCTGCCCGGATTGCCGCCACGTAGCCACCCGGCCCCGCCCCTAACACCACCACATCTACGGCGGTTGTCACATCACCTACGACCATTATTTT
>Ga0123339_10002987_pt1 | contig 11344 bp, 10 predicted proteins | sample lystaG_FD_89956 | JGI IMG/M metagenome (GOLD analysis project Ga0123339, IMG submission 89956) | Glacier valley bacterial and archeal communities from Borup Fiord, Nunavut, Canada, to study Microbial Dark Matter (Phase II) -... | ecosystem: Environmental > Aquatic > Freshwater > Ice > Glacier ... | reverse complement strand
GTTGATGAATCCCTGCATCCCTAAATTTCTTTATTACCGAATAGTATTTTTCAATTTCCATGAATGGCTCTAAATAAACATAGGAAATGCCAGTGGGTTTCTTGTAGCTGGAAAGAAGTAAATCAATATCCTTCTCATAAAATTTTGTGCCTCCAATTTCCCACATACCTTCGCCAACAGGAGGAATGTCATCTAATTCTCCATAATTATAACAGAACTTACACTCTATGTTACATTTGTTCGTTTTCCTAATTGCACTCAAACCAGTGCCAAGCAGACACGAACGACATCCTTTTGGGAATTTACTTTCATTTCCCACAAATAAAGTTCTATTCTCCAAGGTTTTCAAACCTCTAATCTCTGACATTAATGTATCATTTCTATTGTCAATGGCTTCCTCAATTTGCGCAAAGGTAGAGTAAGTGATTTCTTGTTGTTTTGTCATAAGTTCCTCTTCCTCTGGCAATATTGAAAAAAATTCAAACCATATTAACGCATCTTTCTTTGAAATTTTCATAATGTATCCTCCTCTAATTAACTCTTATTACTTGTAAGGGAAGTAACAACCTCAGTATGACATGAGATTGCATGAGTGTCAAAACCTTGATAAAGAGCTTACCAATTCACCCTGGCTATAATAACTGACTTTATTTCTGCCAGTGTTTTTAGAATTATATAATGCTTTATCCGCATAATTTATAAATACTTTAGATTTTTCAAAATCACCTATTTCATTCGCTATTCCACTGTACAAGCCAAAACTTGAGGTGATATTAATTTGTAGATCATTTTGGCAAAATATATTGTTTTCTACTCTTTGCCTAATTCTTTCAGCTTTCTTAATTAATGTTTCCCTATCAACACCTGAAATAAAAATCAAAAACTCTTCCCCTCCATAACGAACTATCCAATCATCACTTTCTCTTACCATATTTTTAATAAGTTCGGAAAATTCTATTAGTATTCTATCTCCAACAGGATGTCCATATGTATCATTAATATTTTTAAAATGGTCTATATCTGCCATAATAAACCCCATGGGTAAATTTTTTGAACAGCTTTTTGCCACCTCATACTGTAACCGTTCATCTAAAAAGCGACGATTATACAATTTTGTTAACGGATCACAAATCAGTTCTTGGTTCAATTTATTAATTTTTTCAATTGCAATATCTTCATTTAGCAAATCCACAGAAGCTATAAGGTGTTCTTCAGTAACATCTCTTATGAGCTCAGCAATTAAATTAGTGTTTAGTTCATCTTGCACTGGGACTGCGGTAACCATGTAAAGCCTTTTATTACTATATTCCAATTTCATGATGACTTTGTTTTCTCTAAAAGCCCTCATTGAAATGCAATTCTCACAGACGGCATTTTTTTCCCATACTGAAAAGCATAATGAGTCATTTGAATTACTGTTATTCTGTGATTCTTTATAACTGCATTTTTCTATTGGATTCACATAGCGAATAGTATCATATATTTTCAACATTATTTTTTCATCTAGCTTGCTTGACACCTTTTCTGTTTCCATATTTATATTCCCCCCAATCAATTGTTCTCCATTGTAGATCTCATTCTATTTGGAATGATTGTAGCACTATAAAGCCGGATTAACAATTAAATTGTTCGATTTCTCGAAGCCAATTCCGCATACGCAAAGTTTCTTTACTCAATTTAGGATACGACATGTTACTCTAGTTCTACTATAAAACTTTCCAATATCCCTTTCTTTTAGAACCCACTCTTTTTATCTTATCCTGATTTTCAAGCAATTTTACTGCATCCTGAACCTGTTTATTGGCAAATGCCGATGGTCATATCGCAAGCAAAGGTACTTGCTTTTCGTATAAAATAGCTTGTGCCTACTTCTTCCTTTATAATACTTCCGTCTTTAATAAACGGTTGAATCCATTCGTCTGCTTCTTCTTTAGTGGAGAAATCAAATGCCTGACGAATCTCTTCTTGAGCAAGTTTGGGATGTTTATCCATCAGTTCAGTCAACGCTTCAAGGGAAGGTGTTACTTTTATAGCTTTAAGGGAATCCTCCGTCAGATAGCTAATGATTTCCTGGAATTCAGCAAAAGTCTTATACCCTCTTACTAAAACCTGTCTACCCTCAGAGGTCTTTACCAAAAAGCTGGGGAAGCCCCTTACTCCTGTGGACTGTGTAATGGCTTGATCACCTTTGAATCTTTTTTCTGCTTCACCACTACGGATAGCTTTGATAAATTCAGCGATATCTATGCCAACTTCGATAGCTAACTCAATCTGAACATCTTGATTACTCGTAACCTTTGCTTCGGTCTCAGTGGCCTCGCGCATTCTTCTTAAGAAAGCGTCCGCCTTATCCGTGTCTGTTATCTGGGCAGCCTTGTATGCTATATTCTGAGGATAGGTAGAAGGATATTCTTTTGAAAAAAGATGAAAGCCTTCCGGATTAATTGGCATGCCATGACGATGGGCTGCTTCAAGCCAATGGGACATAATCTGAGCGTTTGAACCTTCTGAACCTGCGGTGATTCCGTTTCTTGGATCAGCAAAGTTATCGATATTATCCAACAACCCACCCATTATATAACGGAATTCTACCTGATCCGGATAGTGTGTTTCCAATGCTCTGAAAACAGGCTCTGTTCCCCAGCACCATACACACACTGGATCTGTAAAGTTTGTAATTATAATTCTTTTCATATTTTATTCTCCTTTTAATCCGGTTCGAAATTTGAGAACTAATGAAAGCAATCCCTTTTTAATCAAATTGTTGATTACATAAGGAATGCATAGGCTTTTATATATCCTTCTTTGACAGTTTGCGCAATTCTACCAGCCTTGCCCGCATCGCCAATGACCATAACTTTATCGAACATTGCTTCATAGTCTCCAACAATACCAGTTCTTGGGCGTACACCTAATGACAACACGATGTTGTCGCACTCCAGCTCCACTATCTCTTTAGAATCCGTTTTTTCTAAGCGAACTCCACTTTCAGTGACTGCTGTCAGTTTATGACCGGTTAAAATCTTTGCATTTTGTTTCTTGATTCTTCCCATAATGTCATCTAAAATTATGTTGTACAAGCCCGGTCCTACCCTATCCTGCATTTCAACCAATATTACGCTTGCACCTCTATCTCCCAGCATTTCTGCCGTCTCAAGTCCTGTCATACCTGTACCTATAATTGCGACCTTTCCTGTTGGATTTGCCCTTCCAGCTACTACGTCCTCCGCTGTATGAACATTGATATTGTTAATACCAGGAAGAGGCGGAACAATTGGTACTGCACCACTTGCAAGGAACACGCCCACAGGATTTAATTGCTTCACAATTTCTGGTGTTGCTTCAGTGTTCAACTTAATGTCAACGCCTGCCCTCATAATCTGTATTTCCATCGTTTTAATGAGCTTTTCAATCTGCCCCTTAAAATTTGGGCGGCATGTAAGGTTCATAGTACCACCTAATCGACTTTCTTTTTCAAAAATAGTAACTGCAAAGCCTCTCTGTGCAAGAACCAGTGCTGCTTCCATGCCGCCAGGACCGCCGCCTACTATAGCTACAGAACGTCCATCACCATTTCTTTCTAGATTTGAATACTGAAATTCACAACCCATTCTAGCATTTATTGCACAAGCTGATGTTAATCCATTACCCAAATGCCTTTCTCTACAATACATGCAACCAATACACTGTCTAATTTCCTCAGGTCTGCCCTCTTTAGTCTTTTTCATGAAATCCGGATCTGCTATTTGAGATCGTCCCAATCCCACAAAGTCGCAAATGCCCTCTTCAAGTAGATGTTCAGCAAATTCTGGATCTTTGATTGTATTTGTTGCAATAACAGGTATACTTAGTGCATCCTTGAAAGCCTTAGCTACATGCTTTTTCCATCCTGGAGTGTAGCTATAGGGATCACAGTTTGCGTTTGGATTCAGACTGCTGCCGTTGCTTATATTTATGGCATCAATACCTGCCTTTTCTAAATATCTTCCTATCCCCAAACCATCTTCCAAGGTAAGGAAACCTTCTACAGGAGTCATCTCATCACCACAAATTCTAGTAGTAACAGGAAAATCCCTCCCGCATGCCTTGCGTATGCCTGCGATAATTTCTCCGATGATTCTGCAATAATTTTCAACGCTTCCGCCATATTCATCGGTTCGCCTATTATATTATTTACTGAAAAACTGAGCTAGAAGATATGAATGCGCCCCATGAAGCTCAACACAATCAAAGCACTACTGCAATTGAATGTCTTGGCTATGCCAATATTGACTATGGGATAATAGATATGGAACACAGTGCAATAGGAACAGAGGGTTCAGAAAGATGTATAGCGGTAGCCCAGGCTTCAGGACTTACACCTTTAGTTAGGATTAATGCAATTTTAAGAAGCCCTATCCTGAAAATGCTTGATGCAGGAGCACAAGGGCTGATTGTACCTTGTATTGAGACCGTAGCACAGGTAAAACAATTGGTGCAACATGCAAAATTTGCTCCAGTTGGCTCCCGGGGCTTTTGTCCAACACGAGATGGCGGCTGGGGTTTTGCACCTCACGCCTCCGGTAGTATTTCAGACTATATGCTAAGCTGCAACAGGGAAACACTGTTAATACCACAGTGTGAGACTTCGGGGTGTCTTGAAAATATTGAAGAGATTACTGCTATAGATGGTGTAGATGGAATATTGATCGGACCCTTCGATTTATCCATAGCTATGGGAAAGCCTGCACAGTTTGATGACATGGAGATTAAACAGGCCATTGCAAGAATTTTTAGAGCTTGCAAAGCCGCTAAAAAGATGTGCTTCATTTTCGCAGGAGGTCCAGAAGCTGCAAACAAGTATCTTGAAGACGGATTCGATAGCGTTGCTATAGGACTGGATACAACAGTATTTATAAACGCGTATCGTGATATTGTATCAAAAATAATGGAGGCCTGAGGTCTGGTTAATGGGAAAAATATAGGTTTGTCACAATACTGCAGGGGGGTAAAGAAAGGAAGCACTCTACGGAATTACAACGTAGAGTGCTTCCTCTCCTTGTTAGCCCCTCTATTTCATTCCAAACTCGTAATAATTCCATGTTTTATCGCTTTGTCATACATCTCACGGAAAGCCGCTTTTGCACCTTCTGCAAATCCAATAGGCATTGCGCCCATGAAACTATCATAAATAATCTTACCCTTGAACGGAAGCAAAACTGTTTCAATCTGCGAGGGCAATTTCCGTTGCAATGTGTTTGCCACTGAATTGCTGATCCCTTTTATCCCATATAGCCTGTCTTCACCCTGCTCATTGGGAGCGATTGCCACGGCATATTCCGGCTGATACTCTAAAATAAAAAACATTCCTTTTTTATGGTTCGCTCTCCACTGCTTTAAAATGTCAATCTTCTCTTGAGGAAGTTCTGCTTCACTGATATATTCATCGATCAGTTCCGGCTTTTTCCAAAGCACTTCCCTTACTTTGTGTATCATCATATCGGTTACGGGATTGGGATATACCGGCTCGATTTTGGCTTTTATTACACTCTTTCGTTCGTTGACAAAGCTCATTAATCCGAACCATGTTTCATAGAATAGCTTGCTCTCCTCAGAACTTAACTGTGCTGTTTTCTCATCGTCAAACCGTGCGCAGCATTTCTTGTACTTCTTGCCGCTTCCGCAGGGGCACGGATCGTTGCGTCCAACTTCCGGTCTGTGCATCTTGGGAAATTGAACTACGTTTTTATCGCGCTTTTTAATAATCTCAAAAAGCTCTGATGGCGTATATCCGTTGTTCTCCCACATGCGTGTATTGTTTTTTGCAAGCATAATAAGATTTATAAACTCCTGCAACTGTTTTTCCTTGCCGAATACCAAATTATGTCTGTCCATAATGGTTCCCATTTCCTTTATCCCATCGCCGTAAGTTATATAACTTCTAACTTCCCGATAGCCCTCCGAGGTATATTTACTATAGCCAAAAACCTCATACATAAAACGGAGTACATTCCACCAATGGTCGTTATCTTCATAATCCTCAAACTTGTATTTAAGAAATTCGTCTTTTTCAGGGATATAGCGGGGTTTATCCGCCTGGTGCTCACGTAAATAATCGGCTTGATCAAAGTTTTCGAAAAACCAATCTTGCACGATATAATCCTTATAAAAACCGTACCATCCTTCTTTTAGCACAAGCGGTAGAAGTAAGATATAAATCTCTTCGCTATTCGTCCTGTCTGCATTTTGCTTATTAAAAATATCAACAAATTCGTCACGGCTGATGATTCCATACAGGTTCACCGCAGCCCTTGCATAAGAATCAAGCAATTTGCGGATAGAGGCCCTGCCGTTGGGGCAACGAACGACGTCTGATATGTGGTTATATTGCTCAAATATTTTCTTTGCCTTCTTTTCAATCATATTATTTCCTACTCCTATCCTTCAAATTGATATTCATTCATATTCCAAAGGCGCCGAATTTAACACCTTAAAATGCTATTTTTCATATCATATGATTTCCTTTATTTTTGCACAAACATCTGTTCCTCTTTATTTTAGCTGAATTGATTGCTCGAGTAAAGGATTTAATATTTGCAATTCAATCGGCCCCCTTGGCTATGGGCGCACAGCAATAAAGCCACCAGATATGAACTGGTGGCTTTACTCATACTATGACTATTATACAATACGTCTGGTATCATCAAGATTTGGGGAAAGCAACAGTACTTGCTTATATTCATTTGCGATACGCCTAATTCGCTGACCGTATGTCTCTATTCCTATAGGGTTACCATTTGAATCAGAAGGAATATGATTCTTGTCACCATTTACAATATCACGGGATTTTCAAGCATTTAACATCATTGGTTATCAACTTGTACCTGTTGCCATTTCCAATATAAACCGGTGTTAACCAGTTTCGCTGTTCAAGGATTGAGAAATGAGCCTCAACAACCTTGTCGCCATTCATTACCTCCGCCGACCCGAAAACAGTTCGTTTAGTGTCAAAATGATATAGAAGAATTTTGTCAATTTTATTTCGGTTAGCGAGGTCGGAAATATCGATACAAGGTAATGGGCAAAAGTCCCAATAGTCCTTCGGGTTGCATACCTGATGGGCCTTGGTGGAGGGGTTTCTGTTAATAACATACATCAAACTTGTATTAGAGTAGGTGGTATATATTACTACTCTTCTTCATCTTGAGTGTCATTAGTTAATCGATCAAAGTCAGATTGAAACAGCCTATCTTGTATAATGCGATATTTCTCAAATTCACTTTCAGCGTGCCTTCCGTTTGAACTATTCGGAAATTCCTAACAGTTGCATCAGCCTCAAGTTCATGGTCAGAGAGTATTTTCATGATATGTTCATTGATTGTTGATATCTCTACATCGTAAAGCGTTGCCAACATTTTTTGAGTTAGCCATATGTTTTCATCATTATACCGCATTTCAAAACTTTGAGCATTATCCCCTGTTGTTGCAATGTATGTCAGATACTCCGCTGCACTCGAGCGAATTGTAATTTCGTTTTTCTTCTTCACAATCTCAATCCCTTCAACTTTATAGTTCATGATATATGTACACTAAGTTTATCACAACTCACAATCTAGAACAAGTGTTCGATTGCATTGTCGGTTAACTACGCCATAAGAAATCACATTGACCACCATCTATTTTTAAAAAATCAAGTTGGTTTTTCATTTCTAGGTTGAGATGCACCTATCATTGCTGCTTCTAGTGACAAACCAGAGACTAATCCTCCAAGCGATATGATCTCTATAAGGTCCGCATAAAGATTTATAATTGTGCTCCCGCTAAAAGAGTATTCTCTGTGAACAATTGCGTTAAGCAATGCCTCACGAATGGCATCTTCTGGGTAATCTCTTTCGTCTGATCGTATCAAATTATGGAAGGTGACCTTTGTGCTATTATAAAAATCTATGGTTTTAAAAGCATCTGTAAGTTGTAAGTTTATAACGAGTGCTTATAAACCTTAATATTTTTAGGGATTAAATTATAATACGCTTGGTCGTCAAGCGGTCCTTCGTAATAAACGATATACACAATATTATCTTGCCTGTTGATATGTTTAATTCGTTCTTTATCATAATTGGCGTTAATGTTATAATTCGCGAGTGTTTCTGCAGTTATTTTTGACGGAAAATCAGCATAAGTTTTGTCAGTCATTGATATTTTGCCAGTTTCTAAATTTATTTTCCTATTTTTATCGTCATATGATGAAAAATAATACGCCTCACCATTTTCAAAAGCATAAAATTGTGCAAGCCGGAGTTCTTCAGAATCCGATATAATCTTTTTGTCTTTACCCTCTAATTCGTTTTACTTTTTTTACTTCCATTATATTCAGTATTAATTAAGGAAATTTTTGCATTCACTTTGTCATAGTCTGCAATATGAATCAAATTATAAGTTAATATTATCACAAGTGTAATAATAGCTAATATGCCAAATACTAGTACTTTGGAGACATAATTTTTCAATTACTGACGGGTGCATCTTAACTCTTGTATATTCAATTTACACTTTCACATCAATCTCCATTCCAGACTTAAAGGCAACTGTGACCCTCTAATCATAAACCGTACTTTTCTCTATCAGCTTACGGATAATCCACTCGTCATACTCTTGTATGATGCCTTTCTGCTCTTTAAGGAATTTTGTCATTTCGGCCATTCACTGTTTCTGACTTGCAACTCCCGCATTCTTAGCCGGCTTACTTTAATATTCATTTACTCAAGCTTAATATTAATAATTCTGTTTCACTTGCTATTTGAGCTACATAATTTACAACTCAGTAAACATGAATTTGGGCTTAGAATTGAAATGTCCTTAATTAATAATTTCCCCTTTATTATTGGCCAACTTTTCACGCCATTGGCGTAATTCCTCAGGCATCTGTTTCATCCACTCTGTTTCTTCACCAATAATTTTTAAAGGTTCTTGTGATCGATATGAACGTGTCAAATTGCCTGGAAATTTCTTGTCTGTAACATTTGGGTCATTTTCAAATTCTCCTGTTGGTTCTACAATAAAAACTCGTTCTCTTCCATCTCCTTTTGCTAATGCAGCTGCAAGTCCTGCACCATTAACAATGGCAGTGAAATAAATATGGTTCATTTTGAGTTCAGGTTTGTAATTCGAATCCCCTCCTGCTGTCAGTAGATCTCCAACCTGCAAATCTGCTTTTGTCCCATGATAAAAGGGGCCTTTGTCAGAAGGGGTATCCTTATACGAATTTGATAATTCATAATTCTTTTTTGCCTTGCCAGGATCGCATAACTCCTCATAGCATTTGGCAATGTTTAAATATAACGATGGAAAAGCACTCTTAACGTTACTATCATTGAGTTTTAACGCAAACTGCAAAGATGTTTCCAACCATTTTAATTTGTCTGGAATATTTTTTTGATGTCGAGCTACATAATAAGCTGAAATAAATCTTTCAAAGTCGTCTTTTGCTCCACTCCAGGCTTTAAGAAACATTAAGCTTGCATCTTCAGAATTTCCACTATCCTCCATAGTCATTCCTAACATACATAGTTTAATAATATTGTTTTTTGGATCGAATTGAATTTTCATCTTATTTCACCTCATAATTATTAAAACATTCGCTGAAATATATTGATACCTAGCATTGCCTATTATACACGTATGGATAATATATTAAAGCAAAATTCCCCCAAACCATAAGTCTGGGGGAATATAAAACACACTTTAATTTATACTGAAAAACCTTCAAAGCCTTTGATATCAGGCTGTTTTCTCTCTACTTGGCAAGTACCATTTTGTAATATTATTGACATAGAACCCAAATCAAACTGTTAACACTGGAATTATTTCATTACGATTGCTTCAATTTACTCTGGAAAATTTCCACAATGGTCTTTTCTGTTCCTGTCATTCCAGGAGTAGCAATTAATCCCATATTCCTCATAGTTTCTTCCGGGGTTTTTCCGTTTATTCCATGCACTTCAAAAATATAGATTCCTTTCATGGCAAAGTCTACAGAAGCATACACCGCATCGACCGCCGCTATTCCTTTCATTGTACATCCCTGATTACCTCCATCGCAGATCATTCCAGTAATGCTGCTGGCCATATTATTCAATGCATGTGCCATCATTTCTACTGTGCCTCCCCTTAAATAGATGAGAGCGCATGCCATGCCGGAACCTGCGGCAATTGCACATCCACAAAATGCAGATAATTTCCCTGAGTATTCCTTAATGTACATACAAATTAAGTAACTCAAAGCTGTTGCACGGAGCAGCTTTGCTTCTGTATATCCGTTCACTTTATATGCCGCATACAAGGGCATAGTAGCAATAATTCCATGGGCACCGGAACCTGTAATGCTCATTGCCGCTTTATCTAGACCAATCACACGCGCCTCTATTGCTGCGTTACACAATAAGGAAGCGGTGGATTTCTCGTTATCAGAGATTTCTTTCCCTCCGTTTAGTTCTAGTAGATGACGTGCAAATGTGGTTCTAGGGTTTTTCAGTCCTTCATGGAATAATTCCAGATTTAGTTTATAAGCATCCCTTATAAAACTTATCTCTTCAATGTCCACAGTTGAAATATACTCGTATAGCTCCTGAAGCGTATACTTATGTATAAGAGGTACATCTCCAGCAGTTTCTTCTACTTCCCCAATTTCTGATTTTCTTTCGTCTTCTGTTTCCAATATAACCTTACTATTAACGGTTATCTTAGTAATATTGGTATGGGAATTACGGATTGTTACAATTGCAGTATCCACCTCAGTTATAACGGTAGCTTCAATAAAAATGCAACTTGTAATTCCACTGAGTGATACCGATACTTTTCCTGCATCCACAAGTTTATGAGCTGCTTCATTGTCAGCCTCCGTTACATCTGCCAATGATTCCAGCCCTTTCTCTGGATTTCCTGCAACGGCACCTAATGCCGCCGAAAAAATGTTGCCGACCTCTTTGCTGTTTGGTATTCCACATGTAAATGCATTTTTATACATACCACTATTCATGGCTACTTTTATTTCTGTGATTTCTCCACTGGTATAACTTCGTGCTTTTGCGACTGCAAATGCTATTGCGCCAGGTTCCGTTACCCCAAGAGCAGGTTTCATATCATTTTTAATTAGTTGTGTTAACTCATTCATATCTATCCCATCCTTTATAATCTTTTAGGGCTTTCCACTTTCCGTCTTTATTTAGCAATCATTATTTCTTTAGACTTTAAAATATTTACTTAATGTTACCTCAAATCCCATAATTACTTAATTCTACAAGTTTAAATAATCTCCTCCTAGACTTAATAATTTCTATCAATAAAATTAAAAGTCAGTTTCTAATTG
>Ga0123339_10002986_pt1 | contig 11345 bp, 14 predicted proteins | sample lystaG_FD_89956 | JGI IMG/M metagenome (GOLD analysis project Ga0123339, IMG submission 89956) | Glacier valley bacterial and archeal communities from Borup Fiord, Nunavut, Canada, to study Microbial Dark Matter (Phase II) -... | ecosystem: Environmental > Aquatic > Freshwater > Ice > Glacier ... | reverse complement strand
CTCGTCATCGAGACTTCGGCGGCAGTCCTCATACTCGCGCTTGTCGCCTGGCTTGGCCTCCTTGCGCCGCCCGGCACAATGGGATGAGCCCGGACGACAGCGACGGGCATGATCTGTCCGTTCGGACGAACCCCACCAACAAGAAGCGATCCCTGCGGCTGCTCGGCGGCCTGATCGTCATCGTGGTCGCCGCTCAGCTTCTGACCCTCGGTCTGCAATGGCTTCAGCCTCCCGCGCCGCCGCAGCTCTTGAACAACCCTTCGATGCTAGCCGACCGGCGGGCACCGACGTTCGGTGCTGCCAACGCGGATGTCACGATCTACCTGTTTTCCGATTACGCCTGCCCCGTCTGCCGCGCGATGTCCCCCGACCTGATAAAACTCGTCGCGTCCGACAAGGGCCTTCGCATCGTTTATCGAGATTGGCCGGTGCTCAGCCCGCGGTCGATCCGGGCAGCACGCCTGGCAATCGCCAGCAAATCAACGGGCCGTCATGCGGCGTTTGACGCCGAGGTCATGCGGCACGGCGGATCCCTCGACGACGCGACGCTGCATTTAGCGGCGACCCGCGCCGGCATCGACTGGAACGGGCTGTTGAAAGACTATGCCCGTGATCAGCGCGAGATCGATGACCTGATCGCTCAGTCCGGGAGCTACGCCCACGCGCTGGGATTTTCAGGAACTCCGACACTTGTCATCGGGCCCTTTCTCGTCGTCGGTCGTCAGTCGCTCGAACGCCTCCGCGAGCTTGTGGCCCAGGCTCGCGGAGGATTGAGGGCCTGATATGATCGGCGGTTGAGTGCGCCACGCCTCCTTGGACTGGCGCCGGCAACCTTACCGCGCGACACAGCGATCGATCTCTCAGGGCAACATCGCCAAGTCATCGGTTCGGACGCTCTCAGTGGCTAGTGCGGCTATGCGTCGTCGTATGATGGTGATGAAGGTGCCGGACCGGGCGGCGCACGGAGTAATGCGTCACGGTTGTCCGGCGCTGGGCATATCCGTCATTGTAGCCGCGACCACCCTGATATTCTCGCTGCGGGTAGCCTCCTGCCTGTGAGTTGTAGCCCGGCGTGTTATGGGCGTGCTCGGTCCCCGGCAGAGTGTCGTGAACGTCACCGTGCAGACCCTCGAGCTGCTGATGATATTCCTGATGCTGGGCGTCGCTCGTGAAACCAGACGCATGTTCGCGATCGTGGGCATCCTCAATTTGCTGATGCTGCCGGTCGTGCTCCAAATGATCGTGCAGATGGTCTAGCTGGTCCTGGGGCGCCGCGGCATCGGGCGTCTGAGGAGGGTAGGCCTGCGCCAGCACGGCGGTGGGCAGCCCGATTGATATGGCTAACGCCAAAATCGCCGTCTTCATGTGTATCTCCTTGGAGCAGCTGGCTGCTCCATTATCGTGGAACGCTCCTTTCGGTGCCCCGCGGTGAACGGCCTGTGAGCAACGATCTGCCATCGCGGTGGCTGATCAATCTCGGGAATAGGTCGACATCACAGCCGGTCAGGCGCGAGGCCCGACCGCCCCGACAAAATGAACGGCCGATAATCACGCCGTTCAGACGCGATGCACCCGGCGAAGGGCAGAAGCGCCGGACGAGTTGGAGAGAGGAGCGTCGGATGGGCTACAAGATGATTGTTGCTGCAGTTGGTGCCGGTGCCTTGTCACTGGCGTTACCGTCGGCGGCTTCTGCACAGAGCGCTTTCTATTTCGGCGTTCAGTCCGCTCCAAGTTACGGCTATTATGAAGCGCCGCGCTACAACCGGCACGATCATGAGCATGAACACCTCGACGAAGATCATGGCGATGTGCACGGGGAGCTGGACGAGCAGCATGCCCTTGCCCACGCGGAAGGGCTGAACCCTTGGGAGCACACGCGGCTACACGACGAGCTCGATTATCGACACGCGCGCGCCGATTACCAGATCGCGCGCGAACATCAGCGGCAGCATCAATACAGGTCGTGGCGCCGCAGTTATTCGAACTACGGATATGATGGATATAGTCGTTACTAAACGAGATTGAGCGGTGAATATTTTACTGTGTCAGGGAGAAATCTTGTGCGTAATTTGACTCTGGCGGCTGTTGGTTCGCTGGCCCTGGCGGCTTCTTTTCCGGCGCTCGCCCATCCAACCAACGGTCATCGTGCTCAGCATGGGCAGCTCAATCAGGAGCATGCCGATGTCCACGATCAGCTCGACCAAGCCCATAGGGACGTTCACGAACAGGGACTGGCCCCTGATGAACATGCCCAGTTACATCAAGATCTTCGAGATCAGCATAATCAGGCCGATCACCAGATCACGCACCAGCATCGCCATCAGCATCAGCACAACCGGTATCGTCAGCAGTCGTACAACAACCGTTATTGAGTTCGGGCTGAGCGAGTTGGCCGACGCGAGATCGGCGATGAAGTTGAAAGTTGAACGTTTGGCCCTCCGGCATCCGCGCAGGAGGGCCAAACCGCGTTTGGACAATTCCCCTTTCACGACTTGCGTCGTGGCTTTAGGCGATCGGCACTTAGCGCTCTGCGCAGTCGGGAGCCAGGGCAGAATCTCGTGGTGATACACTGTCGGTTGGACGGCGCTGGCCGACACAGCCTTTCAGAACAGTCGCCGCGCGATCGCTTCGATTCCCTTTGGTCCCGAGCCAAAGCGGGCGATCGACTCGCGGTGGCGCTCGAGTTCGCCGTACGGGAGATAGCGGACGTCGAGGTCGGCGACACGGCAGAAGGCGGGGCGGGTCAGCTGGGCGCGGACATCCTCCTCGCGGCTGTCCGGTGCAACCAGGAACAGCCCCGCTCGGGCGTTCAGCTCGCTTCCCGACAGCGCGAGGTCGAGCATCCGAACGATGCCCGATTAGATCGATGTACTGTGCTCGACCTCAAACGCCGCGACGATGCCGCCGCCGGGTTCGAGCCAGAGGACGTCGATCAGCCGGATCGAATCCCCGCCAGGAGCCTGCGCGATCGCCGGCGGCAGACGTTCGAGACAGCCGTGGCCGAGCGGGACGCCGTCATGCAGGCGCCCGCGGTCGTTCGCCGCCATCCAGACGTCGTAGCGCAGGGAATGGCCGAGGTCGCGGAGCCACACCTGGATTTCGGAATGGCTGCGGTCGACCTCGGCGGTCGCTTTCGCGCGGCCGCCGCCGCGGCGGCCGCGCGGGCTGCCTCAAGGCGCTCGGTCCACGAGCTGGCGGACGTCGCGTCGGCCGGCGGCGCGAAATATCTGCCGGACCCGACGTCGAACAGGAAGCCGCCGATCGCGCCGAGGTCGTTCGACAGCAGAGTGCGGTAGCGGGCGTTCAATTCGCGAACCCCCTCGCGCATCGCCAGATAGTGCGGCCACGACCCCAGCTTCGCTTTGGCCCCGGTGACCGCGTTGTAGCCGTTGACGATCGCGGTGTTGAACGGCGGAACGTGAGTAGGATGCAGAAAATAGAGGAGGTTGGCGACGGCGGGACCGAGTCCCTTCAGCTTCCGGGCGTCGAGCGCGGTGATCGCCGCCAGGATCTCGGCCTCCTCGTTACAGCAGCAGCAGCGTGCAGAAGGTGCTCGAACGCCCGCTGATTGCCGGCGTCCTCGTAGATGTCGGGGATGCGCAGCTTCGGCTTCCACAGAAAGGCATGGTCGGCACCCTTGAAGATTTGACGCTGCTCGGCAAACGAGTGCACGACCGTCTCGAGCGACGAGCCGCGGTACGCGACGCCGAAGGTGCCGGCGTCGATCTCGGCGACCACCTGCTCGATGCCGCGCCGGATCGATCGGACGTTCTTGATCCGCTGCTCCCACAGGAACCAGCTGCGGTAGGTCGCGGCCGGATCCTCGCGCCACCGCTCGATGGTCAGGCGGAGCAGGTCAACTGAACCGTCTGTAGAATTGCTGCTCACTTCGGCTTGCGAGAAGAATTGTGGAGACTGACGATTCGCCACACGCCGCCGCTGCCCCGTCGTAGCACGCTCGTCTGGACACCTCCCCGCTCAACGGATTGACCCGATTTCAGCTCGATCCGGTACCCGTAGAACTCGTTAGCGAGCGCGACCCCTCCTTCGAAGCTCACATCACAATGGTAATCTTCGTAATGGAACGCTTTGAAATCGGCGAACTCAGGGACGAGGTGATGTTCGAGATAGTTGTGAGTCCTCAGAGTAGCCTGCTCGAACGAGCAGACACCAGGGATATGACTGATCATGACCATCCATCGCAAGTGCCGCGATCTGACGATTGAAGCCTTGGCTGGACATGAACGATAGCAGCCGGAAATTCCAGGCCTCTGACAATGTGTCCGAAAATCAACCCCTGTTGCCATATCCTCTCCAGGGGGATAGCATCTATTTGTGGTTCATGAATCCCATCCCGCTATCCTGATGCGGCTCAAACGAGCTCATGGCCATCTCGCGTCTGTTATCGCGATGATCGAGCAGGAACGGCCGTGTGTCGACCTGGCGCAGCAGCTTCACGCGGTCGAGCACGCCATCACGAATGCGAAGCGCGAGTTAATTCACGATCACATCGAGCACTGCCTCGGGGACGCCGCGAGCGACGTCCCGCCGACTGCGGTGCTCAGGGAATTCAAACAGCTCTCGAAATATCTCTAGGGTAAGAGTCGATGGCGACGCTTCTCGAATGCTCGGCTTCGGCGGAGCTGGTGCCTCCGGGGATTATGCCGATGGTGCGCACGGCGGCACTAGCGGTCACGGTCATACGCACGGAGTCATCGACGCTTCGCTGACGACGACCGATAGCGGTGTCTGGGCGATCAAATGGTCGTTCGTCATCCTTGCGATCACGGCCGCGCTGCAAATGACCGTCGTCGTGATCTCGGGCTCGGTCGCGTTGCTGGCCGACACCATTCACAACATCGGCGACGCCGTCACCGCGATCCCGCTGTGGATCGCGTTCGTCCTCGTGCGGCGTAAGCCAACGGCGACCTTTACCTACGGCCTCGGCCGGGTCGAGGATCTCGCGGGCATCCTGATCGTCCTCATCATACTGTTCAGCGCGGTCGTCGCCGGTTACGAGGCGATCAGCCGCCTGATCCACCCCCAGCCGGTGACGCAACTCGGCTGGCTGGCAGCGGCCGGCATCGTCGGATTCGTCGGCAACGAGACCGTCGCCGTGTTCCGCATCCGCGTCGGTCGCCAGATGAACAGTGCGGCTCTCATCGCCGACGGCTATCATGCGCGAACCGATGGATTGACCTCGCTCGCGGTCGTGCTCGGCGCAATCGGCGTCTATTTCGGCTATCCGCTCGCCGACCCGATCTTCGGGCTACTGATCACGATCACCATCTTCGGCATCGTCTGGCAGTCCGCCAAGGCGGTACTGACTCGTGCGCTTGACGGCGTCGAACCCAGCATAACCGCCGAAATCCGACACACAGCCGAACATGTCCCCGGTGTGACCACCGTCACCGCCGCACGCGCACGGTGGATCGGGCACCGGCTCCACGCCGACGTCGAAGTCGCGCTCGATGTCACACGCTCGGTCGGCGACGCCACGAGCATCGCGGCGCTATTGAAACACGAGCTGTTCGACCATCTGCCGGGACTCCGGACCGTCACGGTCGCTCTCGCGGGGTCCGACGCCGACGCAACGCCCGGTGACACCCATACTCCGCATAATGCGCCCGAACCGTTTCGTTTTTCATCCGCACTTGGGCGAGGCACGATCGCGATCGTTGACACACCTGGGGGCGAGCGGATGCAGCTCGATGCCGAATTTCCGCTTGCGGGCGTGATGGCAAACGTTGCGATCACGCGTCCCGGGGGTACGGTCGAAAGTCTCGTGCTAAGCCCCGTCGACGGCGAGGCCGTGTTGCAAAGTGCCGTTGCGCCGGCCGAGCCCCATGCGTTCGATGCGACGTTGTCGATCGGTCGCGCCAGCCATGACGAGACTTTTGCGTTCAGCATAACCGAACCCGAAGGTCGCGGTCATTAGTCGCGCGGTTCGCGCTTCTCGTTCGTTCACGAGGATGTCTCCTCTGCGCTATCATTATCCGACAGGACTAATCGTGCGTCACCTGCTTCCTGCCCTGTTCTTCGTGGTCATGGTTTCGACGCGCCTTTGCGCTGCACCGTCGCTGGAGCCGGCGATCAGCATCGATGCGCTCGTCACCGACGTCGTTGCGACCAATGCCGAGCGGCAGTTCTACGAGCAGGAGCTAGCCGCCGCGGGCGTCGCACGGTCGGCGGCGGCAGGCTCGCCGATCCGGAGCTGTCGGTCGAATTCGGTGAAAAGCGGACGACCAATGCCAATGGCAGTCGTTTCGGCGAGGGGCCGGCTTACTCGGTCGCGATTGCGCAACCGCTCGAGTTCAACGGCCGTATCGCATTGCGCCGTGCCATCGCCGACCGGCAGATCGACCTCGCCGAACTCGGCTATCGTCAATATCGCGCGACGCTGGCGGCGCGGGCGCGGACGTTGGCATACGGGTTGTTCGCTGCGTCGGCCAAGGCCGATGTCGCCTGCGCGGCAACCGACCGGATCGAGGCCGTCGTCCGCGTGCTGGTCCAGCGCGACATCGCAGGGCCGTCGCCGCTGATCGAGACGCGCATCCTCGAGGCGGGCGCGATCACGACGCGTCGGCAGGCCGAAGTCGCCGAGCAGGAGTATAATACCGCGCTTTACGAGCTCAACTAGTTGCGCGGGACGCCGTTCGCCAGCCGGATCAAGCTGATCACCCCCACGACCGCGCTGCCTCCGCTACCGCCGGTCGACGTGCTGGTCGACCGCGCCCACGAGCAGAACTTTGAGATCCGCAGCTTGCAGGCCGAACTCGCCCAGCAGGGGCTCCGCGTCTCGCTGGCGCGGCGGTCGCGACTCGGATCTGTGAACGTCGGGCCGTACTATCGATCAGAAACGGCAGGCACGACCGACCGCTTCGCCGGCGTCCGCGTGACGGTGCCGCTGCCGATGTGGAACGCGCAGGCTGGCGAGGTCGCCACACAGCAGGCGCGCGTGGCCCAAGCTGAATCAGCGGTTTTCGCCAAAGCCCGCGAAGTCGACCGCAAAGTTTTCGATGCGGCGTCGATCTACCGTGAACGAACCGCGAGCCTCGCCCGGCTCGCCCCCGGCGCCCAAGCCCGCTTCGCCGAAATGGCGCGGCTGGCCGAACGCAGCTATCGGCTAGGGGCGGTCACGGTTACGATCTATCTCGACGCGCAGCGACAGGTGCTCGATGCGACCGCCGCGCTGCTCGACACCCGGCGCGACGCGCTCGCCGCCCGGCTGCAGCTCGACGTGCTCACGGGGGCCGATCCCGGCGCGACCTCGTGATCGGCGCCCTCGTCAATTGGGCGACCCGCGCTCGCGGCGTGATCCTGCTGTTTGCCGCGGTCTTGTTCGGTGCTGGCGGTTACGCACTTTACACGCTGCCGATCGATGCGGTGCCCGACATCACCGGCGTTCAGGTCCAGGTCTACACCTCGGTCGCGGCGCTTGCGCCCGAGGAGGTCGAGGCGCGAGTGACGATCCCGATGGAGCGCGCCCTCGCCGGCGTGCCCGGTGCGACCGAAATGCGGTCGATCACCAAGTTCGGGCTGATGCTGGTGACGCTGCAGTTCGCCGACGGGACCGACAACCTCGCAGCGCGACAGCTGGTAACCGAGCGGCTGACCGATGCCAAGGCGCTGATGCCCGCCGACGCCCAGCCGCAACTCGCTCCGATCACGACCGGCCTCGGAGAGATCCTGCACTACACGCTGGACTATGCGCAGGGTTCCCGGGGCCGCCCGGCCGACCCGCGGCGCGCTCTGACGGAGCTGTATGAAACGCAAGAGTACGTCGTCAAACCGGCAATCCGTGCGATCAAAGGCGTTGTCGAGGTCAACAGCAACGGCGGTCTCGAAGCGCAATACGTCATCCAGCCGCGGCCCGGCCGCCTCGCTGCCGCCGGCATTACCTTCGCCGAGCTTGCCGACGTCGTCGGCCAGAACGTCGAGGATGCGGGCGGCGGCTCGATATCGCGCGGCGACGAACGGCTGACCATCCGCACCACCGGGCGTGTTGCCAGCGTGGCCGACATCGAGCGCCTGCCGGTCAAGTACGCCGCCGCCGTGCTGCCGTTGACGGTCGGCGACCTTGCGACCGTTACGATCGGGTCGCGCAACCGGACGGGGGCGGCGACAGCCGATGGGCGTGAGGTCGTGCTCGGCACCGCTATGCTGCTGGTCGGCGAGAACAGCCGCGTCGTCGCCAAGCGCATCGCGGACGCGCTTCCGGCAATCCGCGAGACGCTGCCGCCAGGGATGGTACTCGCGGTGCGATATAGCCGCGCCGACCTGGTCGAGCGGACCATCGGGACGGTCGAGAAGAACCTCGCCGAGGGTGCGCTGTTCGTATGCGTCGTCCTGCTGGTCGCGCTCGGCAACTGGCGCGCGGCGCTGCTTGTGGCAATCGTGATTCCGACGGCGTTCCTGTTCGCGATCGGCGGCATGCGCCTCGGTGGCGTATCGGGCAATCTGATGAGTCTGGGTGCCCTCGATTTCGGCCTGATCGTCGACGGCGCGATTGTTATCGTCGAGAACGCGCTGCGGACGATGACGCGACGCCGCGCTGAGTTCGGCCGTGACCTCGACCCCGAGGAGCGGCGGGTCGCCGTTGTCGATGCGGCGCGGCAGGTCGTCGGACCGATGGTGTTCGGGGTTTCGATCATCACGCTGGTCTACATCCCGGTGCTGTCGCTCAGCGGCGTCGAGGGCAAGACCTTCCATCCTATGGCAACAACGGTGATGCTGGCGTTGGCGGGGGCGCTGCTGATGGCGCTGACGCTCGTGCCGATGCTGACCGCGTGGTTTCTGCGTCCATCGGGCAATGCCGGCGATCCGGAACGCGACAGCTGGATCATTCGCCATGCCGCCCGCGCTTATCGCCCGGCGCTCGATTTCGCGCTGCGGCGGACCTGGCTCGTCGCGCTCGTCGCAGTCCTCATGGTCGGTGGTGCCGGTGTTCTGTTTGCCCGGCTTGGCGCGGAGTTCACGCCGAAGCTCGACGAGGGGTCGATCACGGCGATGATCTATAAGCCCGTCGGTATGAGCCTCGAAACATCGCTCGCGATGGAATTGGCGACCGAACGGACACTGAAGGCGAAATTCCCGCAGATCACCCACACCTTCTCGCGCATCGGCACAAGCGAAGTCGCCACCGATCCGATGCCGCCCAACGAGAACGACACCTATATTTTATACGCACCAGTCGCCGACTGGCCGCACGGCGAAGGGCGCCCGACCGACAAGGCCGGGTTGATCAAGGCCGTCCAGGCCGAGCTCGACAAGCGGGTCCCCGGCCAGACGTATCAGTTCGCGCAGCCGATCGAGATGCGCTTCAACGAGATGCTGGAAGGAACCCGGTCGGACGTCTCGGTGAAGATCTTCGGCAACGATTTCGCCGTGCTCGAGCGGCTGAGCGCGCGGGTAAAGCATATCATCGAAAAGACGCCGGGTGCGGGAAACGTCGACCTCGAGAGCAACGGGCGTGTCAAGACGATGGTCCTCCATGTCGATCGGACCGCGCTGCGCCGCTATGATCTCAAGCTAAGCGAGGTAAACAAGGCGGTGTCAGCCGCGCTCGCCGGCGCGACGACCGGCGCGATCCTTGAAGACGGTCACCGCCACGAGGTCGTCGTGCGGATGACGGAAGCCGACCGCGCCGACAGCGCCGCCATTATGGACCTGCCGCTTCGCGTTGGCGCGAACGGCATCGTGCCGCTTCGCCGGGTCGCCAGCATGGAGGTGGTCAAGGCAGTCGAGCCGATCCTGCGGGATGACGGCCACCGGCGCGCGGCGCTGATGGTCAGCCTCGGCGACCGCGACGTCGAGGGTTTCGTCAAGGATGCACAGGCGCGGGTCAAGCGTGAAGTAAAGTTGCCGCCGGGCTACACGATCGAGTTCGGCGGCCGGTTCAGGAATCTCGAAACCGCTCGCGCGCGTCTCGCCATCGTCGTGCCAGCGACGCTGGTGATGATCTTCGTCCTCGTGTTTTTCGCGCTCGGCAGCGTCCGGCAGGCGGCGGTCGTTTATTCCGGGATACCGCTGGCGGTGACCGGCGGCGTGTTCGCGCTCGTGCTGCGCGGCATGCCATTCAGCATCACTGCTGCGATCGGGTTCATCGCCTTGATGGGCGTTGCGATGCTCAACGGCCTCGTCATGATCACGCACATCAACGATCTGCGCCGCGGCGGCGAAAACCTCGCCGATGCCGTGCATCACGGTTCGCTCGACCGCCTGCGCCCGGTTCTATCGACCGCGCTGGTCGCCAGCCTCGGGTTCATTCCGATGGCGATTGCGACGGGAGCCGGGGCCGAAGTCCAGCGGCCGCTGGCGACCGTCGTCATCGGCGGCGTCATAACGTCGACGCTGCTGACTCTGGTCTTATTGCCCGCGCTCTATGCTTGGGTCGAAGCCGCTGGCGAGATGAATAGCAATGCGACTCCCCACCTGAGCAGGCGATCGGCTTTCAGCTAGTTCGACTTCTGAACCCGACGAACGGCCCATCAGACAACGTTTCCTCTTCAACGATCGCCGCAGATGAAACTGCTGATCGCCTGTTGCTGTTTGCGGAGATGGTCGCCCATCAGTTGGTTTCGGGTGATGTAACCGGCGTTCACGCCACCGAGCGAGTGGTTCATGAGGAGGTGCATATCGACCTCGTTGATCCCCGCCGCTTGTGCCAAGGTACGGTAGGTTTGGCGAAGGTCATTGCCCCATTTCGAGAGCACGGTCCGCCGCTCTTTGTGCTCGACGATGCGCCCGGTCGAGCTGTCCGCCGGGAATAGCCAGTAAGGAGCCTGCGACGGGTACATTCGTCGCCCGATACGAATGGCTCGAATTAGGCAGCGGATCATCTGCCGGGATAGCGGTATGTCGAACGCCTTGTCTTCCCCGCCTTTAGGCTTTGGGATGTGCAGCGTGCGCCGTCGCAGATCGAGGTGTTCGCGACGCGCGCTTGATGACATCAGGCCGGCTGCCACTCAACAGCGCGAACAGATGGAACTCACGCCGGACAGGGTTCTCCAGCTTACCCAGCTGATCGAACCACACCTTGTGGTCACTCGGCCCGCGGGCCGAATTGCGGCGCTTCTCGTTGTTCCAGTCGATAGCGCTGACCGGGTTCTCGGTCGGCAAAGCGCGCTCCGTCTTGCGGGCGCGGTTGTAGATCGCTCGAAAGCTTCGCATGCCGCCGTTGGCGACGTGGGGACCGTTGGCTCTCGTAATCAGGTCATGCGGCTGTTTGACCAGAATGGGCTGCTTGCCAAACTTTCCGAGTGGCTCGTCGAGCCAGTCTTTCAGCAGTCTTTCCAGGTGGTCGCGATAGCTTGCGATCGTCCCGTCGCTCCGCCCTTTCCGTT
>Ga0123339_10002985_pt1 | contig 11345 bp, 11 predicted proteins | sample lystaG_FD_89956 | JGI IMG/M metagenome (GOLD analysis project Ga0123339, IMG submission 89956) | Glacier valley bacterial and archeal communities from Borup Fiord, Nunavut, Canada, to study Microbial Dark Matter (Phase II) -... | ecosystem: Environmental > Aquatic > Freshwater > Ice > Glacier ... | reverse complement strand
TTAAATATATTTAAGATTTAAGATAATTAATTATGCATCCATCTTTTAAAAAATTCAGTCTTTTAGGTATAGGATTAATGAGCTTATCTCTTTTAACTATTGGCGCGATCCCCGCTTTTGCTCAAGCTAATAATAGCAATACTTTTGCAAATACAATCTGCACAAAATATAGCCTCCGAATAGATAAATTAGAAACTAAAATTACTGCAGCCCGTGATTTACATACTAAAAAGTTACAAGTAATCTTGACTAAACTTAACGCACGAGCCGATGTGCTAAAACTAAAAGGTGCTAATGTTAGCGATTTGAAAAATAATCTTACAACTTTAGGAAGTTTTATCCCCGCCTTTAATCAAAGTTATACGGATTTATTAACTAAACTAACTGCGGATAAAGTAGCAGTTTGTGGCGGAGCAAGCTATAAAGGTTTAATAAAAACAAATCTAGTCTATTTTAAATCTCAAAGACAACAATCTTTGGCAAATTTTGTAACCTACTTTAAAACGACAATTAAACCTGAATTCCTCGCATTAAAATCACAACTAACCCCTAAATAATATTAATCAGCTGTTTATTGATTTCGAAGAGGTTTATTTCCTCTTCTTTTTAAACTAGCATCGCTGACTGTTAAATACTATTATAATTTATGACCATAACTTTAATAATGATGCAAAGCTTAAATGGTAAGATCGCTCATAATCAAAACGATAAGTTGGCTTGGAGTGGTAAAGCAGATAAATTAAATTTTAAAATACAACTACTAAAATCAGAACTAGCAATTATGGGTAGTAGTACCTATAAACAGTTAAGTTTAGAAGCCCGTAGTAAACTAAAAGGAATAATATTAACTCGCCACCCCGATGATTATGCATCAGAGAAGTATTCAGGTGTTGAATATAGCAATCTTACTCCAATTGAATTGGTAGCAGAGCTTAAATCTAGAAAAATTGAAACTGTAGCTTTAGTTGGAGGTTCGCTAACTAATTTGGCATTTTTTAAAGCAAACTTAGTTGATTTCATAAACATTAGTATTGCTCCAATTATTTTAACAACTGGAATAAATTTAGTAGCCGAGTTAGAAGATATTAGAGTTAATCTTGAGCTCATTGATTTTATTAGACTAGATAAAAACACTTTGAACCTTAGCTACAAAGTTATTAAATCTTGATAATTTATTTTAAATCTCCATAACCAATCTTTTGCTTCTTCAGCATAATAAATTCCTATTCTTGGGGAGGAATTTATTGTTAAATTACTCTTAATCCCTTTTTCTACCCAGATTTCAGGAAAATCATCTGTAATATACACAGGATTATTATTATCTTTCCCATTAATTCCTAAATATTTAGTTAACTTTGCCGGTCCAGATAATTCTTTAGTTATTTCGGGAGAATATAAGCCTCGAACTAACACAGCACTTGGAAAGCCTTCTTGAAAAGTAGTGATATTAAAAAGCCAGTGTAGCCCGTAAATTAAATACACATAACTATAACCAACAGTTGTAAATATAACCTCATTTCTTGGAGTTACTCCGTTATATCCATGACTCGCTTTGTCCTCATACCCATGATATGCTTCCGTTTCCGTAATATAACCCCACTTTATTATTCCCTCTTGTGTTCTATGAACTAACTTTTTACCTAATAAATCGTTGGCTACAACAATGGTGTCCCTAGCATAAAAACTTTTTGGTAAGATATCCTCAACTAGTTTCATAGTAATAACTATCTATACTTACTTAACTAGCTTAAATATGTGCAATATCTGAACCAAGTTTTATAGTTTCAGGTAACTCATTACCTTCCTTAATAAACTTAAGCGAAATTGAATTAACACATTCTCGAACATTCTTTTCTGTTAAGCGTTCTCCTACGAATTCATGTCCCAAATGAGCATTACAATTAGCACATTCTATTTCTGTTCTCATTCCATCTTTATCTACTAATCTCTTAATTGCATTTGGATAATTTGCATCAAAAGCTGGCCACCCACAGTTTGCATCGAATTTTGATTTTGAAGAAAATAATTTAGCATTACAGCGTCTACAAACAAAGGTTCCAGATACATAAAAGTTGTCATATTCTCCACTAAAAGGAGCCTCCGTACCTTTATGTATTATTACTCTTTCCTCATCAGGAGTTAATGTATTAAAATCCATGTTATTTAATTAGCTAATATAAATTATTTTTTAATCAGTTAATAATTTAACTACTATATATTAACATTTTAGTAAACTAGCCTTCAGAGTATTGAGGCTTCTTGGCCTACTTTTAATTCATGTTAAATATCAAGATTAGAGAAGGCGGCGTTTAACCTCCCTTATGATTATGATTAGGATTAGACCAGGATTAATAAGAATCATTAAGTTTAATCGCATAATAATAGTCAAATATTTGACTTCGAATTGCATTTAGTCTCTAATAAACTAGTGTCTCTAAGAAATAGTAAGACTTGCCCTTAAACTATAACTAAAATGTATCGAGTTGAAAAAAATACCGGGAGTAGTATTAACCTAACTTCGGTAATCAATTTGTCAATGCTGGAATTTACAATTCCCTTTTTTGAATATCTGCAATTAAAGATCTTAACCCCCCAATTATCAATTTCATATAATACTACTGCAACAAATTTACCTGAACTCTGTTATATCATATATCTATATAAAATTAAGTTTAGTTTTTAATCGAGTTTTTATAGATTTAATTAAATTGAATATGACTAGTTAATGGTAAAAGCAATCTTAATAATCTCAAATATAATAATGATCCTGATCATAATACCTTTAGTAGCCATTAACTATGGCTCGCATTTTGGTAAGCCTGATTTAGTTAAATTAGTAACAGGAGTGGAAAGTAATACGATAGCTCAAAAAATCCAAGAAATCAGTTTATCTACAGAAGAAAATGTAATTCAAAAGATATCTTTAAGCATATTAAATAATAATTTAGTGTCCAGTGTCACTGCAACAATTAAATTAGATAACCCTATTTCTAATAATACTGCGACTGAGGGGATAGAGGTTAAAGCTATTAACCAATTATCTGCCACAATAGTTAAAAATAGTTCTTTTATACCTACAATTGCTCGTGCTTTTACACCACTAAATTATGCTACTACTAATAATACAAATGATCTATTAATACTCACCTTAACTCAATTTTCTAGATTCGATATAGTTAACGGTAAAAGTATAATGGGCTCAATAATTAATTCTCTAGATTCATTAGCTCCTAAATCTACCGTTTTAAACCACATAGTTGCTACCCTTCCTGAGACATCAATACCACCGCTTGCTACTGCAGCTGCAGATAAATTTCCAGTTATTAGTGTTACAGCAACTCCAGTGGTGAAACCACTTATTATTCACCCTATTTCTACACCTCCAATTGCGGCTGGTAGTCTAGCCTACAGACCTGTTAGTTTTAATTTACCCCTTGTTAGCCGAGACTACTATTATGGTAAATATATTAATGGAAAGGCTGGCGCTCAAGAATTAAATAATCTCCCGATTTTAAAACCAGGTAGTCATATTAGTCTTATACGTAATAACTATCTGGTTATAGGTGCGGGTAGAGGCTACATTCAGCCTCCTAATGGTTACTATTATGGATCTGGTCTATGTTGGAGTGTTAGCGCATTTGGAGGATTAATGGATCAGGCAAATATTAAATTCCAACAAAAATACGGAATGCCCCTATTCATATTTAATCCAGGTGATCGTTCACCCCATTCAGAATTTTATCAAACTTACCTTCCTAGTAATAACGGACGCGGCTATACCGTTGTTAAATTAGGTACAGGTGGTGTTGATTATACATTTACAGTTAATCCTAATATTGCCAATATTGCCGGGATGTCCGATCTACAAGTTAAAATCGTGATGAGCTGGCAGACGAATAATCCTAACGCCTACGCTGGCGAGGCTATAGGTGCCTACTTACTTTCTAATAAAAGTTTTTAATGATTTTTTAGATTAGTTTGAGATTAAAAATCCACCAATTAGCACCATAAAAGTTATAATAGCTAACTATTATTCTTAATTCAGTAGAGATTTAATTAAAATCAATGTTAGAAAATACAACCTTCCTTTTAGCCCAAGCTAACATTGCACTTAATTTAAATAAATATAGTTTAGCAGAGAAAAAATATGCTGAAATATTAATTCGCGAACCATTTAATCCTTCTGCTTATTGGGGAATTGCTACTAGCTTAGCTCAGCAAGATAAAACGGCAGAGGCAATTAAATATTTAGAAGAAGCTTTATCCAAGCAACTTGAAACCGAACAAATATTCGACCAACTTTGTCATATCTATTTAACAAATTACAGTTCTAGACACTTAGAAATAAATGAACTGTGGTTAAAAAGATTCCCAAATAGTTTTAGAGCCCATTTATTGATGAGTAAACTATTAGTTAAATACTATAGACCTAATTATTCTAAGCCAGTAAAGGAACAAATATTACTCCACGCTAATACGGCCTTAAAACTAAATCCTAGTAATGAACAGAATATTGAAAATATGGGCTCGATCTATGCTTATGTTTTCAATAATTATAAAGCTGCTGTAGAAAATTACCTCATAGCTTTAAAGATTCAACCTAATGCTGCATATTTGCATAATAATCTAGGGAATATATATTTAAGATACGAAAAGTTTAAACTAGCAGAAAATCAGTTTATTGAAACTTTAAGAATTGATCCATCTTTAAAAGCTGCCGAAAATAATTTAAAACTGGTTAAGGCTAATTATTATAGAAAGATAAAACGTTATATAGTCTGGGCACTTCAAATAGGCACTATACTAGCTCTATTTGCAATTACTATTTTTAGATAAAATCTATTACTTATATCTATCTTGTTACCAATCAATCTCTTTAAGACTATGGGCTTGTAAATATTCATTTGTTTTCGAAAACTGTTTAGACCCAAAGAATCCTTTATAAACTGAAAATGGAGATGGATGACTAGATGTTAATACTAAATGCTTAGTTGTATCAATCATCATCCCCTTTTTTTGAGCATAAGCTCCCCATAACATAAATACAACGTGTTCTTTATTTTCATTAACTACTTTAATTACTGCATCCGTAAATTCTTCCCATCCTTTATTTTGGTGAGAGCCAGGACTACTAGCTCTAACTGTTAAAGTAGCATTTAATAGTAATACTCCTTGATCTGCCCATCTTTCTAAATTACCGTTTTGGGGTACTGGTTTATCTAAGTCCGTCTTTATTTCACTAAAAATATTTTTTAGCGAGGGTGGGATTGCTTGATTAGGATTTACAGAAAATGCTAAACCGTTTGCTTGGTTTAATCCATGATAAGGATCTTGACCAATTATGACTACTTTCAAATCTTTAAACTGACAATGATAAAAAGCAGAAAATATTTTAGAACCTGGAGGATAGATAATATGTGAACTATACTCTGTCTTTATAAATTCAATTAATTTTAGGAAATAGTCTTTAGAGAATTCAGGCTTTAAAAAACTTTCCCAATCTTGCGGAAATTTTACTTTAGTAGAATTAGCAATTGAATTTTCTTTATTCACTAAATGTTAGTTAACTGTATTAAATCATTTTACCACTGGACTAGATTTTTGAATTAAATTACCCTTATTATCATAAACAGAGGCGCTCCATTTGGCAATTTTAGTTTCAATTACTTCTCTTGGTACCGCATACTTTTCTCGCGATAAATCAATAATCTTTTGCTTATTATTCTGAGGAGCCCAACTTGGAGGTAATGCAATTGCAGTAAATGGAGAAGTTTGAGAACCATCAATTGTTATCTTATTTACAAAATGATATTTCTCCAAATTAACAAGATCATCTGCTGTTAAATACGGAGAATACTCACCAGCTAGGTAACTGGCATCTTTTTGCCCTACTACAAAATTAAGCAAAGTTCCCACATTACCAAAAATAGCGTCTCTAACTTCTGGTAGTAATTGATCAATGTATTGGTGTGCAACTATTAAGTTTAAACCATATTTTCTTGCCTCAGATAATATCTTCACGAAAGTATTTGTAGCAAAGTTCTGGAATTCATCTACATAGAGATAAAAATCTCGGCGCTCGGCTTCTGGTAATCTTACTCTTTGCATAGCATTAGTATAGATTCTAGTGATTAACATTCCGCCCAATAAGGCAGAGTTTTCTTCCCCAATCTTTCCTTGAGAGAGATTAACTAAAAATATTTTGCCGTCATCCATTACTTCTTGTAAATCAATCGTAGACTTTACTTGTCCAACAATATTTCTAATTATATTTGCTGAAACAAACCTTCCAACTTTATTTTGAATTGGAGAAAGACTTTCAGCAAGTAATTTGGGGTTTTTAGTTAGTTCTTCATATTCTTTTTCCCAGAATTTAACAATAATTGGATCTTTAACTTGTTTAAGAATAAATTTACGATAGTTAGGATCTTCGAATAACCTGTTAATTGCTAACAAAGAAACATTTTGTGCTTGTAATAAAGTGACAATATTATATGTCAATAAATACTGTAACCTTGGTCCCCAAGAATCAAAAAATTTCTTAAAAATCTCGACAATACCATCAGCTACCAAGTCTTTTTCTTCACCTGGTTTCAAGCTCAATAAATTTAAGCCTACTGGAAACTGAACGTCTGAGGGATCAAGTAAAATAACGTCTTTAATTCGTTGCTCTGGAATAAGCTCAAGTATTTGATCAATTAGTTCTCCGTGTGGATCAACTACTCCTACGCCTCTACCTGCATAGATATCCCCCATTATCATGTTTTTTAAGAGTGTAGATTTGCCAGTACCAGTTTTTCCTAAAATATAGCTATGCCTTCTTCTATCTATATCTTTAAGACCGTAAGGAAAATGCAAATTACGGTAATCGGTAATACCTAATATTCTTACTCCCTCTTGCCTACCAGGAAGTGTCATAGGATATGGTAATTTTTTTGATCTGGCCCATGCAATTTGTGGTACTTGGACTGTATTATTGGGAAGATGATATAGAGATGCTAATTCTTCAATATTAATAATATCTTCACTCTTTTCGTCTAATAATCTGGCTAGATATTTTGTTTTAATATTTAAGCTATGTTGCGCTCTATTCCCTAAAATTAAACCGACAATTGGATCTGTTGATTTTTTAGGATTGGTATGGATCTGGTTAAATTGGCCAGTTTGAAATTGTTTAAAGGAAGCTTCAACATCTTCTAATATTTGTTGGGCAGTAAGTGAATCATTTGCCTGTACTAATACTCTAATAATGAATTGAAAACCGAGTTTAGAACTTTTAGTTTCTATTTCTTTAAGCTCTGTTGTCTCCCCAGATTCTAACTGAACTTTTTGGCCTTCAGAATTCTCTTTCTTTTTTCGTTGATTTATATATTCCCTACCTTTTTTTTGCCAATCATTATCTATCGGTCTTACTACAAACTGAATAAACACTTCTTTTTCACCATCTAATTTTGAAATCGCACTAGTTATTGAAGCTAAAGGATCTACATCAAAACTTTTAAAGGTTTTAATGGGTAGATAAAACTCTTTAGCTAAGCCCAATTCAGCATATGCTAATTGTTTTGAACTATTAATTAAATTAACAGCGTAGTCATTTATCACGCCGATTTGGGCATTAGGATATTGGGCATAGATCTGGTTTTCTAAAAACTGCTGATAGCGTTTGTTAATTACTGCTAAAAAATATATCCCGTAACTACCTGCAACAATTTCTAAACTGAAATGATTTTGTGATTTGCTTTTACCTCGCATTATTCCATAAAGTGAGGCAAACATTTGTTCTGCTGCTATAGGTGATTTATCATTTTCATTTGAAATAGTTATCTTCAAAACCACAGGATCTTGGATACCCTCATTTATAGTTACTTTCAATCTGAGATAGCGTAAAACTATAACTAGCAGGACTACTATAATTGTAATTGTTAATATAAGGAATAATTGATTAGTCATTACTAAATATTAACTATAAACTGCCATACTGTCACGGTTTTGAATAACAATTATTTGGTTAAATTAATCATTCTGGTTAGAATTAGATATAGGAGCGGGTGGTGGAATGGTAGACACGCTAGTCTCAGAAGCTAGTGCTAGAAATAGTGTGGAGGTTCAAATCCTCTTCCGCTCAACCTTTAGAAGATATATAAATTATAGTAATTAATGTCTTATACTTAAATTCATTCTTAAATTCTGTGAAAAAAAGACTTAGCAAATATATTACCCTTCTTATTTTTATTTTAGTTACATATTCACAGTTTAATCAAATTAAAGCTTCTATTAATTATTATTCTACTAGTTACCCTGTAAGCTATCCTACTAGTTATCCTGAGAGTAACCCTATTATTCCTCCCACTAGCTATCCTATTTCTAGTTCTCTTAGTGTCAACTATATTTTCTCACGAGGTTGGAATCAAATAAATCTACCCGGTAGTGTTGCTGGAGTGCTAACTAGCACTGATCTATATAAATTTCTTAGTTCTAAAGGAGCAAAGATTAAATATGTGACTAATTTTACAAATAGTACCTTTCAAACTATTGCATATGATGATAATGGTACAAACTATGGTACTGAATTTAATATCTCTATAAATAAAGGATTACTGATATATTTTATAGATCCTTTAACAACAACTATAAATGTACTTACAGATCCTTTATACAAAACTACTCAACTAGCATCAGGCTGGAACTTGGTTGGATTTAGTGCCTTAAATCCTAGTGATACTAGCTATATTCTATTTAGTAATTTAGCAGCCCAAAATATTAATATCAATAATCTGAGTATAATTAGTAATGGTGTTTTTCAAACCGTAATTTCCAATGACTCTCAACTTTACGGTAATAACTACCCATTAAATTATTCTGCGAGTTATTTTATAGATGTAACTAGCGGTGCAGGAAGTTTTGTAAGTAATTGAAACGATATTATTGTTGATTTAGGCTTGCTAGCTCAGCTGGTTAGAGCGTGCGATTCACATTCGCAAGGTCTGAGGTTCGATCCCTCAGCAAGCCAGTTTAAAAACTTTTTTTAAGATTTATTTACCAATAATTAGTATATACCCCTAGAACTGCCCATTAACTTTTTATCATTAATTGTTTCCAATTCGGTTGCGCAAATAGCACATCTTTTTGTTTAATTTCTGCTAAAGTTTAATTTCAGAAGCTAATAAGTATTCTTATATTCCCTGTCGGTTTTATTTTACTGTTAACTATAGTAATAGAATTGTACTAAGCCAAAGAATTTGTAATATAATGTCGATATATTTATTAAGCATTGTATATGTCAGAAGTACCTAATGAACAAGCAATAGTTGACCAAGTAAAAATCTTTTATGAGCAATTTCTTGGCGTTGAAGATACAGCTAGATTAAGCTTTCAACCAATTCTTAATCCTGGATATACTTATTTAATTACAGCAACTGATGGACTAGATCGTGAACTACATACGGGAGTTGCAGAAAAGACATTATGGGAATTTTTCGGCACTATTATTCCCGAGCGTATTGAAAGTATCTTAGCTGCTAATAGCGAGGCAAGAGTATCTCTTTATTCAGAAATTTTAGCTAAATTTGATTATCAAAGAGCAACGCAATATAGAAAAACTTATTTAGAGTCTGGACTTGCAGTTGTTGATCTAGGAATAAGTAGAAGGCCGATGGTAAAGGTAAGTGCACCAGCAGGTGAAACATTATGGGAAAATAGTTCCTCTGCTAGCCCTAGAACTTTGGGAGATGAGCATGTGAATGGAGTGGAAAACGCATATTTTGCAATTGGGAATAGTAAGATTACTGCTTGGGTAAATTTATAATCGGTTATATAGATTGAGGAAACCTCTTATTATTAAGTAAGTCCACCACAATTTGTTTTGACATCGCAGAATAAGAAAATCGGTAGTTAATAGGGGTTGATGCATACATACCTCTAGTAAATATATTACTCTCACTACCTAAGAATTTAGATCTAAGTAAATTATATATTCCACCATAACGAATAATATTAGTGAATTGATAATTTAATTCTCTATTAACACTTTCTAACGATTGCTGGGATTGATGCCCATAAATTTCCCCTAATAGGACTTTCAAATCACTCTCACCTATTTTAAGTCCAAATACATTTTGAGGTAACTTATTCTCCTTGTTAGGTTTATGAACATATACTAACTCACTTAATTTAGGAGCTATAATAACACCTCTTGGAGCAATTACTTGTTGATTATAATCATATACAACACTACTGGGTTTTATCGCTTGTAGTGGATAAACAGGTGTAAAATCAGCTAAATTATTTCCCTCACTTCTAGTAATTACTAATTCGTCACCATAAGTGACTTCACCCTCAGTTGTAATAATCCCCCCTTGGTCAAACAATTCAGCGATTTCTGTGTATGTTTGACTAACTCTATCAACAAGTATCATAAAACTATCTGAGCTTCCCATTATTTTCTGGGCATCAATTTCCCTTAGATAATCACTCATTGTTGTATTCAATTCCACTATGGATCTAGGGGCTAGGAATGTCGTATATGTTCCCGCTGAAGGTGAATAAGTATACTGTAAACGAAACGCTGGATCCATTCTAGGCCTTTTAGTTTCTATTCCTTCAATCATTAAATTACATTTAATATATATAAGGTTCCTAACACCATAACAATTTATTATATCGTTGATGTCTAGACTTTAATATTATTAGCTAGTTGATTAATGTTATGTAAGTTACAAGGGATAAATCTTATCTGGTGAATAGATATATGATTGAAAAATAATCACAATTAGATGACAAGTTAATCTAATCAGGTATAGCATTTGTAATAAAGGCCGAAGGTATTAAGGAAGCTATGAGAGTAATCCCTCTCACCCGTTAAATAATGAAATAATTCATGTAGAATTGTCCCTAATGCTAAAGATTTTAATTCAAATAGTTTTATATTTAAAACATTGATCTTCTTTTCATTAGTTCTAATCGATTATCGTCACTATTAATAAAATAGTTATCCTGCGACTTATTTGTTTCAGTCCTATTAATCCTTTTTGTTATAGTTTCTGGGTAAGCTAATAGCGACTTCTATTGGATTTAATATCATTAAATTAAGAGCTATATATGCTTGTTGCAGTAGCTTGTCCTAGCTCAGGGGTTTTGGAAGTTTAGTCTATAAGGAACGGTAATTTCAGCTAATTTTATAATCAATTATTTATTAACTGTACCCATATTTGCGTACCTATCTCCGGCAGTTAAACCAAGAGGAATTGCCTCATTAATTGCTGCTAATTCAGCCTTGCTAAATTTGATACCTGCAGCTTTAATGTTTTCTTCTAAAAACTCAATTCTTTTAGTACCAGGAATTGCTA
>Ga0123339_10002983_pt1 | contig 11346 bp, 14 predicted proteins | sample lystaG_FD_89956 | JGI IMG/M metagenome (GOLD analysis project Ga0123339, IMG submission 89956) | Glacier valley bacterial and archeal communities from Borup Fiord, Nunavut, Canada, to study Microbial Dark Matter (Phase II) -... | ecosystem: Environmental > Aquatic > Freshwater > Ice > Glacier ... | reverse complement strand
TCACGCTGGTCGAGCTCGGCATGACCGCCGTGCGCATCTACGACGGCTCGCTCGAGGAGTGGTCGGCCGAGGAGTCGTTGCCGCTACAGGTCGGCTGACCCTCCCCGCTGCGTTTCCCGGGTATCTCCTGCGTTTTCGAACAGGTAGGGAACGGGAAAAGGGGTTCAGCGTCCGGACTGTTTCAGGGCCGACTCGAGGAGTTCGATGTCGATTTTGGCGTGCTGGCGGCCAATGACGCTCGCTTCTTCCGCGTTACGGGCAGAGATGGCGTCCACCAGCATGATGTGGTCGGCGAGTGCACACGCTTCCATCGCCCGCATTGCCTCCGGTGATCCCCACAGGCGTGCGGGAGCGCTGATGCTGATGCTGATGCGCGACTCCAATTCGAAGACAACGTCGCGCAGAGTCGCGTTACCAGCCGCATCGATGATGGCCAGGTGCAGAAGCTCATCGGCCTTCTGCGACGGGAGTCCAGATCCGGCGAGCGTGTGTTCCGAGGGCAGCCGTGACCCGCGTAAGTATTAGTCGATTGCGATCGCCGTGACCAGGCGGTCGGTGATGTCATCTACCCGCGAGGATGTCGGGAGCGGCCGTTCGAGAGAGTCCTCGCGAGCGCTCGGTTCGACGGTCAGCGCATCCGGATTGTCGGCCCTCACTGATTCACCGTATCGTCGGCCGGCTCGGGGTTTTGCGTCAGGAGGAGTCCAGCGGAGCGCCTCGCGTGCTGCAGCCGTATTGAATCCCGCTGACTGGATTTTTTAGAAGACCATTACTGATGCACAATGAGCAACAGTTTTTTCGTGCTGTCCGCGGTACAACCCCTACTGGTCAATTTTTGCAAGGAGTGCCCCCAATGGCGACGGTATCTACCCAGTCCGTTCCGTTTCGAGAATGGACGACCTGGGTTCAGGTGACCACTCCGGATGAGCCTCGACCGGGCGCGCTTCCCGTTGTCGTGTTGCACGGTGGGCCGGGTATGGCGCACAACTACGTTCGGAATATTGCGGGACTCGCCGAGACGGGGCGCACGGTGATCCACTACGACCAGTTGGGCTGTGGTCTGAGCACCCATTTGCCCGACGCACCGGCGGAATTCTGGATCCCTCAGCTCTTTGTCGACGAGTTCGAGAATCTCGTGCGCCACCTCGGCTTCGAGAGGGTGCACGTGCTGGGGCAGTCCTGGGGCGGCATGCTCGGCGCAGAAATTGCGGTCCGACAGAATCCTCAACTGCAGAGCCTCGCAATCTGTAATTCGCCAGCCTCGATGCAGCTCTGGGTCGAGGGCGCCACCGAACTGCGGTCCCGACTGCCCGCGGAGGTGCAGAGCGCTCTCGATCGTCATGAGGCGGATGGCACGGTAACGCACCCGGAATACCTCGAGGCGACGAAGGTCTTCTACTCGCGGCACGTCTGCCGGATTGCGCCGACTCCCGAGGACCTCGTCGACAGCGAGAACCAGATGGAAGCGGAGCCGACGGTTTATCACACGATGAACGGCCCGAACGAGTTCCACGTGATCGGCACACTGCGCCACTGGACCGTAATCGACCGACTGCCCGCCGTCGCGGTGCCGACCCTTGTGGTGGCCGGTGAATTCGACGAGGCCACGCCAGCCACTTGGCAGCCGTTCCTCGACCTCATCCCCGGTGCTGTTGGGCATGTCTTTTCGGGGGCAAGCCATTGCACCCATCTTGAACAGCCCGAACAGTTCCAGACGATCATCGCCCGCTTTCTGGACCAGAACGACTCGGACCAGAACGACTCGGACCAGAACGACCAGTAGCAGCAGCCCATCCGCATCTCCCTGTCGTCGCCGTTTTTTAGAGAAGGAGTCCGTCCTGTTCCTCAGCGATGACTCCCCGGGCGTTACCGAGCTCAGCTCGTAACAGCACGAGTCCGATGGTTCCAAGGAGGAGCTCAAACGATCCGTCTCCACGATGCACCTGCTCATCTGGGGCCTCATCTTCATGGTGCCAATCGCACCCGGGGCTATCTTCGGAACGGTTTATAACGCGTCCGCTGGCATGGTGACGCTGGTCTCCACCATCGGTCTTGTGGTGATGATCTTCTCTCGCGGAGTAATCGACTGGACGCCGCAATTCGGCCGACAAGGCCATGATCTTCGGCCTATCCATCGTGGCTTTCTTCTTCGTGCTGGAGACCTGGTTGGCGAGTGCCTTCGCCGCCGGTATCGCCAGCTCCCGAAATTCCTGAGCACGATCAACAGCCGCCAGGTACCTCAGGCCGTAATCCTCGACGTCTCGGTGCCGCCCGCCATCCTGGTGCTGTTCTTCGTCGGGGAGATCGATCTGATTGCGTCGCCCGTAAACTTCGGTGCCCTGTTCGGATTTATGTTGCTGCGGGTGTTTGTCGTGGTTCACTACAACGTGCGCAATAAGTCGAAGAACTACGTTCTGCACCTCGTGGTGCCCGTCGTCGGATTTCTCATCATCGGCTATGTGATGATGCATGCGAATGATGCAGCACAGATCGGTGGCGTCGCCTGGCTGGTCATCGGCCTCGGGGTTTACCTGTGCTACCGATGGTCGGGCCGCAGGACGCCGACCCTCGGTGAAGAGACCTCGGAAGCTGTGCCAGCCACCGGCGAACGCGGCGGGCTGTAAGCCATGGAGCACTTCCTCGATAAGACCAACGGCCAACCCGGATTTTCGGCATCCACCCCGCCCGCCCTGCGCATTGCGCCGGGGACGGGGGAGCGCATCGGCTTCGAGACCAGCGATGCCGTCTATGCAGAGCTGCACGAACACCGTGACATGTCCCGACTGACCGCGCAGATCAACCCCGTCACGGGGCCGGTCTGGGTCGAGGGGGCGATGCCAGGCGATGCGCTGAAGGTCACCGTTCATGAGATTCGGCTCAAAGACTACGGCTGGTCGGTCAGCATCCCGGGGTCTGGGGCCTTGCAGCACGTGATGGGCGAAGAGATGTTCACCCGAAAGGTGCCGATCGACGCCGAAGGGGTGCATGTGACCGACCGGCACGTATTCGCGCCGCTTCCCATGATCGGATGCATCGGCACGGCACCGGCGGAGGGCTCGAACTCCACCCTCATGCCTTCCTACCCGCAGGGGGGAAACATGGATGTCACGGAGGTGCGCCCCGGTTCGATCGTCTACCTACCGGTGATGACCGCGGGTGGTTTGCTGTCAATCGGCGACATACACGCGATCATGGCAGAGGGAGAATCGTCGTTCGTAGCGATTGAAGCCGAGGGAATTGCGGTGGTCAGCATCGAGCTCGTGACCGGAATGATGCTTCGTGCACCCCGCATCGAGACGCCCGACGAATGGATTTTCGTCGGTCTCGGGGACCCGGTGCAGGAGAGCATCCGGCGAGGATACGAAGACCTTTTCGGCTTCCTGGTGGATGACCGAGGCTGGGATCGCGGCGACGCCTACGCGGTGCTCAGCGCGGTGGGGCATTCCCGGCTCGGTGGGCCGACGGGCGCGGTGGCACCGGACCCGCTGCATCCGTTTGACGCTGTCGGGGCGGTGACACTGCACCGACTGCCGAAGAGCGTGCTCTGAGGCGTCAACCCCAACCGAGATCGTGCAGCTCGTCGTCGTCGATTCCATAGAAATGCGCGATCTCGTGCACCAGTGTCACGTGGATCTGGTCTTTCAGCTCCTCAAGGTCACTCGCCACGGCAAGCAGAGGCTCGCGGTACAGGATGATGCGGTCTGGCAGCTCCCCAAAACCGTAGTTGTCCCGGCGAGTGATGTCGACGCCGTCGTAGAGGCCGAGGACGTCTAAAGCGCCGTCTTCAGGGCGATCCTCGGTGACAAAAACCACGTTATCCAGCCCGTCGACCATTTCGTCGGGCAGCAGATCGAGCTCGTCGACCACCAGTTTGTCGAACTCCTCCGCACTCAGCGAGTTCATCAGCGGTCCATGCAGTCAACGAGCGATCCCTGCACGAAGCCGAGCCAGTCGTAGAGGTCGAGCAGCGCCGGATCCGGGGACTGCGTATCCCGCGACCCGTCACCACTGTCTGTCTCGATGCCCAGTCGTGCCGCAATCGTCAGCCGGATATCCGTCAGTGACCGCACCCAGGCCTCTGCCGCCTGCGCGTTTACCTTCACCGCTGTTGCCGACGTCGCCGCTGCCGCTGTCGCCAGGTCGGCGACGATCCGGCGGGCGTTGGTGGCCTTGCGAGACGCGAGGTCGTCGGCGGTGAAGCGACGGAACTCTGCGGACGCCTCAGCGTCGTCCGAATACGCGTCGGGGAGCAGTCGCAGCATTGCGGGGTCTGCCTCTCGGGAGCCGAGATCCTCGAGCAGTGCGATGAGCTGGGAAGCGAGAATCGATAGGGTGCCGGCCTCGTCCGGGTTGAAGACCGCGACGAACTGGTGCCGGGAGCGTCGGAAGGCTTTCACTCGCCGGCCCTGGCCAGAGTGGCCCACAGGCCGAAGTCATGCATGGCCTCCACGTGTCGCTCCATCTCCTCGCGGCTACCGGTAGCCACTACCGCGCGTCCGTCGTGATGCACCTGCAGCATTCGCACGTTTGCCTCTGCTCTCGAGAAGCCGAAGTAGGTTCGGAACACCCACGACACGTAGTTCATGAGGTTGACTGGGTCATTCCAGACGATGGTCACCCACGGAGAATCGAGCATCGTCGACTCGATACGCTCGGTCTGCTCGAGAACATCACTCACGGCTCTGCCTCCCCTCTCAAGAATGGCGCACCTGAAGAGTGGCCCCGATGAAAAATGGCCCCGATGAAAAATGGCCCCGCGTAAACGCGAGGCCATTCTTCGGCTGCAGCTACTGCAGCCCCCTGGGTGACCGACGGGGCTCGAACCCGCGACATCCGGCTCCACAAGCCAGCGCTCTACCAACTGAGCTACGACCACCATGCGTGCCGCCCACGATAGTTCACGACCGACACAACTCCGCAAGCTTATTACAGTTGCGGTGGAATTTCAGCCGACGGCGTCGGCGACAGGTGCGGGAGGAACTTCTCGACCACGGAGGCGGAGATCGCCTGCACGGTTTCGGTGGTCGGTCCGGGTTCCGCAACGAACACCGCGGTGCGGTAGTAATCCAGTTCGCGGATCGACTCGAGGATGTCTGCGAGGGCACGATGCCCACCATTCTTGGCCGGTGCGTTGAAATACACCCGCGGAAACCAGCGTCGCGAAAGCTCTTTGATCGACGAGACATCCACATTGCGGTAATGCAGGTGGTTGTCGACGCGCGGCATGTATTTGGCCAAGAAAGTGCGGTCGGTGCCGATGGTGTTCCCGGCCAGCGGTGCGTGCTGGTCGGCGGGGATAAATTTGAGGATGTACTCGATCACCGCGAATTCGGCGTCGGCGAGGCTAACGCCGTCGGGGATCGCCTCGATGAGCCCCGACTTCGTGTGCATATCACGCACGAATTCGCCCATGTTGTCCCACGCGGCCTGGTCGGGCTTGATCACGATGTCGAAGCCCGGGTCGATGAGGTTGAGGTCGAAGTCGGTGATGACCACCGCGACCTCGACGAGCTGGTCGATGCTGACATCGAGCCCCGTCATTTCGCAGTCGATCCAGACAAGGCGGTCGATGTTTGCGGGCATCCCTGAAGTGTATCGTTGGGCACCGATGCCGACGGCTCGGAGCCCGGCCGGCACCGGCAGTGGGGGGTTCAGGCGAGTTCGCCGACGCCGATGGATTCGGCCTCTGCGAGTTTCGGCTCAGGACCGTTGTTCACCCGGCCGAGAAAACGCCGGCCGGAAAGCACGAGGAGTGCAGCGATGAGCACTGATCCGCTAGCTGCGTAGTACGGCACCGACGGGGTAAACCAGGTCGCGAGCCCCGCGGCGAGCGGGGGAGCGGCGGCGCCGCCGAGAAAACGGACTCCCGAATAGGCGGATGACGCCACGGAGCGCGGCAACTCGGTCGCCTCCATCACGGATTCAGTGAGCACCGTGTTGAGGATGCCGAGCAGCAGGCCGCCCAGGATTACGCAGGTAATAAGCCCGAGCCGACTACCGGCGAAGACGCCCGCGGCCACGAGGTCGAGCGTGAGGAGGGGCAGCACGATGACGAGCGCCGTCGTGCGGGGAAATCGAGCCGTCAAGAGGGGAGCTATCCAGACGGATGCGACGGCCACGCAGAGCCCCCAGCCGAAGAAGATGAGACCGAGCTGGATAGCCGCGCTGTCCTTCGGCAGGTCGAGGGCGAAGGGAGTCCAGGCCAAGAGGGTGAAGAAGCCGATGTTGTAGAACAGGGCTGCCGCCGCGAGGATCGCCAGCGCGGGGTTACCGAGCGCCCGGAAGGGCGCCGAGAATTTCGTTGCGATCCGAGTCGACTTGTCATCACTGTCGAGCAGCACCACGATCGCCACGAAGGCGATCGCCATCAGGGACGCGCTGCCGAAGAACGGCCCACGCCAGCTGACGCTGCCGAGCAGTCCGCCGAGTAGCGGTCCGATAGCGATGCCGAGACCGAGAGCCGCTTCGTAGAGGATGATTGCCGACGACGTGCCGCCGCTCGCGGCTCCCACAATGGTGGCGAGCGCCGTCGAGATGAACAGCGCGTTGCCGAGACCCCAGCCAGCGCGGAATCCGATGACCGACTCGACACTGCCGCTGAGCGCGGCAAGCAGCGCGAACACCACGATGAAGGCCAGGCCGATCAACAGCGTCTTCTTAGCGCCGATGCGGCTCGAGATCCAACTGGTGACAAACATCATCACCCCGGTGATCAGCAGGTAGCTCGTGAAGAGTAATTCGGTCTGGGCCGCGGTGGCAAAGAGTTCATGAGCGATGGCGGGCAGGATCGGATCGACAAGGCCGATGCCCATGAATGCGACGACACAGGCGAACGCGACCGCCCAGACCTCTTTGGGCTGCTTCAGGATGCTCGCTCCAGCAGATTTTTTGTTTGCCACGTCAGGCCACCTTTCGCGGGGTAGTGGTTCGTGACTCGAGGATGGTGACGGCGCGCTCGAGGATTTCGATCTCTTCGGCACTCAGGTCGGAGAACATCGGCTGAAGTGCCTCGCCGAGTTCCGTACGCCAATGTTCGAGAGCCATCGTGCCCGTGTCGGTGATCGCGATCAGCCAGGCACGGGAGTCCGCGACATCCGCGATCCGATAGACGAGTTCATCTTCGGCGAGGTTCTGGACGAGCTTCGTCATGGTCGGCTGCGCCACTCGACTGGCCCGGGCGAGGTCTCCAATGCGATACGAGCCATCGCTCGCGAGGATCGAGAGAGTGCGCCAGACCGCGGCTGGTGTGGTGCTTCCCGTCGCTTGGGCGGCGACACGGGTGAGACGGTTGGCTTCGACGATCAGTTTCTCCACCAGGGGGCGCTCTGTTGTGGGCATCATGCAATTGTATAGCAAACCTATATAGGTTGACGATGCTTCCTTTACCCGTTCGAGCGCGACCATCCGGCGAACGGTGTTCGCGGATCAGGAAAAGCGCGCGAAACGTCGGCAATCGAGGCCACGACAGGCCCCGTCCGTTTCGCAACTACTGATCCACGAACAGGCATTGTGCACAGGTCGGGTGACCGCGTGCGCTTGGGTCGGGTGACGCAGTCCGCACGAATCGGGTATCTGCATGCGTGCTCGCGCACGCCACTGTCGGCCATCGACGCGCCGCAAACGTAGGCTGAAGCACGTGACATTAGCCCTCGCCATCTTGCTTCTCGTCAATGCCGGCTTCACCGTGGTCGTCTGGCCCACCTTCTACCGACGGGTGTCGAAAGACACTCGAGCACGGGATGCCGTGGGCAAGGCCACCCGATTTCTCCGCGTGCATCGCGTCATCGTGGGCGTCGCCTACCTGATCGCTGCGGCATCAGCGATTGCCGCGATTGTGTCGTTCTTCTGAGCGTGCCCTCTCGGCCGTGGTAAAAATGGAGCATGACTGACGTGCAACCGACCCTCGCTCACGGCGACGAATACATAGCCATCTACCAGGGCGGCCCCAATGATAGCCAGATCGACACCCGTATCTCCACGGACGGCGGATTCGACACCGAGATCACCGTGCTGACCGCGGTCGGTGGCAAAGAGACGCTCACCGATTACATCCTCATCGACTTTACCGAGGTGGGCGGGAAGTACCACGTGAACTACGCCTACGACGCGAAGGACAGCGAGCCGTTCGACGATCCGGAAGACCGCGGCGACCGCCAGTAGCCGAACCGCCTCGGCTTAGTCGTGCAACTCATCTTTTTCTCCTCGGCGTTCTGTGACCCGTGCATTCGAACGCGGGCCGTGCTTGATCAGGCGTCGAAGCTCATTCCCGCCCTGAAGATTGCGGACCTGGATATCGCGGCTCATGCCGACGAGGCCGAGCGAGCCGACATCCGCTCGACTCCAACCGTGATCGTTCTCGATGACGATGGTGCCGAAGTATTTCGTGCCGAGGGGGCTCCGAGCCTCGACCAAGTGCTGACGGCCCTGGCGAAAGCGGTTTGAGGAGAGCCGTCTGAGTCAGTCGTGCGCCGGGATGGCCGCGCTGTAGACCGCGATCACATCGGAAAGGAAGCGTTCAACGGTTGCTCGGTCGCCGTCCGAGAGGCGTGAGGTAACTCCCGAGAGGCCCGCGAGCATGGGGATGAGTGTCTCGAACGTGGTCTGCACTGAGGCAGGGCTTGGCACCACCACAACTTTGCGTCGGTCGTGCGCGTGCGGTTCACGGTGCACGTGACCGAGTGCCGAGAGGCGATCGACTACTACTGTCGTCGCGGCGGTCGAGATGTCGAGGCGCCGCGCCAGATCGCTCGGGCTGAGCGGACCCTCCGTCATGAGGTGTTCCATCGCAGACAGGTCGGTGTCATTCACCGACAGTGACCGGGCGACATATTTTTGGAACCGATTGGAGAGAGTGGAGATCTCGCGCAGCTGGTCACCGATTTTGCCCGTTTCGGGAAGTGCTTTTGACTTGCGCAATTCGTCCATAGCAGAAATGCTAGACGATTAGGTAGCTAAACAATCCAGCAACCAAATCATTTGGAGGAATTGTGACGGCGATTTGGCGATTCATCAGCGGTCGGCGAACGGCGTGGATCGTGCTCGTCGGCACCATCATCGCGGTGGGCCTGCTGTTCTCCCTCCTCCCGAAGAGCAGCGGCAATGAATTTCCGAGTACCGGGCTGCCCGACTCGAGCCAAGCCGCACAGGTGGATGCAGCGCTCGCCAAGTTCCCTTCGGCGAAGCAGACGGCGGCAATCCTCGTCTGGAGTCGGGCCGATGCGAAGCTCACCGCTGCGGACCGCACCGTCATCGCCGAACGAGCCGCAGCTCTCGGCACGCTGTCGACCGCGCCTCGCGCCACGGCTCCGCAGTTCAGTGACGACAGCACGGCCGCCCTCTCGGTGGTACCCCTCGGCACGAAGGCCGTCGACAAGGACGTTGCAGGCACCGCTGAATCACTGCGTACCGCCGCGGCGAAGAATCTGCCCCCCGGACTGAACAGCTATCTCACCGGCGGCGTCGGATTCCAGGCCGACATCAGCAACGCCTTCGCTGGCGCCGATATCAAGCTCCTGCTGGTCACGGTGATCGTCGTCGCCGTGCTGCTTATCATCACCTACCGCAGCCCAGTGCTCTGGATCGTGCCACTCGTGGTCGTCGGCACGGCGGACGGTCTCGCCGGTGCCGTGGTCTCCGCTCTCGCCAAGCCCTTCGGAATCACGGTGGATGCCTCGGTGAGCGGCATCCTCTCGGTGCTGGTCTTCGGAGCGGGCACGAATTATGCGTTGCTGCTCGTCGCGCGGTATCGCGAGGAGCTGCAAAAGGTCGAGGACCGGTCGGTCGCAATGCTCACCGCGGTGAAAAGCGCTGGGCCGGCGATCGCTGCGAGCGGCGGCACCGTCGCACTCAGCCTCATCACCCTGCTTTTCGCAGAGTTGGCCGGCAACCGAGCCCTCGGCTTCGCCTGCGTGATCGGCGTGGTCGTGGCGATTCTCTTCGCCCTGATTGTGCTGCCGGCGGCGCTCGTCGTCTGCGGCCGGGGACTCTTCTGGCCCTTCGTGCCGCGGGTTCTCGAGGCATCCGCTGTAATGACGGATGGCTTCTGGGCTCGTCTCGGACGTGGAGTCTCGCGCCGCCCGGTGATCATCACCGTGCTCTCGGTGGTGGGCGTCGGGATGTTGACCCTCGGTCTCTCCGGCTTCTCCGTCGGACTCTCACAGACCCAGCAACTGCTCGGCAACCCCGAGTCAGTGGTGGCCCAGAAGATCGTCGACAAGTCCTTCTCGGCCGGACTCACCAGCCAGACCACGGTGCTCACTCCGAAGGATGCCGCAGCGGACGCCACGCTGATTGCAGAGAACACCAGCGGCGTCGACTCCGTCACCCCGGGGGAGACCGCCAACGGACTTGCCCAGCTCACCGTCTCGCTCACTGACGCTCCCGGCAGCGGCGGAGCGTTCACCACCATTAGGACGTTGCGCTCGGCCTACGCCGATAAATCGGGAGCGGTCGGCACGACGATCGTGGGGGGTCGGGATGCCACGGCCCTCGATACCCTCACCGTCTCGCAGCGCGACCAGGACCTCATCATTCCGATCATCCTGGCGATCGTATTCGCCATCCTCGCGATCCTGCTCCGCTCGCTCATCGCCCCCGTGCTGCTGATCGCGAGTGTGCTGGCCACCTTTTTCGCGAGCCTCGGCGCGGGCAACTGGATCTTCACCCACCTGCTCGGCTTTCCCGCCTTCAACACCAACGTGATCCTCTTCGCCTTCCTGTTCCTTGTGGCGCTCGGAGTGGACTACAACATCTTCCTCACCACTCGAGCACGAGAGGAACGACGGCTGCACGGCACGTCGGAGGGTATGGTCCGTGCGCTGTCGTCGACGGGCGCGGTGATCACGAGCGCTGGCATCCTGCTCGCTGCCGTGTTTGCGGTGCTCGGCGTGTTGCCCGTGGTCGCTCTCACCCAGATCGGTGTAATCGTGTGCATCGGAGTGCTCTTCGACACCCTGGTGATCCGCACGGTACTGGTGCCAGCAATGGTGTTCATCACGAGGGACTTCTTCTGGTGGCCGTCGCACCGTCGAATGCACAGACACACGACCGCGCGGGACCCCGACACCGCGTTGCAATCTAGAGCCGAGGCGGCACGTCACTGAGCGGCACGTCGCTGGGCGGGTCGTCAGCACTGAGCGGATCGTCAACACTGTGCTGGCACTCAACACTGTGCTGGCACTCAACACTGTGCTGGCACTCAACACTGTGCTGGCAATCAACACTGTGCTGGCAGTCAACACTGAGCTGGCAGTCGATCCCTCTCTTTCCATGCGCCCGGCGGAAGCCGGTACTGGCGGTGCGCGGCCGTTAGGGGCACAATTGGCATCAGGAAGACTGCAGCACTGT
>Ga0123339_10002980_pt1 | contig 11351 bp, 6 predicted proteins | sample lystaG_FD_89956 | JGI IMG/M metagenome (GOLD analysis project Ga0123339, IMG submission 89956) | Glacier valley bacterial and archeal communities from Borup Fiord, Nunavut, Canada, to study Microbial Dark Matter (Phase II) -... | ecosystem: Environmental > Aquatic > Freshwater > Ice > Glacier ... | reverse complement strand
TATACCACTGGCCGGAATGATTTGCAGATCGATGGTAAAAAGATCTCAGGAAATGCTGAGCATGTTCATAAAAACCGTGTCCTGCATCATGGCACTTTGCTGTATAACAGTCAGTTGGATGCCCTTAAAGGGGCGTTAAAGGTTGATCTATCGAAATTTGAAGACAAAGCCGTACAGTCTAACCGCAGTGAGGTGGCCAACATTGCCTCCTATCTTCCCGAACCGATGAGCGTAGAGGATTTTGGCAATCTCTTGTTTTCTGAAATCAGTCAGCAATTGAGCAATACTCAGATTTACACTCCCACAGAGGCTGATCTTGAAGCCATTCAAGAATTGAGCAATGAAAAATACCGCACCTGGGACTGGATTTATGGCTATTCGCCCCGATACCGTTTTAACAATATATTGGAAACCCAAAATGGATTAATCCATATCAATTTGTTGGTGGAGAAAGGACAACTGGTGGAGGTTACTGTTTCGGGCGCTATTGGGGTTGAATTAAGCGCTAAAATCACAAAAGCGCTGCTGCAGGGCTGTCCCCATGATTTAAATGTCGTGAAACCTGCTATTATTGCCTTGGAAGCTTTCATGATGGCCGAAGCAATCAATTCTGAGGATTTTGCAATGGCAATGTTTTAAAGGCCTTTTAATCCTGTCTCGTGTCGTGTTACCCATGTAATGTCGCTTCATGCATCTACAAACCACGATCGGAGAGTCATCCTGAACTTGTTTTAGGATCCCCTCCTTTTGCCTTTAATTCAGATCACATGATATTATTGTGGGGAAGTGTTTTCAAAACCAATACTTAAGTTATGTTTTTTGAAAGAATCTTACATTTTTTTTAAATCTTAGTAACTCAGATCAGCCCCCGCAACCTTCATCTTATCTATCTTATGAAAATAGAATTCAATAATTCGGTACACCCATTTATAAGATAAATAAGATTAAGGTTCTAGGAGTCATTGCTTGGTTACTAAGATTGAATTAAAAAAAGTAAGATTTTTAAAAAATTACCATTGACTTTGCTTTTCCCACAACAATGTCATGTGATCCATTAATTCTCTTTTCTAACGGGTGGCAGAGCGTGTTTGAGTGGATCCTGATCCAGAGGCCTCAGCGATTTATTCAGGTGTATTAATTTTAGTTTTATGAAATGTATTTCATTGTATATTAGAACTATAAAACAATTATTTATCTATTTAAATCCTGCGATCCCAAGACGAAGGTTACTAAGGTTGGGGGACCGGGGCTGACTCCAGTTACTAAGGTTATTAAGGTTTAAGTCACTGCGATATGATGACAGAACCCTTACCTTAATAACCTTAATAACCAGAGTCAATACCCCGGCACCCCAACCTTCGTAACCTTGAAACCCGCACTATTTAATTTTATTAAAAAATTCATAAAACATTGTATATCAAAGCTAATTATAAAGCATATATAAAGTAAACTACATCAAGAAAATCACTGAGGCCTCGGGATGTACCTTTAAGTCTTATTGACTTAGTGGCAATTTTTATTTTTTTGACTTTTCAGAGTGGACTCATCATTTGAATAATCAACCAGTCAATTGGGAGCAATTGGAAGCAAAACGAAGCAAAACGGAGCAAATGGCGCCATTTTTTGGAACCGGGAATAGGTGTTCCTACCTTTATTGCCGAAGAGACAAACCGGGTTGCCAGAGTTTTAATTTAATCAAAGTTCATTCATCCTAAACCAAAAACACAATGAAACGGAATATAAATCCTAAAAAAACATAGTACAAAAACGTAGATTTAAGTCATTGTATTCCAGTTCAATACAAGGGCATGCTATACTAAATGCGTCATTTTGGCCAATTTTTTGGCTGTCACCACCGGCCTATTTACATTTGATGTAGAAATAAGAAAACCTGGATTTCCAGACAGTTCAATTTAATCAAAATTAATTCATCTTAAAAACAAACTTATTATGAAACAGAAAATTATTTTAAAGGATTGGTTACCAGCCAGCCTTCGTAGTGTAAACGATGTTACAGACGTTACTTGCAACGTCTTTACCCCCATGCCTGATCCCGAGCAGGTTGATTTGCCCACCTTCCCCGATTCGGTTTACGAAGACCTTCCTTGTTTCCTTCAAAAGGTGGTGGCCAGGTGCAGTTCCGATGAAGAAAGGGACATGATGCTCCTTGGGTCACTGGCAACTGCGGGCTCCGGCCTTCCCAAGGTCTATGGCTTTTATGGTGAGAAGAGGGTATACCCTTATATGTTTTTGTTTATCACCGCCCAGGCCTCTGCCGGCAAAGGCAAGCTGGAGCTTTGCCGTCAACTGGTGAATCCCATTCACGATGCCCTGCGGGAGCAGTCAGAATTGGACAAACAGGAATACAAAACAGGCATGAAGCAGTATAACATGCTCAAATGGAAGGAGGCTGCCATGCCAAAGCCAGGCATGCCCCCTGAGCGGATGCTCTTCATACCGGCCAACAGCTCGGCATCTGGTTTTTTCCAGTTGCTTTCCGAGAACGAGGGCCGTGGTTTGATTTTTGAAACCGAGGGAGATACCCTCGTCCATGCCTTTAAATCGGATTTCAGCGATTACTCCGATGGGATGCGCAAGGCATCCCAACATGAGATGATCTCCCTGTTCCGTAAAACCAACCATGAACATTTTGAGATTAGGCATCCCTGTATCGCCGGAGTGTTCTCAGGAACCCCCCACCAGGTTTTATCCCTCATCCCTGATGCAGAAGACGGTCTGCTCAGCCGGTTTGCCTTTTACCACATGAACACCAGGACAAAGTGGAAAAATCCGCTTGCCACGGGTAGCCAGAGACTGGAAGACTATTTTGATGCCCTGGGACAGGAGTTCTTTTCCCTGTACAAGGCCCTTGACCAGCATCCTGCCATCGAATTTTCACTTTCCCTGGAACAGGATGAGCAGTTCAATGACTTCTTTGACAAGCTGCAGGAGAAATACATCGCCCTGCAGGGTCTGGAATTCCTGGCAACTGTTCGCCGCTTAGGCCTTATTGCCTTCCGCATAGCCATGATCCTTACCTCATTGCGCATCATGGAATCGGGTAATTTCTCACAAACACAGCAATGCCAGGACAGTGATTTCCAGAGGGTGCTGTCAATGATCCGGGTATTGGTCCGGCATTCAAGCCATGTGTTCTCCCAGCTGCCGGCAATTAACAATTCAGCAAAACCCAGAGACAAAAAGGAACAGTTTTTGGATCAACTGCCTCAGAAGTTTAACCACCAATATTTTGTTGATGTGGCTAAAAGTTTGTCAATCCTTCATCGGACTGCAGAAAGATATATAGCCATCTTTTGTGATAAAGGTTTGGTGCGTAGGGACCTGCATGGTATTTATTCAAATCTCACCATAGGAGAAGAGAGGTAGGGGAGAATATGAGAAAGGGATTTGAAATTACCCTCAAAACGTCAAAACGTCAAAATGTCAAAATGTCAACGATGTCTTTTAATCGTATCATCACTTATTTTAATCACTAAAAGTAACCGGAATGAATTATAAACGACAAAATAGAAGGCTTGACGTTTTGACATTTTGACGTTTTGACGTTTTGTAATATATCTGAAGGAGCAGGACAGTCTTCCATGATTTGGGTAACTTGAATTTTACTTTTATACGTAATGTGGAAAAGATTTATGAAATCAATTTCAGGAGTTTCACTTTCCCGATTATGCAAGCATTAAAAATGCTGGGAGTTGAAGCATACACCACTGGCCGTAACGATTTGCAGATCGATGGTAAAAAGATCTCCGGAAATGCATAGCATAGTCATAAAAACCGCGTTCTGCATCATAGCACTTTGCTGTATAGCAGCCAACTGAAGGCGATGAAAGGAGCCCTGAAAGTCGATCTATCTAAATTTGAAGACAAAGCCGTACAGTCAAACCGTCGTGAGGTGATCAACATTGCCCCTTATCTTCCCTCGTTGATGAGAGTGGAAGATTTTGGCAATCTGTTTTTTGCTGAAATCAGCCAACAAATGGCCAGTTCTCAGATTTATTCTCCTACTGTGACCGATCTGGCAGCCATACAAAAACTAAGCGATGAAAAATACCGCACCTGGGATTGGATTTATGGGTACTCGCCCCGATACCGTTTTAACAATAACCTTGAAACCCAAAATGGGGCCATCCTGATTGATTTGTTGGTTGAAAAAGGGCTGATGACAGAAGTTTTGGTGGGGGCCATTTAAGCCATTTTAAGCAAATAAATCAATGAAGCTCTCATGGGTTGCCTGCATGATTTAAGTGCTGTGAGGTCCAGAATAGCTGCCATGGAAGCCATGTTGATAGCCTAGGTAATCGATCCTGAGATGTTTGCCAAGGCTATGTTTTGAAATGGTAAATCTGATTGGGATGACCCTTGCAAAGACAAAAAACAGGTGGGGAAAGTTAGAGATACCTCCTTTCCGCCACTTTGTTAATGGGGTGACAATCGTCAATGCCGCTTTTTAAGAAGCAATAGAAATTTTCGAGTCTGGACAAGAGCATGAACACACAATTATATCTCAGGAAAAATGTCAAAACGTCAAATTTAAATCGGGCTGAAGGACTGAATTTTTATTTGTACATTCGCTTATACTGTATAAATTGCTAGTTTTGCAAAGTAAAGAAACAGGTTGGTCGGATTTATTTGACCAACCTGTTATTTAAAATGTTTGTCAGTCACTAATTATTCTTTTCGCTCAATGGTGACCGGGTGGCTTTTGTACGCAACAACCACCTGTTTGTTAATAGCCAAAAAAATTGCAGGAGAAATAAAATAGATGAGCCATCTGAATTTTCAACTGTATATTGCTTCCCTTCGAAAAGGTGAAAAAAAAGCCTATGAAGTGGTGTACAACGAACTTTTCGGGGTGCTGTACCATCTTTGCCTCAATTACCTGCACGATGAAAAGGTTTCGGAGGAACTTGTTCAGGATACATTTATGAAACTTTGGGAAATCCGCGAAACACTGAACGATCAGATCAACCTCCGAAATTTCCTTTATACCATCACAAAAAACAATTGTCTCAACCATTTGCGCAACCAGAAAATATCTTTGAAACACCAGGAAAATATGAAATACCTGGAAATGCAATTTAACTACGATGCACTCGAAAAATTAGGCAATTATCTCCAGTTTGAAGAACTGCGCATTAAAATTGATGTTGCCATTTCGAAACTTCCGACTGAAGTGATCGAGACCTTTAGATTGAGCCGATTTGAAGAATTATCGTACCGCCAAATTGCAGATCAGCAAGGAGTCAGCATTAAAACGGTTGAATCACGCATTACAAAAGCCTTACGGACTTTGCGGGTTGAATTGAAAGACTATTTACCCTTGATTTATCTTATCTCAAAAATAACTTCTTAAAATTTTCTCATTTTCGATAGGGTATTTGTATGTTTATGTGTTTAGTCATTAAATCAAGCTACACATGACCGAGGATACCTTTCATAAAATACTGAGCAACACGGCCAGCGAGGCTGAAAAAAGTGATTTCTTCACTTCGCTCGAACAAAATCCTAAGAAAAATCTGGACTTTCAACATTACAAGAATCTGTTCGTACTGAGCAGCATGAATCTGGAAAAATATCGAACCCAGCAGGACAAAAGCTTTAGGAAATTCTGGGAACGTACACAAGCTCTAAGACCGCCACGACTCATCCATCAGTGGATGCGGTATGCGGCCATCTTCATCGTTGCATTAAGCTTGGGTTTCATGGCCGATTTTTTATTGAATCGCGAAACGTCTTCTCCCATCAGCCAACACTTCGAATACAGTTCTGAAAAGGGCAGTGTTTCCAAAATTCACTTGGAAGACGGGTCAACCATTTGGCTCAGTTCGGGCACAAAACTTAAGCTTGACAAAAAGGATTCGGGAGAAACCACCGCCCAGCTTGATGGCGAAGCCTATTTCGACCTTGTTCCCGATCCCGACCGGAAATTCACCGTCGATCTGGGGCAATTTAAAGTCAGGGATATTGGTACCACTTTCAATATCCGGGCTTACGAGTCGGAACAAACCATTTCTACCACATTGGTTGAAGGCCGCATTGACCTGATCCAAAACTCAGGGGAATGGTTCCTTACCGTAAAACCAGGCGAATTGGTCAGTTATGACAAATTGAACAAAAATATAATGGTCAATCAGCAAGACCCAACCATTGGTACAGCCTGGACGGAAGGGAAATTTGTATTTATCGATCAACCTCTTTCGGAGATTTGCAAAGAGTTGGAAAATTGGTACAACATTGAGATACAGATTACTGACCCCAAATTGGCCAATACCCGGTATACCAGTGTGGTAAAACGCAGTACCACCGTCCAAATGGTGTTAAAAATCCTGGCCGTAACCGACCAGATCAGCTATGAAATAACCGAAAAAAAGGAGGGAAAAGACATTATTAAGATCAGGAAATAAAAAATGCACCCGTGGAGGGGTGCATCCGAATTTCAATAAAATGAAACTGAGTGGAGTCAGTTTCCAATATTAACTAAATTCAAAACAAACGTATGAAAAAATGTTGTGATTTGTCGTGCATTGCGCGGCGAAGGTGGGAAAAAATTACACGCGTTATGAAACTAACACTGACACTGATTTTATTTGCAGTATTGGCCGCATCGGCTGGCTCAAGTTATAGCCAGAGCGCCCGTATCAACCTGAAAATGCAAGATGCCTCTCTTGTGGACATATTTCGCGAGATTGAACGCACCAGCGAATTTGGGTTTTTCTTCAAAAGCGAAGAAATGGACCTAAACAAGCGGGTATCTGTTGACCTTCAGAACGTTTCGATCGAAGAAGTCCTGAAGAAAATTCTGATAGACAATTACGATTATCGCATTCTGGATAAGAACATAGTCGTCACCAGAGGCAACCTAAGTACCTCAGGAGTACAACAGGGTAAATCGGTTTCCGGTCAAGTAACAGACTCTTCCGGAGCTTCATTGCCTGGTGTTTCAGTAGTGGTAAAAGGAACCACCAATGGCACCATTACTGACAGCAACGGAAATTATTCAATTTCCAATATTCCTGAAACTGCCACTTTACAGTTTTCGTTCGTGGGGATGAAAATGCAGGAAATCAATGTAGGGAAAAAAACTTCCATGAATATATTACTTGAAGAAGAGACAGTTGGTATTGCAGAAGTGGTGGCTATCGGGTATGGGAAAACGACAAAAAAAGAAATTACCGGATCAATTTCAAGTGTAAGAGATGAGAACTTTAACAAAGTGGGAAGCAATGATCCTATGTCTTTAATCCAAGGTCAAGTTGCAGGGTTAAATATAACAAAACCAAGTCATGGCGATCCAAATTCAGGGTACTCTGTACAGTTGCGCGGATTAGCCTCACTTTCCGGAGGACAATCTCCTTTGTTTATTATCGATGGCATTTCTGGAGTAAGTTTGGAATCTATTAGTCCCGAAGAAATTGAATCTATTGATGTTTTGAAAGATGGCTCGGCAGCAGCAATTTATGGAACCCGGGGAACCAACGGGGTAATTATAATAAACACAAAAAAAGCAAAGCGGGGAGAAACAAAGGTGGAATACAATAGCTCTTTCAAAACAGAAACCATTAAAAACCAACTCGATATATTGTCTAGCAGCGATTACCGGGAAAGATTAAAGGAATATGATTTCTCTCCAACATTAGACAAGGGAGCCAACACCAATTGGTTTGACGAGGTTACCAGAACGCCTTTTTCACAAATACAATCTGTCTCGATTTCCGGAGGATCAGAAAAATTGCTTTGCCGCGCCTCTGCAAATTATGAGAATCAACAAGGGATTGTCAAAAAATCATCAAACGAAAAATTAACATCTCGGGTAAATATTACTCATAAAGCTTTGAATGATAAATTGATGATCGACTACGTAATGCTTTATAGTACAAAAAAAGCAGATTTAATTAATTACAAAGTGATGGAATATGCAGCATTGTATAATCCAACGGCACCCATTTACAATCCCGATGGCAGTTATTACATGGAAGATTTGATTGATTACTATGATAATCCAGTTAACTTACTGAATGGCGCTACCAACGAAAAAAAATCAAACAACTTTTCAGGTAGTTTAAACGCTTCGTTTGATTTAACGGAGAATTTAAAAATATCGGGTAATGCCATTTATCAAAAATCAAATGAAAATCAAGGTTACTATGAAGAAAGTGGCTATCAATTAAGAGGCCATCGTGATTTGGATGGTTATGCTTTTGTATACAATAGCTTGCATGAAAACAAGCAGTTCGAGGGAATGGTTTCCTATAATAAAGTATTTAAAAAACATTCTGTTCAGGCAATTGGTGGTTATACCTATAACGAGAATCATTTTGAAAGCATGAACATTGGGAACTATGGTTTTTGGACAGACTTATTTGCCTACCATAATATTGGGGAAGGAGATGCATTGGACAACAATAAATTAGGGAATATTGGCAACTATGGAAATGGCAGTGCAGGCATTGGGACCTATGCCAGTGAGAATAAATTAATTGGGACTTTCGGTCGATTAATGTATAACTACAACGAGAAATATTTATTAAACGTTTCGTTAAGAAGAGAGGGATCGTCAAAATTTGGCGAAAACAATAAATGGGGAACCTTTCCTGCAATTAGCCTCGGATGGCGTATCAACAAAGAAAACTTTTTGAAGGACAACTCTATCATTAACGACCTTAAGCTGAGGGTTGGATATGGAGTTACTGGGAACCAAGACATTGGAGAGTATAATTCAATTGCAAAGGTTAGCCGTTCCACAGTTGTTTTCAGCGGCAAACCCAGCGATTCTTATGGGTATTTAAGCAATAGCAACCCAAACCTAAAATGGGAAAAGAAAACCGAATATAATCTTGGAATCGATGCATCTCTTCTTAATAATAGATTAAGTGGAGCGGTTGATGTATATCGGCGTGATATAACCGATTTGCTTTGGAGTTTCAATGTACCACAAGTAGGCGGAAAATATAAATCGCCCTCCTATTTAGGCAATTACGGCTCTTACCAAACCGAGGGGATTGAATTTACGCTCAATGCTGTTCCTGTTCGTACAAATACTTTTAAATGGAATACGGCCTTCTTGTTCAGTCATTCTACAAACATCTTGAAAAAGATATCAAGTGAAGACAACCCGGCAACATTTTTAAATGATCCGTACCGTTTCATTTACGACAGGCCCCAAACCTGGGCTCAAAAAATAAAAGAAGGCGCTCCCATTGGGAATTGGTATGCACTGCGGTTTTTGGGAGAGGATGAACAAGGGAAAGCTATATATGACGATGTTAACACGGATGGAAAAATAAATGACGAAGACAGGTATATTGTGGGCAATGCACTTCCAAAGTTCCTGGTAAGTTTTAGCAATAATTTTACGTATAAGAATTTTGATCTGACATTTATATTGAGGGGAAGTGCTGGAAATTACATTCTTAACCGCAAAAGAATTTGGATGGAAGAGCTGAGTCAATTCGAAATTGGGTATAATGTGTTCACAACAGCATTTGAAGCTCCAGGAAACAGAGCCACCGAAGCATTTGATGATCGTTTTCTTGAAAAAGGAGATTTTGTAAAATTAGATGTTTTAACTTTTGGTTATAACTTTAAAACATATGGCAAAACTGCCTTCAGAATTTATCTAACAGGGCAAAACCTTTATACCATAACTTCTTATTCTGGTTTGGATCCAGAAGTTGATACTTCCGGGATTTGGCCAGGGGGCGATCAAGGAACTTACTATCCGACTACCAGAAGCTTTATTTTAGGAGTTAATATAAAATTTTAAAATAGACTAACATGAAAAAGAAACACATTTATATTTTCGCAATTATTATTCAATTTGGCCTATCGGCTTGTACAGATTTAACGGAAACTATGTTCTCGGACGTATCCGAGCAGCAATTTGCTACGCAACTGCAAGAAAGCGAGATATTGGCTACCACTAACATGCCATACGCAATTCTAAGAGCCCGTTCAGGACACGAGGGCAGCCAGTGGATATTAAATACCATCACCTCGGACGAAGGAGCTTGCGATTGGGGTGGATCTGAATGGGAAACAACCGTTCAGCACAATTGGGATCCTTACCATGGACAAGTTATAAAAGCATGGAACCACGCGTATTCAATGATTGCTCCCTGTAATAGTGCCATTTCATTTCTCGACACAATATCTGATGGATCATTGTTGTATGAAAGATCGATATCAGAAATGAAATTACTAAGGGCGTGGCATTATTATACGCTGATGGATTTATTTGGAAGACCTGTTTGGATTACCGATGCCAGTGATGCAAAAGGTACGGAATTAAATAGAACCGAAATTTTCAGCAAAATTGAAAGTGAAATTTTGGATAATGTGGACAACCTTTATGAATTCCCCACTGATAGCATTTATGGTAAAGTTACAAAGGCAATGGCTTATACCCTTTTGGCAAAAATGTATTTAAACGAAGAAATATACACAGGTGCAACTAACTATCCGAAAGTTATTGAATATTGTGATAAGGTGATCAATATGGGAGCCTTTGTGTTGGAACAAAAATATATGTCGAACTTTGTGGTTCACAATGAAAATTCAAAAGAAAATATATTCGTCGTTCCATTTAACAACGCATACGACAAATATGAGGCCCCCATATATAGTATCAATACAATTTTCATGGTTACCCTTACAAGTAAAATTGCCAAACAAGTATATGGTTTAGGTGCTAACTGTTGGAGCGGTTTTACCGCACGAAAAAGTTTCATCAATTCTTTTAAGCCAAAAGATCGTCGTATTGCTGGTTGGCTATTTGGTCAGCCAACGGGAACGAATCTTGTAATTTCAACCAAAACACCTGATTGGAAAAACCACGGAGACACCATTATGGGGGCACGTTTTTGTAAATATGAATACCAACCTGGGTTAACCGGATGGGGCGACAACATGGATAATGATTGGGTGTTGTTACGTTATGCAGATGTTTTGCTCATGAAAGCGGAAGCGCTCATGAGGCAAAATGGCGGGGAAGCCTCACAAGAGGCTCTTGATCTTGTAAACCAAGTCCGTAACAGAGCTGGGCTACCCGATTTTAAAATGAATGATTTGAACCTTGCTGCATTGCTGACCGAAAGAGGACATGAATTTTACTGGGAGAGTTATGGATTTAGGAGACAAGACCAAATTCGATTTGGAACTTATTTGAAACCTTTTGATTCTAAACCCAAAGAAGATGAGGAATATCGATCGGTATTCCCGATTCCAGGAGCTGCTATTAATGCCAACTCCGAGTTAGTTCAAAATCCCGGTTACTAATTATTTAATACATGCCTGAGTCTTTGAAAGGGTCAGGCATGTTTTTAAAATGAAAT
>Ga0123339_10002979_pt1 | contig 11351 bp, 9 predicted proteins | sample lystaG_FD_89956 | JGI IMG/M metagenome (GOLD analysis project Ga0123339, IMG submission 89956) | Glacier valley bacterial and archeal communities from Borup Fiord, Nunavut, Canada, to study Microbial Dark Matter (Phase II) -... | ecosystem: Environmental > Aquatic > Freshwater > Ice > Glacier ... | reverse complement strand
AGGCGGCGAGGCCCGGTAGGTGCCGTTCTCGCCAAGACGCCCGATAGGCGGCCCAGCCCGATAGGTGCTGAAGTTGGGCCAAGACGTGCCGCTTTGTCCAAGACGGTTGGAGGATGTGACTCGAGCGGTCATTTGAAGCAAAAGAGAGGAGATTACATGAAAAAGTTCTATTCGTTCGCAGCATTTCTAATTCCAGTCGGCATCTTAGGTTTGGTTTCGTGTCTGGGAACTTCGGCCCAAAGCGCCACCACGACTACAACCCCCACCACACCTACTACACCGATTTCCAGCGATGCACTTTGCCTCGAGCATACCTCCAAGTTTGTGGCGGCTGGAAATTTAGCCTCGAGCCATTGTGAGGGGGGTTTTCTGGTGGTGGAATCCAGCGGCCTCTCGAGCGAGCAAATGATGGTGGGCATTACCGCTTGGCAACAGCAGGTTCCGCTGCCCCAGCCCTACAGCGGCAGCAACGCTTGGAAAATCCCGTTGACTCCTGTGGCGGCGCTGACCCCCAGCAAAACCAGCGGGGTTGGGGCGGTGGCGATTGCACTCAACGGGGTTCCCATTTTCAATCCCAGCAAGCCCAGCCAAGGCGGAAACCAAGAGGTTTACGACCCTAAAAACGACCCCAAGCTGATTGGCGAACTGGATTCCTGCGGCGGACACTCCGGGCGTGGCGACGATTATCACTATCATTCTGGGCCTGTTTGTTTTCTGGATGCCTTGGGCGCAAAAACGGGTGGACTGATTGGCTACGCGCTGGACGGCTACAAAATCCTCGAGTTTCACGATGCGGGCGAAAAGTTGCCCACCACCCTCGATTCCTGCAACGGTCACGACCACGATGGCTTGGGCTATCACTATCACCTCACCGAAAAAGCCCCGTATGTGGTGGGTTGCTTCCACGGCAAGGTGGACAACGCCTTTCAGCCGCAAACCCTGCACCTGCGGCCCCCTGGTGGCCCACTACAAGCCAAAATTACCGCGCTGACCACCGGGGCCGATGGCTGGACGAGTGTGAAGTACACCTACAACGCCCTTGAGCAGAGTGTTTCCTATCAAAAAGTGGACGGCTGTTACCAATTTCGCTATCCCACACCCGCATTGCCCGCTTCGCCAGGGTCGGGAACGGTGAGTTACTGCGAGAAAAAATAGCTCGAGCGTGGGTTTGACAGCGGATATGGTCCAACGCTCGAGGCATCCCGGTTACAATTGCAACACCCCATGCCAATACAACCCGCTGCTCGAGCGATGATAGGGCCATGAAACCCTGGATGTCGTATCTGGTGGGCGGAATTGTGCTGGCGTTCGGCCTGGTGGTCGCCCGCAGTTTGGCCCAGGTCGGCGTGGGCAAAGTGGAACTCAAAGCAGGTGAGACCGTGCGTTTTCCCAGTGTGCAAGGCTCCAACCTCGAGGGGCGAAAATTCAATTTGCCCCAGGATTTCGAGGCCAAATACAACCTGATTGCGGTGGCGTTTTACCAGAATCATCAGGACCTGGTGAACACCTGGCTTCCTGCCGTAAGTCGGCTCCTGGACAGTCGCAAAGATTTGAAGTTCTACGAGCTGCCCACACTTTCTGAGCTAAACAGACTGGCACGCGGCTTTATTGACGGGGGAATGAAAGCAGGAATTCCCAACAAGGCCACTCGAGAAGTCACCATTACCCTGTACCTGAACCGGGTTGGCTTTCTGAAATCCATAGGCGAGACTAGCGACAGAACCATTTACAGCCTACTGGTGAACCAAAAAGGGGAAATCTTGTGGCGGGGCAAAGGGGCGCATACCCAGGAACAGGAAGTTTCGCTCGAGCGGGTGCTTGAAACGCTTCCCTGAAGGCGCTTGTTGTGGACACATTGTTGGCTAGATTCTGGAAAGGAATGTATCCACAAAGAGTCAACCCCACACATCCAGGCCACCAGACGCCCGAGGTTTGAACCTTGCCCCCTACCTCTCCCGCTCCCTCGTGGCAAGCTCTCAGTGAGGGCTGCGTGCTGCTGAGCTGGCCCGAATCCGCAGCAGCCTCGACCCGGCGGGTGGCCCAACTCGCCCGCGCGCTCGAGGCACTTCAGCCTCCCGAGCTGCTCGAGTGGGTTCCCGGTTTAGACAGCCTCGCCCTGCTCTACGACCCTTCCCGCATCGGCCTTTCCGACCTCGAACCGCTGATTCATGGCGCGCTGCTTCTCGAGCTGCCCCGGTCTGGTGCGGGTGAAAGCCACCGCGTCCCCACCTGCTATCACCCCTCGCTGGCCCCAGATTTGCTCGAGGTGGCAGAGTGTCTGGGCCTCTCGCTTGAAGAATTCGTTGTACAGCACACCACCTGCGAGTTCGAGGTGGTTTTGTTGGGGTTCGCGCCCGGTTTTGCCTATCTCGAGGGATTACCCGAAAACCTGCATGTGCCGCGCAAAGCCTCGCCCAGGGTGCGGGTTCCTGGCGGTTCGGTGGCTCTGGGCGGGGCGCAGTGCGCCGTCTATCCGCTCGAGAGTGCAGGAGGATGGCAACTCGTGGGGCGCACGCCCCTGCGCCTGTTTGACCCCACTCTCGAGCGTCCCAGCCGCTTTCAACTCGGAGACCGGGTGTATTTTGAGGCGGTGTCGCTCGAGGTGTACCGGGAACTCGAGGCCGCTGCTGGCCTGACCTCGAGCAGGTCGGCTTTGTGACTGGTTTGTCTGAATCTGGTTTATCTGAATCTGGCCTTCCCGAACCTGGCCCTCCTGAACCTGGGCTGTGGGTGCAGGCGGCGGGTCTGCTCACCACGGTTCAGGATTTGGGACGCTTTGGAGGTCTGCGCTACGGCATCAGCGTGTGTGGGGCGCTCGAGGGGGACCACCTGAGACTGGTGGGCGCGGCGGTGGGCAACGCGGTGGATGCGGCGGCACTCGAGCTGAGTGGTGGGCCAGTTCGGCTCGAGCTGTGGCAACCTACCTGGGCCTGCTGGCTGGGCCAGGGACCGTCCAGCCTCGAGTCAGGCCGACCCGAGCGCGTCACCCACTTTGAAACCACTGGGCGCGGAATCCTGGCGCTGGCTGGGGGCATCGCCGTGCCCAAAGTGCAGGGCAGCCGCGCCACCGACCTGCGGGCGGGCTTCGGCGGCCTTGAGGGCCGGGCGCTACGCCGGGGCGATTTTTTGCGACTGGGACCCCCTCCACCCGACCCAGTTTCCACTTCACCGCGTTGGCGGCTTTCGCCTTTGAGGCTCGAGGGCGCGGTGAGGGTGGTCCGTGGCCCCGAGTGGAACCTGCTCAGCCTCGAGACCCAGCGCAACTTAGAGCAAATTATCTTCCGGGTTTCGGCCCAATCCAACCGCATGGGGTTGCGCCTGGAGAGCCAGCTTCTCGAGACGCACTTTCCCGGTGAAATGCGCTCGAGTGCGGTGCTTCCCGGCACGGTGCAACTGCCGCCCGGAGGTCGCCTTATCGTGCTGCTTCAGGACGCGGGAACCGTGGGCGGCTATCCACGAATTCTGAGTGTAGCCGCCGTAGACCTGCCCCGGCTGGCGGTGATGGCTGTGGGTTCTGAGTTCCGTGTGCAACTCATCTCGAGCGAAGCGGCAGTTTTAGCCCTGCTCGAGCGGGAAAAAGAGCTGCGAACTCTGCTGTGGAGTATTGCTCTGCGGCGCAGCCAGGGCACCGGGTAACGGAGTATTTGGGGGTCCGTTCCGCCTGGAAGGACCCCCTGTTCTTTTGCGCTGTCTTGGCGAAAGCGGCACCTATCGGGCCTCGCCGCTTCGCTTAAAAGAGTTTCCCCCCTACTATCGCAGGGGGGAACTAAAAGCCTTTCCTACTCGAGCTTTTAAAGTACCCCCATGTTTACAGGGGGGTCTTGCGTTTACACGCAAGGGGGGGTCTTCCCCCTCGAGCGCAAACTTCCAAAAGCCCTATTTCACATCCAACCGCTCGTAGCCAATGTAGTGAATCGGGTCAATAATGTCGGTAGATGCGCCAATCAAACGCTCGGAGCGCATGGTGTAGCGCACCTCGTTGAACATCGGCACCCACGGGGCCTGAGCCATCACGCTCGAAAATATTTTTCGGTACTCTCCCAGGCGTTTTTCGCGCTGGGCGCTGCTCACCATCTGGTCGGCGCTCGAGGCCAGGGCGTCGAGTTTTTTGTCGCACAAAAAGGCCCAGTTCCAGCCGCCGGGAACGGCGCTGCGGCACGATAAGATGGGCCAGTAAAAGTCCGAGGGGTCCGGGTAATCCTGAGTCCAGGCCATGCCTCCCGACCAGGTGAGCGCCGCCGTTTTGGGGGTGCTGGCCGCCTCGATGACCGTGCTGGCCGCCTGAGACTTCAACTCGAGCGAAATACCCACCGCGCTCAAATCTTGCTGGATGCTCTGGGCAATTCTGGGGTTGGGGTCGGTGGAGTTGGTGTACATCGTGGTGGAGAACCCCTTCTCGAGACCCGCCGCCTTGAGCAGCGCCTTGGCCTTGCTCACGTCGTAGCCGTAGCCCTTGAACGCGGCGTCAAATCCCGGCATGTTGGGCGGCAACACCTGACCCGCCACCAGTCCGCGCCCGTTGATGAGGCGCAAAATCTTTTTCTTGTCGATAGCGTAATTGAGCGCCTGACGCACGCGCACATCGGTAAAGGGCTTAATTTGGGTGTTGATGGTGATGTAGGTGGTGTTGACCTGCGGGGTGCTGACAATCTGGGCCTTGAGCTTGGGGTCGGCCTGCGCCTGAAGAAACTGCGCCGGAGGAACGCCGTCTCCCAGCAAATCCACCTCGCCCTTAGTGAGCGCAAGGTAAGCCACACTGGGGTCCTGCCCCACCCGAACAGTCACGCGCTCGAGCTTGGGCAGCACTTTGTTGTAGTAGTTCGGGTTTTTCTCGAACACCAGCTCCTGCCCGATGGTCCAGGACTTGAGCACGAAAGGGCCGCTGCCCACCGGCTTGCGGCCCCAGTTTTCACCCGCTTTGAGCACTTCCTCTTTGGGAACGATAAAAGCAAAGTTGGTGGCCAGCACGTTTAAAAAAGCCGCGTTGGGTTGCTTGAGGGTGATTTTGACGCTCGAGGGAGAAAGCACCGTCACCTTGCTGATGTCGGCAAAAAAGCCCGCACCGGGACTCTTGGTTTTAGGGTCCAGAATGCGCTCGAGGGTGTATTTCACGTCCGCTGCCACCAGGGTGCGCCCGTTCGAGAACTTCACGTCGGTACGCAGTTTGAAGGTGTAAGACTTTCCCCCGTCGGATAAGGTGGGCATCGCTGCTGCAAGGCGTGGCTCGAGGGTGGTGGTTCCGGGTTTGTAGTCCAGCAGCGCGTCGAACAGCATTTTGATGGCGGGCCAGTTCTGCCAGTCGTAACCTACCTGCGGGTCCAGGGTAGCGAGGTCGTCCTTGTAGCTCACCACCATGCTTTTTACGGACTGAGCCAGGGCGCTCGAGGTGAGGGTGCTCGAGGTGAGGGCAGCGGTCAGAACGGCGAGTAGAACGGTGGATTTACGCATTTTGGTTCTCCTTACAGCGTTTCCCATAAAGGTGGAGCGGTTTTCTGCACCTTTATGGTGAGCGGTCTGGCCCGGTAGGTGCCGTTCAGACCAAGACGCAGAGCGAATGGAAAAAAGCAGTGGTTCTCGCGGGAATGGAAGCTTTGGAGCGGAGCGGAAAGCTGTAATGTTAGCGGGAACCACTGTAAAAATTGGGAAGGTCCCTCGAGCAAAGTTTAGAAATTTGTCCTCGAGCAAAGTCTACGCATGGGATAGGAAATTAGCTTGTAAGCCGCGATACGCAATGCTTTTCCGACCCTCTGTTGTCTGTGACTCTCCGTTCGACTTTAACGGGCGAGCTACTGTCTTGGGCAAAGCGGCACCTACCGGGCCTGCCCGCCACTCGCCCTTACCCGCACTCCTACCCTCGAGCGCCCCCAACCCACCCTTCCCTGTAACCCATAACCTGTAACCTGCCCCCATCAGTCGTACCGCACTCGAGGGTCAACAAACGGCAAGGCCAAATCGGCCAGCAAGTTGCCCAGTACAATCATCACCGCGCTCACCAGAACCACCCCCAGAATAATCGGAATATCCACCACCCGCACCGCGTCCCAGGTGAGTTTACCCATCCCTGGCCAGCCAAAAACCGACTCCACCACCACCGAGCCGCTCAGGAAATAGCCGAAGTCGGAACCCACCATCGCCACCACCGGAATCAGCGCGTTTTTCAGGGCGTGCTTGCTCAGGATGCGAGGGCGCGAAACCCCTTTGGCCAGCGCAGTCCGCACGTAATCCTGGCCCATCACCTCGAGCAGATTGCTCCTGACCACGCGCGCGTACCAGCTTGCTCCGCCAATTCCCAGGGTCAGCGCGGGCAACACCAGATGCTGTAGGCCGCCGTAGCCGCCCAGTGGAAAGATGGGGAACTTGTAGGCCAGCAGGTACAGCAAGGACAGCCCCAGCACGAACTGCGGCGCACTGACCCCGATGTAGGACAGGCCCATCAGGCTGCGGTCCAGCCAACCACCGGGGCGCACAGCGGCTAAGATTCCGCTCGAGAGTCCCAGCAGCAGCTCGAAGAAGATGCCGCCCAACATCAGCAATAAGGTGGCCGGTAGCCTCGAGACGATGAGTTCGGTCACGCTCGAGGACTGCTTGTAAGAACGGCCCAAATCGCCGCCCAGTAGGTGGCCGAGGTAGGTTCCGTACTGGGTCCAGAACGGTTTATCCAGGCCCAGTTCGCGGCGGATGCTCTGCACCGTTTCCACACTGGCGCTCGGTCCCGCTACCATTCGGGCTGGGTCGGCGGGCAGCATGAAGCCCAGCGCAAAGGTCAGCAGCGATACCGCCAGCAAAACGAGAACACCTTGCAACACGCGCTCGAGGATTAGGCGCATGGGTTTGGCCCTCGAGTGTGCTGCTTGTGGTTTGAGCGCAGAGGTGAGGGGCAGGGGGGCGGGGGGGCGGAGGGGCGGGGGGGAAAAAGATGTGCTCGAGCGGTTTCTAGCTCAAGCCCTCTCTCCCTCCCACTCTCTCCCCCTCTCCCCCTCTCCTTCTCTCCCCTGCTCTCTATCTCCCAAAACACACCCCCCAACCCAAAACCCCCCAAACGCACCATCACGCACCCCTCGAGAGCACGCTCTTGCGGGTCGGGTCCAGGGTGTCGCGCAAGCCCTCGCCCAGCAGGTTAAAAGCCAGCGCAATGAGCACGATGGCCACGCCCGGAAAGGCCACCAGCCACGGGGCCAGTGTGAAGTAACTCTGAGATTCGTTGATGATGCCGCCCCAGGACGGGGTGGGCGGCTGCACCCCTACCCCCAGAAAACTCAGCGTGGCCTCGAGCAGCACCGAAGTAGAAATGCCCAGCGTGCCCCACACCAGCGCAATGCTGACCAGTTGAGGCGCGATGTGTTTCCACAGAATTCGTCCGCTCGAGCTGCCCAGTCCCTTGGCCGCCGTGACGTACTCGAGTTCGCGCAGGCTGAGCACCTGTGCGTAAGTCACTCGAGCGAGGCCCACCCAGTTCAGTAGGGCAATCACTAAAGCCACAATCCACAGCGAGGGCTTGAGAATGGCGGTGAGCGCGATGGCCAGCAGCAGCACCGGAAAAGCGGTCATCAGGTCGGTAAAACGCATCAGCAGCGTGCCGAGCAGGCCACCGAAAAATCCGGCCACCAGACCCACACTCAAGCCAATCAACACCGCCAGACCGTTGGCCACCACGCCGATGAGCAGCGAAACTCGAGCGCCCCACACCACCCTCGAGAGCAGGTCGCGGCCCAGCAGGTCGGTTCCCATCGGGTGCGCGGCGTTGGGACCCAGCGGAGAACCTGCGTCGGTCAGGCCGTCTGAAGCCGAGAAATTGGGGTCTGGGAGGGGTAAAAACGGGGTGAACAACGAGAGCAGCACGGTGAGTAGCAAAACCAGTAGGGACACCATAAGGATGGGGTCTCGAAAAAACCTGCGCCAGCGTGGATTGAGGTTTGAAGAGTTCCGCATGAACTGCATAAAGTAGTGTAGCCGCACCGTGCTCGAGAATTCCAGCGTTACCCTACGGCATGGGGGCGGAAGATACATAGTTTTTGGTGTGGGTCACGCTCGAGCGGAAATGTAGGTAGTAGGTCCACTCCGAATGCTCGAGCAGAAATTTAGAACTCCTACACGACGAAAAGCCTTGAGTTGACATTCGACTCTAACCCAATGCCAGATTTTGTGTTTGGGCAATACTACTGTCTCGGGTCTTCTTGGACCCCTCGAGCGAAATCATGCCGTTTCCAGCGTACTTATCCGACTCGAGGTAGGTCGTCAGGGCAGTGGTGTTTAGGAATGTTGAGGAGCTTGTCCAGGGTGTTCTGTGGATTGGCGTAGTTAGCCAAAAGGGACAAGGCGAGCACAGCCGACTACTTACCTCCATAGTTCGCCGCCTGCTCGAGCAAGTTGCGGAAAACCTGTGGATAGGTAATTGCCGTTAGGGTCGCATCGCGCGGACACAATCCATCTTTGAGCCGAGACGCCAGCTCGAGCATGGCTGCACTGTCAAAGCCGCGCGACATCTCCTCGAGCTTTTTAGGATTCTGCTGTGCAGCGCGGCGAATGTCGCCCAGGCCCTAAGCTCCGGTGGGCGCTTTGGGCGGAGCGTATCCGGTTATTTCTTTAAACAGCCGCGCTCTCGAGGGAACCTGAGACGGAATATCGGTTATCTCGAGCTGCCGGGGGTGGGTGCGAGGTGCTTGCTGACCTGTCCCCGCCAGCTCAGAGCCGCGTCGTGCAGGGGGCTGCACTCGAGCTATTTTTGCCAGCCTTCACCCGGTGGGACTGGAGACGGCGCAACGTGTTGCGACGCGGTGGAGCGCACCCTCGAGAGCGAGGCGCGTTTAAGGCCGTAAGTGTACAAAATACCCGTGCTGCGCGTGTTAAGCGGGCTTATGCTGGGTAGCGGAGCTTCCAGAACGGGTGTAGAAGCAACAGTTATCTCTTCCTTGGTTCCCTCAACCCTGGCTGCCTCAACCCTGGCCCCCTCGAGCAGGTTGCGTTCAAAAGGCCGCAGTTTCTGTTGCACCCTCGAGAGCACCTTGCTGCGCTCAATAGCGGTTCCCGCAGTCACTTAGACGAAAATTTCGTTCATAAATTCCCCACACTTCAATTTTAGTGTGTCCTGCTCGAGGTGGGTTTCTCATCTCCCTAAAAAGGCTCGTCTACCTAACTCTGGGAAACGCCATAAGTCCGGCAGCGCCTCTAACCGCCCGAGCAGGCGGGTTTCTCTTCCTGTTTGCGAATCCGTGTGACACAGTATATTCTGACTGGACTCCAGCCGAATATCAGCACAGCCTAGGGCAAACCCCGCATCAGTGCCCTAAAATCGTTGACATTGGTTCCCGTGGGGCCAACCACCACCAAATCTCCCAAAGCTGCAAAAAACGAGTAGGCATCGTTGTTCTCGAGCATTCCCCTTGCGTCCAAACCCAACTTTGCCGCCCGCTCGAGGGTATCGGGAAACACAAGAGCGCCCGCTGCTTCGGTCACACCATCGATGCCGTCGGTGTCGCAGGCGATGGCGTATAGGTCAGACCTTCCGTTCAGCTCGAGGGCCAAGGCCAGCAAAAATTCGCAGTTGCGCCCCCCTCTGCCGTTTCCACGCACCGTGACGGTGGTTTCACCCCCCGAGAGGAAAGCGGCTCCGCGCTCGAGGGTTTTGGCGTGTTCTGCATGGGTTTTGGCGGCTTCTCTGGCCTCGCCCGTCACACAATCCGACCAGACTCGAGCCTGAGTTCCAAACCCCTCGAGCGTCTCCCTGGCGGCCTCGAGCGCGGTGGCATTGGTGACGATGAGATGGTTTTCCACTCGAGCGAAGGCGGGGTGGCCCGCTTTGGGGGTTTCCACTGGGCTGTTACGGAAATGTTTGAAGGCTGCGCTCGAGTCTATATCATATTTAATCAGCACCTCGAGCGCGTCTTGGACGGTGCTGGGGTCAGGAACGGTAGGGCCGCTGGCGATGGTGGAGAGGTCGTCGCCCACCACGTCCGAAACGATTAGGGAAACTACTCTCGAGGGGGCCGCCACAAGCGCCAAGTATCCGCCTTTGAGCTTTGAAAGGTGCTTGCGAACGGTGTTGATTTCACCAATGTCCGCACCCGAATTTAAGAGTTGCCCGTTGATGCGGAGTTTTTCCTCGAGCGTGACCCCGTTGGGAGCCACCATCAGGGCAGAGCCACCGCCCGAAATCAGCACAATCACCAAATCATCGGGGGTTAAACCCGTTACCGCTTCGAGGATTCGTGTTGCGGCATATTGACCCGCTGCGTCTGGTACGGGATGGCTGGCCTCGAGCAGTTCAATACGCTGGGGTTGAACCACTGCGTGACCGTAACGCGTGACCACCACGCCCGAAAGTTCGCACGCCCAAACCTCGGCCCAAGCGTCCTCGAGCGCCTTTGCCATGCTTGCGGCAGCTTTGCCCCCGCCCACCACTATGGTTCGGCCCTGGGAAGATAGGGGGGGTGAAATCAGGCGCACCGCATCCTTTACCGCTTGGTCGGGGCGTGCGGCTTTTACGGCGGCCTCGAATGCGGCAAGAAGTTGCGCTCGAGGGGAAGTCATGGTGTTTCCTGTTTTGACTCAAGAATTGGCTCGAGAACGTGTTCCAGATACCGTTTTTTCATCCGCTCGAGTACCGTATCTCCGGGTTCATCCCAAATGGCCCCATTGAAAATTTCCACCTCAATGGGGCCAGTGTAGCCCGCCGCGTCCACCGCACGGCGCAGGCGGCGCAGCTCGATCACCCCGTCCCCCATCATGCCGCGCCCCAGCAGCGGGTCGGGCAGTGGAACCAGCCAATCGTCCACATGAAAACCCAGAATTCGTGGCCCCGCTCGAGCGATTTGCCCTTCCACTTTGGGGTCCCACCAGACATGAAAAGCGTCGATGACCACCCCAACCTGCTCGAGCGGGAATTGTTCGGCAAGGTTGACGGCCTGCTCGAGGGTGACAATGGCGCTGCGGTCGGCGGCGGAAATGGGATGCAGCGGTTCGATGCCCAGCTTAACCCCGTGCTGCGCGGCAAAAGGGGCCAGAATCCCAATGGCCTCGGCAATCATGGCTCGAGCGCCGGTAATATCGCGGTCTGGGGCGGCTCCGCACACCAAAACCAGCACGTCGGTTCCCAGTTGGGCGGCTTCTTCGATGGCGCGGCGGTTGTCGCCCAGGTGAGTTTCAAATTCCGCTCGAGTGCGGGCAGGGAAAAACCCACCCCGACACAGGCTCGAGACCTTCAGCTCGAGTTCGTGCAAGCGTTTTACGGTGGCGCTGATTCCGATTTCGGCAACTTTATCGCGCCACAATCCGATATAAGGAATCTGAGCGCGGGCGCACCCCTCGAGCGCCTCTGGCATGGACCAGCGGTTGACGGTTTTTTGATTGAGGCT
>Ga0123339_10002978_pt1 | contig 11352 bp, 9 predicted proteins | sample lystaG_FD_89956 | JGI IMG/M metagenome (GOLD analysis project Ga0123339, IMG submission 89956) | Glacier valley bacterial and archeal communities from Borup Fiord, Nunavut, Canada, to study Microbial Dark Matter (Phase II) -... | ecosystem: Environmental > Aquatic > Freshwater > Ice > Glacier ... | reverse complement strand
CACGGCAATCAACACACATACAATCAATACTTTTGTTTTCATTTTATTATTTATTTTGAAAATTATGAATCAAAAGTAAGTCTGACCAAAACAGTTTAAAAATAAAAGAAGACAAGTGTGCCAATTGAGTGGATGAAAGTGCAAAAATGCTATATGAATGAGTTTCCTATTAAATACAATACTGCTTTTGTAAGTGTGTTTTGACTGAAAAGGGGGATTAGATTGAAGCAAAATTTGCGAGTATATTTAATCGAGGTCCTTGCAATTATATTCTGCACTCATGAGTTTGAAAGTCCCATAACAAAGATCTCTATCGGGATAACTGTAAATGACTTCCGCATTTTCCATCAGATTGTATCCATTTATTTCCTGTCACTTCAAGGTTGCTCTACTAAGCACCGGCAAGGCAGTACGAATTCACTTTTTGCCCTCTTTTGCACTTAAAAACGCATTTATTATTCTGGCAACTTCATCTGTTTTTTCAACGAATGGGAAGTGATTACTCTTGCTGATTATTTCCAGGCGAGCATTAAAGATTTTTACCCAATGTTCACTTGAGTATAGAGGAATTGGATCTTCGGCTCCATGTATAAACAGGGCATATGCTTTAGGCTTCTGATATTCCTTTTGATATAATAAGTTTTTTTCCATTTCACGATATAATCTGTTCTGGACTTCTTCTGCTTGTGCAAGGTTCATGAATTCTGTCCGACTATTCACAATGAAGTCGGCCACTACGGTCTTATCATAAAATCGATTGGCTGTAATTTTCAGAAAATCATCAGGCATACCTTTAGCAGCTTCGGTCATTCCGGGCATTTCCTTGATCGCCTTTAAGTCTATCTGCTCAAGCTGCTTTTTCCAGTTTGCGCTGAATTCCTCATTTCCTTTTTCTGTAAGAGGACCGACATCACAACCGATAATGGCATCTACATGCTCAGGGTACTTCAACGCATACAGATAAGCAAGGTAACCACCGAATGAATGACCGAAAAGCACCAGTTTGTCAACTCCTAATTTTTCTCTGATGCTCTCAATGTCCTGAACGAATACGTTGATTTTAATACTATCCAGGTTATTAGCAGGTGATTTGCCGTTTCCCCGTTGGTCATAGAAAATCAGCTGATATCCGTATGGCAGTAAACGCTCCATATAAGGCAAAAAATAATTATGAACCAAACCCGGTCCACCATGAATAAACAAAATAGGCCGGCCTTCACCAATGACTTTGCAATATAGTTCTGCACCAGCTACAGGAATCGTGAGCTCTTTAATCACAGGTACTATCTTCTCTGAATTTTGTTTTTTTGAGGTCATTAATTCTGATCTCCAACTTGTAATTCCTAATATTGAAACGACTATAGCAACCAGTACAATTGCTTTCATAAAATTGCGAGAGAAATGTTTTGAAGATTCCATTTGAGTTTTAGTTTTAGTTAACTTAATTCAACATTCTATTGTTATCTGATTCTCATTCTTAGACCAATGGTTTACAAGTATACGCTTTTATTTCTTATGATTATTTCTTTAATTATTTCTTCAAACTAATTACTTGTTCTGTAAAGAAACTGAAAGGGTTTGTCATGGTCTTTACAAGATATACCAACAGGTTATTGTTGCCAATTTATTCATTGTCTTTACAGTTATATTCAATTCTGATGAGTTTGAAAATTCCATAACAAAGATTTCTATCTGGATAGCTGTAAATGACTTCCGCATTTCCCATCAGTTTGTACCCATTTGTTTCATGATAATCTTTCAAAGGAGTTGACCATGGATATTGTTTTCCTGTATCACCGGCATAGCGGTCATCAGAAATAAAGTTTATGAGTTCGCCTTTGTCATTAAAATACAGCCACGCAGAAACTGTTATACTATTATTCGTGAATGATGCCTTCACTTTATTACTTTCGACCTCTAACCACTTTATCCGCTTGTCGATGAGCGTAGGCGGAGCCAGGCAACACATGTCATTGAAAAAAGTTACGGTCTCTGACAAATCCATTTCTACTCCGGCCATATACTGAACTTTGAAGATTGAAAACAGACGAATGTCCATTATAGCAACTCCATTTTTAAAGCAGTGATAGCCGCCAACAGGCAAACCTTTCATTACAGCATTCATAAAAAACAGCCGGGTTGGCGTTTCCATAAAGTTATACTGCTCACAGGTAAATGGCATCCATTCCGATTTTTCGTCCTTCCTGATTTTGTCGGTACATTCCGTTTTGAAATTATTCACTTTGGGTTTTCCTACCGAACCGGTATAACGAAGATATTTTTTTACCGGTTGAGGCAAATGTTGCATGTCTGCTTCTGTCAATATTGAATTCTGGAAATACTCTTTTTGTTGCAAAGCAGTTTTTACATCATTTTTATAGCTGTTATAATAACTCCATGTACCATATCCGATAATGGATGCAATCAGAATAATCACGTTTGCAATTGTTCCAAATTTTGCATCCTGCCAGGAATAAATAATTAATACCTGCGAAACTACTACTGCAATAAATCCAAATAGCCACCAATAGCTATTTTTAAAGGCAAACATTATTCCCGCTATTACAAAAAAGACAAAAGCAAGCAGCCAGACAATACCAGATGGTTTTGAAATCGCTTGCGTAAGTTGTTGCATTTCGGATAGTCCGAAGGCTTTCACAAATCCAAACAAATGGATTATTGCATGAATAAAAACGAGGATTAAAATTGCTATTCTCATAATCAACTATTTTATTTGTAAACTTTCCAGTTTTTTTCTTGTCGCAGCTATTTCACTGATGAATAAAGATTTGCTGTAATTGTCAGATGCTTTAATTTTGTCTCCCTTTGCTGCATAGAAATCACCAAGACTATCGTAGACGTCAGCACTTTCAGGAAAATTCGTACAGTTCAATTTGAATAAGTATTCGGCTTCCTCTAAATGTTGAGTCCTTAGGGACAAATAACCAAGATTATTGGCCATTGGTTGCGGCACCATGACTGTATATCCCAGTTGTTTCGAAACATTTGCGTAATGACCTGTTATTATGGCAATTGTTTCCATATTCATACCCATCAATTCACTCCGGGGTATTTTTAATTCGTAAAAATTAAAAATAAAATGGAGCGCATCGTAAACTGCAATTAAAGATATTGTGTTATGACTTTCTCCGTTGTAGTATTTGTAATTATAATTTAAATGGTTTTGGGAATTGTCAGTCAAATTTTTACTGAGTTCTAAAATTGCACGTATATGCTCAGTAGATCTGTCGGTATCTGTTCTGACGTTGGCGGTATCCATCCCGGGTTCCATCGTGTTGGCTATTCCTAAAAACAAAATTTTGCCAGTTAAATCTTTTGTTGACAAAATTGATTCAGAAGCCTGCAGGAGTCTTTTTTCATCATCCAGCATGGCAGGATCAATGGCAACATAAGAATTAAATAGATCGAGGTGGCGCATTAAGGTATTCATGGCTGTTAATCCACCTAAAGAATGACCGATCAACATTTTATAGGGTTCTGTTGGAAATCTGGAATCAATATACGGCATTAATTCTTTTTCTATAAAGGTCATAAATTTATTACCTCCTTCCTCATTATCAATCAAAGAAGGATTCTTTGAAGTAGAATCAGCATTAACACGGACAGGGGTTAAATCTCGCGTCCTGTCGGTATTTACAATGCCTACAATGATCATTTCGGGGCATATCGCATTTTTACCCAAATGATTCGTTATTCCAACCAGGGAATAAAAATGTTCTTCCCCATCCAGCAAATATACAACCGGGTATTTTTGATTTGAAGGCTTCCCGTTTTCCAAACTATTGGGCACATATACCCAAAAATCTCTTCTTTCGTTCAGTATTTTGGAGTGGATACTTTCAATTAACCCAATCGTTATTTTATTGCTTATCTGCGCGTTGCAATAAAATGAAACGGTAAAAATAATGATCAGTAAAAGGTTTTTTTTCATAAGATTAAGGGCTGATTTGAATTGCTGAATTACTAAGATTGAGTTTGCCAAGGAATCAGATGTTTCTGACAATCATTTTATTTCAATTGAAAACAGTTAATAACCAGAGCGAAAGAAATTTATTGCGAAGTTAAATAAAGGAGAAGACAATGAAAAGTGCTTATAGTAAAACTGCCCCGTTTTGGTCGGAGCAGTTTTATATTTGTTAGAATTTTCCGAATTTCAACCCGACAGTAGCTGAGAAATTATTCATCATATCATTTGAAGTATTCTTTAATTCAAGTCCGCCAACATAACGGTAACTTACACCGGCATTAAGGCGCATGAACCTGAAAACATTCAATTCGGCGCGAATTCCCGGCTCGATTGAGAAGAAAAGATCAGTATCAATCGCGTTGTGATGTGTATTCCAGTCATCGTTTTTCCAATTATAATCTTCATTACCCGTAACATAACTGGCTCCGCCTCCTCCAATCATCAAAGGAAAGGTGAGGTGAATCAGCGATTGCGGATTCATGGTATATTCGAATAATAACCTGCCAAATCCGCCTTCCAGGTAAGCGCCGGTTGTATCAGAGATGTTGTTGTAAAACATGGTTTTACGGTTGGTCCAGCCAGATGCTGAAAATCCTACTATGAAGTTGTGGTTGATGATCAGGCCGGCATTCAAACCGCTCATATGAACATCGCGCTTGTCAAACTGGGTGTAGCCATTGTCGAAACCGACAAACCAGCCAAGTTTTACTTCCTTGTTATTACCGAAAAGAGTTCCGGTATTTTCATTGTTGCCGGCAACATTTTCCTGCGCATTCGCAAAAAACGCAATAAAAAGGAATGCTAAAGTGATTGTAATGTTTTTCATTTTGTTTTTAATATTGATTACTGATGCAAAATTAATGTGGAGCGGTAAGCTCTGAAACTAATTCTGATTGAATGACGCAATTGATCAATTAAAATACTGTAATTCATATTTGATACTCCTGCAAGGTTTGAAATACAGGCATTGAGCTATTTGCCCTGGATCAAGCCAAACGCTTTAAAAAAAACGGCACATGGATGGCTCCATGCAGGAATATTAGTGTAAAATAAATACTTCACGTGATATGTGCAGTATTTATTTGTCCTTGAGTAATAGGTATGTGTTAATGAAATTTTCAGATGGTTCAGAAATTAAACTTGTTAGTTTTTCCCTTCCTGTTTTTTTGTCAATTATTTCTGCCATCCCTGAGCCGACCCTGTACCATAATCTATCACCAGACGATAGTTCTCTGAACATTGACCAATCATTTTCTGTTAAAGTATCAATAGTATCTACCATGAAGTGATTATAAATTTCAAAGTATCGATTAATTAATTTTTTCATCAATAATGTATCCTGAAGAGCAATATAATCAGGATCGTCGTTGAGCGAATTATTTTTCTTTCGCTCGTCATAGGCTGCATAAACAGCCATTCCTTCAAGATGTGTCAGGTATGCAATCAATTTGGACATCTCTCCATACGTAGATATATTAAGTGATGGCATCCGGTTTTTCTTCAGCGTATTAAAACCAGCATGATGCAGCTCATGAATTGAATAATATTTTATTTCTGAACAGTTATCCAGATAATGTTTGTGTGAAATATTCACGCTTGAATTATTCAAATAAGTTATACCAAGATCATATCCTACTGTATAACAAAGCCTGGAAGAGAATGAAAATCCTTTAGGTAAATAGTTCAGACAAACCTGCTGAGGATAATCGCTAGAGGCGACACTATCCTTCGCATATTGAATATTTCCGAGAATTGCATTTATATTATTTACATTGTTATTTCTGTCAATTATTTTTTTAGCAAATTCTTTTAACGGGAGTTTTTCTGCGTTATTTCCTGACCAGCTTGCGTGATTATATAGCAGCTTTATGCCTTCTGAACCAGCTATCTCCGACAAAACAAAAATGTCATTTGTCGCTATGTATTTAGTTGATAATTCGGCCAGTGTGAAATCGTAAATTACATTTCCTTTTATAATTATTTCATTTGATACAACATTTTGTTCGCTTGAGGAAAAACTTAAAATTAATAACAATATTATAGAGGATAATTTTCCCATGTTGGTTTATTATAAATATTACACTGAACTCCAGTAAACATGTTTCTGGCATATGCGTATATGAATGTCTGATGGTTATACTGCCTTTATTAGCTCCTGCCTGGAATGAAAATTTCAGGCTTCTTTCTTCTTATTTTATGTTTAGTTTTTCATTTAAAATGATATGATCCAAAGTAGTCTGATTGTCGGCTGAGAATGATTATGGACATTGTAAATACACAAATCCGTCGATTTATAGCTTCTATCTCGTGTCGGAAAATGTAGTGGTATTGTTTAAAACATCGTTGATCATAATTTCATTAAATCTTTGAGGCTCTTCAAATATAGGACTATGAGCAGAATTATGAAAAGTGTAGAAACCTTTAACCGGTGCATCCAATTTTTCAAGATAGGCCCTGGACAGGTTTATATTCACCGTTAAATCGTATTTGCCGCTGAAAAAATATACCGGAATTACGAGTTTTGGAACTTGGGTAGAAATATCTGTTGCAAATAGCTGATCAATCAATTTTGTCTTTTTAATGAATGAAAACTTTGATATCCAGATATTTAACTTCTCACTCAAGGTGTATGCCTTACACAACCAAACAGATATAAATACTCCGGTGAAAATAGATTTCATTGAACGCATTGTTCCAATTCCCAGTTTGTGCATGGATTCGTCGCGAATCAAAGATTTGTAGAATGGGATAACGAATGAATCAGATTCAAAAACAGGATATTGCCTGAACTTTTCAACGGCTTTATTATTTCCGGCAATCGTAAATTGCTCTATCATATACTTGTAGGCCATTTTTTCTGATTCAACTTGCCGTGTAATCTGTGCCATACCGATATAAGCAAAATATAATTGTGGTGCCTTTACAGCAGCCTGTATGGCAAATGGGGTTCCACCTGAATGTGCCATCAGGTAAATTTTCTCTTTACCAAAACGTTTACGTAAATAATTGGTTACTTCAATGGCATCGGATGCCAGTTGCTCAAAAGTCATGCTTTCAAGGGTAACATCAGTGCTGTATGACAGTCCGCCACCTCGCTGCTCCCAATAGCAAACGGTAAAATTGTCTTCAAGTCCCGGAGCATATTTATCAATGAGAAAATAATTCGGGAAAGCAGGGCCGCCATGTATATAAAGAAGTACCGGGTTAATTGTGTTTTTACCTTTAATAAACATACCCTGCTTAACACCGCAGATATTAACAAATGTTTTTTCGGAAATGCTGCCAGCAAGAATGTTTCCGCTTTTATCCAGGTATGGCTCAGGTTTTCCTGGGCTGTATGCCCATAGCACACTCAAAAGAGTGAATATTAAGCCCAAAAAGATTGTTACAATTATTGTCAACATTTTAATTGATTTTTTACTGATTCGTTTTAAAGTAATCTCTCTTTTTCTTTTGCCTTCCATTTGCTCTATTTATTTAAGTAATTTTTCGCAGCTATTTCAAGCAGATCTTCAAGGTACACACCTTCATTAAAGGCTTCTTTCTTCCAATCAGGCATCAAACGGTCGAGCATCACAGCCTGAAGCATGCCGGTATAATAAAAACGAGTGTCAGCAGGGCGGTTACCAATTCCTTTCACATCTCCAATTTGTTGTTTGAAGCGACTTGCGCTGGTTTTATAATTTTTAAATCCTGGAACAGATTCAATTTCAATTACATGTTTATAATTTTTGTTTTCAGAAGCCATCACACCAATCTTCAGTTCCACATATTTTGCAAGACCTTCCAGCCATTCCCTTTTTTGTTCGTACCGGATAATTTCATCCGATAGATTCGACTTTTCCCTTCGTTCATTTCGTTTCGCAAGAAATTGCGCCCCAAGTTTTGAAGCTGCTTCGTTGCTTTTAGTATGGTATGCTTCCATCAACAGGTTAATTTCCTCATTCCATCCATTTCCTGATTTCTCCCATGGATAATCTTTTGAAAACGGGGGACTTTCGGCCTCGGCAAGCCGTTGTGGAACTTCAGTACCCTGGAAAGCATGGAAAGCTTCGTGTTCCAAACCTGCAATATAATTCTCTGTCGAACCCATTAATAACTGCCAGAATATTTTGTATGGAAAAATAACGTTCAAAACAGGTGGAAGTTCATTGTGAAGGTTTTTGTAAAATGTAACAGCAGCATATTCTTTGGTTTGCATGCTTGTAACCCATCTTTCTCCCACCTTTACTGTAAAACATTCGGGGGTAATATCCGGATTTGGCAAGATCTGCCGATAGTAAGAAGATCCACCGAAACTATCATTTTTAACAACTTTCCACGCTGTGCCTCTTAATTCTTCTTTCGGCATTTTAATCCACCCTGCAGACGGATTGGAGCAACCGGTTAAAAATGCATACTTTTCATTATATACAATAACAGGAATTTGAAGGTCACCCCATCCGTGCCATACTTCATTACCCATCTTTTGTTGCAAATTCATGGCTTCGGAAATACAAGCTTTCTCATTTTGAGTTAATAAATCCTTTACTTTCGATTCTGTGGGAAGTGTAAGGTTGTATAAAGCCGAAACTATTGCCAGCACAACAAAAGACAGAAATCCCCATTTGAGCATTTTTAAGACGAAGCGGAAAAATGATTTAATTGTTTTCATAATTCTCCTTTTTATCTAGTGCTTGACTTTTGGTGTATAACTGCGTGTTTTGCTGTCAAGTTATTTTAATTCTCCATCATTTTATTAATCTTTGGTTGTATTATCCAAATACCAACCGGGATATGCAAAATCAAGTCTTTAATCTGAATCATAGGTTAAATACTTAATGTTTTGTGTGCTACTATACTAATACGGTACAAATATAAAACTATTTAATTCAGATATGCATATGTATTGAAAAATGAAAATATAAATGTATTCAATAACAGCATATTATCTTATTTTTCAAACCAATCCTGATTCGCCTTTGGGGCTGTTCACTACCCACAGGTCTGTATACTTAACCTGAAGTTATTTACCTTAAAAACTTTACTGAACTTTTTAGCCGACCGGTGGCATTATGAAAAGTCGGGAGTGCGGAGCGCTTTACTTTCAATGTACACTTAATTTGCCCCGAGCTACAAACCTAAAATAACCTAATTAAACCCCAATTTTTCACATTGCAGGTTTTGGCTCGTATTTACTTATTTTTAAAGTATTCACTTTTCTCTATAACTGCTTCAGAACCAAGCGAGCATATTTCCTCAATCGTCATACCCTTATTTATACATTTTTCAATTATCCGATATCCAATAAAATATGCCGTTTTCTCAACAAATCCTTTTGGCGGTACGGAGAATCCTGCTCCATCTGAAATATATCTTTTGTATAGCCGTTGACTTGTATCATTAAGTTCCAATTTAATTGAATCTTTAATTTGTTGTTCGTTATTCATACACCATTCAAAGGAACTTTTGGGCATAAAAGGTACGGAGTTTGAAACATCAATTTTAATTATCCGGTTTGTAAGATAAACTGCCATCCCTTCCGAGACAACTTCTCCTCTCAGCGTAAGTGTCTCTTTCGGTTTTCTGTCAATATGAAGGATGTGAGAATATTCATGTGCCATAATTTTCTCAGCTTCAGCCGGATCAATATACATTGAAACACAAATTGTATTTAAACTATCCTCAGGTATAACAAAACAACCTCCATAAGGCAGATAAAAGCACAAATCGACTTTCTTATTACTTACAGGTGGTAAAACTTTATGTGCCATTTCAATAACAGAGTCATAAAGGTAATTAATAGTTTTTAAGTCGTATTGGGTCATAAATTTCTCAAAGTCGTCTTTTTTAAAGTTTTCAACCTCCTTTGGAAATTTCACTATATCAATACTGCCCCATTCAATCATTCGATTATGAACTTTCTGAACAGAAGGGAAAGGATCTAGCAGAATAGATTTGTAGCTTTTCCAGCTTTTGTCTGAATTGAGAAAATCCTCAAATGCTTTATAAGCCAGAATAATTTGTCCATCCTTTTTTTGAATTATATAATCACTTTGAACTGAACTTTTAATCCCGTTGCTTTCTAAAAGAAAGAAAGCAATAAGAGAGCAGAATATGATTGAAAGTTTTATTTTCATAATGCATATCAAATTAATTTATTCTTAAATATGAGCCATAATTTAATTATATGCTAAAGAACACAATTTTACTAATGCTAATTTATTTATTATCAAGCCAGTTTTTAAAGGCAGTCACCTTATCGATACTCACAAATAAATCTTCATTCGGCAAAGGTGAAAGTTCCAGTTTCAGGCGGCTCTTTGGAAATATATGCACTTTAGCGATCGATTCAATCTTAATAAGGTATTTGCGATTAATGCGATAATACTCTTTTGGATTTAACTGCTGAGATATGATATCGAGGCTGTCATCCAATGCGTATTCTGATTTGTTTTTGAGCACCATAAACGAAATGCCCTCTAAAGAATAAAAATAGGCAATTTCGGAAACAGTAATGATTTTTATCTTCTGGCCGACAATGACCGAAAATCGTTCCTTATAAGTGATATTTTTTTTGGAAATGAGATCATAAAGCGATGAAAAGTCAATTGTCTGATTCATTGGCAACACCATATCTTTAAATTTTTTGATGGCGTTATACAATTCTTCCCTGAGAATGGGTTTCAACAGGTAATCGATGCTTTTGAATTTGAAGGCCCGGATGGCGTATTCGTCGAAGGCTGTTGTAAATATGATATGGGATTGAACCAGAACCTGGTTGAAGATTGAAAAACTCAAATCATCGTCCAACTGAATATCAAGAAAGATCAGGTCGGGATGCGGATTGTTTTTCAACCATGCGACAGATTCCTTCACGGATTGTAGTTTAGCCACAATTTCAATAGAACTGTCGCATTCTCTGATCATGTTTTCGAGTCGGCGTGCAGCATAGTCTTCGTCTTCGATAATAATGGTCTTCATGGTTGCTTTTGATTGATTATTTCGTTAAAAATATCAGGATTAACTGGAATTTGCGATTTAGGCTGATTTTTATATTTTTTTATCATATCCTGCAAATCATTCTGAATGATTGGTTTCAGGAGGTAATCTATTCCTTTCAGGTGAAAAGCTCGGGCTGCAAGTTCGTCGGTCGCAGTAGTGAAGACAATTGAGCAGCAGATTGGAACTTCCTTAAAAATAGCGAAACTCAGGTCATCTTCCAGGTGTATATCAAGAAATATTAAATCAGGCTCTTCATAAGCTTTGAACCAGGCAATCGATTCTGATACTGATTCTAGTTTTGCCGCTACAATAATTTCCGGGTCATAATCTTTTATCATGTTTTCAAGTCTGCGGGCAGCGTATACTTCGTCTTCAACAAT
>Ga0123339_10002975_pt1 | contig 11357 bp, 8 predicted proteins | sample lystaG_FD_89956 | JGI IMG/M metagenome (GOLD analysis project Ga0123339, IMG submission 89956) | Glacier valley bacterial and archeal communities from Borup Fiord, Nunavut, Canada, to study Microbial Dark Matter (Phase II) -... | ecosystem: Environmental > Aquatic > Freshwater > Ice > Glacier ... | reverse complement strand
TGCTTCGCAGAGTAGGGGACAACGAAATCAATCGATGCGCCCGCTTGCGCTAAAGCTTTGGACAAATGATAGCAGGCGACGCCCAGTCCACCACTGTTATGTGGTGGCAACTCCCAGCCCAGCATTAGAATCTTCATACCCGTGTCATAACGAGAGAACCTCGTTGACTACTCCCCGTTTATTTTTTTCCATTTTTCTGTCTCAAGTATAGATGCAAGCTTATGCTTTTACAATGTCGTAATATTTGAAATACGGTAAATGTGGTATGTACCTGTGGAAGACTTTTTATTCACTCATAAATATACGTCTTTTTATCTTACACGTTATTACGAACAATAGTAAATTGCAATAAAAGCAATTTAGGTATATAAATACAATACGCCTACAGACTATCTGTACGCCGTGTGGCACTACGTCACATTTCACAACTCACCTTCGAGCAGAGGACACGGCTATGACGGATATCATCACCTTTCTCCGCGAAAATCACGCGGCGAAAAAGCAAGAAAAGGCATCACGGACTCAGATGTCTCGCCCGAAAAGGCTCGAGACGGAGTACAACGAGCGTCTTCAAGTGCGTGCTGTCGTCAGCCAATTCAAGAAGGCCTTCGCGATCAGCATCATCACGGCAGCAGTGGCTATCACTAGCTCGCTCTTGCTGGCAAGTGCCCTAAAAGATTTCTGGAAGATCCGAGAACATGCCACGCCGCTTGACGCCTATTTTGCGAGTCTTTTAGATAAGGCTGAGCAGTCCTTGGGCTGGACGAATGACGGTATCATTGCGACACTCGCGGGAGTACCGGTGTTCATCATCATTCTCGCAATCGTCGTGATCGTCGTGACAACCTACCCAATGGTGTACGCGTGGAGGAAATCGCGAATCGTGGTCAATCATGAGACCTTCAGGATCGAGAGCGGCGAAATCCTGAAGACTGGAGGGCGTACTGAATTCGATCCAACTCTTTTGCGCGGCACCAAAGTGCACCGATCGTTCCTCGACATCCTCTTTATCAATTGTGGGACCGTTGAGGTATTCATGACTGATCTGAGTGGGGATAACGATCAGCTGCTGCTGAGGTTCGTCAGAAATCCTGCGAAGTTGCAGCGCGTTGTTGGGAATATCATTCGAGAGAGGCGAGAAAAGGAGAAGTAGTGCGACAAGGTACGGCAGAAATGCCGTACCTTTTCCATATCTAGTGACTTCCTATACACACAAAGTATATAGTGTCGTAAAGTTCAAATATATTGTAATATATGTATATTATGATATAGTTGACGGCATAAGTTAGTTCATGGCTTTTGTTCGATTACAGGACTGGTGACACACGCGCTACACTCTCACACCAGAGTTGCAACCGGGTAAAATCCGGAAACGTCATGCTCTCGGATAACCTCCGTAAGAGTATAGCGCCCTTTAATAAATTGGGAACTCATAGAAAAAGGTGAAAAGATGTCATCAACGAATGACGGTCCCGCTGGGTCACCACGTCTGTTAAGGGCGCCGGTACTCAGCAACGATGAACTGCGCAAGACACCCGTGCAAACGAGTGTCTCAACTCAGCCCCAGCTCGAAAACGACACCCCAGTAGTCGTACAGGATCCGCCTACGATGGGCTGGCAGTCGGTGTGGTGGAAGATCCTTCACTGGATGCTTCCTCACGCACCTGCAACCAAACCCGGAAAGAAGGAACTGCTGCTCCGCGAGGAAGCGGCAGAACGTCTGCGCGAAGAAATGGCCAAGGAACTGCTGCTCCGCGAGGAAGCGGCAGAGTTGGCTGCGTGGAAAATCGAACGCCGTCAGTTCACGGAGGAGCGAATGCGCCATCTTTCCGACCAGCTTCCGTCAATGACGGTGGCTTATGTCGGAGTGAAGGGCGCAGCCGCGACGACAACAACGATGGTGAACGGTGCATCAATCCGTGCCGAGGTGACGCGCACAACTGTGTACGGCGCCGATTTCAATCCTGCTTCCGGTACCGCCGGCGGCAGGCTTGGAAAGAACTTCAACGAGACGATTAGTCTTCGCGAGTTCGGTAACATGATTGAAGAACTTGGCGCTGAAAGTGCACTGACAAAAGAACAGGTAAACGCTCGGCTTCGGCCGACACGCTACGGTGTTCGTGTGCTGATCGCTGACGACTACACGCTGCAAACTACAGAGCAGTTTGGTACTCGAACGAAGAAAATGCTCGATGTACTGAAAGAAAACTGCGACTATCTGGAGATTGATACCGCAAACGACATAACGACCCCTGCTTCTAGGGCGGTTCTCGAGAAGGCCGATGTCATCGTCTTTACCGCGAATGTCCGTGATCCGGACACGCTGCGGCTGCTCTATACGAGCATGGAGAAGGTGCGTCAACTGGGTCTTCGAGACAAGGTCGCGAACTCTGTTGTAGTCATCAGCAACCTCCCTAAGGGGGACGAGCTGGAGAACTACATGAAGTATCTCGACCGAACTGACCTTGATCATGTCGTCATCCAACGTATCACCAAGGCGGATTTTCAGGGTCAATTCCTGGGAGTTCCGCATGATGACGTGATCGCAAAAGCCGGGAGAGTTGACCTTGAGGCGTACGACTGGGCAACACGCCAGGCGTATACCGATCTCGTCAACGCCGAGTTCGAACAGGCGCTCAAGCTCAAGCCTGCACTGTAAATTGCCGACGTGCCTAGCACGCCGGCTCAAACCTAGGGAGGTGCCATGACCATCATGGCGAAAGTATACGAGGCCGCACTGAGTATCCATATGGGTGCACAGTGCTGGCCAATGAACGACCTGCTCACCAAACCGATCACACCGGCATTCGACCTCCTTTCAGGTGGTGTCGGTGGGTTCGTCGCCAAGATTGGCGTGGTCGCTGTGATGATCGGCATCGCAACTGTTGCGGTGTTCAAGATCTTGAGGCAGCGCGACGCCAAGGAAGAGGTCGGCAAACTGGTATGGGTGACCCTCATCCTGCCCGTTGTGGTGATCGCGATCATGGTCTTCACGACCGTGTTCAACGCGATCAACAATATGTGCTAACAACCCCATGCGAGAGGGTCGTCTTTTTTAGGCGACCCTCTCGCAGACAATGTACCGAGAGGCAAACATGAATCCGCTCGACTGGTTCACAGGTATTGCTCAGGTGATCGCCGGGTGGTATACGGAGGGCGTAAAGCAGACGATCAATATTCTGCTTACGTACTCCGTGCCGTCACCCGACGAGATCAAGAGTAAGTTCTTCACACTCGCGCTCGGCGGCACTTTTGGGCTGTCGGCGCTCATCGTGGGAGGAATGTCCGTTCTGATCGGCTCGCTCGTTGTTCTCAGGATCAACGAGGACCACAGCAAGAAAATCAGCAAGCTGTTCAACTCTGTTGTCCTGCTGCTTCTTTTTGCGCTGCTGTTTTTTCGTGGCTATTCGCTGTTGTACGCCACCTTTCAAGGTGGCGTACAAGGAGCGCTCAACGTCCTGACGGGCACCGAGAATGGTACGATTACTCAACTGAATAACGTTCTATTGAGTGTCACGCCACAGGCCGTAGGAGCCATGGTATTCCTCGGTCCATTTAGCGCGTTGTTCAGCATACTGACGATGGTTGAGGCCTTTGTGTTTCATGTCGCCATCATCGCACTGCTGATTACGTATCCACTACTCATAGCGACACGCCCGCTGCCGGTGTTCAATACACTGTTCCATGCGGCCAACGCTGCCATGGTGGTGATTGCATTGGCGCCGACGACGATGGCCTGGGCATACGCCCTTCCTATCATCGTGACCAACGCGTGGCCTGGCGCGCTTGTCGTGCCGGGTCTCGTCGTCGTTCTAACGTTTGCCGGTAGTTTTTTGGCTTTCGTTATTCCGATCGTGCTCGCTTTCTTCACGTTCACTACATCTAGGAATGTTTTCGGAAGGGTTGATGCGACGGTTCAGGGAGCAGTATCTGTTCTCTCTATGCCGCCTGTCGATCTGAATGAAGTTCGTCGTGACATCGATCACGTCCATGCGTCGTCTATCAGGGCGGTCGTTACCGACGTTGTCGGAGACGAAATTCTTAGTGGTGATATGTTCAGCGATATGAAAAAAGTCGCCATTAACCTGGCGGCCACTGCAACTGCAGTCGCGGGACATCCCTACGCGAGCACTCTCATCAAGGCGGCGCCGACGGTGTATGCCAATGCCAAGGAGAGATTCTCCTCGACAACATCTGAAACACCCGGAGGAGGTGACGATGAAACATGACCGACACACAATCAGTCAGGTATCATTCGATACCCAATAATAAACTCGCAAGTCGGATATTCACAAACTGGGCGACCGAGGACCTCGTGGTCCTCGTGCTAGGGCTGCTCGCTATCACAGCGAGCAGCCTGGTGGGCGACCTGTTCTGGCTTATTTTGAGTACAGTAACGACCGTCTTATTCCTCCTTCGCACTCGAAACGGCTACGGTCGAATCTACTACGAGATCTACCTCGAGCTTGTCGGATATTATATCGACATCGCACTTGGTGGTATCTTGTGGCAAGCGGAGGAGGAGCAAAACCGGCTCAGGAAATTCCTGAGAAGTCGATGGCGCGCAATCCCTATGCGCTTGACGCAAGTCAGAGCAAAGATAGACGGTCAGACGGAGCGGTACGGGCTGCTAGAACAGCTTGATCGCCCGTATGACTATCTATACATCGGTGCTGAAGGAGGTGCATTCGCTGACCTTGATATCAACGAAGACACGGACGCCGTCAACACGATGGCCAACGTGATCAACGTCGCGATTCTAGGGACGGAGCTCAAAGCAGGGGCATCATTCCTGCGCATCGAAAGTCCGTGCGATTACGCTCAGATCACTGCTGAAATCTGGCAGGTAATTGATCCGATCGTCGCAAGACCTGAACGGTTCAAGCTGGATGATATGACCGCAGGGTGGGTCAACTGGGCGCGTCAAAATCTGAACGAGTTACGTCCCGCTATGCGGGCGCAGCGCGTGACGAAGTCGCATTACCTCATTGTGGTATCGATCAAGCGGAAACGTAAGGTCTATCGCAAGAACCGCACATTCACCGACAACCAGCTGCGAGATCTTCCGATTATCGAGCTAGGTAGGTCACTGGTTGATGCGCTTGCTAACGAATCCACGTTAAAGCTTGAGGGCATTCATTGTCTCGGCATGGCCGAGCTGGCGAATGTCATTAGGTCTTCGTGGGACGTGGCAGGTATCAATAATTACAATTTCGACAGAGCGAGCGGGTTAATACCCAGGAACGATGACGAGATTGAAGTGTTCCTTAGGGAGAATGAGTGGCACGGCGACATTGCGCGTACGGATGAGGAGCTTGAGGAATACATCAAGCAAGGCGGATTGGACAAGCTGAATACAAAACTGCAGGCTTGGCCAAATGAAATCGTACGAGTCTCTACAAAAGACAAGTGCGTCCAGATGGACAGCAACTACATTTCAACCCTTCGCGCGACCACACTCCCACCACAAGTGCGGAGTGATCAAGCAAGGAGGTTGCAGTACATTCCGCCCCGCCAGGGCACGTGGCTCCGTCGTGCATCAGTCGGTGAATCAGCTTCAGGTACGACACAGACGAATCAACTCGTCGTTGCCGAATCGGTTGCTGCAAACTGGCAGAACTTCGTCACAGGAAAGCAGATCGTGCAACACCCGAAGTTCGCAACGCGCAGGAAGGCACTCGCTGAGCAGGCGCAAGTCAGCTCGTCGCAGAGTGTTCTCCAACGCTTTAACTACTTCTGGTCTACGGTCGGGACAGACGTGGACAGTGTGAGCAGATCAAGGAAGGCAAGTGTTGCCCGCCTGCAGTCTGAGCATATTAATTCGAAAGTCGTCGCACCAACAGCACTGTTGGTAGATTCGATGATCTGCGGATGTCTCGGAATCAACCGTCTATGAAAACTACCAATTTAGGAGGTGCGCGCTACCCCGGATGCCATGTGCATTCGGGGTAGCCACAACTACATTCATGCTTTCAAGCTAAGTCAGCTTAACTGCAGGGATGTCGTTAGGCATTCTGTAACTTAACAACTCGATAATCTAGGAGGCAGCACCATGGCTACGAAGGCAACATCGTTCTCGGCGCCGACACATGTCATGGCGCTGACACACCCCTTTGTCACGCCGGCTTACACGCCGGCACGTGGCATTCCGTTTCTTGTAGACGCACTGTCTCGAGAATCGGTCGGATCAGATTACTGGCATTTGAAAAACATGAATGTGATCAATACCAAAATGGGCATTGCCCTCGGCAATGTTGGGCATGGAAAATCGGCCCTTCTCAAGATCGCAGCAGTACGCCTGATGATGTCATCGGCGGGCTATACGATGTTTCGATCGGTCATCAATGATTACAAGACCGAATGGAACGACAGTGAATACGGAAAAATCAGTAAAATAACAGGGAGTGTCGTCTTCCGCATGGCGCAGATGCGCTTTAATCCTTTCGAGAAGAGATTGTTTCTCGATAAGGATGGAAAGATGAACATTCTAGGCCTCATGAACATGGCTGAACTTCTTGCCGAATTTAGCAAGAAGGTCTTCTTGTCCAGTGTCGAGAGTGTGGCGCTTTCCATTGCGCTAAGCATCATGCTCGAAATGGATGAAGTGACGTGGACTCCTGCAATGCTCGAGAAGCTTAGTCGGAGTCTTACAACGCAGCAGATCCAGGCACACTACAACCGAATCGACGAAACTTTGGTTGAAGAGCTGAGTGAGCGTGCGAGAGGTATAGAAGATCCAAGTCTTCTCGCTCTGACGCTACAGCAAATCGAGCTGTATTCAGGTGCTTCCAATAACTTCGACGTAGCTGAAATCAAAGCTGCGGGAGTTCAAGTTTCGTTTTACTACCACAACCTGTTGTACGGCAAGTCTGGTGCCATGTTTGGAACCACTCATTCGATGTATGACCTCTACACCCAGAGGGCTGTCACGAAAGACTGGCGAGGCCTGACATTCGAAGCAGAGACCCTGCTACGGACAATCGGCAACATCATTCACATGACTGCCATCGAGAATAACCGGACGGACCTGCTTCCTCATCTGAATATTGATGATGAAATGCACCGTCCAATGAGCAATATCGTCTACGCCAAGTTCCTTGCGTATCTTAGCGAGATCGCACGCAGCACTTCTACGCTGTTCCTTTCTGCTAGCCATCGTTTGGCGAGTATCCGAAAGGGCGGCGAAAAAAGTGAACAGGCAGATTACGGTGCAACCGTGATCAACAACATGGGGTTTGCCTTCCTGGGACAGCAGCGAAATGATGCTGTCGTCCTGAACGAGCTGGCCGATAGGTTCAGGCTGACGACGAAGAACAAAAACGGACTCGCCACTCTGCCACCACGGCACTTCGTTTATGTCCAGGGAGACACGGAACCTCCTCGGTTGGTGCGTACATTCGCAACGCCGAGCGAGATCGCGCTTCTTCCTACCAACCAGGCGAACGACTATATGTTGGATCGTCCAAATCCGTACAACGAAGGTGACATCTTCCGGTACGCAGAGGAGAACGGTTTTGTCTACATACCCCCGGGCGAAGGCCAGGTGGGATGAATGACTGGCCAGAAAGGAAGCCTCATCAGAATCAAGTTCGGCTACGTCATCGCGGCGTTCGTCGCAATCGCACTAGTGCTTGTTATCGTGAACGCCGTGCAGACACAGCCGGACGAAGGAGTGGCCTCAACGCCAGTCCCTACCTCGACTGCCATGACCGACCCCAGCGAAACGCTAGTAAACGAAGACGACCCGCCGCCGGACTTGTCCGGTTTGTCGTCCATTTCACAACCGACAAAGGTACAGGTTTGGCAGTTTGAAACTGCCTTCAATACACCTGATCCGGAGACGAAGGTGGAACTCCTTTTAGGAGTGGCGACAGGCCAGTACGTCGATGCGCATCGTGACGGTTTCACAAAACCAAGCGATATTGACGTAAAGATTGATGAAAATCGTAGCACGATGACGATTGCTGTCGATCAAACTAGGACATCGAGCTACGTAGAAACTCGCGTATTGCTCGCTGTTAGCGAGGGCGGCGTGACGAGAACTGTTACGCTTGCTCCACATGGATCCTACTGGGTAAATACCCCTGTGGGATGGAAAGTCACAAAAGACATAGAGGCTCACTAATGCGCCGGCTCGTAAGCGTCGGCATAGGTGCGGTCGTTGTTGTGATGATGATGCTGACTACTTTTGTTTTCGTCCTTTTGGGCGGAGGCCAGGTGGCAGCAGCATGTGCACCAACCGCAACGTCTATTAGTGAAGGCACCGTCACGGTTGGAACCGGACCTGCTAGCGCTGCATATTTCGCGTTATTCGGAAGTGGTCTCGTTCTTGAAAAGAAGACCAATGCAGCGCTCATCATCCAAATCTCTCGAAAGGAGAACCTGACTGATTACTCAGCAGCGATAGTGATAGCTACCTCACTACAAGAATCCGGACTCCGCAATTTGCCATACGGAGATAGAGACAGTTTGGGTCTGTTTTCGCAAAGGCCCTCCGCGCAAGCATGGGGGACAGCCGAACAGATCATGGATCCTGTCCACGCCACAGAGGCGTTCATCACTGCGATGAAGAAGAACGTGCCGAGTCGTGATTCAATGTCTATGATTGACGTTGCGATCGCTACCCAGAACCCTGACACGTTTTTTTATTATCGCGATTGGCAGTGGGACGCGATTGCAACGGAGCTCGTTAAGGGCGCATCCTTGCAATCGTGCGCAGTTGGCGAAGCGCACCTCCCGCTAGACCCGGGATACCACGTCAGTGGGTCTTGGGGGTCAAACGACCCGACGTATCCGGCAGAGTTGAAGCCTCACAAGGGAATCGATCTGTCGAACTACGCCGGTGGTACTTCCGCCGGACGACCTGTTTATGCCGCCCTTTCGGGAGTGGTGATTGAATCAGGAATCGGTCGGGGATGTAGTGGTGTCAATACAGTTACAATCCTGCACGACGGTGGCTTTAGCACCGGCTACCTACACATGAACGGCAATGATATCACGGTCCACGTTGGTGACCATGTCATTGCCGGGCAGCAGATCGGGAAAATCGCAAGTTGTGGACCTTCAGATGGCCCGCATCTGCACTTTGAGGTGAATCCAAGGAATGATAAAGATTCCTGGCTTACTGCAATTCCTCGGGTGCCCAAATATGGAAGTTACTGGTCAGACCCGGTCGCCGTCATGGCGCACTTCGGGATTGATTTGACTCCATAGCTCACAACAGCCGCAAGATCTGTTATCTTGCAACGGTCGTGAACCGTCATTCACACGCCGCTCGCGTCGGCGGGTCCTCTACCATAGAGTTGACCCGCCAATGCGAGCAGGCAGGGCACCCTTCAAAAGGTGCCCGTTTTAATTTTCAAAAAAAACTTATTGCATTTAACAAAAAAGTAGTACAATTACCAACAAGCATGAATGGATGGATATCATGAAAATTACCGGAAATTGAAACACTACGGAATTTTTCTCATAGGTCTATCTCTTATTCTTGTCGCGTCATCAATCACTTCAGCCCTGACGCAAATATCTCGCGTTTCTGCGGTAGGAAGTATATATATCACTCCAGCCTCGACGACTGTCGTGCACGGTAATAACGTCACGCTGAGTTTACGCATCAATCCAACTACTGCCGTAACGGACGAAAACATTCAATATACAATGCTATCTATTGCCGCAACGACAATCCCACTGACAGATAAGCGCCGCTATACCTGTGGTACTACGGCGTTACGACCGCCTACAATAGCGCAAAGACCGGATTCCAGCTCACGGGCAATATGTGGGACGATGGCTTATTATTCGCTAATGACAGTACATATCCTTACGTTAGCTTCTACGATTGATCGATAGCCTTTAGGTAAGCCGGCCCAACAACATCTAGACTATACCACGGTCAATCTGTTACAATTGTGAAGCTTAGGGGCATAGTACAACGGTTAGTATATGGGTTTCCAAAACCTAGGATCGTGGTTCGATTCCACGTGCCCCTGCCACGTGGAATTATTATTGCAAAAAGCCATCATTTTGAATGGCTTTTTCATTTCTAACAGTAGTGAGTCACCTGAAAGTTGAGAGTTCGAAAGTACCTTTTCTAGGAGTTCTCGTTTTTCGTCTTTTGAAGCCCTGATAAATGTATCTTTTGCATTATTTGCAAATTTTAACAGATGAGCAATGGACTCAATGTCTATTTTTGAGCCGAGTTCGAAAGTTTTTGCCCTATCTTTGGCTTTTTCTATTTCTGACTGTAATTCGGTGTACTTTTTCTGATAATAGGGCTGGTCTATGACGCCGGCAGCGAAGTGCTCGTAGAGCTTATCACACCTCTCTTCCAAGTCTCTGCGAGACTTTTTGAGACGCGTGATGTCTATTCGCTTTGACACTTCGCCCGCCTTTAAGTCCTTTCTGAGCTGTGTAAGAATCCGTTCTGCCTCAGCTTCTGGTATCCTGATAGATCCCAGTGCTGCGGCATACTGTTTTGTAAATTCATCTTCACTTACGTAGGAAGCAGAGTGTTTACCTCGGAACTGTGTGCAGTGGCCGTATGTATAGCGATTCTTCTTACGCTCGAATGTCACCCTACATCCGCATACGGAACAGGTTACCATTCCTCTATAGGTAAAAGGCAGTGATGCGTATTTGCGCGGAGCCTGCTTGTAGCCGAACATTTTACGCTGTACAGCATCGTAAAGCTCATTAGACACGAGATGTTCGTAAACATGGTCGAATATACCATTTGTTGTGCGCATAGTCCCTGAGTAGAAATCGTTATGTAATACTTTTGCTACAAGGCTCAAACCTGCACTGTATTTGTATTTCTCTTGCCAGAGGTCTTTAATAGTAGATAGCGTAAACGAGCCTGAATTGTACAGAGTAAAAGCATCTCGAACCGCATCCGCCAGTAGCGGGTGCGGTTCAATCCATTTCTTGCCGTCTTTTTCAGTATTTATATATCCAAACGGCGCTCGTGCTGTCCATATGCCATCGCGGTGTAGCTGCTCATTCCGACGCTTAACATTGTCACTAATAGCCCCTGAATAGTATTCAGATAAGACAGTATTCATACTGAGCATCATTCGTTCGCCAGCTGACGAATTGTGGTCAATAGTTAGGTGGTCAGAACAAAAGTGAAGGGTGACTTTCTTTTCTTGTACATACTTCTTAACAATCTGCATAACAGGTGAGGATGGGTCACGGCTATAGCGGTCTACCTTATCAAATACGAGAGCAATAGGCTCTGTTTCCTTTTTAAGGCGAAGGAGGACTTTTTGAAATTGTTCTCGGTCACCTTTGAAGGCACTTTCTTGAATTTCGAACACTTCGTAATTCATTTCGTTACGTTCTGCGTAGTCTCGGAGTCG
>Ga0123339_10002973_pt1 | contig 11358 bp, 13 predicted proteins | sample lystaG_FD_89956 | JGI IMG/M metagenome (GOLD analysis project Ga0123339, IMG submission 89956) | Glacier valley bacterial and archeal communities from Borup Fiord, Nunavut, Canada, to study Microbial Dark Matter (Phase II) -... | ecosystem: Environmental > Aquatic > Freshwater > Ice > Glacier ... | reverse complement strand
CGGCCGGGGGCGTGTCGAGCCGGGAATCCAGGGACTCGAGGCGGTCACGGTCGCGACGGGCGTCCAACGTGGCGCCGTGCAGACCGAACAGGCTGTCCCGTTCGCGCATCGAGCGGACGCGCCAGACGGCGTCGAGCCCGGCCGAGGTGCTCTTCGGGGGGCGGGGGGCGGGGGAGGTCATGTGGGCATCAGCTCGTGGAGTCGGGTCCAGGTCGTGTCGAGCGGGCTCGACTCGTCCATGGACTGGCGGAGGAAGTCCTGGATGCGGGGCATGAGGGCGAGGGCGGCGTCGGCGTCGGGGTCGGCACCGCTCACGTACGCCCCGATCTCGACCAGCTCGCGTACGTCGCGGTGGGCGGCGAGGAGCCGTCGCAGCCGGATGGCGTCCTGTCGCTGCGCCGGCGTGGTGACCGCGTTGGTCACCCGCGAGATCGACTCGAGCACGTCGATGGCGGGGAAGTGCCCCCCGGTGGCCAGGCGGCGGGTGAGGACGACGTGACCGTCGAGGATGGACCGGGCGCTGTCGGCGATGGGGTCCAGCATGTCGTCACCCTCGACGAGCACCGTGTAGAGCCCGGTGATGCTGCCGTGCTGGTTGGTCCCGGCCCGCTCCAGCAGACGAGGCAGCAGCGAGAAGACGCTGGGTGGGTACCCGCGGGTCGCGGGGGGCTCGCCGGCGGAGAGCCCGATCTCACGCTGGGCCATCGCCACGCGGGTGAGGCTGTCCATCATCAGGACGACGTCCCTGCCGGAGTCGCGGAACCACTCCGCGATCCGGGTCGCGACGAAGGCTGCTCTCAGCCGCTCGACGGGCGGGGCGTCGGAGGTGGCGACGACGACGACCGAGCGGGCCAGACCCTCGGGGCCGAGGTCCTGCTCGATGAACTCGAGCACCTCACGGCCGCGCTCGCCGACGAGGGCGATCACCGAGATCTCGGCGTCGGTGTTGCGCGCGATCATCGACAGCAGGCTCGACTTCCCGACGCCCGATCCGGCCATGATGCCGACGCGCTGCCCGCGGCCGCAGGGGGTGAGGGCATCGAGGGCACGCACTCCCAACCCGATCTGGGTGTTGATGCGGGGTCGCTCGAGGGCCCGGGGGGCGGGGTGCTCGACCTCGGTGAGGGGGAGCCGGTCGAGCGACGGCCCGCCGTCGATCGGTCGTCCGAGCCCGTCGAGCACGCGACCGCGCAGCTCCTCGCCGACCCGGATGCGTAGGGGTCCGCCGGCCGTGCGCACGCTCGCGCCCGATGTCAGACCGGTCGTCGAGCCCAGCGGGAGACAGACCAGGCCGCTGGGGCCACTGGCGACGACCTCGGCGAGCACCGCTGGCGTCCCGTCGATCTCGACCAGGTCGCCGACGGCGGCCTTGAGGCCGCTGACCCGGACCTGGAGCCCGAGGAGCTCGACGACCCGTCCGAGGTGCAGTGGCCGAACCGCACCCAGGGCGGCGGTGGCGAGGGCGGCGGTGAGGACGCTCATGACAGCACCTCACGCAGGCGCTGAAGCGCGGCACCGACGTCGACCGAGACCAGCCGGTCGTCGAGCTCGACGAGCGCGTCGTCACGGGCGATCGAGGAGTCGGCCACCACCGTGACCCCGAGGTCGGTCAGCTCGCCCGCCGGGAGGGAGCTCGCCACCGAGGGGTGCAGCCGCACCCGGGCGCGCTCTCCTTGCGGGAGCATCTGGACGGCGCGGCGGACGACGTCGGCGTCGCCGTCGGTGAGGAGGGCGTGACCGACCAGCTCTTCGGTCAGGGCCAGCGCCAGCTCGCTGGCCTGGGCCTCGACCGCCGCGCAGGCGGCGGCCGTGGCGGCATCCAGCCGTACGGCGGCGAGGCGCAGTGCGGTCAGGGCCGTCCGGTGCTCTTCGCGGCGCACCGTGTCGGCGTCGGCCCGGGCCGTGGCGGCCCGGCGTTCGACCTCCGCGGCGGCCGTCGTGGCCGCGCGACACCCCTCGGCCCAGCCGACCGAGAAGCCCTGGGAGCGGGCGGCAGCGCGGGTGCGCTCGGCCAGCTCCCCGAGCAGCAGCTCGGTGCTCGCGTCGCCCCGTACGTGGTCGCCGCCCCGCCTCGTCCAGTCGCCTCCGCGCAGGTCGGGAGTGAGCAGGGGGGTGGTCACGGCGCCGCGGATGACGCGGGACTCAGGTGACGAAGTCATCGTCGTTCCCCCTTCGCAGCAGCAGCTGCCCCTTCTCCTCGAGCGAGCGGATGGTGCGGATGATGGCCTGCTGGGCCTCCTCGACCTGCGCCATGCGCACGGCGCCGAGCAGCTCGACCTCCTCGAGGAGGTTCTCACCGGCCCGTTCGGAGAGGTTGCCGGTGATCTTGCTGCGCACGCCCTCGGAGACACCCTTGAGGGCCATCGCGAGGTTGTTCATGTCGACCTCGCGCAGCACCAGCTGCACGGAGCGGTCGTCGATGCTGGTGATGTCCTCGAACATGAACATCCGGCTCTTGACCTCGTCGGCGAGGGCGGCGTCGAGGGCCTCGAGCCCCTCGACGATCTGGCGCTCGGTGGAGCGGTCGGAGCGGTTGAGGATGCTGACCAGGGGGTCGACACCGCCCACCCGCGACATCTCGACCGGCTGCAGGACCGACGACAGCTTGCGTTCGAGGGTGGCCTCCACCGCCCGGATCAGGTCGGGGGAGGTCTGGTCCATGACCGCGATCCGGTGCGCGACCTGGGCCTGCTGGTCGCGGGCCAGGCCCGAGAGCAGCATCGAGGCTCGGTCGGGGTTGAGGTGGGCGACCACCAGGGCGATCACCTGGGGGTGCTCGTCGACGATGAACGACAGCAGCTGGGCCGGGTCGATGTCCTGCAGACGCTGGAAGGGCATCTTGACCGAGGCGGCCTTGAGCCGGCCCATGATCTCCGAGGCGCGCTCCTCGCCCAGCGACTGCTCCAGCAGGTGCTGGGCCATCTGCATGCCGCCCTGCGCGATGTGGGCGCGAGCGGTCATCATGTCGCGGAACTCGGCGAGGACCTGGCTGCTCTCGTCCGCGCCGATCGACTCGAGCCGGGCGATCTCGGCCGAGATGGCCTCGACCTCGGGCTCCGAGAGGTGCGACAGCACCACGGACGCCCGCTCCCGGCCCATCTGGATGAGCAGTACGGCGGCCTTGCGGGCCCCCATCGTGGCGACGGCCGTGGTCACGGGGTCTTCTCCACGAGCCAGCCGCGGAGCAGGGCCGCGACGTCCTCGGGCTGGTCGTCCACCAGCGAGGCGAGCTCGTCACGGATCGCGTCGTCCTCGCTGGGTCCCTCGAGGGCCAGCAGGGTCGCGGCCGGGCTCAGCGCGACCGGCGAGGCCAGACCCGCCCGCGCCGCTGCCCCGTCACGCAGCTGCTCGACGAGGTATTCCGTGGCCTCCTTGCGCTGCTTGGCCTTCTTGCGTCCGCGCAGCCAGGCGATGAGCAGGGCCAGCAGCAGGATGATCACGGGGACGGCGCTCTTGGCGTAGTTCATCAGCTGCGACTGCTGGTCGGCGGCGGTCTGCGCCTTGAGGGCCGCGGCGGCCGCCGTCTCGGCGGTGCGGTCGAAGGGCAGGACCGAGACGTTCATCGTGTCACCGCGCTTGGTGTTGTAGCCGATGGCGGAGGCGATGGTGGCCTGCAGCAGGGTCGGGTTGATCTTGGCGGCGGCGACCTTGTCGAGCACCACCCCGACGTGCAGGGAGTTGACCCCGCCCGGGGCGAGACTGCGGTCCTCCGTCGTCCAGTTGAGCGCCTCGTCCGACGTCGACGAGTTCTTGGCGTAGGTCGAGCTGCCGGTCGAGCCGGCAGCACCGGTCTGGGTGAGCTGCCCGTCCGGGCCGACGATGCCGTTGGCGGTCGCACCGCTGGCGGGTCCCTGATACTTCTCGCTGCCGACGGTCGACGACGAGGTCAGGCCCTTGGGGTCGGCGCGCTTGTAGGTCTTGGAGCTGGTCTTGGCCTGGTCGAAGTTGAGGTCGGCCGTGACCTGCACGGTGCCGTTTCCGGTGCCGAGCACCCGGTCGAGGATGGCCTGGATGCGCGTCGACTCCTGGGTCTGGAACGCCAGGACCTGCTGGTCACGGGTGCTCGCGGCGAGGGCGTCGCCGGTGGCGTCACCCGAGGTCGAGAGCAGCTTGCCGGTCTGGTCGGCGACGGTGACCTTGGTCGGGTCGAGCCCGTCGATGCTGGACGCGACGAGGTGGACCACGGCCTGCACCTGGTTGGTGTCGAGCGTGGCGCCGGGCTTGACGTTGAGCAGCACGGAGGCGGTGGTGGGGTCCTGGGTGTCGGCGAAGACCTGCTTGCTGGGCAGGGCCAGGTGCACCACCGCGGTGGAGACGCCGTCCATCGAGGCGAGGGTCTTGGCCAGCTCACCCTCCATGGCGCGCTTGTAGTTGACCTGCTGCTGGAAGTCCGAGGTGGACAGGCTCTGGTTGTCGAGCAACGAGTAGCCTCCGTCGCTGCCACTCGGCAGCCCGGCGCCGGAGAGGGCGATCCGGTCCTTGTAGACCTCTTCCTGGGGGACCATCACGGTCGCCCCACCGTTGGTGATCTGGTACGCAGTCCCCTGGGCGTCGAGCTTGCTGACGACGGCCGACGCGTCCTTGGAGGACATGTTGGTGAAGAGGGGGGCGTAGGCCGGCGCCGAGACCCAGTGGTAGACGAGCACCGCTCCGAGGAGCAGGGCGGCCGTCCCCACGATCGCGACGGCCTTCTGGCCGGCGGTGAAGGCGAGGAACGTGCGCTGGTAGCCGCGTCCCGCGCGGAGCAGTGAGTCTTTCATCCGACCGGCAGCTTCAGGATCTCGTTGAACGCGTCAATGGCCTTGTTGCGCAGGGCGACCGTGAGCTGGGTCGTGACCGAGGCCTCGGTCGAGGCGATCGTGTACTGGTGGATCGCCGTCAGGTCACCGGTGGCGGCCTTGACCGCCAGGTTGTCGCTGGCGCTCTGCACGCTCTGGAGGCGGTCGAGGCCGTCCGTGAGCAGGTTGCCGAACTCGCCGCTGGCGGCCGCGACCCCCGACGTGCCCTCGCCGAGGGACGGAGTGCCGAGGGGGACGACGGGGGCGACGTACGGCGTGAAGCCCGTCGCCTCGACCGGGGTGACGCTCATGCCTTGCGACCGATCTCGAGGGCCGAGGAGTAGGTGTCCTGGGCGTTCTTGGTGACCTGGACCGAGGCCTGGAAGCCACGCTGGGCCATGATCAGCTGGCTCATCTGGCTGGCCATGTCGGTGTCCGGGGCGCGCACGTTGCCGTTGGCGTCCGCGAGGGGGTTGTCCGGGGAGTGCTGCAGGCGGCCCTGGGCCGAGCTGAGCGCGATGCCGCCGACCGCGACCCCGCCCTGGGGCAGGGCGGTGGCGTTGACCATCTGGGCCTGGAAGGCGCTCTGCGAGGTGCGCTTGACCGTGTTGACGTTGGCGATGTTGTTGGCCAGCGCGTCGAGCCAGGTCTGGTGCAGGTTGAGGCTGGACCCCGCGGTGGTCAGCATGTCGAAGGCGCCCATCAGGAGGCGCTCAGCGACTGGTAGATGCGGTCGAAGCGGTCGCTGATCGCCCGGCTGAGCACCTGGTACTGGTACTGCGACTGCATACCGGCCAGCGTCTCCTTGCTCAGGTCGACGTTGTTGCCGTTCGCCCCGACCGGGGTGTTCTCCGCCGAGACCTGGGGCTTGACGGTGGCTGACCCCTTGGCGTAGCTGCCGTCGTCGATCGCGGCCTTCAAGGCGTTCTGGAAGTCGACGGTGGTCGCCCGGTAGTGCGGGGTGTCGACGTTCGCGATGTTGTTGGCGATGGCGTTCTGGCTCATGCTGACGCCGTCGAGGGCGGTCGACAGGACCTGCCCGACAGCGTCGAGTGCACCAAGGGACACGGCAGCGCTCCCTTTCAGGAGAAGGTGTTGCCGGTCCGTCGGCGTGGGGAGGCGAGCAGTCCGTGCTCACTCGTTGTCATCGGCTGCGCTGGCGATGACCGTAGGGATTTAGAGGAGTGTTGTGCGGCAGGCGCGGTCAGGTCACGAGGTCGAGGTAGACCGGGGGTGCCGTGGCGCTCACGGCGGTGTGGACGTGCTGGGCCAGGGCCTGCTCGCGGGCGGTGCTGTGCAGGTGGTCGCGGGTCTGGCCCAGGGCCGCGCCGATGGCACGGGTGACCTGCTCCTGTCGGTCGACCAGCGCGAGCGCACGCTGCCGGAGCTGCTCGGGGACCGCGTCAGGGGTCATCGGCGCGACCCAGGTCTCGAGGTCGGGGACCGACCCCGCCGCGAGGCAGGCCTGGGCCCGTTCGACCTCGGCCTCGAGCAGGTCGAGGACCGTCTCCCACGAGGTGGGGGGCGAGGTGGGGGGCGAGGTGGGCGTGGTCACGCGGAGGCGCGGCTGAGGGGGGCCCGGGCGAGCACGGCCGCCGCCTCTCGCCAGATGCCGGCGATCGAGGTCGAGAGGCTGAGCCCTTCGGCGATCCGGCGCGGGTCCTTCGTGACGTTGGCGGCGACGAGGACCGACAGGAGGTAGCGGTAGATCTCCGCCAGCTGGTGGCCACCCGTGAAGCCGTCGGGGTTGAGGCTGCTCGAGAGCTCGGAGACGATGGCCTGGGCGTGGGTCAGGTGCTGGTGGGTCTGGCCGATGTCTCTGGCCAGCTGGGCGGCAGCCGCCCGCTGCACGTCGAGCACGAGGCGGTCGCAGAGCATGAGCAGCAGGGCCTGGGGGCCGGCCGTCGCGAGGGAGGCCTGCAGGTAGGCGTTGCGGGGGTTGGGGGGCATGGGGGGCTCCGTCCTCAGCTGGGCTCGGTGGGGGTCAGCTGGAGTGGGTGGGCTCAGCCGGACTTGGTGGGGTTCAGTTGGACTTGGGGTTCAGCGCGCTGAGCTGGCTGGTGAGCCAGGTGGACTGGCTCTGGAGCTTCTGCAGCGCGGTCTCGAGGGCGGTGTAGGTGACCGTGAGGGATGCCTTCTTCAGCGCCAGCCGGGTGTCCCAGTCGTCGATGCTGCTCTGGGTGCGCTGGATCTCGCTGCCTCGGGTCTGCTGGGACGTGGTCAGGGACCCTTCGATGGGGTCGCTGGCCGCCTTCGTGACGCTCGCGACCCGCGCCGCGAAGCCGTTCGTCCCGCCGAGCGCCGCGGACACCTCGCCCGGGTTCTTGGCGTAGGCGGCCGCGAAGGTGGTCGGGTCGAACACCAGCTTGCCGTAGCGGTCGGTCTGGATGCCGTACGCCGACAGGCTGCTGCCGTCGGTCGGGAAGACGGAGTTGAACAGGTTGGTCCGCAGGGAGCTCACCGCGCCCTCGTCGGCGAGGGGGCCCTGGGTCTTGGACGCCGCGTTGTAGGAGGTGACCGTGTCGAGCCTGGTCAGCAGGGCGTTGAGGTTGTCGACCATCGACTGCGCCTGGGCCTGGGCGGTCGAGGAGTCGCGGACGACGCTGATCGACGCGTCCTGCCCCACCGCCGCCGCACCGACCGTGATCGACAGACCGGAGACCGAGGTGAAGGTGTTGGTGGCGGAGCTCAGGGTGTCGGGGCCGACGATGATCTGCGCGTTCTTGCCAGCGGTGGCCGTCGCGGCGCCGAGACCGTCCACGCCGGTCAGTGAGAGGGCCGCGTCACCGGTCGAGGTCGACTGGAGACTCAGCCGCTGGGTGCCGTCGGATTGCGTGACGGTCGAGGCGGTGACGCCGTAGGCCCCGGAGTTGATGGCGTTGACGATGCTGCCGAGGGATCCGTCACCGACGTCGAGGGTGGTGGAGGTGGAGCCGACGGTCACCACGACGGGCGCGCCGGAGGTCACGACGTCGGTGGGCTTGACGGTCGTGCCGAAGGACACCCGGACGGCACTGGCCACCTGCACCACGTGGAGGTCGAGGCTGGCGCCGCCGGTGCCGGCGGAGGTGGCCGTCACACCGGCCAGGGACGAGGTCACGGTGCTCGGCGCCCAGCTCGCCGCGGTCGAGGCGGTCTTGGCCTGGGTCGCGAGGGCCGCGACCTGGGTGTTGAGAGCCCGGAGCGTAGCCACCGCCGACTGCTCGGCGGACAGCGTCGCCTTCAGGGCGTTCTGGGGTCGGGTCGCGATGGCCATGAGCTCGGTGACGATGCCTGAGGTGTCGAGCCCGCTCGCCAGGCCGCTGACGCTGCTGGTGCTGGTGCTGCTGGTGACCATGACGCCCATCCTGCCTCGGGGTTGTCGTTGCGTTGGTTAGGTTTCGGCCAGGCGGTTGAGCTTGCCGACAGCCGTGGGCCGGGGAGGGGTCACCCCCTCCCCGGCCCACGGTCAGGTCGATCAGCCGAGGAGCTTCAGGACTCCCTGCGACGCCTGGTTGGCCTGCGCGAGCATGGCGGTGCCAGCCTGCGACAGGATGTTGGACTTGGTGAAGTTGACCATCTCGGACGCCATGTCGGTGTCGGTGATCTGGCTCTTCGACGCCGTCAGGTTGGTGATGGCGACGTTGGTGCTGTTGATGGTGTGCTGGAAGCGGTTCTGCACGGCACCGAGCTCGGCCCGCTGGCTCGAGATGGCGGTGACCGCCGCCTGGACGGTGTTGCTGTCCGTGATGACGGCGGAGGCGACGGGTCCGGCAGCCACGTTGGGGTTGGCCAGGGCGGTGGCCGAGACGTCGATGGTGTCGGCGCTGTCGGATCCCACCTGGAACGTCAGGGCCGCGCCACCGAAGAGGGCAACACCGTTGAACTTGGCGTTGGTGGTGATCCGGCCGATCTCGGTAGACAGGGCGGTGAACTCGCTGCCGAGAGCGGCCTGCGAGCTGGCGTTCTGCGTGCCGTTCTTGTACTGCACCGAGAGGTCGTTCATGCGCTGGAGCATGGACTGGACCTCGGTCAGGGCGCCGTCGGCGGTCTGGGCGACCGAGATGCCGTCCTGGGCGTTGCGGACGCCGACCGTGAGGCCGCCGACCTGGGAGGTGAGGCTCTGCGAGATGGCCAGGCCCGCCGCGTCGTCCGCGGCCTTGTTGATCCGCAGGCCGCTCGAGAGCTTCTCGAGCGAGCCCGAGAGGTTGTTCTGGGTGACCGAGAGGTTGCGGTAGGCGTTGAGGGCGTCGACGTTGGTGGAGATGCGGAGAGACATGATGGGTTCCTTCGTGGAGTGGGGGTGGAGAGCGGCCCGTCCGTGGGCCTTACCTGCTTCATCGGCTGCCCCGGGGGGCACCTGAGCCGAATCGCAGGAGTTTGTGGGGGTATTTCTGGGTCAGGCCGTCTGGTCGAGGTCGCGGGCCACGACGTGGCGCAGGCCGACGGCGTGGCGGGAAGCGACGGCCGCGTAGTACGACTCGCGGCGGCGGGCGGCGCAGCCCTGGGTGTCAGCCGGCTGCTCGGCGAGCTCGGGGTCGAGCTCGCGGTGCAGCACGGTGCGCAGCAGGACCAGGGCCTCGGCCCGGATCTGCGAGATGCGCGACTCGGAGACCCCGAGGTCGGCGGCGATCTCGGCCATGGGGCGCTCGGCCAGGAAGTACTCGGTGACCACGACGCGCAGCCGCTCGGGCAGCTCGTTCACGGCCTCCATCAGGTAGATGAGCAGCTCGCGGTGCTCGGCGACGGCCTCCGGGGAGGGGCCGGTGGAGGGCACGACCGGGCCGTCGGCGTTGTCGGTGCCCTCGAGGGAGAGCACGGAGGCGCGGGCGATGTCGCCCTCGTTGCGGGAGATGTCCTCCACCGGGACGTTGAGCGCGGAGGCGACCTCGACTGTCGTGGGGATCCGACCGAGGACGGCAGCGAGGCGGTTGCGGGTCTCGTCGAGGTCGCGGGCCTTGCGGCGCACCGAGCGGGAGGCCCAGTCGACCCGACGCAGCTCGTCGATGATGGCGCCGCGCACGCGGGTCGCGGCGTACCCAGCGAAGGGGACGCCCCGGGTGGGGTCGAACGCGCGTGCGGCGGTGACCAGGGCGAGCATGCCGGCCGAGGTCAGGTCGTCGCGGCTGACGTGGGCGGGAACGCGGCCCATCGTCTCGCGGACGATGTGACCGACGAGCGGCATGTGCGTGGTGATGAGGTCATCGGTCGACATCGAGGGGGCGAGGTCAGCGGTTGTCTGGGGCACGTGCCTACTCTCGATGACGAATGGGGTAAATCATAACTTTTAGCCCTCTATGACCCCTTCGCGGACGGGAAGTAGCTAACCCGGCATACCGGACTAGTACGAACGGCCACCCACGCACGCTGCAGACTGTTCCGACCCCGCACCTGGTGCATCGGCACGGGAGGGCGGACACCTGGGCCACCTTGGTCGGCCCAACCGCTCAGATCGTGGGTCGAGGCGCCGATGACCCCGTCAGCACGAGCAGAAGGCACACGTGCGGAATCGAGTTGATGACGTGGAGAAGCTGTCCCAGATCCTCTGGCGCGAGCGCGAGCTGCTCGACTCCCTGCTGTTCCACCTCGAGGTGGAGCGGCTGGTGCTGATGGCCGGCCGCACGCGATGGTTGGTCCGCACCGCCGACGACGTCGAGCGCGTGCTGCAGAGCCTGCGCGAGACCGAGCTGCTGCGCTCCATCGCCTCCGACGAGGCAGCGGCCCTGCTGGGCCTCGGCCACAGCACGAGCCTGCGCTCCCTGGCCGAGTCGCTGCACGAGCCGTGGCAGTCGATCATGACCGACCACCGCGACGCCTTCCTCCTGGTGAGCCGCGAGATCGCGGCCCTCGCCGAGAGCAACCGTGAGCTGCTGACCCTGGGTCTGCGCTCCGCCCGCGAGACCCTCATGGGTCTGGGCGAGGAGGGCGTGCAGGGCTACCGCCCCGACGGCGCCGCCGTGCTCGACCGATCACCCCGACGACTCGTCGACAGGAGCCTGTGACATGGCCAGTACCTTCGGATCCCTCTCCACCGCGCTCAGCGCGCTCACCTACTCCCGGGCCGCGATGGATGTCGCGAGCGGCAACATCGCCAACGCCAACACGGACGGCTACACCCGGCGACGCATCGAGGCCGCGGCCACCGGCGCGCCCACGACGCCGGCGATGTGGTCACGCTACGACGGCCACGGCGACGGTGTGACGGTCACGGGAGTGACCCGCATGAGCGACGAGCTGCTCGTCGCCCGGGTGCGCACCGAGCACGGGCAGCAGAACCTCGCCGACGTGAGCCAGACCGGTCTGCAGGACCTCGAGAGCGCCGTCAACGAGCCGAGCAGCACCGGTGTCTCCGCGGCGCTCACCAGCTTCCGGACGGCCTGGCACGACGTCGTCAACAACCCGGTGCCCGGCTCGAGCGCCCGCAACGTGGTGCTGTCGAGGGCGCAGGGGCTCGTCGCCGCCATCGGCACCCAGAGCCGCGCCGTGGCCGCCACGATGAAGACCCAGGTGCAGAAGCTGCAGTCGACGCTCGCCGAGACCAACAGCGTCGCGACCGGCCTCGCCAACACCAACACCGCCATCGCGGCGGGCAAGCTGGGCG
>Ga0123339_10002966_pt1 | contig 11363 bp, 9 predicted proteins | sample lystaG_FD_89956 | JGI IMG/M metagenome (GOLD analysis project Ga0123339, IMG submission 89956) | Glacier valley bacterial and archeal communities from Borup Fiord, Nunavut, Canada, to study Microbial Dark Matter (Phase II) -... | ecosystem: Environmental > Aquatic > Freshwater > Ice > Glacier ... | reverse complement strand
GGCATCACCGTGATCGACGCCGGACTGCCCGGCCACTGGCGTGACTTCACGCGCGAGCTCGCCGCGATGGGACGTTCCCTCGCGGACGTGCGCGGCATCGTCCTCACCCACGGAGACAGCGACCATGTGGGATTCGCCGAACGTCTGCGCCGCGAGACAGGCGTGTCGGTCTATGTCCATGCGGCCGATGCCGCTCGCGCCAAGGGCGGCGACAAGCCCAAGGCTTCGGCGGGCAAGATGAAACTCGCGGCAACGCTCGGATTCTTTGGATACGCGCTGCGCAAGGGGGGCCTGCGCACTCGGTGGCTCACCGAAGTGGTCGAGGTCGCGGATGGCGATGTGCTCCCGCTGCCAGGTGCGCCCGTGGTGATCTCGATGCCTGGCCACTCGCCGGGGAGCATCGCGGTTCTCCTTCCCGTTGCCGACGCGGTGTGCGTGGGCGACGCCCTCACCACGAGGCACGTGCTCACGGGGCGCGTCGGCCCTCAGCCGGCGCCCTTTACCGATGAGCCCACCCAGGCGCTCGACTCCCTGACGCGGCTCGCCGGATTGAAGGCGACGTGGGTGCTGCCCGGTCACGGTGCTCCGTGGAAGGTGGCGCCCGGCGAGGTCGAGGCGCTCGTCCGTGGGGGTGGGCGCTAGGCGACGGCGAGGCATCGTCGCGCAAGGGCCACGCCGCGTGCCTGAGGTCCAGTAGCCTGACCCGGTGATCGACTGGCTAGCGGCTAACTGGACCGAACTTCTGGGCTTCGGCACGGGACTTGCCTGCGTGTATCTCGCCGCGCGGCGAAACACGTGGAACTATCCGATCGGCTTGGCAAACAACGTCGTGTTCCTCGTGTTGTTCCTGGGCGCTGGCCTCTATGCGACCGCGGGGCTCCAGGTGGTCTACGCGGCCCTCGCTATCCATGGGTGGTTCCGCTGGACCACGCAAGTCGAGAAGGAGAACGACTACATCGCACGCACGCGCCGCGCGCAGGTCCCGGCGCTCGCTGCGGCGTTCTTGATCATGGCTGGAATCCTGGTGTGGGTGCTGCTCACGTTCACGGACTCGACAGTCGCTCTCGCCGACGCGTCGACCACCTCGGCAAGCCTTGTCGCCCAGTACTTGCTGAATCGCAAGCGCATCGAGAACTGGTTGGTCTGGATGGGCGTCGACGTCGTGTTCGCGGTACTGGCCCTTGCGTCTGGCCTCTGGATCACTGCGGTCCTCTATGTCATCTTCTTCGTGCTGTGTGTTTACGGGTACCGGTCCTGGCGTGAGGTGGAGCGCTTCGGTAGCGAGGGTGCGGTCGCCATCGCCGGGGCGAGTGCCGGAGGACCGGGGGCCGCTCGGGCAAGCGTCAGGAGCCCTCATGACTGAACCGCTCGCGCCAGCGGGCCGCTTCCGCCACGGCCTCGTGCTCGGCAAGTTCTATCCCCTCCATGCCGGCCATTCGCACCTCATCCGCACCGCGGAGCGCGCGTGCGAGCGAGTGACCGTGCAGGTGCTTGCCTCGTCCATCGAGTCGATCTCGATGGATGTGCGCTCAGCGTGGATCAGGGAGGACCATCCCATGGTGCACGTCGTCGCGGGGCTCGACGACGCCCCCATCGACTATGCGTCGCCTGCGGCGTGGGACGCCCACATGGACGTCATCGAGCGACTGCTCGACGCCCCAGTGGACGCGGTCTTCACGTCGGACGCCTACGGCGAGGAACTTGCCCGCAGGCTCAGGGCGACCTGGGTCCGGGTGGACGCCGGGCGCACCGAAAGGCCGGTATCCGGCACGGCGATCAGGGCGGATCTCGCTGGTCACTGGGGCGAGCTTTCGGCGGCGGTCCGCACGCATCTCGCGGCGCGAGTGGTCGTCCTTGGCGCCGAGTCGACCGGCTCCACGACACTGTCGCTGGCGCTCGCCGACAAGCTCGGCGCCGCGTGGGTCCCCGAGTATGGCCGCGAGTACTGCGTCGACAGGCCAGGTGGAATGGACGCGCAATGGGTGCCCGCCGAGTTCGAACTCATCGCCGAGGCGCAGTTCGGGCTCGAGCGCGAGGCTTCGCGCTGCACTCCCACACCCTTGGTCGTCTGCGACACCGACGCACTCACCACCGCGTTGTTTTACGAGCGCTATCTGGGTGAGCTGCCACCCCGGATCATGACCCGTGTTCGAGCGAATCTGCCTGCCCTCTACATCGTCACAGGCGACGAGATCCCGTGGGTCCAGGACAACACGAGGGACGGCGAACGCATCCGGCACGCGATGCAGCAGCGCTTTCGCGACACGCTCGCCACGCTAGGCGTGCCGTGGGTTGAGGTGCGTGGCTCGGTCGAGGAGCGTCTCGCGGCCGCGCTCGATGCGATCGAGCGCATCGTCGTGCCTGCTCAGCGACTCGCGCCACCACTAGGCTGACGGCATGGCTGACCGCTGGCACCGTCTCTCCGCATCCCCGACGGCGCCTCGCGTGGCCTCCGCTCCGGAACCCGTGACCGCCGAGGAATTGCTTTCGGGTGTGCGGACCGGTCCAGCAGGCCTGGACGAACGTCTGCGGCAGGCCTATTACTGGATCGTCAATTCGGCAGTCATCTCCCCGTATTACGACATCGAGTTTTCCGACGCGCCCCCGTTGAGCTTCGAGCTCGGCGACGCTGGCGCGACCCTGACGCTCCCCGACGATGCGTCGTATTCCTCGAACGTGCTTGTTCCCTTGCTGTCCTTCGCAGTGGGCGGGCGTTGCCTTCTCATTGGCGGGCCGGGACGCGGTAAGACGACGGTCGCCGTCATCATGGGAGTGCTCGCCGGAAGCCCCCCCGCCGAGGTGCGCCGCGGTGTCCAGCAAGGCCAGCCGCAACTCACCATCTCGGACCTTGTGGGTTTCCCCCTTCCCAAGGACCTTATGGGCGCGTCGAGCCTCACCGAGATCGGCATTGCGTGGCGAGACTGGCTGACGCGCCCCGTCAAGATTGTCGACGAGTACAACCGCATCCCCACCAAGACGCAATCGGCACTCCTCACGATGGTGGCTGAGGGCTACGTCGAGAGTCACGACCAGATGCACAGCACCAACCCGGGCGGCTCCGTCGAGAGTTGGTATTTCACCGCGAACGACGACGCGGGAGGGGGAACATTCCCCGTGATTCAGGCGCTCAAGGACCGGCTCGACGTGACGGTCCAGGCGTCCGGATTCAACAGCCGTTTCTTTGACGAACTGGTGGCGCGTGTCGAGGCGGGGGATAGGCCAGAGGACCACGTGCCGAGCGAGCTCGTGTTCACCGATGCGGACAGGCTTGCGATGCGGGCCGCGATTCGCGCGGTGCCCTTCCCCCAGGCGGTGCGCAGGCGCCTCGAGTTCTTCTTTAGCCACTTCGAGTTTGTGCAGCACGGAGGCAGGCGCTTCGAGTACCGCACCAAGGACGTGGTGGCGACATCCGGCGGCGACGTCTCCTCTGCGATCGAGGCGAATACGGGTGCCGATCTCGAGTCCGACCCAGGGGCGCAGACGCTTAACGGGCTCTCCGTGCGTGCCCTCCAAACGCTTGTGCTCTACTCCAAGGCGATTGCGTGGTTCAGGGGTGCCTCCGAGGTCACCATGGCCGACGCCGCCGCAGTCCTGCCCTTCGCTTTGCGCGGCAAGTTGCTTCCCAACCTCGAACACCCTCGCTTTGCCGATGGCGCCGAGGCAGAACTTGCCACGGACACCGCAAGTTGGCTCGGCGACCTTCTCAACGAGTCAACGAGACAGTACGGGGCGCTCGATCTCGATCGCAAGGACCCTGTGGGAGAGCTCCTCGCCCAATTCCAGGTGGGACTCGACGGGCTGTCAAAGGTGACCGTGATGGGCCGTATTACCGCGATCGAGTCCCGGATCAGGACCATTGCGGCCACGGGGAAGCTCTATGGTCGAGACTTTGACGATCTCACGACACTCAAGTATCTGCATCAGCGCTACACCGCCTACGTGAGGTGGATGGAGACGGCATGAGTATGCGGTTGCCGCGCCACCTCGCCAACAACGATGTGACCCCGGCCGGACTGCCGCCTCTCGAGGGCGTCGATTCTCGCGCGGCGCTCGACGCTGCCGTGGCCCATGGCGCGGATGCCACGCGCTTTGTCGTGTATCTCGCCGCGGGCGTTGCTGCCGGGGGCGGTGCGCCGATCGATCTGATCGGTCTCGCGGCGTGGAGGGCAGGCGCGCTCCCACTGCGCGACGACGCGCTCGCCCGCATTGACCGCATTACGGGAACCGAGGCGGAGGCCGCCGGGGCCGCGGTCCTGGGGTTTGACGCTGCCGGCCTTGCTTCGTTCGCCGAGCACCAGCGGGGGGATCGCTGGTGGTGGCCCGGTCGGGAAGAGACGCTGGGATACGTCGCATCGGTCGGGGGATTTGTGGGGTTGGGTGGGGCATGGAAGGTGCCGCCCCGATGCGCGGTGGCGCTGACGGAGCCTGGGGCTTTCGCGATCCTGACGGGTGATCAGTGGTGGCGCCTGGATGCGGACGCATGGTGTTCGCGGCTCGTCCTGGTGGACGACCCGCCCGCCCTCTGGCTCGATGAGGCGAGAGGTGCTGAGTCCGACGCTTCCTCGCCGTCAGGGCGTGCGCCGTCGGCGCCCGGTGCTCCTACGAACATGCCTCGCGTGCTCGCGCGGCGCACGTGGGGTGATGCCGGCGCGGTGTCGCTCGTTTTGCCTGCCCAGACCTATCTAGCGTGGATCCATGTGGGCGTGCAGTGAAGCGCACCTCTTCCGCGGATCGAAACCACGACGATGCGAGTCGCTCCAGTCCGGGGCTCGACAGCGCGGACGTTGAGCGTGCGTGGACCGCGGCGCTCGACCTGTGGGGAGTGCGCCTGCGCTCGCCCGAGTTGTGGCCAGGCAAGGGTGAGGCCATTGGTTCATTTGCCTGGTTCGGGTTCCCCCCGCGCGTGCACATCGACCCCATCATGGTGGCCGAGCTCGCGATCGGTGCCGAGCTTGAGACGGTGTTCGCGCATGAGATTGGGCACCACGTGCTCGCGCCTGCGACCCGGATTGACTCTCTTAAGATCAGGCACCAAATGGCTCGCGCGCTCGCGGCGACAGGGATCGGTGACCTGGATACGAAGGCCGCCGAGCTTGCCAACCTTTGGTCAGATTTGCTGGTCAATACCCGGATTCACAGCCTCCAATCGGCGAGGCTTGGGGCCGATCGGCGATTCGCCCAGGAGCCCGCGGCGGCCGAGCCTGGCATCGTCCGCATTTGGCGCGCGTTGCGTCACGACGGCGGCAGTCCGTTGATGTGGGTCTATCTGCGGGCGAGCGAGATTTTGTGGCGACTTCCCTCCGACTCGCTGTGTTCCGCGGAACCGCCCCAGGTTGCCGTGAAAGCCGCACCCGCAATGCCCGGCCCCGCGAATTCCCCCGCAGTGGGGCTCGATCGCGCGGAATTGCGGCGTCGTGAGCTCAAGGGCGCCCAGGCCTCGGTCGCCCAACTGAGCCAGGCGCTTCTGGCGGCCGCGGTCGCTCATCCACACATGGATGCCGCGTCAATCGCCACGCTCGCGCGAGTATTCGCCCATGATCCCGTTGGCGGGGCACTCCCCTTTGGACTCATAGCGTCGCCATACCTCTCGGCTAACGGCGGCCGCAAGCGGGGAGGCGGTCGCCAGGGACCGCGTGGCGAGGGAGAGCCACCTGCTCTCGGCGGCCCCGATCCGCTCGGCGGGAGCGGTTGTTCCGATGTCAGCGAAGCGCCCACGGGCGCCGAGATAGGTCGCGTGCTGGCCGATCGCCGCATGTGGGAGGCTCCGGAGCTTCCCGACGCTGTGGCGGGGAACACCCCTATCGCTGTGGGGACTGCCTCCGACGCCGTGGGACAGGGCCTTGGGCTCGCCCAGACGGTGGGGCTGTATCCGACGGTGAACTCCGACGTCGTCGCGGTCGCGTGGTATCGCGCCCAGGCGGCGGCACATGTGAGGCCGTGGTCGACGCGCAGCCACGCACGTACGGCACACGAACTCCCGGGGCCTCTCGAACAGTGGGAGACGGGTGAGGACCTCGCGGACCTCGACTGGGCGGGCACTTTGCAGGCGAGCCCCGTAGTCGTGCCCGGCCTGACCACCAAGCGGCGCTCAAGGCTTGAAGACGAACCCGAGCCGGGTAAGGCAAGTATCGCTCTCGACCTGTACATCGACTCGTCGGGATCGATGCCATCTCCCCGCACGGGCTCGCCAGCAGTCCTCGCGGGCGCGATCCTGTGCCTGTCGATTCTCAAGGGCGGAGGCACCGTGAGGGTCACGAGCTTCTCGGGCCCCGGTCAGGTCGCGGGGCAGTCGAACTTTTCGGGCAAGTCCGAGACGGTACTTGCGGGTCTGTTGCACTATTTTGGCGGCAGCACGAGTTTTCCTCTCGACCGCTACGGCGAGCGATACCGTGGCCTGCGCGCTCCCACCGCGATGGATGCGCGGCACGTGGTGGCCCTTTCGGATGACGGGCTCTCGTCGATGTTTGGTGCAGGCAACGAGCAATATTCCGATGTCGCGGAGCAGGTGAGGCGCGTACTCACCACCGGTACCTTGATTCTGCTCGACCGGCGCAAGACCGTCGCCGAGCCCGCAGAGCGCGCCGGCTATCACGTGATCTACCTTGAATCCATGGACGATGCTCCCGCCGCGTGTGCGGCCCTTGCCGAGGTGCTCCGTGGTTGACCCGAAGGCCTTGCTCGGCGTGTGGCTTGCGACGGGGGCAGACGAGAACGCCGCGTGGTCTGCGGCGGTGCCTGGGCCCGCTATCGCAGACGTCGCTTCGCGTCTTTCCGCGGTGCCGTCGCCGTTTCTTGCGACAGGTGTGGATGTGATGGCCCTTGCTCGCGACGTGGGCGTGACGGCGCCGCTCGCGTGCGAGCCCTATCTCGGCACGGAGCTCGTCGCTCGCGGCGCCGCGTTCGGTGTGTGGCTGATCGCTTCGGAGGCTCTCGAGGTGCCGTTGTCGCCGCCGATTGCCGAGGGTGCGACCGCCCGGATGATCGATGCGCTCGCGCTTCGCCTAGCGCCCGCAAGTGAACCGATCACGTGGTTGTCCGATGGGGAGCGTCGCGATGAGGCGGCGCGTTTCGCCCTGCTGTGGTCCGGCTATTTGCCCGCCGGGGAGGACGCGGTCAAGGCGAGGAGCCTATGGGCGGCGGTCGACTCGCTTGTGCGGAACGAGGCCCTTGCCAAGTTCAACGAGGAGGAACAGCACCGCCGGGCGATCGCCAACCAGCTCGCCGCTGCGAAGGCGCGTGAGGCGACCGCCAGGTACAGCCGTGAATAGCGGTGCTCCGCCAAGCGCGGGCATGCCGCCTCACGACGACGGGCCCGCATACCCTCTCGACCTCCCCGAATACAGGCCGGGCGGGACCGCAGTGCTCACGGACATCGAACGCTGGCCCACCCTTGACTCCGCGGGACTTGCCGAGCTCACGCGATGGCGCGATCATGCGCACGCGCCCCGATGGACGCACGCGACCGGCGACCGCATGACGGCAGAGGGAGCGGCCTCGGCCGCGCGGCCGCTGCCTCTCGACGGATGGCTCGACGACCACCTTGCCGTTGCCAGGCGCTTGATCCGGTACAGGGACACCACGGGGCTCGACCACCTTGCCGATTTTCCGACCATCTGCCGCGATGACCTCATGGCGGACGTCGCGGCATTCGTTCCCCTCGATGCCGATCTCGGTCGTGCGGTCCATGGTTCGAGTTCGGGTTCCACGGGTGCGGCTCTCGTGGTGCCCGACGATCAGGAGGACAACGCTCGAACGTTTCACCTGCTGAGGGCGTTGGTTGCCGAGCAGGGGGTCACGTGGGATCCGGACCCCGCGCGGCTCGCGCTTGCTCACGTCGTCAATCAGCGCGACGCCTTCACCTACGTGTCGCTGATTACCGGCTTCGCCGCGCGGCCGATGGTGCGAATCAACCTCGATCACGCGCAATGGCCGAGCACTCCGTCTCGCTCGCTGTTTCTTGCCGACGCGGACCCCCAGGTCGTCACCGGTGACCCCACGAGCCTTGAGGCCCTGCTCGACGATGACCTCGCCGACGCGGTGCGTCCTCTCGCGCTTTTCAGTGGGGCGATGGCGCTTGCAGCGCCCCTGCGCGCGGCGCTCGAGGACCGGTTCCGGTGTCCCGTGATCGACATCTATGGGCTCCACGAGACGCGCCCCATCGCGGCGCGCGCCGACGACGGGCCATTCCGGATTCTCGGCCACCGGATCGTGGTCGAGGTGCTGGGCCCGGATGGTGGCGAGACGCCGCAAGGTGAGGTGGGGGAGATCACCGTCACGGTGGGCCAGAATCCCCTGCTGCCCTTGGTGCGGTATCGCACCGGCGACTTCGCCGAGCTCGTGACGATGCCAGATGGAGGTCTTGGACTCGACCGGTTAGAGGGGCGCGAGAATACGGTCTTCGCTGCGGCGGGTGGCAGCCGGGTGCCCTGTGTCGACCTCACCCAGCACCTCCAGGCGCACGGCGCTCGCGGGTGGGTCGTCGAGCAGCACGAGGATCTCTCCGTCGAGGCACACATCGCGGGCGGTGACGCCGAGGCAATTGGGAAGGCGCTTGCGCGACTCCTCGGCGCTGTCCCCGTCACGGTGACGCGCGTCGCCACGGTGGCCGAACTCGGTCACGGCAAGCCGCGCAGGTATCGCTGCGCCGTCAAGATGGGCGTGCGGGGCGTCGCGTGAGGTCGGCCCTCCACGGTGGAGCGTGTCGGCGAAGGAGGTAGCGTCGAAGCATGAAACACCGTGTGCTCGCCTTGGCTTTATTCGTGCCGTTGCTCGTGGGCGCGTGCTCAAGCGCCGACGCCATCGGCACATCAGGAGGCTCGGACCTGGCGGTGACCGAGCGCGTCGACGCGATCGCCGCGGCCGTTGCAGACTGGGCCGCCGCGACGACGCTGCCCGAGGCACAGGCCGACGCGGAGGCCGCACTGAACCTTGTCGTCGGCCCCGACGGCCCCGGCTATGGGGACTCTGATGGCGACGGCGTCATCCAAGGCGAGGCCGACGAGGGACTGCTTCCCGGGAGGCTTGGGGAGGCGGGGCTCGCCCAGAGCGAGCCCGTCAACTCGTGCGTCGAGTCCGACGTGCTGGGCGGCTCATGGGAAGACCCCGCCGCCCGGTGGGCCACGGCGCAGGACGTCTACGACGCGTGGACGCCAAGCAACAACACGATGCCGAGCCTCCCAAGCCACCCGCAGCGCATCGTCGGCTGGGCGACGCTGACCCTCGCGACCGACAGCCTCGACGAGGCGCATGAGTACGCGGGGCACGCCAAGATTCACGTGGACGTGACTCGCGACGCTATCGAGGCCTGTGCGCGCTAGCGGCGGTTTCGCGCGTGGGGTTGCGGCCAGTTCCTCGAGGTGTTCGCGAGCGGCGGTTGAGCGACAGGGCCTACCCGCAGCGGTAGTGCACCTGAACGAAGCCGTCCGCGTACTTGGAGACGTCGACGACCGTGAGGTTGGTGCGCGGCGTGGTGGCGTCGAACAGGGGTACGCCCGAGCCCAGCACCGTGGGGACGATCGTGACGACTAGGTCGTCGAGCACGCCTGCAGCGAGAGCAGCGCGCACGACCGCGCCGCCGTCTACGTACACGTCCTTGCCCGCGGCCGCGTCGAGTGCATCCGCGACAAGCGGGCCGATCGGGCCGGAGACGGGAGCAACGGTGGGGCCCGGTGTAGACCCGAGCGGGCGCGTGGTCGCGACCCTCACGCGCAGTTCGCCATAGGGCCACGGCGCGTCCATTGCGATCACGGCGTCGTACGTGCGCCTGCCCATGAGCATGCAGCCGACGCGCTCAAGGAGCTCGTCGAAGCCCAGCCCCGCCGCGGGCCGCGCCGCCCATGCGTCGGCCGCAAGCGGCATGCCCGCGCTGCGGGGAGCCGCCAGCCAATCCAGGTCGTCTCCCGGGCCAGCGATGAAACCGTCGACCGAGGTGGCGAGGTAGGCGATGGCGCGGGGCTGGGTGACCTGGGGGGTGCTCATGGGGCAAGGGTATGTGGGTGCGAGGGTGGGGGGCGAGGGTGGGTGCGAGGGTGGCGGCTGGCACGAGGGCGTCGGTGCGGGACGGCGCGGGCCGCCCCGCCCGCCTGGGGGATACTGGAACCTCACCCCAAAGTTTTCTCGCCAAGGACTCACGGCATCGCTGCGTCCAGACGAAGGCTCGACCGCAACACCCGCCTCCACAGATCGGCCCCGATGACCCCGTCCCACGCATCAGAACCGACCACCCCTCCCAGCGCAACCGCCCTTTCCCCGTCTCGCACCCGGATGGCCCTCTTCGCGCTCGCGCTCGGGGGCTTCGGCATCGGCACCACGGAGTTCGTCGCGATGGGGCTCCTGCCCGACATCGCCCGCGACCTCCTCCCTCACCTGTGGGCCACGGATCAGGAGGGTGCTCTTGCCAAGGCGGGCATCATGATTTCCGCGTATGCCGCGGGTGTGGTCGTCGGCGCGCCGACCATCGCGGCGGTGGCGGCACGCTTCCCTCGCAAGGCCCTGCTCGCGTGGCTCACGGTGGCCTTCACGGTCGGCACGATCGCCTCGGCGACTGCGCCCACCTTTGAGACGGTCGTGGCCTTCCGCTTCCTCGCGGGTCTCCCTCACGGCGCCTACTTTGGGGTGGCGGCGCTCACCGCGGCAAAGCTCATGGGTTCCGAGAAACGCGGCCAGGCCGTCGCGTTCGTGCTCAGCGGGCTCACGATTGCGAACGTCGTGGGTGTTCCCTCGATTACTTACCTAGGTCAAAACACCTCGTGGCGCGTCGCATATCTCGCGGTCGCGGGGATCTTCGCCCTGTGCACGGTGGCGATCCTCGCCGTGGTGCCGCGTCAGGATGGCGATCCGCACGCCACTGTGCGCCGCGAACTCAGCGCCTTTGCGCGCCCCTCGGTGTGGTTCGCGCTACTCACGGGAGCCCTCGGCTTCGGTGGTTTCTTCGCTGTCTACACGTATGTGTCGCCGATGGTCACCGAACTTGCGGACTCGCCGGAGAGGTACGTGCCTGTTGCACTCATCACGCTGGGTGTTGGCACCACGATCGGCAACGTCATCGGCGGCAAGCTCGCCGACAGAGGCGCGCTCAAGGCGGTGTTGTGGCTCTTTGGGGCACTCTCGGTGGCTCTGCTCGCCGTGATCGTCCTGTCGCCCACCCTGCCGGGACTCCTCGTTGGGCTGTTCTTGGTGGGACTCGCGGGTTCCGCAATCTCTCCCGCTATCCAGACGCGCCTCATGGACGTCGCGGGCGACGCCCAGACCATGGCGGCGGCCGTGAATCACGCGGCCCTCAATATGGGCAACTCCTTGGGAGCGTTCCTCGGAGGGGTGGTCATCGCGGCGGGCTGGGGATTCCTTGCGCCCACGTGGGTGGG
>Ga0123339_10002965_pt1 | contig 11363 bp, 11 predicted proteins | sample lystaG_FD_89956 | JGI IMG/M metagenome (GOLD analysis project Ga0123339, IMG submission 89956) | Glacier valley bacterial and archeal communities from Borup Fiord, Nunavut, Canada, to study Microbial Dark Matter (Phase II) -... | ecosystem: Environmental > Aquatic > Freshwater > Ice > Glacier ... | reverse complement strand
TGGGATGTCCTGGCCATGGATGTGCTCTTTTTGTATGGCCCTTTCATTTTACTTCTGTCCCAATTAAATCCGCATTAAAAAGGGTTCTGTTTGGAACCTGAGATCAAAATATAATATCATTAGTAAATGTTGTATAATAATATGTATATTTAATTATCATAACAAATCAGTTGTAGATGAAGCATTAATATCATTAATAAAATGGGAGGATTAAAATGAATTGTAATATAAAGAAAAGGACAATAATGATATTCCCTCAATTTGAAAATCTTAATGTCATAAATGAAATAAGGGAAAAATATGACCCACTTGTAAATCATGTTAGCCCACATATTACGTTAGTGTTTACTTTTGAAAGTAGTCTTACATCAATTGAAATCAAGGAACATTTGGCGGAAGTGCTTGATGGAACAAGACGATTTAGCTTAACTTTACAGGAAATAGTAAATATTGATAACCCTTTAGGAAGGTATCTATTTTTAGACATAAAGCAAGGTAATGAACAAATAAAAGAACTGAGCAAAAAATTATATACAGGAATCTTACAAAACTATAAACCTGATTGGTTAAGCGAAAAAACATTCATGCCTCATATGACAATTGGTAGTTTTACTTCAAAAGAAGATTTAAATGTGGCATTTAAAGATACTGAACTTGTTAAAGAAAATTTCACCACAACAGTGGATAAAATTTCCGTTGAAATTATTGATGAAAATGAAGATTCAATAATTGAGGTTGAAGTAGCCTTAGATAATTAATGAATTAGAGGCAAAATGAATCATGATTTATTAATTCGATTTTTTCTACATTGCGAAACAAAAGGGATTCAAATTTGAATCCCTTTTGTTTCACAATGCCTAAATTTCAACACTATTCGCAAACAGAGCCTTAAAAATAGACCGCCTACATGGAAGGACCACCCTGGTGTCCTGTCCCATGCAGGCGGCTCATCTCTTCATGCCGTCACATCAATCCCCGAATATGCCTCGAACGGTAATCCGGATTTCCTCTTCCTATTTCTTGTCTTTCCTGCCGCGATGCTCATAGTCCTTATCAATCTCCGCTTTCCAGCTTTCATCCATGACGACGTTCGCCCGAAGGTTGCTGACAAACTCGCTGACCACCTTGTAGTTCAGCTGTGTTCCTTTGCTGTCTGCGTGATAATTGGCTGCGCGGTCTGCTCCGATACCGAATTGCGCGGCTGTGGCAACTGCGTCGATGTTGGCTCCAAGGAAGATGAACTCCCAGCCGTACCTTTCCTTCTGCCTTTCAATCATCCTTTTGATCTTCTCGTAGCTATACTCGTGGCTGGCGTTTTCCAGGCCGTCGGTGGTGATGACGAACATCACCTTGTCCGCCCTGTACTCTTCACGGGTATTCTTCTGGACATTCCCGATCTTATGGATGGTCCTGCCTATGGCGTCCAGGAGTGCGGTACAGCCGCCGACAAGGTATTCCCTCTCGGTCATCGGGCGGATGCCCATGATGTTGACCCGGTCATGCAGAAGCCTGTAATCATCGTCGAAGAGCACTGTAGTGACGAGGGCTTTCCCTGGTTCCTCCTGCTGCTTTCGAAGAAGCGAGTTGTAGCCTCCGATGGTGTCACTTTCCAGGCCAGCCATGGAACCGCTCTTGTCAAGAATAAAAACCAGTTCGGTCAGATTCGTTTTCATTTTATTGTCCTCCCTTTCTTTGATGTCTTAAGAATACCAATTTAAAGGGAGGGAGGGGTCGCTTCCAAAGCGACAATCATATGCCCAGAAGGATCTGGTCAAAGGCGAACAGGGCTTCGTTCAGTTTGTAGATGTCGTAGTTTCCCTCTTCGATAAAGTATTCGACGATAATATCGAACTTGTTGCTGTGGGACAGGGAGTATCCTGCTTTTTTTAGCAGATCACGGGTTTCGTCCAAATTGAGCTCCAGGGCGATGGCAAAGGCGACGGCGGTAACCCTGCTTGGATTGTAGCCTTTGTCACTGCGGATCTTTGAAAAAAGCTTGCGGTCGATATTCGCCCGTTTGTAGGTTTCCACATCCGTCAGTCCCTTTTCATCGATGAGCCTGAGCAGCATCCCGGAGAAGGATTCATCCAGGTGCGAAACCACATCTTCCAGGCGCCTCTTCGACGGAGTCGGCATGGAGACTTGATATGATTGCATACTCGGGATATACTCGTAGGACTCAATGTCCCTGTTTCGCTCGCTGTAAAGGCGTTCTTCGACATAGTTGTCATCGATGTATTTCTCAATGGCCGAAAAGAGCCGCGCGCTCAGCACGAATGCCTTCTTGTCAAAGACCACCAGATAGACCTTCATCTCATGGCCTAGGAGGAACTCCCCGATGGCGGAAATAGCCACCTGAAGTGCCTGGTCCTTGGGATAGCCGTAGATTCCCGAGGAAATGAGCGGAAAGGCGATGGATTCGCATTTATTCTCCAAGGCGAGGTTCAGGGCATTTTTGTAGCATGCGTGAAGGAGTTCCTCCTCACTCGAGCTTCCCCCCTGCCATATGGGTCCGACAGCATGGATGATGTATCTGGAAGGCAGGCTATAGCCGTCTGTAATGACCGCTTCACCGACATTGCACCCTCCAAGTCTGTCACAGGCAGCCTGAAGCTTTTCGGCGCCGGCTGCGGTGAATATGGCTCCACATACTCCGCCACCCATCCTGAGTGAAACGTTGGCGGCATTGACGATGGCATCGACGGACATTTTTGTGATATCGTTCCTGACAATTTCCAGTGGCATTATTGGCAGTCTCCTTTCAAGGCATCATTTGGCATGGTTCAGGTTTCATGAAAACCTGGCGGAGTTCCCTCCAGGGACATTCGAAATTATCAGTGCTATTCCATCCTGTTCCACCCATATTTCCCGACCAGCTCGACAAATCGCACAAGTTCAACGGTTTCAATCCGTATAAATCCCTCCCTGTCTTTTGTGACAAGCTTGAGTTCCTGCACTTCAGGCGGGCCAACGGGAATAACCATGCGTCCATCAGGTCCGAGCTGTTCAAGCAGTTCCTCGGGCATTTTCTCTGCGGCTGCGGTGACCATGATCCTGTCATAGGGGGCTTCTTCAAGAAAACCTTCGCTCCCGTCTTTGACGATGTAACGGATATTCGTGTATCCCATGGCATCGAGTCTTATCTTAGCCTTCTGGCTCAGTTCCGGAAAGACCTCGGTGGTGAAGACCTCCTTGGAGAACTCCGCCAGGAGGGCGGTCTGATATCCGGAACCTGTCCCGATCTCCAGTGTACGCGAATTTTCTTCAGGCGACAGGAGCTCGGTCATGAACAGGACGAGGCTGGGCTGGGAGATGGTCTGTCCGAACCCTATGGGCAAAGGCGCATTGATATGGTATGCCCCTTTGTACTTCCCCTCGAGGAACAATGAACGGTCCAGGTTTTTATAGAAGGCGTGAAGTTTTGCAATATCCGTTTTCCCTCACCTCTTTTTCATTGGCGAAGGTCGTCTCCTGCAAGTTCTTCGCCAGTATTACTTCTCTCTTTCCCTCATTGTAACCATTTGAAGAATATTCTGCAATGAAATCAATGTCAAGGTTAAAAGATTCATCCCTTATCTGCTGTCCGCACCATTTCTGTCTCTTTGTACCAATATACGTATTCCTTGAGCTGGTGTTCTTGACGAAGAGGCATTTCCCCTTGGAGCACCCCACGAGGAATCCTGCACGTTGTCATATACTCGGCAGCCTTCCCATACATCAGCAGCTTCAACCGGTCTTATGATCGATTAGTCACAGGAGTCCAGAAATCATAGGTGGATGATTGATTCTTCACAACAATGCGTCTTAGGGATATACTGATATCATTAAAGGTATTGAAAGGAGTTGTTACTCTGTGAGATATACGAATTTAAAGAAGGCGAATATCCGCATCTCCAACATCGGACTGGGCACCAATGCTGTCGGCGGGCACAATCTCTACAGCAACCTGGAGGAGGAAGAAGGAAAACTCGTGGTCAGAGAAGCCCTTCATCAGGGCATCACCTTTTTTGACACCGCTGACTCCTATGGCTTTGGGCGATCCGAACAGCTTCTGGGAGAAGCGTTCAAAAAAGATCGGACGCAGGTCATTCTCGCGACAAAAGGGGCAAACGAAAGACTTGAGGATGGAAGCATCCAGAAGAACAATACGCCAGCATACCTCAGGAAGGCTTTGGAAGCAAGCCTGAGAAGACTTCAAACCGATTACGTCGATATCTACTACATCCATTACCCCGATGGCAAGACACCATTGGGAGAAGCCGTCGCCGAACTGGTCAGGATGAAAGAAGAGGGGAAGATCAGGGCAATCGGCATTTCCAATCTCACCCTTGACCAGTTAAAGGAAGCCAATGTCCACAACGACATCGATGTCTTTCAGTCCCGGTACAATATGCTGGAAAGGTCTGCTGACATTGAACTGCTACCCTATTGCATCAAGAATGAAATCTCCTTTATCCCTTATGGACCCCTGGCTTTCGGGATCCTCGGAGGCAAATATGGCAAGTACTTCAGACTGGACAAGAAAGACTGGAGAAACAAAGTCAGGTTGTTCGAGGAGGACATCTTCCAGGATAACTTGCAAAAAGTGTACCAGCTGAAGAATCTGGCTTCCAGAATGGAATTGACCCTTCCGGATCTTGCCCTGGCATGGCTCCTTCACCAGGACGGAATCGACACGGTGATTCCCGGTGCAAAGAGGGCCGATCAGGTTACTGAAAATGCCAAGGCAAGCGACATGACCCTGACCAGGAGTGAACTTTTGATCATCGACGATATCCTTAACGCCTAGACTAAGTTGGACTATAGTTTCCTCCATCCTGTGACGAGAATAACCAGCCCTTCAATCCTTTTTACCAAAGGATTCCAGTTTGCTGTCCTGTCTGATCAAGCCATTACGCATAGAAAGGGTGAAATCAAATGCTGAGAAAACTGACGGACATGATCTATTACCTCCCAAACGATGAGTCTACGGACCGCCCGAGTATCGGGTACGTCAAGGGACGGAAGTATTCCCTCATGGTTGATGCGGGTGCTTCCCCTCTTCATGTGCAGCTTTTTCTGCATGAACTTGAACAAAATGGCCTGAAGAGGCCTGACTTTGTTTTCCTCACCCATTGGCACTGGGACCATGTTTTCGGACTGGCAACCCTGAAGGAATCAAATGTGCTCTCCATCGCCTGCAAAATGACCAATGAACGTCTGATCAAGATGAGAACATGGGAATGGACGCCCGAAGCCATAGAGAGCCGTCTGTCTACCGGGGAGGATGTAGAGTTTTGCATGAGGATGATGGAAACGGAATATCCTGGTTTTCGCCATATCCAAATCGCCACCGCTGAAATCACTTTTGAAGACAGGCTTGTCCTTGACCTTGGAGGAATCACCTGCGAACTCCTCCGTGTCGGTGGGCCTCACACGGAGGACAGCGTCATCTGTTTTGTCCAGGAAGAGAAGGTGCTGTTCCTGGGAGACGCCAGCGGCGAAGACCTGCTTCAGGTTCCGGCCAGAGAGTACCGGCGCAAGCTGGGTGACCTCCTGCATAGACTCGAACCCCTTCCGTTCGAACTTGTCGTCCCTGGACACTGGGGAGACGAAAAGCGGGACGACACTCTTAGGGATATCTGCCTGGAAATGGAAAAAGCGGAAAATGAGATCTATCATATCCCTTCAAGTATGCAGGTTGCTGACGGAGAGTAATGGCAGAATTGTCTGATATTTGTTTGACTATGCCTCTCCTATTCCTTATACTGAAATCAGGGCTTGCCTTTCTGTATGGTGACCCATCCGAATGTCCCAACCTTTCCTCTGCGGATGATGTCCCTGACAACTAGACGACCCTAACATTCGATTTTAAGGAGGGTATGATGAAATTTGTGAAGATCGCCCAAACAACAGAACTAATGGAGGGAACCAAAAAGAAAATCTTGGTGGAGAACCGGGAAATCCTTTTGGTAAACCTGAAGAACTCCTACTATGCCCTGGACAACAAATGCCCCCATATGGGCGGCTCCCTTTTTGACGGAACGCTCGAAAGCGGAACCATCATCTGTCCCAGGCACCATTCCCAATTTGACGTGACGACCGGAAAGAACCTTGAAGGGGCGAAGATCCTGTTTGTCCGTTTTCCCGTAAAAGATGCCCATGTTTTCCCCGTGAAGGTGGAAGGAAGCGACATCCTGATTGAAATCTAGGCATCTGTTCCATAGAGAAGGCCGGTACTGAGGAAACGTCCCTTAGTACCGGCCTTCCCTATTTCGCTTTCCAAAAGGAAAGACAACCTGGTTATCCAGATTGTCTTAAGGTTCACTCTAGTTATCCTTGTTTGCAGTCGCGGGTTCAGGTGCCTGATCCTTCACGGGATTGCCTTGTTCGATGGATTTCATGATGGAGTCCCTGATTCCCTTGACCCTTTCATCATCCACCTTGTCTCCCTGATCAAATTTGACGCCAAGCTTCTCACTGACGAGCAAGCTTAGAAGCATCTCAAATGCATTGACGGAACTCCCATGTTCCTGTCCACCGCCCATACTGACGACAGTCTTTGGTACGATATCGATTTTTGATTTCTCGATGGCTGCGGTGAATTTGGTCATGACATCCTGTACAACCTGATATTGCGGACCACCATAAGCCTTTACCTGTTCATCGATGGCGATGGCCTTACCAATACCTACCCTGGCTTCACGTTCAGCTTCCGCTTCAGCGATGGCTTTAATCTTCGCGGCATCCTGCAAGGAACGCTGATAGTCAGCCTTACCCTGGTTGCTTTGGATCTGGATGTTGATGTCCGATTCTGTCAGGAAGGTCTGCTGCCTGGCTTTGGATTCAGCTTCCCTGAGTTCCTTCTCCTTGCCTGCTGCCTTCTCCTGCTGGCCGTACGTCTCGATTTTCTCTATGGCAATCTGCCTGTCCCTGAGCTGGGCGAGGATGACTTCGATCTTATTATCGTTTACCGAAGCTGATGGTGTACCGATAAGTACTTCTTCCAGCTCCAGATTGTAGTGTTCAAATTTCGTCTTCATTTCCTTGGAAGAGGTATCCTGGATCTCATTTCTTTCCTGAATTAATTGGATGAGTGTCTTGGTTTGTCCGATATTCTTGAAATAAGCCGATACCATGGGGTCCAACGTCTGGTCAACCAGCATTTTGACATCACCAAATCTCTGAATGACCAGTGGCGCTTTCCTGTAGTCAATATGCATAACCACTGACAGTGGAAGTGATGGTTCAAAAGCATCCTTTGTGATCAGGCTTACTTCTTTGAGATTCTCATCGAACTTATGAGAGCCCATCTGGTTGCTGATCCATTTCAAGATGATATTCGTTGTCGGGATCCTCACAATATGGCCGGCGTAAGTGTTGAAGGCGTATTTGCCAGGCATCAGAGGTTCTCTCCATACGCCCCTGTAGCCTTTCTCCACGAGCTCACCATGTTTGTAGTCTTCTCCCGTTGAATCCATGCCCTTGGGTCCGATATAGGAAACCACGACACCAACAAATCCGACTTCTATCAGGGTTTTTTCGATCAGTTCCACAGTCGCGAAGAATCGATTGATGAAATAGGTGCCTTCAACAAGGACCTGGTATTGCCTGCCTCTGAAACCACCTGCCTTGAGGAATTTCTCCGGGTCCTGGAAATTGTTATGATACGTCTCCGGTATTTCCGGATTGTCTCCGACTGCCGGGGCGATGATGTCATCCTTGTACAGGGACAAGCCATCATGGACCGTCACGATGCCGACCTTGTCATCATTTCCTTTGATGACAAGAGGCCTGAACCCATCCCTTTCCCCAAGGAGTTCTGCCATCTTCGCGATTGTCGCTTCTTCAGAGATGGTTCCCATGGAGAGATAATAACTCTTCGCTTCCGTGATGATGATAAATTCAGCAAGGTTGAACGCATAGGTACCTTCTCTGATGATCCCCCTCTGGGGTCCCCTTTGGCCGCCATGCTCCAGGAAGCCCCGGACATTTTGAAAGTTGCTTCCCTCAGGAATGATTTTACTCAGGGTCTGGATCGGTTCGAGCGGCTGACCGTCACGGGCAAAGACATAGGCGATCTGCCCTTGTGGCACAGTGACCAATGGGCAGATATGGACCTTGTACATGAGTGGCGTCAGAAAATGGATTCCTCCCCTGACGATTTGAGGTTGGAACCCCGCCTCTCCGTGGAGGGCGATGATCTGTTCGTTAAGGGATCCTTTGTTGGACCACCATTTTTCGACAATCGCAATCTTATTGTTCGGTATTATTCTAAACCCAATGATCTTGAGCACTAAAATAAACCCGATTGATATCAGTAACAATGTTATCAGGGTAGGAATGTATTTTTCCATCTTCTCACCTCGTGTTAAATTTTGCCATTTGCCTGATCGGATTAGCCTGACTTTCCTTCTTTTCGAATTATCAAATCCCAGTCTGTGTTCTTCCTTGGATCTGGATTCATTCTTCAGAAAAAGAGTACAGAACATCATTGATGTTGCGTAATTAAAAAACCTCTGCCTGCAATTGACTTCAGTATCATAGCGGACCGACACCTTTCACCATGGAGTAATGATTACCAATTATAGCACTCTTAAAATATACTGTAAATATAATTTTCATAAAATTCTGATGCGTTGAAAAGACCTGAATCTTAAGGTCAAATACTCTCCTCGGGCTTACCTTCAATGCAATTCAGATGTCGGAGCGGGGTAAAAGGCACCCCATCCAATGAGATGCCTTTTACCATTTCCTATGTGACTTTCTTAGGCTCTCGTGTTCCACATTCAAGAAATTCCCGGTTGAATGCTTGAGTTATCCGATAGAATTAATTCTCCCTTATTATGCCTCTAAGTCCTCATCTGGATTTTTGAAATCCTGGTGTTTAAGTCCCGGAGCCCCATTTTGAGCAAAGGATGTTATCCCCTGTGGTTTTCCCATCGGGGAAGGGAGGAGGATACCTCCCTGATGTCTTGCTCTGACTCCAGAGGATCCGCTTAGACGCCAATGACATCAGCAGATGATTTAAGCTGGGTCCCTTCTTCCTGAAGAAGCCCATTCCAATAGTCTACCATATTTTTTCCCGTCTTGTGGAATGTACTGTGTCCATCGCTAACCAGAATGGCATCGAACCCCAGCTTATTGGCATCCTGGCAGGCTGCCCGAACACACCCATTGGAAACGAGCCCTATGATGACGATGCTGGTGATGTTCATCTCCACTAACAAGTCCCTGAATCGCTTCTCTTTGAAAATACTGCCATGGGATTTGTTCATGACAAGATCGCCCTCGGCGATGCATAGTTCTTCCGATATCTGCCAGTCGTCTGAGTTCTCCTTCAAGAAACTGCCGGTAGAATGCCTGAACAGAATGACCGGCAGTTTCTTATGGTGAAAATGAGCCATCACGTCATTCACGTGACCAATCAGAACCTGTTTGTTATAGACATCTCTCTGAAGCAGGCCCTTCTGCATATCAATCACGATCAGTGCCTGGAATTCGGGCATAGTAGGCATCCCCCTTTTTCTTCGCGCATCACTGCTGGAACAATGATTGCCGTCCTTCCCTCGGGCTAAGGCCTAGAAGTTTTTCTTCCCTGCCAGCCGATATCTTTCTATGGCGGATTCGACGATTTTTCCCATGAACTCCGCCCGGCTGTAGCCTTTTTCTTTTGCCATATAGCCCATATAGCCATAATGGGCGGTCTTCTTAACATTTTCATCTGGCATGTTGAGCCCCGCAAAGGTATTCACCTCGAGAAAATAAGGGACATTGTCCTTGTCGAGGATCATGTCTATCCTTCCGAAATCCCGGATATCGAGGACTTCGTATATTCTGAGGGCGAGTTCCCTGATCCTCTCCTCAACGTCTCCTGTCAGGATCATGGGGCAGGTAATGATCTCCTGGTCCATCATCTTATGCTCAAAGGTGTTGGTTCTGCTGAAGCTGTATCCGATCTCCAGGAGGGGCAGCACTTCCGGATTTTTGTAGCCGATGATCCCCACAGTCAACTCCCTGCCTTCGATGAATTCTTCTATCAGGGCGGGTTGCCCGACTCCTTCAGTGATCTTCCCGACGACTTTGGGCAAGTCCTCCGGGGTTTCGATGATATTCGTATCGTCGATTCCGGCACTTCCTCTGCCATACAGGGGTTTGACAAAGAGAGGGTATCGGAACGGGATGTCAGGGATATCTGCCATGCTTCTGGCGATGGCAAACTTCGGTGTCGGGACCCCGTAGTAGGAGACGATAATCTTCCTGAAGACCTTGTCAGCACCGACGACATTGATATGGGAGCCGGTATAGGGGATATTGAACGTCTCCAGAAAAATGATTTCCTCGTCAGAGGAGACATTGAAAACCAGGTCAATATTCTCGAGCAAAATCTGGTTGTAGGTCGTCAAAGGATCATAGGTCCATTCGACCAGCACAACATCATACCCCGCATCTTTCAGGCCCGTGTAATGAAGATAAGCCTCATCATAGGAATCATCCTGAACCTCTTCCGTGGCAATTTTCTTTTGAAATTCCACATTCCTGAATTTTCTCCAAAATACACCAATTTTCATATCTAAGTTTCTCCTTTTTCGCCTCTTGCTCAGGTTGTCGGCATCAGAATGACCGGTTTGACGATCATGCCGTTCCTGCTTGCACCAAAGGCCTCGTTGATCTGTTCAAGTTCGAAGAGACAGCCTTTTCCGTGTTTCTTCAGAAAGGCTTTTGCTTTTCTTGTAACTGTTTTTCTCGGGTTGCTTCTCTGCCTCTCTGCAAATTCGATCATCTTCTCCTTGCTTGCAGACAGCGCGAAATATTTGTCAAAGCAGCCGAGCATGTGCCCGAACATGATGCTTTTGCACTCCGGTGAGGGTTCACCTTTATGCAGGTATGTGTTTTCCTGAATCTTCAGCAGCCTTTTTGTGATGCCTTTTCCCATGCTGGATTCTTTCGTACGATCTTCCAGGCATTCCCGACGATATTGCCTGCGGTAACCATCGTCGTTGAATTGACAAAAGAGAGGTACTTGTCGTAGATTGCCTCAAACCGGTTTTCCTTGTCCACGGAAAGGAGATTGGAGAGCGTAAGGACTGCCCCAATATGATGAAGTTATTTGGGCTGTCCATCAGCTCAGCGATGTCCTTGAAGTAAGGTTAGACAAGCGAGGGATTTCATTCGCTGATGAAACGGACGACCTTGTCACAGCAGAATACACGCTTCCCTTGTCCATCCTGATGATTTCCAGCAGTGTTCCGATCATTAAGGGATTTGCCATGACCTCAATGGAAAATCCTTCCAGATCCGGTTTTCTCTTCAGCAAATCAGTAAGGTTGTTCTTCTTAATCTGTTCCTTAGCAGCGGCTAAAAACTTGCCCGATTGGATCGTC
>Ga0123339_10002964_pt1 | contig 11363 bp, 10 predicted proteins | sample lystaG_FD_89956 | JGI IMG/M metagenome (GOLD analysis project Ga0123339, IMG submission 89956) | Glacier valley bacterial and archeal communities from Borup Fiord, Nunavut, Canada, to study Microbial Dark Matter (Phase II) -... | ecosystem: Environmental > Aquatic > Freshwater > Ice > Glacier ... | reverse complement strand
TCCTCATTGGTGCGCGGCATGACCCGCAACACCTCGGACCCACGCCCATCCACGCTGATGTTGGAGCCGAGCGCATCGTGGACGTCCACGCTGACGGTCTTGCGCAGTTCCCACGGGCGGGCAACGAAGCTGTTGGGCTTGTCCAGCAGCGCGCCGACTGGGCAGATGTCAATCAAGTTGCCAGATAGCTCTGTAGTCAGCGCTTTCTCGATGTAAGTGCCGATCTCCATGTTTTCGCCACGGGCAACCGCCCCCATCTCCGGCACGCCGGCGATCTCGCTGCTGAAGCGGACGCAGCGGGTGCAGTGGATGCAGCGCGTCATAAACGTCTTGACGAGCGGACCTAGGTACTTGTCCTTGATGGCCCGCTTGTTCTCGCGGTAGCGCGAGTGGTCCATGCCGTAGGAATACGCCTGATCCTGCAGGTCACACTGGCCGCCCTGGTCGCAGATCGGGCAGTCCAGCGGATGGTTGATGAGCAGGAACTCCATCACCCCGCGGCGGGCTTGCCGCACCATCGCCGTGTCGGTCTTGACCACCATGCCGTCCGCGACCGGATAGGCGCAGCTTGCTATGGCCTTCGGCGCCTTCTCGACTTCGACCAGGCACATGCGGCAGTTGCCGGCGACCGACAGCCGTTCGTGGTAGCAGAAGCGCGGGATTTCCTTGCCGGCGGCCTCGCACGCTTGCAGGACAGAGGCGCCGTTGGGAACTTCGACGGCGATGCCGTCAACGATAACGTTGGCCATGGGGCGTCCTTATTCCGCCGCCATCGGCAGCGGGCGCGGCGCACGGGCCGCCTTGTAGTCGGCGATACGCTGCTCCATCACCGGGCGGAAGTGCCGAATCAGGCCCTGGATCGGCCACGCCGCGGCGTCGCCCAGGGCGCAGATCGTGTGGCCCTCAATCTGCTTCGTGACCTGCTCCAGCGTATCAATCTCGTCCAGGTCGGCCCGGCCCTGCACCATGCGGTGCATGACGCGCATCATCCAGCCCGTACCCTCACGGCAAGGAGTACACTGGCCGCAGGACTCGTGCTTGTAGAACTGCGCCAGGCGGTCCACGGCGCGGATCACGTCCGTGCTCTTGTCCATCACGATGACGCCCGCAGTGCCCAGGCCTGACTTCACCTCGCGCAGGCTGTCGAAGTCCATCAGCACGGTGTCGCAGATGCTCTTGGGAAGCAGCGGCACGCTGGAGCCGCCGGGGATGATCGCCAGCAGATTGTCCCAGCCGCCACGAACGCCGCCGGCATAGGTCTCAATCAGCTCACGCAACGGTATGCCAAGCTCTTCCTCGACGTTGCATGGCTTGTTCACGTGCCCGCTGATGCAAAATATTTTGGTGCCACTGTTCTTGGGCCGCCCCAGCGCCGAGAACCATGCCCCGCCCCGGCGCAGGATGGCCGGCACTACCGCGATGGTCTCGACGTTGTTGACCGTCGTCGGGCAGCCATACAGGCCGACTGCCGCTGGAAAGGGCGGCTTGAGCCGGGGCATGCCCTTCTTGCCCTCCAGGCTCTCGATCAGCGCAGTCTCTTCGCCACAGATGTAGGCGCCGGCGCCGCGATGGACGTAAAGCTCGAAGTCATAGCCGGACCCTGCGGCGTTCTTGCCCAGCAGGTCCGCCGCATAGGCCTCGTCAACCGCGGCCTGCAACGCCCGGTATTCGTTGTAGTACTCGCCGCGGATGTAGATGTAGCAGGCCGACGCGCCCATTGCGAAAGAGGCAATCAATGCGCCCTCGATCAGCTTGTGTGGGTCGTGCCGCACGATGTCGCGGTCCTTGCAGGTGCCGGGTTCGCTCTCATCGGCGTTGATGACCAGGTAGCTGGGCCGCCCATCCGGGTTGGCCTGCTTGGGCATGAACGACCACTTCATTCCCGTCGGGAACCCGGCGCCACCGCGACCGCGCAGGCCGGACGACTTCATCTCCTCAATGATCGAGTCCCGCCCGCGGGCGATGATCGCCGCCGTGCCATCCCAGTCGCCCCGCGCCCGGGCGCCAGCCAGGCCCGCGTCGTGCTGGCCATACAGGTTGGTGAATATGCGGTCCTTGTCGGCGAGCATCTGCTCTACTCCAGCGTCGTCAGGGTGGTCGGACCACCTTCGGGGGCGGACGTCATGCGACCGATGGAGGAGCCGGAATGCACGGCTTCTCCACGACGGAGCGCTTGCAGCAACGCCACCGTCCGGTCGTAGTCAAGATCCTCGTGGTAGTCGTCGTCCACCTGCAATATAGGGGCGTTTACGCAAGCGCCGAGGCATTCCACCTCGCTCATGGTGAACATTCCGTCGGCGCTGGTCTCACGCCAGGCCTTGATTCCGGTCACATCGCGGCAGGCCCGGGTGACTTCGTCCGACCCGCGCAGCCAGCACGGAGTGGTGCCACAGACCTGCAGGTGGTAGCGCCCGATCGGGTTAGTGTTGAACATCAAGTAGAATGTCGCGACTTCGTAAACGCGGATCGGCGGCATCTCCAGCCGGTCGGCCACCACATCCATCGCCACCGTCGAGACCCACGCGCTACCGGTCTGCCGCTTCATCTGGTGCTGCACGACATACAGCAGCGGCAGCACCGCACTGGCCTTCCGGCTGGGTGGATACTTGGTTAGGATCAGGCCGATCTCACGCTCGCTGTCCTCGTCGAACGCGAAGTGCGCCGGTTGCGGCGCACCCAGGCCGGTGGAGCCGTCGCCAATGTCCTCCGACGTGCCATTGGCCACCTGGGACCCAGCGGCCCCACCCAAGCTTTGCGACATGCTTACCTATCAATCTCGCCGAACACGACGTCCACGGAGCCGATGATGGCTACGGCGTCGGCCAGCATGTGGCCCTTGCTCATGTGCTCGACCGCTTGCAGGTTGGCGTACCCGGTCGGGCGTATCTTGCAGCGGTAGGGCCGGTTGGTGCCGTCCGCGACGAGATAGACGCCAAACTCGCCCTTCGGGCTTTCCGTCGCCGTATAGGTCGTACCCGCGGGGATATGATAGCCCTCGGTATAGAGCTTGAAGTGGTGGATCAGCGCTTCCATGGACTTCTTCATCTCTTCCCGCCGTGGGGCGGTGAACTTGCGGTCCTGGATCTTCACGTCGCCGGGCCGCATCTTCTCCAGGCATTGCTGGATGATGTAAGTGCTCTGGCGCATCTCGGCCATGCGGACGAGGTAGCGGTCGTAGCAGTCGCCGTTGCGGGCAACCGGCACGTCGAAGTCCACCTGGTCGTAGTTGTCGTAGGGCTGCGACTTGCGGAGGTCCCACGGTACGCCGCTGGCGCGCAGGCACGGGCCTGTGAAGCCCCAGGCCAGCGCGTCCTCCGGCGTCATGATGCCGATGTCCACCGTGCGCTGCTTCCAAATGCGGTTGGTGGTCAGCAACTGCTCCAGCTCGTCAATGAACTTCGGGAAGGTGACGGCCCACTCGCCAATCTCCTCCGCCAGGTTGCCCGGCAAGTCCCGGGCGACGCCGCCGGCACGGAAGTAGTTGGCATGGTAGCGGGCGCCGGACACCGCCTCGTAGAATTGCAGCAGCTTCTCACGCTCCTCGAAGCCCCACAGGCTCGGCGTGATCGCGCCGACATCCAATGCGTAGGTCGTGATATTCAGCAGGTGGTTCAGAATGCGGGTGATTTCCGCAAACATGGTCCTGATCCAACGCCCGCGCTCCGGCACGGTGATGCCGAGCAGCTTCTCCTGCGCAATCGCCCACGTATGCTCCATGCACATCGGGCTGACGTAGTCCAGGCGATCGAAGTAGGGCAGCGCCTGCAGGTAGGTCTTGTGCTCGATCAGCTTCTCGGTGCCGCGGTGCAGCAGGCCGATGTGCGGGTCGGCACGTTCCACGACTTCGCCGTCCATCTCCAGGATCAGGCGCAGCACGCCATGCGCCGCCGGGTGCTGGGGGCCGAAGTTGATGGTGTGGTTGTCCACCTCCAGCACCTTGGTCGTGCTGACCTTGGGCTCGTCGGGAGTGGTGGCGCTCGTGCCCATGAACGGGCCGATATGGACGTCGTCAGGCATCTCTAGCCCTCCTTCGCCGGTGCGGCCAAGGTGCCAGCCTGTATGTCGGCGGCCTTGGCGGCGATCCGGTCGGTATGCGCCTTCTCGTCACCGGGCAGCGTCGTCATGCCTTCCCACGGCGATATGAAGTCGAAGTTGCGGAAGTCTTGCGTCAGGCTGACCGGCTCGTTCACGACCTGCTTGCGCTCGTCGTCATAACGGACCTCGACGTAGCCGGTTAGCGGGAAATCCTTGCGGAGAGGGTGGCCGCTGAAGCCGTAGTCGGTCAGGATGCGCCGCAAGTCGGGCTGGCCGCTGAACACTATGCCGAACAGGTCCCAGGCCTCCCGCTCGAACCAGGTTGCGACAGGCCAAATGCGGTGAACGCTCGGCACCGGCGCCTGCTCGTCCGTGCGGATGATGACGCGAACGCGGTGGTTCAGTGACACGGACAACAGGTTGTAGACGACGTCGAACCGCTCCGGGCGCTCCGGCCAGTCCACGCCGCATAGGTCCATCAACTGCTCGCACGAGAAACGTGGATCGGTGCGCAGGAAGGCCAGCAGGTCGGCGATAATCTTCCGGTCAGCGTGGATGACCAGCTCACCGCCCTCTAGCCCGGCACGCAACACGCCAGGGATGGCGATGGCGAAATGAGCCAAGGCCGGCAAGCCGCCCGGCGCGACCGCGATGGCCGGGGCCTGCTCCGTTCCGTCAGCCACGCAGGATCGTCCCGGTACGGCGTATCTTCTTCTGCAACTGCATGATGCCGTAAACTAGCGCCTCCGCCGTCGGCGGACAGCCCGGCACATACACGTCCACGGGCACGATCCGGTCGCAGCCGCGCACGACGCTGTAGCTGTAGTGGTAATAGCCGCCACCGTTGGCGCACGATCCCATGCTGATGACCCAGCGCGGCTCCGGCATCTGGTCGTAAACCTTGCGCAACGCCGGCGCCATCTTGTTGGTCAGTGTGCCCGCGACGATCATGACGTCGGATTGACGGGGGCTGGCGCGCGGGATGACGCCGAAGCGGTCCAAGTCATACCGTGGCATGTAGGCGTGGATCATCTCGACCGCGCAACACGCAAGGCCGAAGGTCATCGGCCACAGGCTACCGGTGCGCGCCCAGTTGACAACCTTGTCCAGGTTGGCCACCACGAAACCCTTATCCGCGACCTCGCCAGTGATGCCTTTGATGACCGCATCCTGCGCCGCGCCGGGCTGCAAAGCCTCACGGTTCCAAGCTATCGTGGGGGCTGCAGTGTCCGTCTTAATCGTCGTCGCGCTCATAGCGAGACTACTCCCAATCCAGTGCGCCTTTGCACCACTCGTAGATAAACCCGACGGTCAGGACCGCAAGGAAGCCGACCATGGACAGGAAGCCGAACAGGCCGATGTCGGCCAGGCTGATGGCCCATGGAAACAGGAACGCGACTTCCAGATCGAAGATGATGAACAGGATCGCGACCAGGTAGAACCGCACGTCGAACTTGCGGCGTGCGTCGTCGAACGGCTCGAACCCGCATTCATATGCCGACAACTTCTCGGCGTACGGCTTCTGCCGTGCGGCAAGCAGGCTGCCGCCAACCATGGCGAGCGCAATCCCGCCCCCTATGACGATGAACACCAGGATGGGGAAATACTGAGATAGAAGCGGCATCAAGTGGACCTCGAGCAAGCGGGGCCACGATGCTGCGCCGCGCCACAGATATAAGGCGAACGCGGCATCACCGCTAGGGCGATGCACCATGATGTCAGGATGTTGTAGGAGTCTGCAGCTGCTGGCGCGAGAGACGGGGCTCGAACCCGCGACCTCCGGCGTGACAGGCCGGCGCTCTAACCAACTGAGCTACTCCCGCAGCGGCAGGGCGCACGATCTACGGCGGGTTGCAGGCGGCGTCAAGCGAAGTTGCCGCGCCAGGGCGGAATGGGCGGTGACGGGATCGAACCGCCGGCCATCTCGGTGTAAACGAGACGCTCTACCGCTGAGCTAACCGCCCCTCGCCTGCTCATGCACGCCCGTGCCGCTTACCGCGTCCCGCAGTGGCTTGCCAGGGCGGAAACGCACGGACCGTGTCGCCGGCACGGCAATGGCTGCACCGGTGCGTGGATGGCGACCGGTCGTGGCCTTGCGGGTGGACACGGCAAAGGTGCCGAAGCCTGCCAAGCGGACCTCCTGGCCCTCCCGCAAGCCGCGCTCGATCGCCTGCAGCACGGCGTCCACCGTCTCGGCAGCACGGCTGGTGGCAAGGTCGAGATCACCGGCGACGGTGTGGACCAAGTCGGTGCGCGTCATGGATGGAGGACCTGGCCGGCGCCGGCCCATTGAGTGAAACCCAGGAAGCGTCGTCGTGAAACCATCATTGGCCATGTCCCCGCCGTCCTGTTTCAGCAACAGTATTGGTGGGCGGGATGGCCCGCAACGAAAGCCGGCACGCCGCGGGGATGCGGCGTGCCGGATCAGGATAGGCGTTGCAAAGAAGCCGCGACTCCGTGCCGGGTCCGCCAGCGTATGGAGACTAGTGTGGCAGGGACGCGCCGGGCTGGACCGGCGGTGGCACCGCCGGCTCGATTGGCTCCTCCCACTCGATGGCTTCCGGCTTGCGGGCCAGGGCTTGGCCGATCACCTCGTCCACGTGGGAGACGGCGATGATCTTGAGGCCCTTCTTCACGTTGTCGGCGATGTCCACCAAGTCCTTCTCGTTGTCCTTCGGGATGAACACGGTCGTGATGCCAGCCCGCAACGCCGCCAGCAGCTTCTCCTTCAAGCCGCCAATCGGCAGGACCCGGCCGCGCAGGGTTATCTCCCCCGTCATCGCCACGTCGCGCCGGACTGGGATGCCCGTCATGATGCTGACGATGCTGGTGGCCATCGCAACGCCGGCCGACGGGCCATCCTTCGGGGTCGCACCCTCCGGCACGTGGACGTGGATGTCCCGCTTCTCGAACAGCGTCGGCTTGATGCCGAAAGTCGTGGCCCGGCTGCGGACGTAGCTGAGCGCCGCCGACACGCTCTCCTGCATGACATCGCCGAGCTTACCGGTGTGCTTAACGTTGCCCTTGCCGGGCAGCATGACGCTCTCGATGGTCAGGATCTCACCGCCGACCTCGGTCCAGGCCAGGCCGGTGACGACGCCCACCATGTCCTCCGCCTCCGTCTCGCCGTAGCGGAAGCGGCGGACGCCGGCGTACTTGTCAAGGTTCTTGCGGGTGATCGCGACCTTCTTGGACTTCTTGGTCACAATCTCCTTGACCACCTTGCGGGCGACGTTGGCGATCTCCCGCTCCAAGCTGCGAACGCCGGCCTCCCGGGTGTAGTAGCGCACCAGGTCGCGGATCGCGTCGTCGTGCAGCGACCACTCCTCCGGCTTCAACCCGTTGGCCTCGGCCTGCTTGGACACCAAGTGCCGCTTGGCAATCTCGACCTTCTCATCCTCGGTGTAGCCAGCCAGGCGGATGATCTCCATCCGGTCCAGCAGGGGCTGCGGCATGTTCAGGCTGTTGGCCGTAGTGACGAACATCACGTCCGACAGATCGTAGTCCACCTCCAGATAGTGGTCGGCAAAGGTGGCGTTTTGCTCGGGGTCCAGCACCTCCAGCAGAGCGGAGGACGGGTCGCCGCGCCAGTCAGAGCCGAGCTTGTCGACCTCATCGAGCAGGAACAGGGGGTTGCTGGTCTTGGCTTTCTTCATGCCCTGCACCACCTTGCCGGGCATCGAGCCGATGTAAGTCCTCCGATGCCCGCGCACCTCGGCCTCGTCCCGCACGCCACCGAGCGACATGCGGACGAAGTTGCGTTGCGTCGCCTTGGCGATGCTCTTGCCCAAGCTGGTCTTCCCGACGCCGGGCGGTCCTACCAGGCACAGGATCGGTCCCTTGATCTTCGGGCTACGCGACTGGACGGCAAGATACTCGAGGATACGCTCCTTGACCTTCTCCAGTCCGTAGTGATCGGCATCGAGGATGCGCTCGGCCTCAATCACATCGTTGCTGACCTTGCTGCGCTTTTTCCACGGGATGGACAGCATCCAGTCGAGGTAGTTGCGGACGACCGTACTCTCGGCGCTCATCGGGCTCATGCTCCGCAGCTTCTTCAGCTCGGACATCGCCTTCTCGCGCGCTTCCTTCGTGAACTTCGTCTTCTTGATCCGGTCCTCAAGTTCGGCGGTCTCGTCCTTGCCGTCCTCGCCCTCGCCCAGCTCCTTTTGGATCGCCTTGAGCTGCTCGTTCAGGTAATACTCGCGCTGGGTCTTCTCCATCTGCCGCTTCACGCGGTTGCGGATGCGCTTTTCCACCTGAAGGACGCCGATCTCGGACTCCATGTGCGCGAAGACACGCTCCAGCCTGTCGCCGACCTTTGACGCCTCGAGCAATTCCTGCTTTTCGGCGATCTTGAGGTTGAGGTGGGCCGAGATCGTGTCGGCCAGCTTGCTCGGGTCCTCGATCTGGTTCAGCGATACCAGGACCTCGGGCGCGATCTTCTTGTTCAGCTTGATGTATTGCTCGAACTGGCCGACGACGGTGCGGCCCAGAGCCTCAAGCTCCTTTGCAGCACCCTCCTGATCAGGTAACGGCTCGGTCGTCGCCTCGAAATAGGCGTCCGTCTCCGTAAACCCGGTGATTCGGGCGCGGCTGCTGCCCTCGACCAACACCTTTACGGTGCCGTCGGGCAGCTTCAGCAGTTGAAGGATCGTCGAGACTGTGCCGACGCGGTAGATCTCGTCAGGCTCCGGGTCGTCCTGAGACGCATTCTTTTGGGCGACGAGCAGGATTTGCTTATCGTCCTTCATCACCGCTTCCAGGGCGCGGACGGACTTCTCCCGCCCAACGAATAGCGGGACGATCATGTGCGGGAACACGACGATGTCACGCAACGGCAGCACCGCCATCACGTGGGACTGCGGGGCATCGGACGTGGGTACAGGCAGTTCAGAGTCGCTCATGGGACCTCCATTCGGACGATCAAGGCGGTAATGCGCCCATCTTGGCACGCACGCACGCTGTGGGGCTCAAGCCCAGGCGGGCCTGCAAGCCCCCACCGGTTGATATCGGCAGTCGCGGGCCAGGCAGCAAGGCCCGGCATTCAGGGCGCAGCGCGGCGTCAGGCACCCTCCGCCCTGTTCTTCCCATAAGTAAACAGTGGGTTGGCACGGCTCTCCGCAACTTCGCGGTTGATCGTGACCTCCTCCACCCCGTCCAAGCCCGGCAGGTCGAACATAGTGGACAGCAGGATCGCCTCCATGATGGAGCGCAGGCCACGCGCGCCGGTTTTACGGGCAATGGCCCGTGTTGCGACCGACTTCAGCGCATCCTCGGTAAAGGAAAGCTTGACGCCCTCCATTTCGAACAAGCGGGCATACTGCTTGGACAAGGCGTTCTTGGGCTTGGTTAGGATTTCGACCAGCGCGGCCTCGTCCAAATCTTCCAGGGTCGCCACGACCGGCAGGCGGCCGATGAACTCTGGTATCAGCCCAAACTTCAACAGGTCCTCCGGCTCGACCTCGCGTAGGATCGCCCCGGTGCGGCGCTCGTCCGGCCCGCGGACCTCAGCTCCGTAGCCGATGCCGCTACCCTTGCTGCGGGCTCCGATGATCTTCTCCAACCCAGAGAAGGCGCCGCCACAGATGAACAGGATATTGGTGGTGTCCACCTGCAGGAACTCCTGCTGCGGATGCTTGCGCCCACCCTGCGGCGGCACGGAGGCGACAGTGCCCTCCATGATCTTCAGCAGGGCCTGCTGCACGCCCTCCCCGCTCACGTCGCGGGTGATGCTAGGGTTGTCCGACTTGCGGCTGATCTTGTCCACTTCGTCAATGTAAACGATGCCACGCTGCGCCCGCTCCACATTGTAGTCCGCGGCTTGCAGCAGCTTGAGGATGATGTTCTCAACGTCCTCCCCGACATACCCGGCCTCGGTCAGCGTCGTCGCGTCGGCCATCGTGAACGGCACGTCAATGATGCGGGCCAACGTCTGTGCCAGCAACGTCTTGCCAGACCCTGTAGGGCCGACAAGCATAATGTTGCTCTTGGCGATCTCGACATCGTTGTTCTTGGCGCCGTGCGCCAGGCGCTTGTAGTGGTTATGGACGGCGACGCTCAGCACCTTCTTGGCATGGGCCTGGCCGATCACGTAGTCGTCCAGGACCTTGCAGATCTCCTTGGGCGTGGGCACACCGTCGCGGGACTTCACGAGATGGGTCTTGTGCTCCTCCCGGATGATGTCCATGCACAACTCGACACATTCATCGCAGATGAAGACGGTCGGGCCGGCGATGAGCTTGCGGACCTCATGCTGCGACTTGCCGCAGAACGAGCAGTACAGGGTGTTCTTGGAGTCGCTAGGCGGCTTCGGCATGGAGACTCCTTCCCCGCACTTGCGAGGACAAACCGTGGAATATTAGACCCGGCCCCGCCCGGCGGACAAGGCCGGTAGGGAGCCACAAGGCAAGAAGCTGCCCGGGGCTGTCATCAAACTGATACGAAGCATGAAATGTGCCCGTGCCGGGCAGTTTGCAACCTCACAAGCCCGGCACTGGCGGGGGAGGGTCAGGGCTTGATCGGCTCGACCGGCGCCGGACGGTTCTCGACCACTGTGTCCACCAGGCCGAAGTCGCGGGCCTCCTCGGCAGACATGTAGCTGTCGCGCTCCAGCTTCGTCTCGATGGCGGACAGCTCTTGGCCGGTATGGCGGACGTAGATCTGGTTCAGACGCTTGCGGAGCGTCAGGATCTCTTTCGCCTGGATTTCGATGTCGGTCGCCTGGCCCTGGGCACCGCCGCTCGGCTGATGGACCATCACGCGGGCGTTCGGCGTGGCGAACCGCTTGCCCTTGGCACCGGCGCAGAGCAGCAGGCTGCCCATGCTCGCGGCCTGGCCGATGCAGAGCGTGCTGACGGGACTGCGGATGTATTGCATGGTGTCGTAGATCGCCAGACCCGCCGATACGACGCCGCCGGGACTGTTGATATAGAAGTTGATGTCCTTGGTGGGGTTGTCCGACTCCAAGTAGAGCAATTGGGCGCAGATGATGGACGAGACCTCGTCGAATACCGGCCCTGTCAGGAAGACGATGCGTTCCTTGAGCAGGCGGGAGAACACGTCGTAGCGGATGAGGCCGCCACGGGCGGAGAACTCGTCAATGGACGGTGCGAAGGCGTCATAGACCTCGACCGGGCTGCGGTCCCTAATGCCGAACATGCTGTGCTTCCTTCATGGGCGGCCACCGCAGATGTGGTCGCCAGTCTTAGGTAGATGGGCCAGAATGGACCCGCCACCAGCCGGGCGCGCCCCGGCTGGTTGTCCAGGGGCCGGTCAGCCCGGCGGATGCTCCGCATGGGCCGCGGCAGCGGCGTCCGGTGCAGGCG
>Ga0123339_10002963_pt1 | contig 11369 bp, 9 predicted proteins | sample lystaG_FD_89956 | JGI IMG/M metagenome (GOLD analysis project Ga0123339, IMG submission 89956) | Glacier valley bacterial and archeal communities from Borup Fiord, Nunavut, Canada, to study Microbial Dark Matter (Phase II) -... | ecosystem: Environmental > Aquatic > Freshwater > Ice > Glacier ... | reverse complement strand
TGGAAAGCGAGTGGTCACGTGGATAATTTCAGTGATCCGATGATTGACAACAAAGACAGTAATAAAAGATACCGGGTTGATCATTTAATCGAAGCGCATGCAGAAGCACTGGCATTGGAAGGAAAAAAAGAAGAAGAGTTTGCCTTGCTGAAAAGTATGGATGCCTTGTTGGCCACCAGCGATTATGCAGGCTTAAAACAATTAATTGTTGACAACAATATAAAATGCGCCATCAGCAAAACCTGTAACTGGACAGAGGTAAGGGAATTTAACCTGATGTTCAGCACACAGATTGGCAGCGTAGCAGAAGAAAGTGAGACCATTTATTTACGCCCCGAAACGGCACAGGGTATTTTTGTAAATTTTTTAAATGTGCAAAAAACCGGTCGCATGAAAATACCTTTTGGTATTGCACAAACAGGCAAAGCTTTTAGAAATGAAATTGTAGCCAGGCAATTTATTTTTCGCATGAGGGAATTTGAACAAATGGAAATGCAGTTTTTTGTACGCCCTGGCACCCAAATGCTATGGTATAATTTCTGGAAAGAAGAAAGAAAAAAATGGCATCAAAGCCTGGGAGTTCCTGCAGAGAAATTACGTTTTCATGATCATATCAAACTGGCGCATTATGCAGACGCTGCTTTGGATATTGAATTTGAATTTCCTTTTGGTTGGAAAGAGCTGGAAGGTATTCATTCAAGAACTGATTTTGATTTAACCCAGCATCAAACATTCAGCAAAAAGAAAATTCAATATTTTGATAATGATTTAAAGGAAGATGGAAAGCCTTATGGTAACTACATTCCCTATGTTGTAGAAACTTCTGTTGGCCTGGATCGTTTATTTCTTACCATCATGAGTCTGGCCTATGCGAATGAAAAGTGGACCAAAGAAGACGGCACCGAAGACAGCCGTGTTGTGTTGCGCATTCCTGCTAAAATTGCTCCTACTAAACTGGCGATATTACCACTGCTAAAGAAAGATGGTCTGCCTGAAATTGCAAAAGAGTTAATGGACGACTGCAAGGGAAGCTTCATGTGTTTTTATGAAGAAAAAGATGCCATCGGTAAACGCTACCGTCGTATGGATGCGATTGGTACGCCGTTCTGTGTAACGGTTGATCACCAGACAAAGGAAGATAATACCGTTACCATTCGATATAGGGATGATATGCGGCAGGAAAGAATTGCTTTGGCTGATGTTAAAAAATTAGTGACAGAAAAAATTAGTTAACCAATTTTCATATCGGGAGATAACAAACTTCCTTCACTCAAGTATTACTGTTAGCTGAATGAAGGAAGTTTGTTTTAGGATAATCCCTATTGATTCAATATTACAACCCATTTACATCTACACAAATTTGAAAGCTGGATAGACAATTTTTATTTCTTTTTTAGTACAACAAGTTCTTTTAAATAACCAAACATTTTCTGATACAATTCTTTAATGACCGGATACATTTTCTTATCATACAGGCTTTTCTTAAATTCTAAAACCACCAATCCCTTTAAAATATTATTTTGTTTGTCATAGTCCAATTGTCATGTAAATATAATATCCTTGTCACTATGAATGGATGTAACTAATTACTTCTCTCATAATAAGGCACTTCATCATAGCTCACCGTTTCTTTTTGTTGCCAGTAAGCTTGTGTAACAACATGGCCATCCGGTGTGTGTAACAACCTTCCAAAAATGGCATTAATAGAATTGAAAGTATAATCTGTGACACCTACTGTAAATGTTTCGGGGGCTGGAGGAATTGGTGGCGGCGGCGGTGGTGGTTCTGCCCCTTCTGCCAGTTTTACAATCGGCGCAGGTGTAGCCTTTGGTGCAGGCGACGGAACTGCAACCACAGTAAACCTGTTATACTCCAATAATTTCTTTAAAAACTGAACCCTTTCCGGTGATACATTCTTTTCCACAATGCCACATTTAACACCGTCCAGTTCTTCAAATTCATGATTTTTATTGATTGCCATAATTTTTTATCACGCTGTTAATGCAGTAATGTAATCAAATATCCAGCTTAACAATCCAACAAGTACAATACCAGCACCGCAAATGATCATGCCCAATTTGGTCGAAGGATTTAAAATAATTTTTTCAATAGGTTGTTCATTTTTATCCATAAACACTGCCCTTATCACACGTAAATAATAATACAAAGAAACGATCAGGTTTAAGGCAGCGACGATTATAAAAAAGTAATTGCCTTTGGATGCACCTGCGGTGATTAAAAATAATTTTCCAAAAAAACCGGCCGTTGGTGGAATGCCTGCCAGTGAAAACAATGCCAGTGCCAGTATCCAACTGATAAAAGGATTGTTTTGGTACAATCCTTTAAAATCATCGATACGTTCTTTTCCGGTTTGTTGAGAGATAGCTGCTGCAACACCAAATGCAGCAAGGTTAGAGAACACGTAGATCAGCACAAAATAAACTACAGAAGATGTGCCTTGTATTGAATTACTGCTAAGACCCACCAAAATAAAACCAACCTGTGCAATGGATGAAAAGGCAAGGAAACGTTTTATATTTTGCTGTCTTAATGCAAACAGGTTACCAACAATCATAGTGATGATAGATAACAGCATCACCATATTGTACCATATCTCCTGCATGGGTGCAAACACTTTATACAAAGTAGTGAGCAAAATAAATGCAATAGATCCTTTTGATATAACTGATAAGAAAGAAGTAACTGCAACAGGTGCACCTTCATATACATCGGCTGTCCACAAATGAAAGGGGACGATAGATAATTTAAAGGCAAAAGCTGTAAATAAAAATACAAAGGCCAGAATCTGCAAAGGACTTCCATCCAACAGGGCAGGAATCTCTGCAAAATTGATGGTGCCTGTTGCTCCGTAAATTAAGGAGATACCAAATAACAAAATACCTGATGAAAACGCAGATGATAAAATCATTTTCATAGATGCTTCTGAAGAAGTCCTTTTCTCCAGATCAAAATTTGCCATGGCTGCAACAGGAATGGTTGAAAGTTCCAATGAAAGAAAAAACATCAGTAAGCTGCCGCTGGAGATCATAAAGAACATTCCAAGTAAAGCCGATAACATCAACACAAAAAATTCCGGCATGTGTTCACTTTTCTTTAGCCAGTCAGAAAATAATAAGGAGATAAGATAGCCCCCAAGGCTTAAAATACTTTTTTGAAAAGCCATCAAGCCATTAGTTGAAAAAAGTCCGCCAAATAAAACGCCTGTTTCATTAAAGAAAAATCCAACTATAAAATTTGCAAGCAATAAAAATTGGATGATGGGTAATAGCTTTTCATTTTTCATCTCCGTGCCTACCTTAATAAATAACAGCAGGAAGATGATGAAGACCACCACCAGTTCAGATTTCATTAATATAAAAAAGTCGTTCAACATACATTTTTAAAATATACCTTATTTCCGCAGGGGCGGGAACTTAAAGATTATAAAATAATCAATAGCACGTTACTCATTACGGGTGTACGCCACCCGTCAGTTTATGCATTATAATTTCGGTTGCCGGACTGATCAGATCATTTAACCAGAAGGGTGCTATACCAATGGCTAAAATCCCTGCAATCAAAATAATGGCTGCTACTTTTTCATTCCATTTTGCATTGCTTAAATTACCATAACTCACTTTTAATGGACCCATGGCTGTTTGCCCGATAGCCCGTAAAATATATACCGCAGTTACTACAATTGACATACAGGCGGCAATGGTTGCTATGCGATGAAATGTATCTGGGTTTTGCCAGGAGCCCATGAACACCGTCATCTCTGCAACAAAACCACTAAGGCCCGGCAATCCCAATGAACACAATCCTACAATAAACAATACAGTTGTGATAAAGGGCATCACTTTCAGCAGCCCGCCCATTTCATTCACCTGTCTTGTGTGGGTACGTTCGTAGATCATTCCAATTACAGCAAAAAAAAGGGCCGTCATTAAACCATGCGACACCATCTGCATTACAGCACCCGTCATGGCAGTTTTTGTCAGCATACCGATACCCAGCAAAACAAAACCACAATGACTAACAGAAGAATAAGCATTGATATATTTCAGGTCCTTCTGCATCATAGTAGCAAAGGCTCCATATAAAATAGCGATGGTGGATAGTACAATAACAATGTTGGCATACTCCTTTGCTCCATCCGGCATAATGTAAGTAGCTACCCTCAAACATCCGTAGCCACCAAGTTTCATGGAGATGCCAGCCAGGAACATAGAACCTGCAGTTGGCGCTGATGAGTGACCATCAGGTACCCAGGTATGAAAAGGAAACAAGGCCGTGAACACACCAAAGCCAACAAACAAAAGGGGGAAACAAATTTTTTGAACCTCCACAGGAATATGAGCATTGGCCAGGGTTAGCAAGTCGAAGGTTTTTTCATGACTTCCAAAATAAACACCCAACAAGCCTACTAACACCAATGCAGATCCGCCCATTAACATCAGGGCAAGTTTGTTGGCAGCATATTCTTTTTTACCGCTACCCCAAATACCGATCAATAAATATTTTGGTATTACAGCAATTTCAAGAAAAAAGAAAAGTATAAAGAGATCAAGCGAAATGAAAAATCCATACGCTCCAAGACTAAGCAGGATGAGTAAGAAATAAAACTCTTTTGTCATTTTTGTTACATTCCACGAAACTAACACGCCTGCAATCACTACAAAAGAAGTCAGTAAAATCATGGCAACTGAAATACCATCTACACCCAAGTGAAAAGAGATATGCCAGGCGGGAAACCAGGTGTATTGTAATTCAAATAACATCTGTGCTTCATTCCCTGCCAGTCTTTCACTGCGAAAAGCAAAAAGCAATGCAAAGGCTAACACAAATTGTGCAGCAGACCCAATTAAAGCGGTCCACTTTACCTGTTCGCCATTCCGCATCAGCAGGATGAGAACTGCGGTAACCAACGGTAATAATATCAATAATGTTAGATTCATGTATTTATTTCAATGTTGATTACCTGCTACTGAAAAATAATTGCCTTTTTTCAACACAAATACTTTATCCTTATTTAATTTCTATTTCCATATATAAATAAAAAGCACTGCCAGACCTATAACTCCGGCCAAAAAGTAAATAGCATATTGCTGAACTTTACCAGATTGAAAATCTTTTATTTTTTCAGAAATAAGTTGTGTTGTATTACCTGTTAAATTCACTGCTCCATCAACTACATTTTTATCAAACCATGCCGCAGGTCTTCCTACCAAATTGAACAATACCTTTTTAGTAATGAACAAATACATTTCATCGATATAAAATTTATTATAAGCTGCTTTATAAAAAACATTCAATGATTGGGCAATAGAACCGGGTTTGGTATTTTGTTTCATAAACAACCACATCGCAGTGAATATTCCGGTTAGTGCAATTAAAACCGGTGCAATGGAAAACTGTAAATTAAATTTCGCTTCAAGCGGTTTACCATCGACAGATACAAAATTACCAAAAGGAATAAAGCCGGCAGTTGCAGCACCTACTGCTAACAACACCAATGGAATCATCATTGCAAAGCCTCCTTCACCGTGGTGCTCCCCATGAACAATAGCACCTTTGTTCCAAAAAATCCGAAAATACAAACGGAACATATAAAAGGCAGTAATACCTGAAGTTATTAATGCGATATAATAAATAATTTTATTGTGCTGCCATGCAGCAAGCAATATTTCTTCTTTACTAAAGAAGCCTGCAAAAGGTGGCACACCCGATATTGCAAGACAAGCTACCAGGAAAGTGATGTTTGTGATAGGTAAATATTTTCTAAGCCCACCCATGTCTTTCATTTCGTTGCTATGAATAAAATGTATAACAGAACCGGCACCCAAAAATAACAACGCCTTAAATATAGCATGTGTAAAGAGGTGAAACATGGAGCCTGTAAATCCTGCTGCACCAAGACCTGAATAGTTAAGGCTTCCATTTTCTAAATTACTGCCTGAAACTCCTAACGCAAACATCATGAATCCTATTTGCGACATGGTTGAATATGCCAGTACTCTTTTGATATCAGTTTGTGTACAGGCTATCAATGCAGCAAATAAAGCTGAAATAATTCCCACATAAGTTACTATGTGCATGGCGCCATCCGACATACTAAAAACGGGAAACATTCTTGCCACCAAATAAACACCCGCCACAACCATGGTAGCAGCATGTATCAATGCTGATACCGGAGTTGGACCTTCCATGGCATCGGGTAGCCAAACATGCAATGGAAACATAGCACTCTTACCGGCACCACCAATAAATATTAATACGGCCCCCCATGTTAAAGCAGATGCCCCAAGAAAAGTAGAAGTGTATGCTGTGTGCAACTCATGGCTGCCATCAACTGTGAGCCTTTGGATGAGTGTATTAAAATCAAGCGTGCCGGCATGAAAGGATAATATCAATATGCCAATTAAAAAGCCAAGATCTGCAAAGCGGGTAACAATAAACGCCTTTTTACAGGCTGCTACTGCACTGGGTTTATCGTAATAATAACCAATCAGCAAGAAGGAAGAGACACCGACCAATTCCCAGAAAATATACATCTGAAATATATTGGAAGCTATCACCAAACCCAGCATAGAAAAAGTAAACAAACCAAGAAATGCATAGTAGGTAGGAAATCTTTCATCTCCTTTCATGTAACCTAAGCTATAAATATGCACCATTAAAGAAATAAATGTTACAATCACCAACATCATCACAGAAATTGGATCAAGTATGATACCCAGATCGATTGAAACGCCGGGCGAAAATTCGAGCCAGGTAAACTGTAGGGGTATAATTTTTTGGTAAACTCCATCTACTTTCCCAAATTCAAAAAAGTATCCATAGGCTGTGTATATTGATAAAGCCGTTGATATCAACAATAGAAAAGTACCAATGATACCAGCTGAATTTTTTATGTATTTTCTACCAAATAAACCAAGCAATAAAAAACCTGCCAGTGGAAGTAAAGGGATGAGCAATAATCCACCACCTAAATTCCATCCTGTTGGAAGAACCTGTAGCAATCTTATTTGTAAAAATTCATTCATAGTATAGTAAGTCGTTCTTATCCACTTTTGATAGGCGAAAAAAACTTTTAAAATTTCATTTCTTCTGCATTTTCCACATCAATAGATTGGTGACTTCTGTATAAATTAATGATGATCGCAATGGCTACTGCAGCTTCTGCCGCGGCAATTGCAATAACAAAAATTGAAAAGAATAATCCATCGAGTTTGTGTGGCCATAAATATTTATTGAAGGCAATAAAATTAAGGTTAACACTATTTAGCACCAGCTCAACACTCATCAACATAGTGATGAGGTTTCTCCTTGTAAAAAAACCAAACACGCCGATAAAAAACAGCGCAGCGCTGATAACTAAAATATGATATAGTCCCGGCTCCATCATGCTGTTGTGGGTTTTGAACGTAATGCAATCACAATACAACCAATCATTGCCGCCAGCAATAAAATACTTACTACTTCAAAAGGCAATGCGAATCCATTCTCTTCAACACTCAACATTCTATCACCTATATTTGACACTGTGGGTAACAGTGGTTGACCGGTTGTTGCTTTAAAAGTATGTTGGTACAATTGCAACATGGTTAAGGCAAACCCGCAAAAGGCTGCCAATGCGGAAAATACCTGTCGTCCCATTTTTTGCCTGGGTAATAAGTCTCCCGCCTGTTGTGTTAAAAAAATGGAGAAGATGATGAGCACCGTTATACCACCAACGTACACTACAATCTGAACAGCTGCTACAAAATCGTATTGCATCCAAAAATAAAGCCCGGCAATTCCTATCAAAGAAAATAAAAGGAAGATAGCAGCCCTGAAAATCTGCCGCGTTGTAACTGCCAATACCCCACTCACTAAAGTAAGTGCTGCAAGTATGTAAAATATAATTGTTGATCCGCTCATCTGATAATTTGCTCCATCTCCGCTGCGGCGAAGAGTTTTTTAAGGTTACTATTTTTAGAAATAGTCAAATAAATTATTATCGCTTGTCTTATTCCACCCCTTCCCTGATCTTCGATCCTGGTCTATTTAAAACTTTAGTTAAGTCTGCTCTATTGTATACACTGTGTTCAAATGTCTGCGCCATTTTAATTGCATCTGTAGGACAGGCAACTATACAAAGGTTACACATTGTACACAGTTCTAAATGATATACAAATTTATCAATCGCTTTTTTCTTTTTTCCTTCAGGTGATACATCGAATTTTGTAATGATTTTAATAGTCGCATTGGGGCAGGCTAGTTCACACGCTGTACAACCCGTGCAGGCGTGCTCGTTATTTTCATCATGTGTCATCACCACTTCGCCTTTAAATCTATCTGCCATCACCAGTGTTGCCCTGTTATCCGGGTATTGCTCCGTAATAATTTCTTTATGGTGAGAGAAATAATAAAGTGTGCGCTTAAGCCCAACAGCCAGTGATTTTACACCGCTAAAAATATCTTTTATATAATTGACTATGAACATATTTTTTATCAATTTCTATTTTATTCTCTTTATCAAAATATTCAGTCTATCATTTTAAACTGATGCATCTTAATCCATTTAGCGGCCTTTAAAAATACCACCCAAAAATTGCCATCGCTGTTACAAGCAATAAATTAAACATACTGATCGGCAATAAATATTTCCACTCCAGGTTCAACAATTGATCAATACGTAATCTAGGAAAAGTCCACCTAAACCACATAATTAGAAATATCAGGAAAAATGTTTTTCCAAAGAACCACATACTGGAAGGTATGTAATCCATGATGTGATTAAATGATTCCCAATGGCCAATGTGAAATGGCATCCATCCTCCAAAAAATAAGGTAGCGCCGATAGCACAAACAATAAACACGTTAATATATTCCGCCAAAAAGAACAATGCGAATTTCATTCCCGAATACTCCGTGTGAAAGCCGGCTGTTAATTCTGATTCAGCTTCTGCCAAATCAAAAGGAGCCCTGTTGGTTTCTGCTGTTACTGCAATAATGAAGATTACAAAAGCAATAACCACAGGAATGTGTCCTTTAAAAATCCACCAGCCATCCGACTGTGATTGTATAATATCATTTAGATTTAAGCTTCCTGATAAAACCACCACAGCAAGTATAGATAAGCCCGCCGATAACTCATAGCTTACAATTTGAGCGCCACTGCGCATGGCTCCCATCAGGGAATATTTATTGTTACTTGCCCAGCCCGCCATTAAAATACTGATGACCATAACGGAGGAGATGGCAGAAACATACAACACTCCTATATTCATATCCCATAACTGAAAATCTTTTGCAAAAGCAATTGGTGCCATTAACAACATGGCTACTATAATAGCGATAAAAGGAGCCAGGTTAAATAAAAATTTATCCGCACCATCCGGTGTCATTCCTTCTTTTACCAATAATTTTACGGTATCCGCCAGTGATTGCAATATTCCTCCCGGCCCAACTCTATTTGGTCCAAGACGTATCTGTATCCATGCGGCTACCCTTCTTTCCATCAACACCAATACCAGCCCTAATATTGCAAACAAACTAATAACACACACACCTGCAATCACCATCTCAATGACCATTGTCCAGGTTGGGTTAAAGGTATCTCTTAACCAGTTGTCTATTATTTTCGATATGTTTGAAAAGCTCCACATAATCCGGCCTAAAAAGAAGCCTAATTTTTTATGTAAGAAATGTTGCACTAATTACAAATGTTCTCATTAAACTCTATTGCCGTTACCTGTCAATATCCGGTATCACCAAATCCAATGTTCCCATCATTGCTACGAGGTCTCCCAACTTGCTGCCTCTTGCCATATGATCCAACGCAGAAAGATTGGAAAAGCCCGGTGAACGAAATTTAATTCTGTAAGGAGTTGTTCCTCCTTCGCTAACAATGTATACTCCAAATTCTCCCCTTGCTGTTTCTACGCGTTGATAAAATTCTCCCTTGGGTAATTTCAATACCGCTTTAGTTTTTGCCTGAAAATCCCCTTCAGGAATATTATCAACCAATTGCTCTATTATCCTGATGGACTGATTCATTTCTCTTATGCGTACCATATACCTTGCAAAAGAATCGCAGCCTGTTTCAAGCACCTGATCAAACTCCAGCTTATCGTATATTTCATAAGGATAGACCTTTCTAACATCGCAGGAAACATTACTTCCTCTTGCTGCTGGCCCGGTTACACCAAAAGAGATAGCGTCTTCTGTAGATAAATAACCTACTCCTATCATTCTATTTTGAAAAATAATATTTCCGGTCACCAGTTCATCGTATTCGCTGATCTTGGATTTATATAATTTAATAAAGTTTTTTATTCTTTGTTGAAAATTGGGATGAATATCCTGCATGATACCCCCTGGAATTATATAGTTCATAGTAAGTCTTGCACCACAGGTTTCTTCCATAATATCATTGATAGATTCTCTTTCTCTAAAGGCATGAAAGAAAGGAGTGAATGCACCGAGGTCCATTGCCATTGCCCCCCACCATAATTCATGAGATGCAATTCTTGTTAATTCATCTAACAATATTCTTATCACTTGTGCCCTTGAAGGAACTTCTATCTGCAAACCTTTTTCAACACAAAGTGCACAGGCATGGTTATTAATATGCGATGAAAGATAATCCATGCGGCTGGTGACATAAATGAACTGACGATAGGTAAGGCTTTCGCACATTTTTTCAATGGAGCGATGAATATAACCAAGATGCGGTTCAACTTTTTTAACCGTTTCCCCATTAATCGTAATAACAAGGTGGAGCACGCCATGGGTAGCAGGGTGCTGTGGCCCTACATTTATGATGATATCTCCGTCTGCTGTTCTTCCTATTTCTTCAACCATATTACCACTATCTCCGCCACGGCGAAGGACTATTGTTTTTATTATTAAAAATAGCTTTGCTTTATTTTAATATTATTTAAATATTAATATGCTTGCCTTACTCTCCACCGTGGCGGAGATGGGGCTAAAGCCTTATCATATTGATCGGGTCTTCAAAATCTTTTAACATCGGTTTTTTCCCTTCCCATCCATCCGGTAAAATAAGTAACCTTAGGTCAGGATGATTAATAAAATTCACACCAAACATTTCATACACTTCCCGTTCATGAAAATTGGCTGTTTGCCATATATTACTCACTGTTTCTATTGCAGGATTAAGTGCAGCCAACTTTGATTTTATAATAATGTTATGACGAAATTTTGTTGAATCTAAATGGTACACCATGGTAAGGTGGGTCTTCCAATCGATGCAGGTTAAGCAAAAAAGAAAATCAAATAATAAAGAAGCATCCTTACGAAGTTTTGTAGCCAATAGGTACCAGTCGGCAGGCTCTACATTTACTGTAATCCATTGCCCT
>Ga0123339_10002959_pt1 | contig 11381 bp, 10 predicted proteins | sample lystaG_FD_89956 | JGI IMG/M metagenome (GOLD analysis project Ga0123339, IMG submission 89956) | Glacier valley bacterial and archeal communities from Borup Fiord, Nunavut, Canada, to study Microbial Dark Matter (Phase II) -... | ecosystem: Environmental > Aquatic > Freshwater > Ice > Glacier ... | reverse complement strand
TACCGGCCTTGATTTTCGGGTTGGTCAGCTCTTCGATTTCTTCCAGCACTTTTTGGGTGCTGACGCCAATCGGCAGTTCAGTGATTACCAATTGCCACTGCCCACGCGCCAGGTCTTCAATCTTCCAGCGGGCCCGCACCTTGAGCGAGCCACGCCCCGTGCTGTAGGCCGCTGCAATTTCAGCCGTGCTGGAGATAATCTGCCCGCCGCCCGGATAGTCTGGCCCCGCAATGATGCTGTACAGCTCTTCTTCTGGCAGCTTGGGCGTTTTGATAAGCGCAATGCAGGCATCCGCCACCTCACGCAGGTTGTGGCTGGGGATTTCAGTGGCCAGGCCGACCGCAATGCCGCTGGCACCGTTGAGCAGGGTGAAAGGCAAACGCGCGGGCAACTGGCGCGGCTCTTCAAACGAGCCGTCGTAGTTGGGAATAAAGTCCACCGTGCCTTCGTCCAGCTCGTCCAGCAGCAGGCTGGTAATGCGGGCCAGGCGCGCCTCGGTGTAGCGCATGGCGGCGGCGCTGTCGCCGTCCCGGCTGCCAAAGTTGCCCTGACCATCAACCAGCGGGTAGCGCTGGCTAAAGTCTTGCGCCATGCGCACCATCGCGTCGTAGGCGGCGCTGTCGCCGTGCGGGTGGTATTTGCCCAGCACATCGCCGACCACGCGGGCGCTTTTAACAGGCTTGGCGCCCGTTGCCCCATTTGCCCCGCCAAAGCCCAGGCCCATGCGCGACATGCTGTACAAAATGCGCCGCTGCACGGGCTTTTGGCCATCACACGCGTCGGGCAGAGCGCGGCCTTTGACCACGCTGAGTGCGTATTCAAGATAAGCACGCTGGGCGTAAGCGCTTAGCGAGTCCTGGTCAGCGGATTCAGGGCTGGCGGGTAAATTGTCAGGGGTAAAGAGATCCATCAGGAATAAAACATGTTTTCTAAAGCCAGGCCAAAAAGCCAAAATTAATAATTTGAATCGACTTCAAAACGCTAAGCAAGGTCGTCGTTCTCTTGAATCGTCAAGATACTGCGTGAACGGTGGCTCGATGGCCAGGCCTGAAAACGGCTGGCCAGTTGGTCCAACCAGGCCTGAGTAACAGGCAGGGAAAGCGGTGCCGACAATTTCAGGTTGAGCACCATAATGCGAAATTTAAGTTCTACACCAGGCAGCAAGGGGCTGTCGATGCGCAATCCACTCACAACAAGACGGGTGGCTAAAGTTGCGATGTCTTCTTGATTAGCCAGACCCTGCGCCACGACCGCAAACCTGCCGCCCGAAATTCGAGCCACTATGTCGTTGTCACCGACCGAGCGCCGCAGACGCAGGGCTGATTCAAGCAACAGCTTTTCATTGAAGTCAGCGCCCAGTTCGGCGATCAAACCATGCCAGTTTTGCACCTCGATCAAAAACAGCGCATCGCTGGTCTGAGCGATTTTGACCTGCTGGGAACGCGCCACGATGCGCATCAAGCGCTCGACCAGTACCGGGGTGGTCGCCAGGCCGGTCAATGGGTCGACGACACCGGCTGCTGTGCTGCGCAGCATGATTTCATTGCGCAGTCGGCTGCGCCACACCAACGACAGGTAAATAGGCGGAACCTGCACCAACAGCATCAGCACCACCGGCCAATAGCCTTGCCCGGCTTGCGCGACACCTGTCATAAACAGCAAAGCTACCGCCAAGCCTGCCGCATGCCCCAGAATCAGCCACCATTTCCAGGCGCTTACCGTTTCGATGGTTTGCACGGTGCGGTACACCAGGTTTGCAGTCAGCATTGCGCCCCACAACAAACGCAGGATGGTCGTCAGGTCCAACATGGTGCCGGGCTTGATGAAACCCAGACCACCGGCCAAGATAAAGCCGAGCAACCCCACATCAGCCAGGCACAGGGCCGCTACTGATGCCTTGCCCATTTTGTCGCTGCTGCGCTTCCTGAGTAGCCAGATGAGCAACAGGCTGAGAAATGCCGGGCCCGCAACCAAAAGGAGGCTGTGCACCACGGCCGCACCCACCTGCCAGCGCTCGCCAGCCACCAGGCCGGCAACCATCACGCTTAGATAAGCCGCCAGAAACAGCAGGGTGGGCTCGTCATAGGCATAAGAAATCAGCAGACTGAACAGCAGCACCAGGCCCAGAACGCCTACGGCAATACCAAGCGCGAAAACATCCGTGTTAAACACCAGCACCATGTCAGGTTTATTTGGCTTTAAGTTCTTGGAAAGTCGTGGGCTCTGTCGGCATGGCCACCAGCAATGGCGGCATATTGCCGCGGCCTTGACCATCTGATGTTGCACTTGACGCGCCGCCCATCATTTCCATGCGCACGCGCCCCGAGGTTTTGCGCGCTTCAAGCACCACCGCTGGCGGTTTCAAGTGGCCATAAAGCTGCATCACGGTTTTGACGTAATTTTTGGTTTCCGGGTAGTTGGGTATCTTGTTACCGGCGCGCTGAACCGCGCCCTCACCAGCGTTGTAGGCGGCCACTGCCAGCTCAAGCTGACCAGGAAACATCTTGATCAAATCACGCAGATAGGTCGAACCTGCTTTGATATTGGTTTTAGGGTCAGTCAATTTTTTCTCAATCGGTGTTTTTGTGTCGGCTTTGACGCCATAACGCTCGGCTGTTGGCGGCATCAACTGCATCAATCCCACAGCGCCTTTGGGTGACACGGCGAAAGTATCGAAACCGGATTCAGTCGCAATCAGGGCTTGCAGCAATTCATAGTCAATACCGTGCGTTTGTGCCGCATCTTTGAGCAAATGCTTGACCGCCTTGTAGTTGGGTGACACATCAAAGTAGGCCAGCAGCTTGGTCGGTGCGTGCGCACTGCCTGCAGGCAAAGCGTAGTCGTTGCTGGTTTTGCCGAGCGGCGTCAAAGATGACTTGTCAGACTTTTCTGTCGAAAAGCTCTCACCACCTTTAAAAAACAGCTCGTAACGTTCGTCGAGTTTGTCGTTTGAGAAATGCGCCACGCCTTTGGCATCCACATATCCCCAGACGTCAGCCACAGCCGGGAGCGCGAAGAGGCACATCAGCAGCGCGGCAAACACACCCAAGGAGCGATTTTTTAGATAAGTCAAGGATAAAGGCATCAAACGTCTATTTCTACGGCATCACCGTGTAGTTCCATCAGTTCGCGGCGTGCCGCAGCTTCGCCCTTGCCCATCAGCTTGGTGATCAAACCTTCAGTTTGCAGAAAACTTTGGTTACCCAATTGCACAGGCAACAGACGGCGGGTGTCTGGATTGAGTGTGGTTTCCCACAATTGTTCCGCATTCATTTCACCCAATCCCTTGAAGCGGCTAATGCTCCATGAACCCTCTTTAACGCCTTCTTTGCGTAATTTGTCAAGAATGGCTGTTAACTCACCGTCATCCAGCGCGTACGCCTTGGAAGCTGGTTTTTTGCCTCGCGCTGGCGCGTCGACTCTAAACAGGGGGGGCCGAGCCACATACACATGGCCCGCATCAATCAGCTTGGGGAAATGCCTGAAAAACAGCGTGAGCAGCAACACCTGTATGTGAGAGCCATCAACATCAGCGTCGCTCAAAATACATACCTTGCCGTAGCGCAAACCCGTCATGTCTGGCGTGTCGTTGGGCCCATGCGGGTCGACGCCGATAGCAACGGCAATGTCATGAATCTCGATGTTGGCGAACAGGCGGTCGCGCTCGACCTCCCAAGTGTTCAATACCTTACCGCGCAAGGGCAAAATCGCCTGGCTTTCCTTGTCACGGCCCATTTTGGCGCTTCCGCCGGCTGAATCACCCTCGACCAAGAAAACCTCGTTGTGCGCCAAGTCCTTGCTTTCGCAGTCGGTCAGCTTGCCGGGCAACACAGCAACGCCGGAGCCTTTGCGCTTTTCAACTTTTTGACCCGCTTTTTGTCGGGTTTGCGCTGCGCGAATGGCCAACTCGGCGAGTTTTTTGCCATAGTCGACATGCTGGTTTAACCACAACTCAAGCGCAGGACGCACATAGCTTGAGACCAAACGCACCGCATCGCGCGAGTTCAAACGCTCTTTGATCTGGCCTTGAAACTGCGGGTCCAGCACCTTGGCGCTCAGCACGTAACTCGCACGTGCAAAAACGTCCTCGGGCAGCAACTTGACACCTTTGGGCAGCAGGCTGTGAAGTTCGATAAAGCTTTTTACCGCCGTGAACAAGCCATCGCGCAAGCCGCTTTCATGCGTGCCTCCAGCGCTGGTCGGGATCAAATTAACGTAGCTTTCACGCACCGGCTGACCGTCTTCAGTAAAGGCAACGCACCAGTCAGCGCCTTCGCCTTCGGCAAAGGTGTCATGCTGGGCATCGGCAAAGCCCTTGCCCTCGAACATCGGGATGACCAAATCACCATTCAGTGTTTGCGCCAGGTAGTCGTGCAGGCCGCCTTTGTATAGCCAGGTCTGGCTGTCTTTGGTTTTCTCAGTCGTTAGCGTAACCGACACGCCCGGCATCAACACCGCCTTGCTGCGCAGCAAGTGCGTCAGTTCGTTGATGGGCAAAACGGACGATTCAAAATACTTGGCATCTGGCCACGCGCGTACTGAGGTGCCTGATTTTCGGTCGCCTTCCACGGCTGCATCAAACTTGCGCAGATGCAGCTTTTCAATCACATCGCCGCCCGAAAACACCAGTTTGGCGACCATGCCTTCGCGGTATGACGTGACTTCAAGGCGCTTGGACAACGCATTCGTCACACTCACGCCCACGCCATGCAAACCACCTGAAAAGCTGTAGGCACCACCCTTGCCTTTGTCAAACTTGCCTCCCGCGTGCAAGCGGGTAAAAACAATTTCAACCACCGGTGCTTTTTCTTCCGGGTGCAATCCGTAGGGAATGCCGCGCCCGTCGTCGTCCACACTGACCGAGCCATCGCTGTGCAGCGTGACTTTGAGCTTTTTACCGTAGCCTGCCAGCGCCTCGTCGGCTGAGTTGTCCAGCACTTCCTGAATGACATGCAGCGGGTTGTCGGTGCGGGTGTACATGCCGGGCCGCTGCTTGACGGGCTCCAGGCCCTTTAGCACGCGGATCGAGCTTTCGGAATATTCGGGCGTTGCTGGTGACGAGGGAAGTGGGATTTTGGATGCCATAGCGGTCAATATTTTGGCGCAATTGTAGACCGCCATAAAAAAGAAGCTGGATAAAACAACAGCTTTCAATTTAAGCGTCTTCTGCCTTGACGTGGTCAAACCCGAGTCAAGTTAAAGTTAGGGAATGACTTTAATTGATACGGCCCGAGCCAAAAAACTCTCCATGGCTCAGCTTTTGATCTGCGGCGCAGCTATCGTCACGCTATCCATGGGCATACGCCACGGCTTTGGCCTGTGGCTACAACCGATCACACAAGCCCAGGGCTGGACGCGTGAGACTTTCGCCTTTGCCATCGCGATTCAAAATCTTTCTTGGGGCGTTTGCGGCATTTTTGCAGGCATGCTGGCCGACAGGCTGGGCGCTTTCAAGGTGCTGCTGGGTGGCACGGTGCTGTACGCGCTTGGTTTAGCTGGCATGGCGTTATCGCCGACTGGTTTGTTGTTTACTTTAACGGCTGGCGTACTGATTGGTGCGGCGCAAGCGGGAACCACTTACGCGGTGATATACGGCATCATTGGCCGCAACATTTCAGCTGACAGACGCTCGTGGGCGATGGGGGTTGCAGCGGCTGCGGGCTCTTTCGGGCAATTTTTGATGGTGCCGATCGAAAGCTTTTTGATCAGCAACATTGGCTGGCAGCAAGCGCTGTTGATACTGGCTGGTGCGGTGCTGCTCATCATGCCGCTGGCCATGGGTTTGCGTGAAAGCGGCTTTGCGGGCGGCCAGACCCCAAAACGTGATCAGACCATTGCCCAAGCGTTGCGCGAAGCCTTTAAATACCCAAGTTTTCAGCTGCTGATGGCGGGCTACTTTGTGTGCGGGTTCCAGGTCGTGTTTATTGGCGTGCACATGCCCAGTTACCTCAAAGACAAAGGCCTGTCGCCCCAGGTTGCGGGTTATGCGCTGGCCCTGATTGGTTTGTTCAATGTGTTTGGCACCTACACGGCTGGCGTGTTGGGCCAGCGCATGGCCAAAAAGAACATTCTGGCATTCATTTACTTTGCCCGGGCGGTGGTGATTACTGTGTTCATCGCCGCGCCCCTCAGCCCCATGAGTGTTTACATTTTTGCCAGTGTGATGGGGTTCTTGTGGCTGTCGACCGTGCCGCCCACCAACGCAGCGGTAGCTCAAATTTTCGGTGTGGCGCATTTGTCCATGCTCAGTGGTTTCGTGTTTTTCAGCCACCAGATTGGCTCTTTTTTAGGTGTTTGGCTGGGCGGTGTGCTGTATGACCGCACGGGCAGCTATGACATCGTCTGGTACCTCACGATTGCGCTCGGTGTGTTTGCCGGGCTGATCAACCTGCCCGTGCGGGAAGCCCCCATTCAGCGCCCAGCCGTGGGCCAACAGCCTGTAGGTGCGTAGCATGCCGCGCCAGCGATTGATGCAAGCCGCAGCCTGGCTAGCTGCAACTGCTGCACTGCTGGGCGTGTTTGCGCTGTATGTCCGGCCAGACTTTCTGGTGGTGCTGGCTAATCAGGTGTGGGCCTGTTTTTAAGGCGTTTCAGGTCTTTTAAATATCATTTATGGCTGTAGCCCAATCAATACATGCGCCAGCAGCTATGAAAATAATAGTAGTTACAGGAGCTTCCGACGGCATTGGCGCCGAGATGGCGCGGCAACTTGCTGGCAAGCTGGGCGCGCAGGTGGCACTGGTATTAGCCGCCAGAGACGAAGCGCGACTTCGCCAAGTCGCCAACCAGTGCGCGGCGTTAGGTGCGCAAACGCTGGTGGTTCCAACCGACGTATCGCTGCAAGCAGATTGCCGCGCCCTGATTACCGCAACGGTAGCTGCATACGGTCGAATCGACGCATTCATCAACAACGCAGGCATGTCGGCCCAGGCGCTGTTTGAAGACGTCAAAGCCGATGACCTCGCATGGTACGAGCAACTGATGCGCGTCAACCTGTGGGGCAGCGTGTGGTGCACCCACGCGGCTTTGCCTTACCTGAAGCAAAGTCGCGGCAGCATTGTGGCGGTGTCCAGCCTGGCCGGGTTGATTGGCATACCGGGGCGAACGGCCTACAGCGCGACTAAATTTGCAATGACGGGGTTCTTTGAAGCGCTACGCACTGAGCTGAAAACCGCTGGCGTCAGCGTGACAATTGCCTACCCGGGCGTGGTGGCGACACAAATCCGCTACCACGGCCTGAATGCTGCGGGCCAAGCTGCCGGGTCAAGCGGCTTAAAAGAAGACAACGCCATGAGCGTTGAAGAATGTGCCCAGCTGATACTGCAAGGTATGGAAAGCCGCCAGCGCGAGGTTGTGATGACCGCCAAAGGCAAGCTGGGCCGCTGGCTGAAACTGATTGTCCCCGCGCGGGTAGAAGCCATGGCGCTAGCGGCGCTTAAAGACGAGGTCAAGCCGTCTTGAAAGACTCAAGCCTTCACGGAACAGAGCCACCTTCAGAGTGGGTCAAGCGCTGGTCACACTTGGTCAAGCTGCACGGCACGGTACTGGATGTGGCTTGTGGATATGGTCGTCACGCGTATTGGTTTTACCAGAACAATCACCCTGTAGCCCTTGTAGATAGAGCGCAAGCAGCTATTGATTCCATAGCGATTCCGGCGCGTGGCTGCGAAAAGGTGGTCGCTGATATTGAAGACGGGCCCTGGCCTTTGACGGGCAGGCAGTTTGATGCAGTGGTGGTAACCAATTACCTGTGGCGACCTCTGATGACCGACCTGCTCGCCAGCCTGGCACCGGGTGGTGTGCTGATTTACGAAACCTTTGCACAAGGCAATGAAACCGTGGGCAAACCATCGCGCCCTGATTTTTTGCTGCGGACGGGTGAGTTGCTTGAAGTCTGCAAAAACTTGCGAGTGATCGCTTTTGAAGATGGCTTTGCTCAAACTGAGGACGGTCAATCGCCACGTTTCGTCCAGCGCATTGCTGCCGTGCGTGAAGCCGCGGTAAACGCTGCACCCGCGCGCTATCTATTGGCATAAACCCCCCGTCCCGACTGGGTAGAATATCGGTTTGCCTTTAGACCCGTTGCATACCTACCCCAGAGCTTGAACTCAAGATATGAAAACCATCACCGGCAGCATTGTTGCACTGGCAACGCCCCTACACCCCGACGGCAGCGTGGACTACCCGACCCTGCGCAAGCTGGTGGACTGGCACGTTGCCGAGGGCACAGATTGCATTGGCGTGGTCGGCACTACGGGCGAGTCGCCAACGGTGAATGTAGAGGAGCACTGCGAGATCATTCGTGTGTCGGTTGAACAAGCGGCCAAGCGCGTCCCCATCATGGCCGGCTGCGGTGCAAATTCAACCGCTGAGGCGATAGAACTGGCCAAGTTTGCCCGGCAAGTTGGTGCTGACTGCCAATTGCAAGTTGTGCCCTACTACAACAAGCCAACCCAAGAAGGCCAGTATTTGCACTTCAAGGCGATTGCCGAGGCAACCGGTGATCTGCCTTGTATTTTGTACAACGTACCTGGCCGTACCGTGGCCGATATGCTGCACGCCACCGTGATGCGGCTGGCGCAAATCCCGGGCATTGTCGGCATCAAAGAAGCCACAGCCAACATCGAACGCGCGCAGTGGCTGATCAAAGAATCGCCCAAAGGCTTTGCTGTGTATTCCGGCGACGACGCCACCGCCGTGGCCTTGATGCTGTGCGGTGGCCACGGCAACGTCAGCGTGACAGCCAACATTGCGCCCAAGCTGATGCACGAACTGTGCGCGGCAGCTGTCGCAGGCGACGCAAAAACCGCGATGGCGCTGCAAATGAAACTACTGCCCCTTCACAAGCACCTGTTTGTCGAAGCCAACCCAATTCCCATCAAGTGGGCAATGGCACGCATGGGCTTGTGCGGCCCTACCCTGCGCTTGCCAATGACACCGCTCGAAGCATCGAACGAAGCTATTCTTGAAGGTGCACTGCGCGCCTGTAACTTGATCTGATCTGCTCTGATTTTTAAGGACCACCACGTCATGCAATTGAAAAAACATTACCTTAAGCCATTATTGAAGGCCTCCGTCGTAACTGCGGCACTGATACTTGCGGGCTGTTCGACTCTTGGTGACATGATGCAGGGCGACAAGATTGATTACAAATCGAATGGCAAGGCTGGGCCAGGGCTAGATGTCCCGCCTGACCTTACTCAGCTGACCCGCGAAACCCGGTATGTGGTGCCCGGTACGCCAGTCAGTGCCAGCGTCTACCAGGTCGGGCAGATTTCACAGACCGTTCCTGTTGCCGCATTGACTGTCGGTGACGTTCGCATTGAGCGCGCTGGCAACCAACGCTGGCTGGTAGTAAATCGTCCGGCAGACAAACTCTGGACGCCTGTGAGGGATTTCTGGCTTGAAGGCGGATTTTTGCTAGCGCTGGATCAAGAAAATTTGGGCATCATGGAAACAGATTTTGCCGAGAACCGCGCCAAGATTCCGCAAGACTTCATTCGTAGAACAATTGGCAAACTCTTTGATGGCCTGTATTCAACCGCAGAAAGAGACAAGTTTCGCACCCGTCTTGAGCGCAACGCCGAGGGCGGAACCGAGATTTATATCAGCCACCGCGGCATGATCGAAACGACGGATACCCGCGGGGGCAGAACCAAAGACTCCACCAGCGAATTGGTGTGGCAACCACGCCCGGCAGACCCTGAACTTGAAGCTGAATTCCTGCGCCGCTTGATGGTCAAACTGGGTGTATCGCAAGAACAGTCCAAAGCGCTGGTTGCATCAGGCGCTCAAAAAACCATTTCACGCGTCAGTAGTGTCAATGGTGCACCGGTTGTACAAATTGACGAGGGCTTTGACCGTGCCTGGCGACGCGTAGGCTTGACGCTTGACCGAACGGGATTCACGGTAGAAGACCGTGACCGCGCCCAAGGGACGTATTTTGTGCGCTATGTGGACATCACCTCTGACAAAAAAGAGCCCGGCTTTTTGTCAAAACTTTTCAGCAGCGCGACATCTGCGGCGGCGCCGCTTAAGTACCGTATTGCCGTCAAGAGCCAGGGCGAAGCCACGCTGGTTTCTGTTTTGAATGCGCAGGGTGTTCCTGAAACCTCGGCCAATGCCCAGCGCATCGTTCAAGTCATCGCGGACGACTTGAAGTAAGGCCGCTGGTTGCGCTTTAAAAATCTGGGGAGCGGTAGCACAGGCAATGCGACAGTCGTTGAGACGTCGGGCAACAAGCCAATGCGGCTGCTTGTTGATTGCGGATTTGGGCTAAAGCAGCTGGCAAACCGGCTGGCTCACGCCAACCTGGCTCCAGGTGACATTGACGCCATTTTTATTACCCACGAGCACGGCGACCATATCGGTTGCGCCACATCGCTGGCTTTGCAGCACGGCATACCCGTGTGGATGAGCCAAGGCACATATGAAGCCATTTTGTCGCCCGATCTGAAGGGCTTGTTGAGAATCGCGAAAGACTCTGAAGTCATCTGTCTTGGTGACCTTAAAGTCATGCCCTTTACAGTGCCGCACGATGCCAGAGAACCTCTGCAACTGACCTGTCAGGAAGGTCTGGAAAAACTGGCAATTTTGACTGACCTGGGTCATGCCACAGCGCATGTGGTCCATCACCTGCAACATTGCAATGCCATTGTTCTGGAATGTAATCACGACACCGACCTGCTTGATAACTCAAGCTATCCAGTTTTTTTAAAAAGACGTGTGGGCGGTGCGTATGGCCATCTTTCGAATGCTGCGGCGGCTGATATTGCGGGCCAAAGCAGCCATCCGAATCTTCAGCTTGTGGTGGCCGCGCACATTAGCCAGCAAAACAACCGCCCAGAGCTGGCAAGCAGTTGCCTGAGCCGGGTCCTTGGCTCCTCGACCACAATTGCGGTGGCCACGCCAGAGGCGGGATGCGCGTGGATGAATCTGTAAAACGGTAGCAGGACAGGAGCAGCAGACGTAAAAAAACCGCCTCTCGGCGGCTTTTTAAAACGCGTTTGAAGAATTATTTCTTCACGGCATCTTTGGCTGCGTCGGCTGCTTTTTTGGCAGAGTCGCCAGCAGCGCCAGCAGCGTCTTTGGCAACGCTGGCAGCATCTTTGGCAGCGCCCATGGCGCCAGCAGCGGCAGAGGCTGCACCGGTGGCAGCAGAAGCTGCGCTGGTCGCGGCAGAAGCGGCAGCTTCGGCAGCAGCAGGTGCAGGCACAACGACAACGACTGGGGCTACGACAGCGGCTGGTGCAGCAACAGGAGCTTCTTCTTTTTTACCGCAAGCAGCCAGAGCAACGGCAGCGACCAAAGCGGCCAAAACGAGAGATTTGTTCATTTCACTATCCTTAAAATTAAAAAAGAAAACAATTTCCGGAAATTGT
>Ga0123339_10002958_pt1 | contig 11383 bp, 8 predicted proteins | sample lystaG_FD_89956 | JGI IMG/M metagenome (GOLD analysis project Ga0123339, IMG submission 89956) | Glacier valley bacterial and archeal communities from Borup Fiord, Nunavut, Canada, to study Microbial Dark Matter (Phase II) -... | ecosystem: Environmental > Aquatic > Freshwater > Ice > Glacier ... | reverse complement strand
CGGACAGCACCGGCGACACCGCGAAGAAAGCCAGCCCGGCCACCACCAAAATGCCGTAGACCTTCGAAGCGCGCCCAGGACGAAGATCGGTCAGGTTCAACAGATTGCTCGTCAGCGCTATGGCGAAACCGACAAGGACCACATAGGCGATCATCTCAAACGAAGATGAACCGTTGACGAGGAACAGATTCGCGCCGAGACGATACGCACCGTAAAGTGAGGCGAATCCGATGCCGAAGAGCTTGAGGCCTCCGGTCGTCAGCCTCCCCTGGAAAAGGGCTTTGATGTGTCCTTTGAAACCGCGGGACGAGCTCGACCCGTAGGTGTCGTCGATGAAGCCGAAGACGAAGGCCGCGACGACGAGCCCGACGACGGTCGGTAAGTCGATCGTGGCGATAAAGCCCAAGCCGGGTGCGAAAGCGCGGGTTATCATTTCGAAAAGCCAAATGCCGATCGCCCAAAACAACCAGACGACTCCCAGGCCGTAGACGACCGTGCGTCCCGCATAGTTCTTCGTACTCGCAGCCGGCGTGTTTTGCAGAGTCGGCCAGAACAGGTGCATTCCGACGGCGCAGGGACCGAGGGTGCAGACGATCAAAAGGACAAGGGCGATGGTTGCGGAGCTATCAGGCACGTTTCGATTCCCCCTTGATCTCGTCGAGCATCAGCCATACGATTCCACACCCGAGGTATAAAACCATCAGAGCCGGCAATACCACCCCAGAATCCTCGGACAAGTAGGCAACCGCCCCGGCAATCAGAATGGCAGTCATGCCATCGGCGAAGCGCGGGTTTCTTCGCAAAGTATCGGCGAAATCCCCGGTGGGACGCCAGCGCATCAATCCGAGATAACCGATGACGGCCAACAATATCCATACAAGGTTCGTATGGGTGAGCACGCGGACATTCGTCTCGACCTTGCGGACGACGATATCCCAAAGCTGTATGACACCGCCCTGCTGCGCCGAGTCGACCGAGCGGGCGAGATGCGTCTCCTGCCCGCCCCCGAACTTGTCCACCAGAATAAACGAACCGACGACCAAAACCACAAGTGCGACGATGAGTACGACGTATTTCCACGTGATCTTTTTATCATTCGCCAAAATCCAGAGCAGCGCGAAGCCGACGGTTGCCCAAATGGCAACGCCGACATTGGCTCCGAGCATCGGTGCAGCCGATACGAACATCACGATGAAGCCGATGATCGGAATACCCCATTTTCTCATCGGCTCCGCGAACCGTGCGTGCGGCCACTGGTCGAGAGCCATCACTATGGTGATGATCGCCGCTCCGAACAAGACCGCCGCCCCCTCGTTGCCGATACCGTAAAACCGTGCGGCGGCGATGGGTGAATAACCGAAGAAGCTCGTAAACGATGCGGGGGCACCGAGGAGCTGGTCGACTACGATGACGACGGATGTCACTGCCCCCAAAAAGATGAGCGGAACGCGGGAACCGAGGTGTCTGACCAACACGACGGTCAGAAGCCAAAGCGCAACCGCGACGGCGACGAATTGCGACGTCACCTGTAGGGGCGTGCTCGGCCAACGATATACCAAAAACATCAACCAGCTCGACACCGGCACGCACAAAACGGCCGATATGAGAAGTCTCAAAGCCCGTCTCACGACCTTTATCGAAGACTCTCTCCAATGCTTCGGTGCACGGATTATGACGATCGCACCCAGAACCAGGATCATGACGGTGAATATGATGAAAATGTTGAGCACGGTGATCCTGTTGTTTTCAACGGCGAGCGCCGTGGCATTCATTTTCTTCAACAGATCGAATCTGTCGGCCACGGTGTTTTCGGCATGCCCGAGAAGTTGGATCGAGAACTGCGACGTCGACTGTATCGGTGAACCGAGCGCTTCGACGGGCTGCTTCACGCCGAGGATGTCGAGGATCGTGGCGGTGAGGTCGAGATTGGTGACAAGACCCGAACGCTGCGTCGAGGCGGACTCGAGGACCCCCGGCGCCATGTTCGACACGATGATCGGACCGAATCCTTCTTTGTCGGTCACGGGATCTTTTGCAGCCTGGGCGGCGAGGATGACCGTGTCGTTCGGGTACTGTTCTTGTGCACGGGCGTAAACGTCATCAAGGGATTTCAACGCAGCATCCCACTGGGCTTTCGCCGCATCCTCCGTGGCGTTTTCCGCATAGTTATGCGCACGGTAGAGGTCCCCCGAGTCCACGACGATAAGTCCCGGTTTTGCGGGATCCATTTTGCTTGAGACCTGGGCGAGTTGGGCTGAAATCGCGTCGACATCGGTACTGACGCCATAGGGGGCGGACAGATCTCGCTTCAACATATTCTCTGAGACCGCGCCGAACTCGACCGCGCCGTCTTCGTTCATCGCGGCGATCGCAGCGGGACGTACCGTACGTTCGGCATCGGTCGCATAACCCAGATCCGAGTTGCCGATCGCCGCCGTCGAGCCGCCTGACTTCTCGATGGCACTTCCCATCGCACCGGGAACGACTTTGAACGAATTATCCGCATTCGCCGCGATGGTCCTCGGCAAGCCGAGATAGACGATTCCGCCGTGCACGGCCTTCTTGCCCATGATCCGCGCATAGGCATCGCCGGCTTTGCCTAACTCGAAATTCTCATTCACATTAAACGCGCTGTAGGCGGATGAGTCGACAAGTGCCCACGAGCCTGAGGATAGAGTGAGGGCGCCTTCCACGATCGAGGGCATGCCGTTATCCTCTTTGGCGCGGGAGCGCGCGTTGATGTCCCCTATCGCGCCGGTCTGCGCGGCTTGGAAAATATGGGGAGTCGTCTGCAGGGTGATATCCGCCCACGTGAGGAATGGCGCGATGACCAAGACGACGCGTGATGATTTCACCGGGGCGTCGAGGCCGGCTTTCTGAAGCGCTCCGCTCGATGTCGGAGACACGAGCATGCATGCGACCAGGGAAAGCGTGAGGAAAATCGAAACTGCTCTTGAGGATTTTTTCGAAATATTCATGTGCTCAATAATACCTTATCAACCTCGCGTAAGCACTTCGCTTAATCGATAAGCTACAATAGATTGACATAACCCCCCATGCAAGGAAGTGCCACGATTCTTACGAACCTCTCCATAGAAGATGAAACGCTTGGCGGAGGCTACCCGGCCGACGCACAAGAAGTACTGAACGCAGACATTTCAGCTACCCCGGAGACGCCCGGCGTCGCCCGTTCGACGGCCATCATGTCGATGGCGACGCTTTTATCACGCATAACGGGATTCGTACGTATTTGGGCCACGGCCATGGCGCTGGGCGTCGGCGTGATCGCTTCGGGGTACAATATCGCCAACAACGTGCCCAATATGATTTTCGAACTCGTTGCGGGCGGTATCCTTTCCTCGCTATTCATCCCGACCTATATGGATGTCAAGCGGGAACGCGGCGAGGAGGGCGCGTGGAAGTTCGCGAGCCACATCTTCAACATCTTCATAATCGTTCTCGGCGTGGTGGCCCTGGTCGGAACGCTCTTCCCGGGTCCCTTTATTTGGACGCAGACATTTCGCGACAGCGCATCTTCTGTTCAGGTGCGCCAAACCGCAGGCTTTTTATTCCGTTTCTTCGCCATCCAAGTGGTGCTCTACGGCGGAGGCATGGTCATCCAGGCGGTGCTCAATTCCCACCGCAAGTTTTTGTGGCCGGCGCTGGGGCCCGTTTTCAACAACCTCGTCGTAATCGCGACCATGTTCTATGTCGCGACACAACCCCTCAATAACCACACGCTCATCGTCATGGCGGTCGGAACGACCTTGGGTGTGGCTGCGATGTTCATCGTCATGCTCCCTTCGCTTTCGAAGACGAACATGCGCTATTCGTTCGAGCTCGGCCTGCGCGATCCGGCGATCAAGAAAATGATGATTCTCGCGGTGCCCGGCCTTTTCTATGTGATCACGAATCTGGTCACCGTCTCTTTTCGAAACGCCTCCGCGCAGGCGGTTTCGGGCTCGGGCGCATCGGTCATGTCCTACGCTTGGACATGGTATCAACTCCCCTACGGCATTCTCGCCGTGGCGCTGGCGACGGCCCTTTTCACCGAACTCTCCACACATGCGAGCGCACGCGACACTGTCAAGTTCAAAGAGACCCTCTCGGGGGGACTGCGACAGACCGCCACTTTGATCATGCCGGCCGCCGGGCTGCTCTATGCCCTCGCCACCCCGTTGGTGACTCTCTACACCACCGGGCGCTTCAAAGCCGACAGCGTCCCTCTCGTCGCCGGCGTCTTGCGCACGTGGGCACTCGCACTCACGTTCTATGCCTGCATGATGTTCGTGCTCCGTTGCTTCTACTCCTTGAAGGACACGAAAACCCCCGCACTGGCTAACCTTCTCACAAGTTTCATCCAAATCGGCGGCTACATGGTGTTGACCACCGGAATCGGAGCATGGAAGGGATTCGGGCTCAAAGGAATTCCGTTTTCCGATTTGATCTTCTGCCTTTTGCAGTTCTCGCTCCTGCTCTACCTGCTGCGCAAGAAAATCGGGGCATTCGACATCTCGACGTTCATTTCGGTCTTTGTGCGGATGGGAGTCGCTTCCATCATCGCGACCGCATCCGTCATGGTGTTCGTATCCTACGCTTCGCCGCATTTCACCGACGGACAAGGATCGCTCAGCCTCTCCGGTTCCGTTCTTATCATCGCCGTCGGAGCCGTGCTCGGGTTGACCGTCGCGTTCGGACTGGCAACTCTTTTCCGCGTCAAAGACGTGGTGAAGGCCAGGCAGCTTCTCGCCTCACTGTTCAATAAGATTCTCGGAAAAAGAAAGAGTTCATAACACATATGAAAGTCATCGCGCTCGTTCCCGCACATAATGAACAGGATCGTATCGCCGACACCGTCGGTGCGATACTCGCCGTCACCTCCATCACAAGTTGTATCGTCATCGACGACGGCAGCCGCGACGATACGGCGCAAGTCGCCGAAAAAGCCGGTGCGAAAGTCATACGGCTTATCAATAATGTGGGGAAAGGGGCTGCTCTCGAAGTCGCCGCGAAACGCTGTGAAGACGCCGATGTCATCGTGCTCCTCGACGGGGATCTCGGAATCTCGGCGCAGCAGGCAGATCTCTTGGTGGCGCCCATACTCAGAGGCGAGGCCGACATGAGCATCGCACGTTTCCCTCAGCCCGCAGGAAAAGCCGGTTTCGGACTTGTGAAGAATATGGCGCACCGGCAAATCGCTGCCATGGGCAACGGATTCGATGCGCAGGCACCGCTCTCCGGGCAACGCGCCATGACCAGGGCGTGTCTCGACGCGATCCGCCCCTTCAGCTCGGGCTACGGCGTCGAGGTCGGGCTCACCATAAGGGCGCTGCGCAGGGGCTATCGACTCACGGAAGTGGAGACGACCATGTCGCATGCGGCCACCGGACGTGATATCTCTGGTTTTATACATCGTGGGAAACAGTTCATCCACGTCGGGCTTGCATTGGTCAAACTCAGATTCGAGAAGTGATTCCTATTTTTTCGTCGTGGTTTTTCCGGTCGACGTACCCGTCTTAAGCTGCGGATAGAGGCCCTTCGCGCCCGCCGATGTGCCGTAAAGGCCGGCCGGTGCGCCGTTATTCAGAGCTGCAATGGTATAGGTGCCTATCGAAGATCCGAGCATATTCGTCGAAGATATATTCTGCTTCCAGCCGGCTTCGGCCAAAATATCGTTTCCATGGAACGTCGAAGCGCAAATCGTCGGATAGCTCGCCTTGTAGAACGCTCCGGCAATCGCCATACCCAGCTTATCGACGGTTTTCCCGTCGATGGCGGTATCGATGACACCCTCCACTCCGGTGAACGAGTCGATGTTTTCGATGGAGAGGACTCCTTCGTCGATCAACGCTTGCGTCAGCGGTTTGTCGGTCTTTCCTCCGACCACCCACTCTTTGCTCAAAGTGATGCCGATGGCGGTGTAGGGGTCGGTCGTACCCTCGGATATCATCAGAGGGGCTAAAAGCCGATTCGCCTTCGAAGAGCCGTCCGCCTCGTCGTACTTGGCCGCATTCAAAGTGACTTGCACCGACTTTCCGCCTGCTGCGGCAATCGCTTTGTGCGCCAAATCATCCGCTTTGACATCAAGCCCGATGACACCTATTGTTTTCCCTGAGAGGGCGCTTCCGGTTGCCTGCGTCCCTAAATCATCGGCGAATGCCCGATAGGTGTCGAGGTCGGCATTGAGTTGTGTGTTTTCTTTTCTGATCGAGGCGAATTCCTGCTTGATGCCGTTGACGATCGCAGATTGCCCGAGTGTCGAAGTCTTATCGACGACGAGCCCCCCGAGTACCAATCCCAACGCGAGAGCCAAAAACACCGAGACAAGGGATGCCACGTGATAGCGAAGGTTATACATAGAAATATTCTCCTCAAAAGCCTTTTATATGCCGAGTAACAGTCTGATGCGAACGACCAATAATGAAAAACCGGAACGGACGAGCGGAGACAGGAACACCAGGACGGCGACGACCACGAGGGCGGCGGCCACGATCAACATCAGATATCCCGCCGAGACGGTGGAGCGGTACAGCTTGTTCACGCCTTTCGCATCCACGAGCTTCGGACCCACTTTGAGACGCACGAGAAACGAAGATGCCATCCCCTTGCGTCCCTTGTCGAGGTATTCGACGAGGTTGGCATGCGTTCCCACGGCGACGATGAGGTCGGCTCCGTTTTCCCATGCGAGCAGGAGCGCGAGGTCCTCGCTGGTCGCCGCCAAAGGCCACACCAGCGTCCCCTCGCCGACGCCGAGCTTCTCCAGTCGCTCAAGACCGGGCGCGTTGCCGTCTACATAGGCGTGCACCACCAATTCGGCACCGCTCGTCAGTGCCTTGTCGGTGACGGAATCCATGTCCCCGATGATGATATCGGGTTTGAACCCGGCCTCGATGATCGCATCGGCACCGCCATCGACCCCGATAAGAACCGGTTTCATTTCCCGGATATAGGACTTGAGCGTATCGATGTCTTCCCTGAAATCATATCCGCGTACGACCACCAGCACGTGACGCCCGTAAATCTGCGTCTTTATAGCGGGAGTCCACATGTCGTTGGTCAGAATGTCTTTTTCTTTTTCCAGATATTCGATGGTGTTACGGGCGAATTTGTCGAGCTGTTCGCCGATATTGTCTTTCGAAGCCTCAAGCGCCGCCTCGATCGAGGCCACCGACAAACGCGTTCCCGTCGCTACGACGCGTCCTTTGAGAAGTATGTCGTTGCCGTCGACGACGATTTCGTCGTTCTCTTTGACGACATCGAAAATCTCTTTGCCCGTGTCATCGATTATCACAACACCGCCGCGCGCCAAGATGAGGGGACCGATGTTGGGGTACGCGCCTGAAATCGATGTAGCCGCATTGATGACGACTTCGACACCGCTCGACAACAGCGTCTCGGCACTCACACGATCCATATCTTCGTGATCGATGATCGCAATGTCTGAAGAATCGAGCCGTTTGACTAGATCTTTGGTTCGCTTGTCGAGCTTAGCGATACCCTCGTAGCGCATGAGCGCACCTTCCCGTAAGATGACTAAAAATTGCTGTAACCGTTCAATTTTAGCACGTGTCCGTTTACCTTCTTACCGACTCGAGCAACTCCACCGCATGTGCACACGCGATATCGGTCTCCTCCCCCGAGAGGAGCCGCGCAACCTCAGAGACGCGCTGCGTCCCTCGGACCGCGACGACTTCGGTGGAAGCATTCGCGTCCCGCTCCGTTTTACGGACCACGTAATGCGCATCCGCCATGACGGCGACTTGTGCCAGATGCGTCACGACGATGACTTGATGGGTTTTCGAAAGTTGTCGTAAACGTTGGCCGACGGCAAGCGCCGTTACCCCGCCTATTCCGGCATCGATTTCATCGAAAATGAGGATTCGAGCCGTATCCTTGCTCCCGATGACGCTCTTCAAGGCCAGCATCACGCGCGACATCTCTCCGCCGGAAGCGATTTTGCCCAAAGGCCGGAAAGCGCCATCGGAAACGGGAGTGTATAAGATCTCGACATGCTCGCTCGAAAAAGACGTCCATTGCTCGAAGGGCGAATCCTTGAATTCGATTTCGAACCTCGCATGCTCCAAGGCAAGATCGGCTATCGATTCCTGCAGCTCACGGACGAAACGCACGGCCGCATCATGACGTTGCGAGCTCAGCTCCGACGCAGCCTTGCGATAGCGCCGCTCGCACGCATCTCTGAGCTCCCGCGCTTTTTCGATGGCCTCATCGGCCCTCTCCAGCGTGCCCAGCCTTTCTTCGAGATCGCGCTTCTTCTCAAGGACGACATCGAGCGTCGGTCCGAATCGTTTTTTGAGAGAGTCGATTTCGCTCGATCTGAGCAGCAAAGCGTCGAGGTGCGAGGAGTCGCGGTCGAGTGACCCCACAAAATCGCGCATGGCGCCGCCGAGCTCGGATGCGTCTATGGAAAGTGCGCTGATCTGATCGTAATATTCTTTGAAAGCAGGTTGGTACGCCAAAACCCGTTCCAACGCCGAAGCGGCGCGCGCCAACGAATCCGCCGCACCGTCCTCGCCTGTCAAGACCTGCCACGCGGTCGACGCCGCTTCCTCGATTTCTTGCGCATGCTGCAAGGAAGGCACTTGTGCCTCCAACAGCTCATCCTCATGAGGCTTCGGGTCGACACGCTCGAGTTCAGCCAGAACGAGTCTGTTCAGCTCAAGTTCGCGCTCGTCGTCTTCAAGGGCCCTCTTCAACTCCTCGTAAGTCGTCACGGAATCCCCGTAGGCCCTTCGAGTCTCTCGGTATTCGTCGAGAAGGACAGACATCCGACCCCCCGCGAACGCATCGAGGATCGAAAGATGCGTAGCGCTTCTCAAGAGAGCCTGATGGTCGTGCTGCCCATGCAGGTCGATATGCGGCCCCACCGCCGTGCTCAAATTCGCGACGGTGGCCATCTCGCCGTCGATCTTGCAGGTGTTGCGTCCCGACGATGAAAGCGATCGCGAAACGATAAGCTCGTCTTCGAACATAAAGCGACCCTCGACCATGAGGGAATCCGCGCCGTTTCCGATCGCTCCCAAGTCGGCGCGCTGGCCCATGAGCAATTGGAGCGATGATATGAGCACCGTTTTCCCGGCACCCGTCTCGCCGGTCAGCACGGTCAGGCCGGGTCCGAACTCCAGTCGGGCCTCCTTGATGAGGGCCACATCGCGGATATGCAATTCCTCTAGCATGGGCTCCCCCCTTGTTGCCCGCTGAAGAACTCGTGCGCGACCGTCTCGTAGAACAGCCGGCTGTCGAGCTTGATGATCTCGACATAATTCTTCGAGACTTCCGCGGTAAGCGTCGTCGGAGCCACATCGAGCGGAACGGTGACACCGTCGAGGATGATCTCGCTGCGTGCGCGGGCGCTGTCGGGAAACTCCACCGAGATGCGGTCTGTGGGCGCAGTCACCACGGCACGTTGCACGAGCGTATGGGAAGCGAGAGGGACTACGACGAGCCCGTTGTAATCGGGCGACATGAGAGGTCCGCCGGCGGAGAGTGCGTAGGCGGTCGATCCCGTCGCCGTCGCCACGATGAGTCCGTCTCCGCTCGACGTATAGATCCTATGTCCGTTGATTTTCAGCATCGTCGTCAATACCGGGGTGTCCGAGCCCCGTCCAATGACGACTTCGTTGAGAGCGTCTTGCGAAAATATGACGCGGCTGCCGTCGTAGGCCCGTATGCGGACCATATTGCGGCGCTCGACACTGGCGGTGCCGGCGAGGGCCGCATCCACCGCTTCGGGGGCGTTTTCAAAAGTGGTACCGGTCAAAAACCCGAGTTTACCGAACTTGATACCGAGAAGCGGCGCGAGGTTTTCTTTCATCTCGCGCACAGCCCGCAATATCGTACCGTCACCTCCGAGTGCGACGATGAGGTCGGGGTTCCCGTGCACCGAGCCGTCATACACGGGGATGCCGAGCTTATCGGCCCCATGGAAGCGGGCGACATAGGCCGAGTCGCCCCGCGAGGCGCAATGCTTCGCCAGCGCCTCCGTGGCGACAAGCGCTTGGTCGAAGTGCTCATTGGGTATGAATACGATTATCTTTCCCATTGCCGACGCACTCCTTGCCTTCAGACACGTTCGTGGTGCACGTCCACCGCTTCTCGATGCGATGGCTCCGTCAGGTTCATTTTAGCCTAAACGCTCATGCGCCGCGGCGACGATATCTTCTATACGGCGTTCGTCGACGCCGCTCGCATCCTCGTCGTGGGGCTTTCTCGCTTTCCCCCGAATCCAAAATTCTATGTTACCTTGCGGGCCTGTGATGGGCGAATAGGTGACGTCTGCCACATCCATGTCGCATCGGAGGAACTCCTTCGCCACGTCGAGCAGGACCTTTATATGGGTAGAGGCGTCGTGGACGACACCCTTCTCACCGATCTCACACTTTTCCGCCTCGAACTGAGGCTTGACGAGCACTATCATCTCCCCGTCGTCGCCGATCGCCTCCCGCATGGGGGCAAGGACGCGACCCAGCGAGATGAACGAGAGGTCGGCGACCGCCACGTCGAACGGCGCTCCGATCGCTTTCAAATCGACGGTGCGGATGTTTTCGCGCTCCCGCACATCGACACGCTCGTCGATGCGCAGTTTCCACGCAAGTTGTCCGTACCCGACATCGAGGGCGCAGACGCTTTCCGCCCCCTCCTGCAATGCACAATCGGTGAAACCCCCTGTCGAGCACCCAACATCTATAACCCTTTTATGTGAGATATCGTAACTGAAATCATCAAGCGCACCCTTAAGTTTCTTACCACCCCTGCTTACATATTCCTTAGCTTGCGTCACAAGGAATCGCGCGTCGATCGCCACGGGTTGGCCGGGCTTTCCCACACGCTCGTGCGCAGGCGTGTCGAATGCGACGTCACCGGCCAAAATGGCTCGGGCGGCGCTTTGCGCATCGGGAAACATCCCCGATTCGACGAGTCGCATATCGGCTCTCATATGATTCAAGGCAGCTCCTCGCATTCGATCAATCGTCGAGGTGTTCCAGGCGGTCGACGGTCGCGTCGGTGATGGAGGCGGGGTCCAGATGCGCCAACTCGATGAGCTGGTCCATCGATCCGCATTCGCAGAACTCATCCGGTGTACCGAGATGGAGGACGGAACACGATATGCTCTCATCGGAAAGGACCTCGAGCACTCCGGCACCGAATCCTCCGCGCACGGTATTCTCCTCCACGGTTACGATCAGCCGGTGCTTCTCGGCCGCCGCAAGGATCGCGACCTCGTCGAGCGGCTTGATCCACCGCATATCGATGACGGTCGCATCTATTCCGCGAGCCGCGAGGAGTTGCGCCGCTTCGAGGGCGTTCCCGACCATACGACCGACCGCCAGGAAGGCGACATCGTCACCGGTCCGAAGTTCGAGCG
>Ga0123339_10002957_pt1 | contig 11383 bp, 14 predicted proteins | sample lystaG_FD_89956 | JGI IMG/M metagenome (GOLD analysis project Ga0123339, IMG submission 89956) | Glacier valley bacterial and archeal communities from Borup Fiord, Nunavut, Canada, to study Microbial Dark Matter (Phase II) -... | ecosystem: Environmental > Aquatic > Freshwater > Ice > Glacier ... | reverse complement strand
GCGCGCGTCGGCCTAAGTAGCCTCGTCGTCGAAGGGAGCGGGTTCTGAATCGGTGCCTTCCGGTGTGAGAACGGGCACCGTGTCGCCCTCCGCAGCGGCGTCACGCCTCTGCCTGCGCGAGCCAGTGGCGGCCGCGCCGATCGATCCCGTCGCACGAGCGGCGACCGCGGCGGTACCCGTGGCCGGAGTCGAGTCCTCATCGTCAAACAAGGCCTCGCGCACGATGCGCCTGGGGTCGTAGTTGCGTGGGTCGAGCTGATTCCAGTCGACATCGGTGCCCAGCTCGTCCTTGAGGACGGCCTGGCCGTCCTTCATGAGCGCGCGAAGCCGGAGCACGACGCTTCGCAAACCGCGCACGTACTCCGGCAATCGCTCCGGCCCGACCAGGATCATCGCGAGCACCGCGATGACCAGGAACTCCGAGCCGTTGATGTCGAACATGGATCCTATTGTGGCGCGTCGCTGGCTACGGTGTCGTCCTTGTAGTCCACAGAACTCAGCGAAGAGAGCGTCAAGGTCACATCAGTGTCTTTGCCGTCACGTTCAACGGTGAAGGTCACTTGGTCGCCGGGAGCGTGCGAACGGATTCGCACCACGGCCGTATCCGCGTCGGCTACGGGGTTTCCATCGATGGCGACGATGATGTCGCCCTCCTTGATACCCGCCTTGTCGGCGGGGGAACCAGCGACGACGCCCGACTGACCAGCTTCGAGCTGGCTCGAGTCCGAGACCCGCACCCCGCGGCCCTTGTAACCAATGTCGAGCAGGGCGCCGATGACGGGGACCTCTGCCTTGCCGTTGGCGATCAGCTCTTCGGATACGCGCCGCGCCTGGTTCGACGGAATCGCGAAACCGAGTCCCACCGAGCCCGCGCCCGTTGCCTGGGTCGCCCCCGGCAGCGCAGCGATGGCCGAGTTGATACCGATGACCTCACCCGCGGAGTTCAGCAGCGGGCCCCCCGAGTTGCCGGGGTTTATGGCGGCGTCGGTCTGGATCGCGGCGATAAAGGCGGAACCCTGTGCCGAGTCACCCGTCGTAACAGGGCGGTCCACCGCGGACACGATTCCCGTGGTGACGGTCGAGTCGAGGCCAAGCGGCGAGCCAATCGCGATCACAGGATCGCCCACGAGCATCGCATCCGAGTCGCCCAGGACGAGCGGCGTCAGGTCCGTGCGCTCGACGTGAACAACGGCGAGGTCGTACTCGACCGACTTGCCGACCACCTTGCCGTCTTCGACGTGGCCGTCACTGAAGAGCACAGACACCACGCCATCCGACGACTCGATCACGTGATTATTCGTCAAGATGTAGCCATCGGCACGGATGATGACGCCCGACCCCGTGGCCGTGCCTGCGCCGCCATTCGTGGCTTCGATTTGCACGACCGAGGGCAACACCGCCTGAGCGACCGCCGCAACACTTCCCGCCTCCGCGTGACTGGCGGGAGTGCCTGCCGCGATGGGCAGCGTGGCGGTTGACGGCTGGTCGGGGCCCCAGGCCTCATAGGCGGCTGCGCCTCCCACTCCCCCGGCCGTGCCGAGAAGAAGCGCGAGCGCGGCAATCCCAGCGAAGGCGCCATTGCGTCCGCGCGGCGGACGAGGAAGCCCTCCTTGGACGGGCGGCACCGAGTAGTTCACAGGCCCACCCTGTTCCAGCATGGGGGTACCGAAGATCGCGTCAGGGGTTCGACCGTTGGTAGCGGCGGGCGCAGGCGCGTAGGCCGCCGATGCATGGGCCGGGGGGGGCGTAGGGGGATGGCGTGGAGCCATCGGCGACTGGCACGGCTTGAACGGCTTTGGTTTCTGCCGCGGCGCTGTCATGTGAAACGGCGCTGTCATGTAAAACGGCGCTGTCATGTGAAACCGGGCTGTCTGGTGACGAGGCGCTGTCTGGTGCCGAGGCGTCATCGTGCAAGAGCGAGCCGTCGACCTTGACTGCGACAGGCGTGGTCGAAGTGCCTTCGGCCTGCGGCTCCTCTGGGGATGCGAACAACTGAGACATGGAACCTCCTAGGGGTGCACTGCGTCGGCGAGGGCCGAAAACCCTTCCGCGACGCGGTCTACGAAACCGGGATCGGAGGCGGAAGGGAACTCCTCCGCGACTGACTCCAGTGTGGTGAGGGAGCACTCGCACGACAACGCGACGACCACGTCGCCGGTCTGCCAGACCACGGTCGAGGAGTACGGATCTGATTCCACGACATACACATCTGCTCGCTTGACGTCCGCGGACGGCATATAAGCAATTTCCCTCGGTGACAGGTGTCCATGTGCCTCCATGACCTTCACCTCATCGTTCCCTGCCAGGAGCGAGGCAACCAACACGAGATTGCCATTTCGACTCTTCACCACACTCGCCTCAATGGGCGCGAGTGACGATGTCGAGAAGTCTGGGTGGATCCACGATCGCAAGAGCTCGCCAGAACGCATCTCCTGCGTGTCCGCATAGGCCACGGGGGCTGCATTGCCTTCACGGGGTGCGGCGAAGGCGAGAGTCACCTCATGGGGGGCGCCGACCTGCCAGGCCACGCCCACGAGAACCACCGCGATGATGACGAGCGAGGCCGCGACGGCAATGGGCTGGCGGCGAGTCGAACGGTGCGACCGCGAAGGCTTCGACACCTCACACGCCGCGATCTCGGCGATGCGTTCCCTGTCGAGCAGCCTCTGGGTGAAGCGCATGTCGATTCCGGCCTGCGAGCTTGAGAGCGCATCGCGCGCGGCTTTCAATTGGTGAAAGCGTGCGGCACAATCCTCGCACTCGCCCAGGTGCGCCATCGCAGCGTAGGCCTTGTCGCCACGAAGCCTGCCGTCAAGCAGGTCGTGGACCGACTCACCGAGGTGCTTCGAGGTCACAGCCCGCCCCGCGAAGGTGCGTGGTGAGCGAGCGACTCACGCAGTCGCGCCCGCGCCCGTGAAAGCCGCGACCGGACCGTCCCGAGCTTGATGCCGAGCGTCAGCGCGATCTCTTCGTAAGAAAGACCCTCGATATCCGCCAAGACGACGGCCGCCCGGTATTCGGGTGGGAGATCAGCGAGGGCCTGGATGATATCGGCACCCATGTGGCCCATCTCGAATGCATCCTCAGGCTGACCAGAACGCTCGACTCGGTCAAAGCTCGCCGAAGTGGCGACGGTACCGTCGTCGTCGGCCATGAAGTCGAAGCGGATGCGGGCCTTGCGGCGCATCTTGTCGAGGAAGAGGTTGGTCGTGATGCGGTGCAGCCAGCCCTCGAAGGTGCCCGGCTTGTACTGCGAAAGGGAGTTAAAGACCCTCACGAAAACGTCCTGAGTCAGGTCCTCGGCGTCGTGTTGGTTACCCGTGAGGTGGTAAGCCAGACGGTAGACGCGCGACGCGTGCTTCTCGACGATTGACTGCCAGGTGAGGTCGTCTGCGGTCGCCGGGGTCGAGTCAACGGGCACAGCCGTCACTACGGGGGTGGTGCTCATACGTCGACCTCCTTCACGTTTGCTGAACGTTCCATGTTCCTTCTATGTTCCCACGTGCGAGCCGCGGGTGGGACGTCCCTATGTGGCCATTACGATCAGACCAGGAGGTGCCATGTCTGTCGATCCCGCTATTTCGGCGTTTGCCGACGATTTTGCGCGCGAGGACGAAGTCCTGTTGTCGGCGCGCGATACGGCCGACGAACTGGGCGTCGAGCCGCTTTCACCGGCGACTGGGGCCGCACTCATGGTGCTGGCCAGGGCCGCAAACCCCAAGACCGTGGTCGAGGTGGGCACCGGCGTCGGCGTCTCGGGTGTCTATCTTCTCCGTGGCATGAATCATGCAGGCGTCCTCACGACGATCGATGTCGAGCCCGAGCATCACAAGGCCGCTCGTGCGGCATTCGCTGCGGCAGGCTTCGCGCCCGAAAGGGCCCGACTCATCACGGGCAGGGCGCTCGATGTGCTCCCGCGCCTCACCGACGGCGGCTACGACCTGATCCTGATTGACGGAAAGAGGTCCGAGTTCCCCGCATACCTCGAAGAGGCCAGAAGGCTCGTACGTCCCGGCGGCATGATCATCGTGGCCCATGCGCTCGCGCGCGGCAGGGTCGCCGATCCCGCACAGCGAGACCAGGACACCACGGCGATTCGGGAGGCCCTGCGTTCAGTCAGGCTTGCGGAGAACGAAATCTCATCCCTACTTCCCGTAGGCGATGGACTACTCGTGGTGATCGCGGGCGCTTAGCCGCGATCCGGTAGCGACAGCACTTCCTGCTGGGCTAGTGGATCGCTCCCAGGAGCGTGTCACCAAGGGCCTTGACCTCATCGGCATTGAGTTCGACAACAAGCCTGCCGCCACCCTCAAGCGGAAGTCTCAAGACATAGCCGCGTCCCTCCTTCACGACCTCCATGGGGCCGTCACCGGTGCGGGGCTTCATTGCAGCCATGCTGGGGTTCTCCTTGCGCTGATGGGTAGCAGCCGTTGCTGAACGCCGGACCCATTCTACGGGGATTGCTCGCTGTTCCCTAACAGAGAGGTGCGACCGACGTTCGCGCGTCGCGCGCTACTCAGCCCGCAGCCCCTGCTTGACGGACGCAAGCACATGCGCCACTGCCTCTTCCACGTCATCGGTCACCATGATCAGATCAAGGTCACTCGCAGCGATCTTGCCGTCCGCCGCGACCACGTCGCGCAACCATGACATGAGTCCGTCCCAATATGCGTGACCCACAAGCACGATGGGAAAGCGGGTGATGGTCTTGGTCTGGACCAGCGTCAGAGCCTCGAACAGTTCATCGAAGGTGCCAAATCCCCCGGGGAGAACGATGAAGCCCTGCGCGTACTTCACGAACATCGTCTTGCGCACAAAGAAATAACGAAAGTTCATTCCGAGATTGACGTACTCGTTGACGCCCTGTTCATGGGGCAACTCAATTCCAAGCCCGATAGACGACCCCCCAGCCTCGGCGGCACCCTTGTTGGCAGCCTCCATGACTCCTGGGCCACCGCCAGTGATCACGGCGAATCCCTCTTCGACCAAGCGTCTGCCGATCGCTTCGGCCGCGACATAGTCGTGAGCCCCCGGCTTGGAGCGAGCCGAACCAAACACCGAAATCGCGTCACCCACCTCCGCGAGCGCGCCGAATCCCTCGACGAACTCGCTCTGAATGCGCAGCACCCTCCAGGGGTCGCCGTGCACCCAATCGGGAGTGTCCTGCTGAGCCAGGAGCCGTCCGGACGTGGTCGTGCTGGGAACGTTTTTGCCCCTCAAAAGCACGGGACCCCGTTGGTATTCCTTCACGCTTTCCTCCTTGAGACGCTGGGTGAGAGACAGATCAGTCGACGGGCTCCATGAGCCAATCGCGCAAGGCAGTGTGGCACCGATGGATGTCTGAGACGGGGCAGCTCTCGCCTTCGCCAGATGCGTGGGCGCGCTCGGGGTCCCCCGGTCCGAAGTTCACGGCGGGGATCCCAAGCTCGCCGAACCTGGCCACGTCCGTCCAACCGAGTTTCGCGCGCGGCGCGGGGGCGCCCGTAGCGGCCACGGCGTCGGCGAACGCAATCGCCAGCGGGGCGTCGAGTCCGGGGCGAGCGGAGGCGGCCTCGTCGGTGTACTCCCACGTGACGGTGCGACCGTTGGCGGGTTCGGGGACGCCCTCATAGGCTCCCGTCACGAGGCCCTCGACCCTGGCCTTCGCCTCGCCGACGGTCCACGCGGGACTGAAGCGATAGTTGATGCTCACGGTGCACGCATCGGGAATCACGTTGCCCGCGATGCCCCCGTGGATGCCCACGGCGTTGATGCCCTCACGGAACGTGAGCCCGTCGACCTCGATGTCCTCGCTCTCGTACGCGGCGAGCGCGGCCAGCAGCGGCGCGGCGCCCTGGATCGCGTTGGCGCCCTTCCACGCGCGGGCGCTGTGCGCGGCCTTGCCGTGGATCGTGACGTCGAGGCGCAGGGTGCCGTTGCAGCCGCCCTCGATCACGGCCGATGTGGGCTCTCCAAGGATCGCGAAGTCGCCCTCGAGAAGTTCCGGGCGCTCGCGCACGATCCGGCCAAGGCCCGAGCGAGACGCTTCGACCTCTTCGTTGTCATAGAACACCCAGGTGACGTCGCGAGTCGGCGCGATCAACTCGACCGCGAGAGCGAGCTGCACGGCCACGCCCGACTTCATGTCCACGGCGCCGCGCCCGATGATCTCGGTGCCATCCGCCGACATCTTCGAGGGCACATTGCCCTTGATCGGCACGGTATCGAGGTGGCCCGCGATAATCACGCGTTCGGATCTTCCCAGCGTGGTTCGGGCCACGAGCGAGTCGCCGATGCGCACCACGTCAAGGTGGGCACAGTCGCGAAGCACAGCCTCGACGCGCGAGGCGATGGCCCGTTCGTCACCCGAGACCGAAGGAATGTCAATCAACGCCCTCGCGAGATTCTCGACGGATGAGCCTGGCGCGACGGGAAGGTGCATGGTGTGATCCTATCGGCGGGTCAGCATTCGGATCAGGCCCCATATTGCCAGCGTCTCCAATACGACGGCCCAGACGAATCCCAGGGTCATCTGCGTGCGGTTCAGCTCGTCGGTCGCCCTATACGTGATGACGAATTCGATCGGAAGCCAGAGGATGACTAGAACCAGCGCGAGCAGCCCGAGCGTGCGCGGCCACGACAGCGTGCGGGGCCCCGAGGATTCGGCCCCGTCGTCCGCGGAGGGTTCAGTAGGCCTCTCAAACCACGGAGGCGGAATGTGCTCATCGCGTCGTGGCAGCCGAGGAACGTCCTCGTCCGGAACCTGCGGCTGTCCCATCGCACCACTGTAGGCGGCGCTACACCGTAGGCTAACGGCCATGAAAGCGCATGGATACGGCCTCGCGACACTGGACGCGAACGGCAACACACTCGACACCTGGTACCCCTCCCCCGCGCTCGGGCCGGCACCGGAGACCCCTCTGCCCCCCAGGGCCCTCGAGGCCGCGGTTCGTTCGGACGAGCTCCGCCACACCTCAATAGAGCTGCTGCTGGTCGACATCGAAACCGACGACGCACCCGAAACCGTTCCAGACGCCTACCTGCGCCTGCACCTCTTGTCACATCGACTCGTGAAACCGCACGGCATTAATCTCGACGGCATCTTTGCGATCCTCCCCAACGTGGTCTGGACCTCGGAAGGGCCCTGTTCCGGCGAGGGCTTCGAGACCACGCGCGGACGCTTCAGGGCTTTCGGTAAGCACCTGACCGTCCTCGGGATCGACAAGTTCCCGCGCATGGTCGACTACGTCCTCCCGTCGGGCGTGCGCATCGCCGACGCTTCCCGCGTGCGACTCGGCGCCTACCTCGCGGAGGGCACCACGGTGATGCACGAAGGCTTCGTGAACTTCAACGCGGGGACGCTGGGCGCATCGATGGTCGAGGGTCGCATCTCGCAGGGCGTCACCGTGGGCAACGGCTCCGACGTCGGCGGCGGAGCCTCGATCATGGGCACGCTCTCTGGTGGCGGCAAGGAAACCATTACGATCGGCGAGCGATCGCTGCTCGGCGCCAATGCGGGCCTCGGTATAGCGCTCGGAGACGACTGCATCGTTGAGTCCGGCTTGTACCTCACCGCGGGCTCCAAGGTGTTGCTCGTGGGCCAGAAGGACGACAAGGGCAAGCCCGTCGTCGTCAAGGCGCGCGAGCTCTCCGGCAACAACGGCCTACTGTTTCGCCGGAACTCCGTCACGGGTGCCGTCGAGGCTGTCCAGCGCGAGGGCGTGGGCATCGAACTCAACTCCGCGCTCCACGCCAACTAGTCGATGCCGCGCGCAGGAGGCGCGATCGCGACAGTCGCTTTCGTTGGGGTGGCGGCCGCGGCCGTGGTGTGGGGCCCTGGCCTCTACGCCGATCTCACGGACCGTCCCGCCTCGAATCGCTGCACCGTCTCGACGGGCCCCACCTCTTACTCGCTGACCGCCGAGCAGGCGAATAGTGCCGCGATCATCGCGGCCGTTGGCTGGGACTACGGAGTCGATGAGGCCGGCGTCACTGTCGCTCTCGCCACCGCAATCCAGGAGTCCGGCCTGCGCAACCTCGACTACGGCGATCGCGACTCCGTGGGGCTGTTCCAGCAACGAACGTCTCAAGGCTGGGGCACCGTCGAGCAGATCATGGACCCCCGGTATTCCGCGGCCATGTTCTACGTCGCCCTCGCCAAGGTGCAGGGCTGGGATAGCCTCCCCGTCACCGAGGCCGCCCAGGCCGTGCAGCGCTCGGGGTTTCCCGACGCGTACGCGGATCACGAGGCCGAGGGACGCGCGTGGGCCACCGCGCTCGGCGGCGTCGACGGCGTGATCGCGTGCGATCTACCCGCTCCTGAGGCCACCTCAGCGCAGGGCCTTTCAGAGCGCGTTGGCCTCGATTTCCCCCACGCTGGCTACGGCGTCGATGTCCTCGACTACGACGGATCCACCACGGTGCTGGGCATCAGGCCTCCCGACGCCTCGGATCAGGCATTGCGGAGCCTCCAGGCGTGGGCCATCGCCACCGCGTCAACAACGGGAGTGACGTGGGCCGACCTTCACGGCTCTCGGTGGAACCGTGACGGCAGCTGGATACAAGGAAGTCCCACCCCAGAACTGGCTGAATACCCCGGAATCTGGGTCGCGCTCACGACGAGCTAACGCCAGTCGGGACAGCTAGCGCTCGTCCATTGCGACGTAGCTGCGCTCGACCTCGCCCGTGTAGATCTGGCGAGGGCGGCCGATCTTGGTGCGAGGGTCGTTCATCATCTCGCGGTAGTGGGCGATCCAACCTGGCATCCGGCCCAGCGCGAAGAGCGGCGTGAACATCGGCACGGGGAACTTCATCGCGGAGTACACCAGACCGGTGTAGAAGTCGACGTTGGGGTAGAGCTTGCGCTCGATGAAGTAGTCGTCGCTCAGCGCGATCTCTTCGAGTCGCTTGGCCATGTCGAACATCTCGTTGTTGCCACCGAGCTGCTCGAGAGCCATGTCGGCGACCTTCTTGACCACTGTGCCGCGCGGATCGTAGGACTTGTAGACGCGGTGCCCGAAGCCCATGAGGCGCGCGCCCTCGGCCTTGTCCTTGACCTTGGCCACGAACTGTTCGACCGTGTCGCCCGAGGCCCTGATCTCGTCGAACATCTTGAGAGCGGCCTCGTTGGCGCCGCCGTGGAGCGGACCTGACAGCGCGCCAATTCCGGCGGACACCGAGGCATAGATGCTCGCTTGAGATGATCCGACGATGCGCACGGTGGACGTCGAGCAGTTCTGTTCATGGTCGGCGTGAAGGATCAATAAGAGGTCGAGCGCCCGGCGCACTGTGGGGTCGATGTCGAGCTCGCCGTCCTGGCCCGAGAAGGCGATACGCATGAACTCGTCGACATAGAGGCCACCCGGACGGGGCTGGATGAGCTCACCGCCGGTGACCCTGCGCTGAAGGTAGGCGATGACGACCGCGGTCTTGGCGAGCAGCTGCACGGTCGCGAGTTCGATCTCGTACTCGCCGCGGCCCACCGACTCGGGGTAGAACGTGCTGAGCGCGCTCACGGCGCCGGAGAGCACCGCCATAGGGTGCGCCTCGCGGGGGAAGGCGTTCAGGAACGACTTGATGCCCTCGTGGACATGCATGTGCCGAGCCACGCGGTTGTTGAATCCAGCGAGATGATCGGGGCTGGGCAACTCACCGTGGATGAGCAGGTAGGCGACCTCAAGGAACGTCGAGTGCTCCGCGAGCTCCTCAATCGGGTAGCCGCGGTATCGCAGGATCCCCTGGTCTCCGTCGATGTAGGTGATCGAGGAGGAGCACGAGGCCGTGTTCATGAAGCCAGGGTCGACGGTGACCAGGCCCGTGTCACGCATCAGGGTGGATACGCCGAGCCCGTCGTTGCCGACGGTGGCTCGCTCAATTTCGAGTTCGCTGACTTTCCCGTCGACCGTGAGTCGCGCATCCTTGACGTGAGACATCTGTTCTCCTTTACAGCACCGAAAGCGACTCTGCCATAGGCCGACGCTTGGGGCCAAGTTTACTATCCGTTGACGAGCCTACGGGCCGCTGCGGCAATGTGCTCATCGCTGGCCGTGAGCGCCACGCGCACGTGGCGCGCGCCCTTCGGCCCATAAAACGTTCCTGGCGCCACGATGACGCCCCTGTCGGCAAACCACGACACGCTCGCCCAAGCGTCTTCCCCGCGAGTGACCCACAGGTACAGCCCAGCGACCGAATCATCGATCGTGAAGCCCGCGCTGACAAGCGCCCCTGCCAGGAGCTCTCTGCGCGCCCGGTAAACGTCCCTCTGAGCGGCCACGTGGTCGTCGTCAGCCAACGCGGCCACCATCGCGGCCTGGACGGGCGCGGGCATGATCATTCCGATGTGCTTGCGGGCCTCAAGGAGACTCGCGACCACTGCCGTGTCCCCCGCCACGAACGCCGCCCTATACCCCGCGAGGTTGGATTGCTTGGATAGCGAGTAGACAGAGAGGAGACCCTCGTGGCGGCCGTCGCATACGCGAGGGTCAAGGATCGAAGGCACCCCATCGTCCTTCCACGGAGAATCCCATGCGAGCTCGGCGTAACACTCATCCGAGGCGACGATCGCGCCAATCCCACGAGCGGCCTCGACGATCGCCCGCAACTCCTCGACGCCATTGACCGCTCCCGTGGGATTCGAAGGCGAATTCACCCACACGAGCTTGACCGAGGCATTGTTCGCCCACGCCGCGACATCATCCGCGCCAAGCGGCGTTGCGCCCGCAAGCCGCGCACCCACGTCGTATGTCGGGTAGGCGACCGCGGGATAAACCACCACGTCGCCCGCCCCGAGGCCAAGCAGCGAGGGCAGCAACGCCACCATCTCCTTGGACCCGACCGTCGGGAGGACGGACATTGGGTCGACCCCAGGAACTCCCCTCCTGCGTTCAAACCATGCGACGACGGCCTCGCGCAGCGCTGCGGTGCCGTGGGTCGCGGGGTAGCCGGGAGCGTCCGCGGCTGCCACAAAGGCGTCACGAATCACTGCGGGTGTGGAGTCCACCGGAGTGCCGACGGACAGGTTGAGCGGCCCGTCGGGGTGAGTCGAGGCCCGCTCAACGAAGGGAAGGAGCAAATCCCAAGGGAAGTCGGGCAGGGCCGACGCGTTCAGCCCCATCGGCGCCCGCTACTCGACGTTCTGAAGGGGCAAAGACTTGATGAGGTCGTGATCGTGAGCGATCAGACCCATTTTGGCCGCTCCGCCAGGAGACCCAATCTCCGAGAAGAATTCGACGTTCGCCGCGTAGTAGTTGGACCACTTGTCGGGGACGTCGTCCTCGTAGTAGATCGCCTCGACGGGGCACACGGGCTCACAAGCGCCGCAGTCGACGCACTCGTCGGGGTGGATGTAGAGCATGCGCTCACCCTCGTAAATACAGTCCACCGGACACTCGTCGATGCAGGCCTT
>Ga0123339_10002956_pt1 | contig 11384 bp, 9 predicted proteins | sample lystaG_FD_89956 | JGI IMG/M metagenome (GOLD analysis project Ga0123339, IMG submission 89956) | Glacier valley bacterial and archeal communities from Borup Fiord, Nunavut, Canada, to study Microbial Dark Matter (Phase II) -... | ecosystem: Environmental > Aquatic > Freshwater > Ice > Glacier ... | reverse complement strand
CGAAACGAGTTTTATGCAGACTCGAAAAACGCTAAACTACAGATAGTATGTTTCGGAAATATGTTTCGAGCCGACTGTTGCGATCATACTTTAGGAAAATCGGTTTCGACCCCGAAGGTTCCATCCGGCAAAGCTGCGATTCGGTAGTCGTCGAACAGCATCGGCTCTACCGTTACGAAGCAGAGATAGGCGCGGAAAGCGAGGGCGCGGATTTCAGTTTCGGCATGTGGGCTGGCGCGCATCTCGAGGAAATGCCGCCATGCGCGAACATTGCCCGTTACAACGATCGGCGCCTCGGTCTCGTTGGGCAGCACACTCCGCGCCGCCTGCTGAACCTTCTTGCGCTGGTCGGTTTTCGCCTCCCCCGAGAGCAGTTCCGATCCCGACTTTTGCTGAGCCAGCAGCCGTGTCGCCACAGTCTCGTACTCCTGCGCGGCGAAATCGATACGACGCTCGAAAGCGGCGTGCAGTTCCGCGTCCTCCTGGTACTCGGGACGCTCCACGAACCGCAGCACTCGTCCCGACACGAATCTCTGCGAAACTTGTGAATAAGAAAAGCCGGCGCGATGTCGGACGAGCTCGTGGGTCACACTTCGGGACAGTCCATAGAAGAGCATTGTGAAGTTGGCGTGTTCTAGGACGCTTCCATGACCGGAAGACTTGATGTTCTGGAAGTAGCGTGCCGCGTCGGCATTTGTCGTACGTTTCGGCGCAAAACTCATGTAACAGAGCTGCCCTGCGGTTTTGCAGATTTGTGCGGCATCCGTGAGCGGAGTTGGGTCGTCGAGATACTGTGGGAACTGAAGTTCGGGGGCGAACCCGCCTAGGAAATCAGCGATGTTGCCCGATGCGACCGCAGGCTTTGCCAGCAGCGCGACGCCGGGCGCGCAGAGATACGGCGTTCCAGATGCAGTTGCGAAGGCTGGCGACGTAACGGACGGGTAGCCGGGAATGGTCTCGACTATATCGATGCCCGTTCGCTCCTTCAGCGACTGTTCTGTTTGCCTATCTATTGAATGTATTGAATCATCTGTTAAAGCAGTATCCGGCAGCGTCATAAAACTCTCTTTCTGATCTATCGTGCTCATTGTCCACCGGAATCAATTTCGTTACGGGAGTATATTGCGTCAAGTCCCCGTTCTTGAATTGAAAAGTCTGCCATATCCCATTGCAATGGGGCCGGAGACCGGGGAGTGTTGCTTCAGCAAGAGCTGTCGAGTCACTGTTCTCGTTCAGGCTGAGCAAAGTCAGTCATGCTCATCGACTGTATCCCGGTCGTGAACGAGCGTCCCTGTGCCAGCCCGCTAATGCCCGGAGTGTCGCATGTAAGCGTCGCGTCACTGCCTTTGATTTCCATCTCCCAGGTTCCGTCAATGAGCTGAATCGAGAGCAGCGCACGCGGAGCAAAGGGAGTTTTCAATGACCGATCGATGCCGCCCCGACTGCTGACTACGATGCGACTACTGGCAGGCATCTGACGTCTTTTGCCCCGCGCGATTCTTGCCTTGCCTGCATTATTACCCCGATTTCTGCCCTGTTTGTCGTATGCTTTTCGGCTCCGTCCTGCGTCTTCTGGCGCGACGATCCAGACTTGAGTCGGCTGTGCGCAGGCGCGTCCGCAGGTGACTACCGGCGCAGTTCCGGCAGAGCGCAGAGTCCAGGGACCTACCGCGCCTGCCGCCGACTTCTCCAGCAGTTCGCCCGTGTTCTCTGCCCGCGTCACCATTTTTACGACCAGATGCCGTGATTTGTCGAGAGGGAGACCATCGAGAGCGATCGCAAAAATCGTTCCAAAACTGCTTTGAGTCGTGAATCGAAGACGCCCTGCTGAATAAACGCGCCCGGGCACGAATTCGCCCGACTCGACGCACAGATTCGGGGTTCGGATTTCGAGACGACCTTCTTTTTCGTAGCGCGTGATCTGCTCGGTATCGCTGCGCCAGACGCCGGAGGAGATCGTCGCGGCGCTGAGAGGGGCACCGCGTCTGCCAAGCCGGTTGAACAGAGCGCGCAGGCTTTGCAGATCGCTGCCGGAGTTGGTCGGCACGCTGTCGGTCATTTCCGCGCCGTTTGTCAGGATGCTGTTGATGCGGACGCACATCGCGGCGCGGTGCAGATCGGTCGCGCCGCCGGGCCAGCCGAACTGTCTCCAGGGCGGATAGGAGAGCGTTGCCGTATGCAGCGCGGGGCGGACTGCTCCACTCAGAAAAGCATGTCCCGCCAGCGCATAAAGTCCCCATGTCGTCGGGTCGCATTGGAACGCATAATCGTTGAGCGAGTCCGCGTCCGCGCCGTTCGGAGCACGGTTCGTCTGATAGCCGAACAGCAGAACCGCATCGTAATCCTGGAGGCTGGCGTAGGCGAGAGCTTCGGGAACAGAGACAGCACGAAGGCGATTCGGCCAAGTTGTCGCCCACTCTCGCACGACGACCGGTTTATTATTCCAGCGCAGCGCAGCGGTGTAGGGTGCGAAACCGCCTGGACTACCGTCGCGAATCGCGTTGCGATTGGAATAATAACGCATGCCCGGCGTTCGCGCGTCCTCGTTCGAGCCGTCGCCGTACCAGTTCTCCGCCGTAAAATCGCACTCCTGTGCGACAGAGGCGACGTCAGGTGCGATGTCGTTGGAGACGACCGCCGTTACTGGCACATGCAGCCCCAGCGTACGGAGATAGTTGCGCATCTCCCGGAAATAGCTCCGCTGCAGACTCGCCAGAAACGCCACGCCATCCCGGATACGCATCGGTGTGCGCCGCATTGCTGAGTCGGGAGCGGCCGCGATCAGCGCGGGATCACGCGTGAGCATCGGCAGATCGACCGTCTGTTGATTCGGGTCTTCGCCCCCGCGGAGCGCGGGCGCAGGGGAGTAAGTCGCCCATGCAGCTATGAGCCGGTCGCGATCGCCATAGCGTTCGTGCAGCCAGTTGTTCCAGCGCCCGCGCAGGTCTGTGCGATAGGGTTCGGCGAGCGTTTCGAGTTTATCGGGATAGAGGAAAAACCCGTGCTCATTGCAGATTTCCACCATCGCGAGCGCGGGATCATCGACTGTCCGCAGCCCTGAATAGGGGTTTTTATGCTGAAGGAGTCGCGTTGCGTACTCTTTCTGCAGTATGATCAGGTATCGGTCGAACAGCGCATAAGGGCGCGCACCGCGATCCATTTTATCGGCATTGATCACACCGTCAGCCGCTTTGAAGGTGCGAAAGTCGAGCAGATCGAGATAGTAGTAGATGCCGTGGCGGCGTAGGGCGTCCATCCAGCGGTCGAGGCGATCGAGGTACTTTGGATCGAAGTGCCGGGAATCTCTGGAGTCGACGCTTCCGAGCAGACAGTTGCGATTGTCGATCGCTTCGAGCCGTACGAGGTTCAGTCCTGCCTGTGCGAAGTTGGTCACGACGCGCTCGATTTGCTCATTGCTGATATTGAGGCGTGTGCTGGAGACATTGATGCCCCAGAACCGGGCCCGTTTGCCATCCGCCCAGTGGAAATGCCCGTCCTTTCCGACTGTCATAAAGCCGTGCATTCCGGCTTTCGCGTCGAGAGTCGGACGGAAATCGACGAGACAGGAGGGCGGCAGATGGGCGGTGAGATCGGTCTGCGGCTTCGCGTTCTCCGCCGCTGGATCAGCCGCCGAGACGTTCGGGAACGCCCCAGCAGTCAGCAGAAACAAAAGGAGTACAAGATATGCGCCGTTGGAGTAGATTTTCCACACTGGCGCAGCTTGCTTCAGGTTGTAAACTTTGAGGGCACGGCGATTTACTGCGGTAGTAAGCATATTATTTCAGGGTTCAGATCAGATGCGAATGAGAGTGCGTAAATCGTTGTGTGAACAAAAGTGTGAACAAAAAATATGAACAAAAAATATGAACAAAAAAGAGATGATTTGCAAATCAGGCGGCAAATCGAGCGAGTCGGAAGCGGGAAAGGTCATACGGTAAAGCATTGCCGGTGGCTAAATCGGCGGCGATTTGCCCCACCAACGGGACGAACTTGAAGCCGTGACCCGAGCAGGCGCTGACCACAAAAGTATGCGTCATTCCGGGCACACTGTCAATTATAAAATCCTCGTCTGGCGTATTGGCGTAGAGACACACTTTTTCATAGGTCACCTTACCGCTCAGAGCAGGAAACCGATGGGCGGCATAGCGGAGCACCTTTTCTGTGTCGGCATCTGTGATGCTGCGTTCGACCGCTTCCGGCGTTGCCGGCTCGCCATGCTCATGGAGCGAGATTTTTATGCCGGGAACCTCATCGAGCGCGGGAAGTCCGTAAAAGTTGGTCGAGGCGTCGATCCAGACGGGGAAGCGTTTCGGGGCGTAGTCCGCCGCGTTTGCTTCCGGCACGGCAAGGTGATGGTAGGTCTGCCGGGTGATCGTGACGGGATAGGGGACATCGATTCCCAATTTCGCAAGCAGAGGTCCCGTCCATGCCCCGGCACAGAGCAGCAGGCTGTCGGCGGCGAACTCCTCGCCATTCTCCAGCGTGACACGCACACCATTAGTATCGGTATCTATCGCCGCTATAGACACATTTTCCTGGATGTCGGCGCCATGTGAGCGGGCGAGCGCGACGGCTGCCGCCACACAGCGTGAGGCGCGCAGGTAACCCATGCTCGGCTCGTAAAGGACAGCTTCATCCAACTGAAACCTGAACGCAGGGAATCTTTGTGTCGCTTCGGAGATGTCGAGTATTTCGTGCGCGACCTTCGAGGCGGCGAGCGCCTCCCGAGCATCAGTGAGCAGCGAAATTCCCTTAGAGGCAAAGTATATTCCGCCCGTCTGCGCGTAGAGTTCCGTCGTCGGGAAGTGGCTTTGCAGCTCCTCCCAGAGAGGATACGCATCTTCCATCAACGCGGTGTAGAGTGGATCGGGATAGACTCGACGGACGACGCGGCTGTCTCCATACGAACTGCCTTTGTCATGGTCGATCTCGAACTGCTCGAGAGCGACGACCTCGTGCCCTGCTTGCGCCAGCCGCCATGCCGCCATAGCCCCCGCGCCTCCGACGCCCACGATTACCACGCGCATCGTCATACCACCTTCATTTCGGCTCGATTATTACTTACACGATCGACGACGGCAGGTGACCATCCGGTATGGAGACCCTTGCCCGTGTTAAAAAATTTGCTTCACCACTACTCATCTTGAATGCCGACAAGACATTTTTCGCTACGAACCCTACAGGTCGCGCTCGACTATATAGCGTGCGATCGCGCGGAGGGGGTCTGCCTGTGCGGAGAATCCTGTCAGCGCATTCAATGCGCCATCGACTTCAGCATGAGCGCGTCGGCGGGACTCGTCTAACCCGAAGAGTTTCGGATAGGTTGCTTTATCACGCTCTTCGTCACTCCCGACGGGCTTGCCGATTTTCTGCTCATCGCCTGTCACATCCAGGATATCGTCTGCGATCTGGAATGCGAGACCGATATGTGCGCCATAAGCTTTCAGCGCAGTCGATTCCAGGGCAGTTGCGCCTGCCAGTGTCGCGCCCGCGACCACAGAGGCGGTCAGCAGTGCGCCCGTCTTATGATCATGAATATAGCGCAGCGTGTCGGTCGTGATATCCTGCCCCTGCGACTCCATATCGACCACCTGCCCACCGACCATCCCCCAGGTTCCGGACGCCTCGGCGACTAGTCTCAGCGTCGGCAGCAGTCGCTCGGCAGGCACGAGAGAAACATTCTCGGCGATCAGTTGAAACGCCAGCGCAAGCAGTGCGTCCCCGGCAAGAAGCGCGAGCGCGTCGCCGTACACTTTATGGTTGGTCGGGCGTCCGCGCCGATAGTCGTCGTTGTCCATGCACGGCAGATCATCGTGGATCAGGCTAAAGGCGTGGATACACTCGAGAGCGCAGGCGGTCGGCATCACTGCCTGCTCAGTGCCGCCAACGGCTTCGGCGGCGGCGATCACAAGTGTCGGGCGCAGTCGTTTGCCCGGCGCAAGGACACTGTAGCGCAGGGATTCGTGGAGCATCTGTGGACGTGCCGTTGTGGGTGGCAGGAACCGGTCGAGCGCAGTCTCGATGCTGGTCCGCTTCGTTTCGAGATAGTCCTGCAGCGGAAAATCTAATTGGGACAATTCCAAATCGTTCTCCGAACGGCAATTTTTACTCGCTCGCAAGTGCGCCCAGCGCGGCACGAACGGCGGCAATTTCCTGTTCCCAGGTTACAAGTGTCGAGAGCGTAATCCCTGGTGCGAATGTCTCAGTGTCCGGCGGGACATGCAGAAAACCGGCGCGAGTTACGCTTCCGTCCGCCTTCAGCAGATGCAGCAAACGATACAGCGCGTGGTTACAAAGATAGCCACCGGCATCCTCGGAGGGCACTGCTCGCAGTCCGGTCTTTTCGATTGCGGCCGCGATTGACTCGACCGGCAGTGTCGCCGAAAGCATGTCGGGTCCGGCGGGAACAATAGGACGTTCAGAGCTGTCCACGCCGTCGGTATCGGGAATCGTGGCTTTATCTCGATTGCGCCCGTACCGCTCGACCGACCAGTAGTTTCTGCCGCCCGCTACACCCAGCATAAGAATATTGTCGAAGGGCTTTCCACATATCCCACCTATTTCCAGCAGCGCAGGCAACAATTCTGCCGCTCGTGCGTAAGCGACCGGCAGCAGAAACACTGTGATCTGGTGTCCGGGAACCGTTTCGGTCGCGAAATAGTTTACAAGCCGTTCAGCCGGATTGGAAACGACCGTTCCGAACGCGCCAAATCCAGTCAATAGAGTCTGCATACTTCCTCAATCAGACAATGACACGCAGCAGAAGGACTATCGCGGGAAGCCAGAGATTTCACGCAGGCTCGGCGCAGGGAAGCTGCGATCCGCCTCGCCGCGATAGCTCCTGTCTACCCTGATTATTTCGAGATAGTCAGCGCGATATCCTCTTGCGGACTGCAGCAGGATGGGCTGGTGAGTCCTTCGAAGATAAGCGACCAAACAAAGTTCAGATGGGTTCGCGGGCGATCTTCTCGGCGATTCGGGCACGTCGTGTAAACATCGTCAGCAGCTGCACCTCTTCGCGGGTGAACTCACGAGGCTCCTGCGTATAGATTTCCACGACGCCCACAGTACGCCTGCCTGCTTTGAGGGGAACCGCCAGATAAGAGGTCAGGCGTTCGCGCTGCAGCCAACTGTGGTGGTGGCTGCGCGGGTCGGCGGACAGATCGGTGAGCACGAGTGACTGCCCGCGTCTGGCTACCCACCCGCTCAATCCCGACCCGAGAGCAACCATCGCATCGGGTGGAGACTGCGAGCGGAAGTGACTGGTGGCTTGCAGATGCAGAGTATCGCCTTCGATACGGTAGAGGGCGCAGCGATCGGCACGGATGATCTCGACGCAAAGGTCTGCGAGCAACTGCGGCGAGTCCTGTGCATCGAGAGAAGAGCCGAGGGCATGAGCGATACGTCGGAAATAACGCCTCATTTCCAGCGATTTGGAACGCGCCTCCTGATACAGCATCGCGTTGACGATGGCAACGGCGGCTTGATTGGCGATCGTGTAGAGAAGTTCCATTTCGGCGACCGTGAAGAGGCGGCGTTTGCTGCTCATGGCATGTATGATGCCGATCACGTCTTCGCCCACGTGCATCGGGACGCAGAGAGTGGAGGCGACGCCTGACTGATCGAGGGGGGCGGTGCGGTTGCGGGCGTCTGCGGCGACATCGGCGACAGCCTGCGGGGTTTGCCATTCGTAGACCCATCCTGCGATACCCTCACCGATGCCTGTGTCCGGGAACTCAAAGGCGAGTGGATCGAGGCTGCGCGTGAGGCGTGGGACAAGTCTCTCGGTGCGTTTGTCGTAGAGGAGCAGCGCAAACTTATCGACTTTGAGCAGAGTGGTCACGCTGTCGGCAACGAAGTCGAGCACACGGTCGAGGTGGAGGGTGGCATTGACGTGCTGCGACAGATCATAGAGTGCGGCGGCTTCTTCGGCCTGTCGTTGGGCGTCTTCATAGAGCCAGGCGTTTTCGATCGCGATGCCTGCCTGCAGACTGACGGCGGCGAGAAGTTTGAGGTCATCGGGCTGGTAGGCGTTGCGCTGCAGGCTGGTGACCATAATGAGCCCATGCGTCTCGTCGCGACTGCGCAGAGGGGCGAGCATTGCTGAGAGGGAGTGTGTGCGTTCCGAAGGGTTGATGAAGTCGGGTTCCTCATCGGTATCGGCGATCAGTCTTGGCAGACCGGTGTCGAGGACGCTTGCGGAGAGCCCGGTCTGGACGGCGAACTGGATTTCACGTTCGTCGGTATTGAGCCCTCTTTCGGCGGCGATGAATAGGTGTGTGCGTTCGTCGTTAAGGAGGAGGAGAACGGCGGTATGGTATTCGAGGTGCGTGCAGATGGCGTGGAGTACGCTGTCGAGGACGCTCTGGACGTCGAGGCTGCCGGCGATGGTGTGTGCGGCGTCGTAGAGGACGGCGAGTTCACGGGCTTGTTCGCGGCTGGTGTGCGCGGTCTGGGTCAGGGTTCGGCTGGCAGAGGCGATTTCGGCTAGCATTTGCAGGGTTTCGATGTCGTCGGCATCGAAGGCGGGGCTGTCGTCGTCGAGCTCCCCGATCTTATTGAGTGCAGAGAGTGTGCCGATCGTTCTGCCGCCCCGACACAGAGGTACGACGATGGCGGAGTGTGTTCCGGTTTGCGATTCTAGTTCGGAGAGCGAGAGACTGCGTGCGAGGGTAGGAGTGCGGAGGGTGACGGTTTCTTCCTCGACGCCTGTGAAAAGACTGCCGGTTTCTGCTGGATTGCGGGTATCGAGGTGCAAGGGCACACCGGACTCGATTACCGTTTCGGAGAGTGAGTCACCGAGACGGATACGCAGCCCGACGATCTGTTCGGCATTGTCTCCGGCGACGGCGACGAAATCGAGCAGGTCTCGCCCTTCGGCGAGGAGGCAGAGTGCGGAGGAGGAGGCATTCGTGAGACGCCGTGCCTCATCGACGACGATCTGCTGCACCTCGTCTACCGGGCCTGCTTTGGCAAGAGCCTCCGTCAGTCGGCGGATCGCAGCGCGCTGTTGTGCTGCGCGGCTCATGGTCGCTCTCCCTTCTCGACGCTATCGTCCGAACGCTGTCGTGCGATGTGTCCATTTTCGCATAAATACGAGGGCGTGTCAAGAAGAGTTTGCTTTTGAAGACCTCAACCCCAACCCCTCTCCTTCATGAGGAGAGGGGAGAAGAGGAGAGAAAATGCCCGAGGCGGGTGCGGCGATGAGCTGGTTGTTCTGGTTGTACGTCCAGCCCGACGACGGCTTCAGGTTGTTGGCGGCATCGTAGGCGAAGGTTCCGCTGTTGGTGTAGGTGTGTGTGCTGTCGGTCTGAAGCTTCGTCAATTGCGAGTGCAGGCGTCCACAGCACGATAGCATTGGTCAGGTGTTTTCTTGTTCCTGTGAAAGCCCAGTGTTGCGTTCGATGAATAGACCAAAGAGTTTGAGAAGTAGAGTTCGCATCTGCTCATGCACGACCATGTAAGTATATAGATCGGGTGTGTCATCGGACGTAATCATAACTTCGAGTTCCAGATAGTCCGGATGTCTTTCAAAAAAAGAGAGCTTGATTGTCTCCTGTGCCTGCTTCATCTCATCGTTGTCCCATCGCCAAAACCGCTTTGTACTCCGCGCATAGCCAGCAATGTCTCCGAAGTAGAGATCCAAAAAGGGTATCAAATACTCATAGTGATGCCCGGTAGAACGCACCAATTTTCTGCAGCCTTCATAGGGAAAAGGACTGGAACCACCCAGAGCATTCAAACCGCTCAGTTGCTCTAATTCTTGTGCGAGGTCTGTGTCTCCGATTTTTTTGCCTCTCTGAATTACAATGCTGAAAAAAATGGATTTTGGGGTTACTCTACCTTGCCCCAAAAGTGACAATTTTGCCTAACGCATCCAGAATAATGAATTTGCCGTTTTAATGTAGAGCATCTTCTCATCCGGAAGTTCTATTCCTCTCATTCCGCGAACGCTTTGCAGGAATCCTTCCGCCTTACGCATATATTGTAAAGTAGTTTCTGCTCCTACCTCAGCTCCGTGTACGTTAAGATGATGATAAACCGAATCTGCCCTATTACGGAGACTGGTATTCGCACTCCACTCACTAAGCAGTCTCTTAGCTTCGGCGAGGGTTGCAAGAGGATCTCCTGATTTGCGTAATACTTTCCTCGAACGGTCCATTCATTTTGCAAAATTTGCAAACTTTGCCCCTCCAATTGCACCCTCTTCAGCAGTTCCAAGAAAAGGTAGGAAAGCCATAGCAGTATTGAGACCTGCCATCCCACGCTCACCGGCAGAGAGTTTGTTACCGAGTGCGCCTCTGCCTGAGACTGCTTGACGGAAGGACTCGATCGGATTTGCGTCCGCGAGAGCGAGAGCAACCGTCATCATATTGTTGGCAAGGTTGTTGATGCCTCGACGCGCTAATTGATACGGTATCGCCCTTCCATTTGCATCGACCGGGAAATCGTCGGGCTCGGTATCGAGAGGGCTGCCGCCATCGAAACCGTACGGACTGCCGCCCCCGCCAAACCCGCCCGGTGCGCTCGGCGTACCGAAGCTGCCCATACCCGGCACATACGGACGCCCGCCGTTGGACATACCCTCATAAAATGTCTGACCGCCCGCCTGCGAACGCAGTTCGCTGTCGAGCAGATAGCTGTAGTCGCCAAACAACATGAAAGGATCGGCGGGCGGCGTGCCGAAGATCGTCCCGAAAGGCGAAGCGATAAAGGGCGGACGCCGCCACACGCCGCTCGCTCCGTCGCACATATCGGTGGTCTTGCCCTGCGGATCGGTGGCATAGAGCTGATCCGAAGAAGTGCCGCCAGTGCTCGTGTGATCGCTGACGACACCCGCGATGCCGAAGGTATAGTCGCGCACCGGGTTGCCGCTGCTGTCGAGGACGGAAACGAGCGTACTGCCGTCCCACACATAAAACGTCGTTACCGTGCCGACGGTTTTGCTGATGCGCCTGCCCGACGAGTCATAGCTGAACTTGACCGTGCCCGACGCGGTGTTGGCGACCGACGTCATGTGCCCCCAGCAATCGTAGGACAGCGTCATGCCGTTGAGGGTCGTCAGGCTGCCGCTGGCGTCGTAGCTGAGCCCTGTCGCTCCGGCAAGTCCCTGCGCGGCAGGCGCGGCGGTGAGCTGGTTGTTCTGATTGTACGTCCAGCCCGACGTCGGCTGGAGGTTGTTGGCGGCATCGTAAGCGAAGGTTCCGCTGTTGGCGTAGGTGTGCGTGCTGTCGGTCTGCAGGCACGACTATATGTCTTTGCCATCCCTCCCCAGATACTGAATGTTCCAGTTGCGATCGATCGCGAACTCATACCTCCACCGACGTAGTTGCCTCCATGTGGGTGCTTTTTGATTGATGCGAAAAAGCTGTTTTCTGCGTTCT
>Ga0123339_10002947_pt1 | contig 11407 bp, 10 predicted proteins | sample lystaG_FD_89956 | JGI IMG/M metagenome (GOLD analysis project Ga0123339, IMG submission 89956) | Glacier valley bacterial and archeal communities from Borup Fiord, Nunavut, Canada, to study Microbial Dark Matter (Phase II) -... | ecosystem: Environmental > Aquatic > Freshwater > Ice > Glacier ... | reverse complement strand
CGGTGCCTGGTTCCGGCTGGCCGCGCGAACCGTGTGCGAGGGGGCGGGCTACACGAAGTGTTCCTGCAGTGGCGCGAAGCCGTTGAAGCCGACGGAGCTGTAGGTCGTCGTGTAGGCGCCGGCCGACAGTACGTCGACGGTGTCGCCTTCTGCGAGTGACAGCGGCAGTTCGTAGCTGGACTTCTCGTAGAGCACGTCGACGGAATCGCAGGTCGGCCCGGCGAGCACGACAGGCCCCGTCGGTGTACCGTCGTGTTCGGTACGCAGGCGGAAGCGGATCGCTTCGTCCATCGTCTCGGCGAGGCCGTGGAACTTGCCGCAGTCGATGTACACCCATCGCTCGGAGTCCTCCGGCGAGCGGCGCGACACCAGCACGACTTCGCTGCGCAGCACGCTGGCGTCGGCGACGAGATAGCGGCCGGGCTCGACCATCACTTCGGCGAGGCCCTCCGGGAACCAGCGGGCGAGCGCCGACTGGATCGCAGAACCGTACGCCGAGATCGCCGGGGTGCGCTCTCGGTACGTCCCGGGAAAACCTCCGCCGAGGTTGACGAAGCGTGGTTCGGCACCGAGCTGGCGGGCGCGCTGGAAGATGTCGGCGACGACCTCCAGCGCGTCGCTCCAGGCGTCGAGCTCGCGTTGCTGGGACCCGACATGGAACGACACGCCGCACTCCGAACCGGCGTCGGCGGCCATCGCCAGCAGGCGGACGACATCGGCGGGTTCGCACCCGAATTTGCGCGACAGCGGCCAGTCGGCACCACCGCATTCGTGGCGCAGCCGGACACACAGTGATGCGCCGGGGGCGACGTCGACGACCTTTTCCAACTCGGTGTCGACATCGACGGTGAAGCGTCGGACTCCGCACGACCATGCGTATTCGACGTCACGGCGTTTCTTGATCGTGTTGCCGTAGGAGATGTTCTGCGCCGATGCTCCGGAAGCGAGACACATGTCGATCTCCGCAGGGCTGGCGACGTCGAATGCCGAGTTCAGACCGACGAGCCGTTCGAGCACCGGCGCCGCAGGGTTTGCCTTGACGGCGTAGTAGATGCGCGACGCCGGCAGGGCATCGGCGAGCTGCAGATAGCGCTGTTCGACGAGGCTCGTGTCGACGACGACGAACGGAGTGGCGACGTCAGCGGTACGCAGGAACTCGGCGATATTTGCAGACGGATACTCATTGATTTCAGACACGGCCGCAGACCATACAAACATTGAAACGTCTTGTCGACTAACCGACGGATCAGTCAGTGAACGGGAAATCGACTCGTCAGGAACCGTCGGGATCCGTCAGGACGATGAACGACGGGCGATCAGTTGATGCCCGATGCGGCCGACGAGCGACTGGGCACCCTGGTCGTTCGGCACGCTGTGGATCACGTCAGCCCACGCACCGGAGCCTGACACAAACCTCGTCTTCGGGCCTGGGGTGGTGAGATCAACAACAGCGATACATGAACCTACCTGAAGAGCAAGAACATGAATACGCAGCATCGAATTCGCGCGGGGCTGTGCGCCGGCCGAGGTCGCCGACCGGACGGCTGCGCACTACGGTTGGGCGATGATCCTCGAGACCCTCGATCGTATCGATCCCGCCGAGTTCCTGGCCAGAACCGGTTGGGCACCGAAGCCGCAGGGCCTGTGCCGTGGCGAGGTCTGTGTCCCGGCTCCCGGCTCGTTACGTGACGACGGATCGCTCGACATCGACGTTGCCGCTCAACGACTCGGCATGCCACTCGTCCACGACGCCGAACACAACGTCTGGGCACTCGGGCCGGCGACCGCGACGGGCAGGGCGCTCAGCACTGCCGTCGCCGCCGATCCGACGCTCACCACCCGCGACGGCAATCCGTTCCAACTCAGCAGCCTCCACGGACGCAAGGTGCTGCTGGTCGCCTGGGCGAGTTATTGAGGCTGTCGCACGAGCCTGTCAGGTTGGCAGGCACTGCACGAAGAACTCCAGGATCAGGGCCTCACCGTCGTCACCGTCGCCCTCGACATCGAACCGCAGCACACCTACAAGTGGATCGATGCTGCAGCGCCGACACACCCGAGCCTGATCGACCCGACGCACATCACCGACGAACTGTTCGGCTTCGTCAACATCCCGATGGCCGTTTGGATCGACGAAACCGGCACGATCGTCCGCCCGGCAGAAGGTGCCTCGATCGTGCGGAGTGCGCTTCGCGACCAGGACGTGCCACCAGGACTGCCGGACCGTGTCGACCGGATGTTGCGCGAGGTCAAGAAGATCCCCGACGACGCCGAGTCGTACCGCGCAGCGATCGTCGATTGGGTGCAGCACGGAAGCGCCTCGCGATACGCGCTGTCGCCTGACGACGTCGTTGCCCGCTCGCAACCGCGTGGAGAGCACGAAGCCTGGGCAGCAGCATGTTTCGAACTCGGCGAGTACCTGCGTCGCACGGTGTCACCAGAGGCCGCCGTGCCGTGGTGGCGTGAGACGCATCGTCTCTATCCGTCGAACTGGACGTACAAACGCCAGGCCTGGACGCTGGTGACGACGCCGGAGGGTGCAGAGGACAACGATCTGATGCAACCTCCAAACGACGTCTACGAGGGCAATTGGCTCGACGACGTCCTTGCCAGCGGCGGCGGAGAGGCCTACACGGTCGTCCCGTCACTGTAGATCGATCGAAGGATCCGCAAGTCTACGGTTCCAATCATGCCGGTGTGAGCGTGACGATCCATCGGGCCAGGGTGCCGTCGGGCGAACCGTCCAGCCGGGTACAGGCGACGAGGCGCACCATCGGCGAGCCGTCAGGCGATGGACTGAGAACGAGCTTCGTCGCCTCCGCCAGTGGCAACAGGACGACCGTCGAGACCTGCAGCCGGCTGGCGGTGCCATCCAGATCGACGCCGACGGCATCGCCCTTGCGCAGGTCCGGGATGTCGTGAAACGGGTGATTATGCGAATTGCGATGGCCGAAGATGGCGGCTGGAACGCCGCCCTGCAGCCTCGCTCCTCCGGCAACACTGTCAGCGATCGGCGTGAAGCCCGACAGCATGTCGACGCCCTGCGTCGTGCCATCCTCGTTGCCACACAGCAGGCCGCTGGCGAACCGCACCGACTCGGCGAGGATCGACTGGCCGACGTCGATCGCCGGAATGCTCAACGTTCCGGCCGGCGCACAGTTGACCGGGCCGACCGCCGGCGCCGGTCCATCGGCAGAACCGGGAGCCATGATGGTGTCCATGTCGCCGATGTCGCCAATGATCATTCGCTGGTCGTAGGTCGCCGCAACCGCCGCCAGCGAGGTCACCGTCGCAGTGTTGGCCCTCGTGGCGGACCCAGCGGCGATCGAGGGTGCATCGGACCGTGTACCGACGAGCACGACGAGCGCTGCTGCGATGAGAATCGTCACTCCGATGGAGGCAGCGAACAGCTGCTGGCGCTGCAGCGCTGATGCACCTGATCCTCCTGCCTCACCGCTCGCCACGTCCCGACCGCATCGTCGCGACCAGGCCCACCGCCCGTCAGCTGACGCCAGGCCGAAAACGTTTTTGGCCGCCACCAGCTCGATCGCTCGGGGGAAGCGAGAACATGGTGGCGGCTGCAGATCAATATACCGACGGTCATCTCCCGCTGGTCGTACGACCGGCGTTGCAGCGGTCACGCCCAGTTGCAGCGGTCACATCGTCCGAGGTTCGTCGCCGACGGATTTCGGCAGATCTCAGCGGATTTCACAGTAGTACGGGACCTTGCCACACCCATCTGCTACTGATGGGTGCAATGGTTACGAAGCAAGCGGGACACGTCGACTCGGCGTACACAGCAGACTCGATCACCGCGCTCGAAGGGCTGGAACACATTCGCCTGCGCCCGGCGATGTACATCGGCTCGACGGGGATCGCCGGTCTGCACCACCTGCTGTGGGAGGTCGTCGACAACAGCGTCGACGAACATCTCGCCGGCCACGGCAACCGCATCGAGATCGAACTGCTCGACAACGCCGGTTTTCGCGTGCGTGACTACGGGCGCGGCATGCCTGTCGACCCGATGACGTCCGGGGTCCATCAGGGCAAGTCCGCTGCCGAGGTCATCCTCACCGTTGTCAATGCCGGCGGGAAATTCGACGGCGAGGCCTACAAGACGTCCGGTGGGTTGCATGGCGTCGGCCTCAAGGCCAACACTGCGCTGTCGACACGGGTCGAACTGATCGTGCGCCGGGACGGCAAGAAATACGCCCAGAACTTCTCGCTGAAACGTTCTCCCAAGGGCGACAGACCAGGCGTCCCGGACGGTCCTGTCGAAGTCATCGGCCGCAGTACGTCCGCCGAGCAGGGAACGGTGTTGACGAGTTGGTCGGATCTGTCGTGTTTCACGGACGACAACGGTCAGCCGTTGGCCGGCTTTTCACGCAGGATGATCAGCGAACGGTTGGAGAACCGCTGTTACGTCCACCCCGGGTTGACGTTCGTGTTGACCGATTCGCGGACCGGTCGCGAACCGTTCACTGCCGAATACCACTCCGAGAACGGGCTCGCCGACCTGGTGACCAAGCTGTCGTCGTCCCGCGACCCGGTGTGTGCTCCGATCAGAATCGTCGGCGGTCACGACGCCGAGAAGATGCAGATCGACGTCGCCCTGACGTGGGCCGGCTACTCGGAGACGTTGATCGGCTACTCCAACGGTGTCTACAACCCTGGCGGCGGCAAGCACATCGAGGGCATGACCAAAGCGATCACCCGAGCGGTCAACCGCTATGCCCGTGACCGCAACGTCCTCAAGGAGAAAGAGGACAACCCGACGGGTGCAGATGTGCGTCAGGGGCTGATCGCCGTCGTCGCCGTGCTGCTGACCAACCCGTCGTACGACTCACAGTCGAAGAACAAGCTGGAAACCGTCCAGGCCGCCGGGGCAGTCGAATCGGTGGTCTACGAGCAGCTCTCGAAGTGGCTGGAAGAACATCCGTCCGACGCCAAACGGATCGCCGAAAAGGCTGCGTCGGCGATGCGTGATCGGCTGAAATCCGACGAGGACCGGGCCGCCGACAGGGCGCTCGCGCGCAAATCGCCATTGCGCGGCTCCGGTCTGCCCGACAAGCTGTACGACTGCCAGTACACACCGAAGGAGGCAGAACCGTTCGGGGGCTCGGAGTTGTTCATCGTCGAGGGCGATTCTGCAGGCGGCAGCGCCGTCGCCGCCCGTAACCCGAAGACGCAGGCGATCCTGCCGCTGCGCGGCAAGGTCTTGAACGTGGAGGAAGTGTCACCGGCGAAGATCGCCAAGAATGCTGCGTTGGCGACGCTGATCCAATCGCTGGGCTGTGGCCGCGGAGCCGACTTCTCGCTCGACAAGCTTCGTTATACGCGGGTGATCACACTCGCCGACGCCGACCAGGATGGCGGGCACATCGAAGCGCTGCTGATTACCTTTTTCTGGCGTCAGATGCGCGAACTGATCGAGGCTGGTCGCCTGTTCGTCGCCCAGCCGCCGCTGTACTCGACATCCGATCGCGACGGCAAGGTGTATTTCCGCAACGACGCCGCCAAGGACGCCTATATGGCGGCGCACCCGAACCACAAGGCGCACGTCGGGCGGATGAAGGGACTCGGCGAACAGGACTGGCAGGAACTGCGTGACACGACGATGTCGCCGGCCTCACGCACGCTGCTGCAGATCACCGTCGACGACGCCATCGCCTTCGACGACCTCGTCTCCCGCCTGATGGGCAACAGCGCCCAGGCCAGGCTCGACTGGCTGCTCGAATCGTCGCTCGAGAACACCAACCTCGGAGGAAACTGAGATGGCAGGTAGCCGCCGCAAACGCACATCGGAACCAGTGGAAGTCGTCGAGCCGACGCCGCCGGTGCTCCGAGATGCGGGAGAACACTTCGAGGAGATGTTCGGGACGTACGCCAAGTACGTCATCGAGGATCGCGCCGTCCCGAACGTCTGTGACGGCCTCAAGCCGGTTGCCAGGCGGTTGATGTGGGCGGCGCTGAACCTCAATCCGACGCCGGCCATCCCCGGCAATCCGACGGTCAAATGCGCCCGTATATCTGGCGACTGCATGTCCAAATACCACCCCCATGGGGACGCCTACCTGGCGCTCGTGCGTATGGCCCAACCGTTTTCGCTGCGCCTGCCGCTGATCGATTTTCAGGGGAACTATGGCTCTCCCGACTTCGGTCCGGCAGCGTCTCGTTATACCGAGGCCCGCCTCGGAAGCGCGTCGATGGCATTGCTTGCGCAGGTGCGCGACGGAACCGTCGAGATGATCCCCAATTACGACGGGCTGAACGTCGAGCCGGAGGTCCTCCCCGGTGGCTTCCCGAATATTCTCGTCAACGGCTCGTTCGGCATCGCCGTCGGGATCTCCTCGAACATTCCTCCGCACAACCCGCTCGACGTCGTCGCCGCTGCGCGCCTGCTGATCGACGAGCCCACGTCGTCGGTCGAGGACCTTGCCGCCGTGCTCAAAGGCCCCGACTATCCATCGGCGACGCAGGTTGTCAATGCCGACGACCTCGTCGATGTCTACCGATCGGGCGTCGGTCAGATCCGCCTACGCGGTACCTGGATCGTCGACGAACCGGTGACCACCGGACGCAAGTCCTCCGGCCAGTTGCTGGTGATCACCTCGCTGCCATACGTCCAAGGCCACGCCGTATCGACCGAGGGATTCATCGCCGCCGTCGTCAGGGAGGTCAACGACGGCAGGCTCTCCGGCATCGTCGACATCATCAACTCGTCGGCCGACGGCGAGATGCGCGTCGTCATCGAGCTTGCAGCTGGCATCGATTCGTCGCGGGTCATTCCAGCGCTGTTGCGTTCGACCGAACTGCAGGTGACGAATGCGGTCCGCTTCCACGCCTTGGACGCGGTCGGCAATCCACAGCTCTACAACCTGCGGACGATGCTCGAAGCGTGGGTGCAGCATCGAATCGCCTGCATCGACAAACGGTCGCGGCGACGCATCGAAGCGATCAACGAACGGCTCCACCTGCTGTCCGGACTGCTGCTGGCACTGCTCGACATCGACGCGGCCATCGCCATCATCCGCGCAGCTGACGACGTCGCCGAAGCGCGTATCGGCCTGATGGCGAGGTTCGGGTTGGACGAACTGCAGGCGAACTACGTCCTCGACCTGACCCTGCGGCGCCTGACGCGGCTCGCTCGGGTCGAACTCGAGCGTGAGCAGACTGCACTCCAGACCGAGCTGGCGCGACTCGAACGCCTGATTTCGTCCGCTGCGCGGCTGCGCCGACAGGTCGGCGTCGAACTCGACGAATGCGCGATGACACTGTTCAAGCCGGACGATCCGCTGATGGCCCGGCGCACGATGCTGACAACTGCAGCGTTGCCGCAGCCGGTTGCCGCCGTCCTGGACCAGCCGCTCGAGGTCGTCGTGACCGCCGACGGTTACATCCAGGCGCTGCGCAGCGGGCCGAGGGCCAAGGCGAAGACGGACGGACCGATGGTGTTGCACCGCCTCGCCGGTTCGACCGCAGGACAGTTCGTCGCGCTCACCGATCGCGGCCAATTGCACCGCCTGCTCGGCGTCAGCATCCCAGAGGGCAAGGCGACGGCGTTGCCGAACGTGCTGACGGGTCTCGCGTCCGGCGAGCGTGTCGTGCTGTGGGGTACGACACCGCCAGCGAACGAACCGGAAACCTCCGGCTCGATCCCGGCCGTCGCATCCACCCCGTCCGCGATTTCGTCAGCTGCGTCTGGTACGTTCCCGACGGAACTGCTCTTCGTGACTTCGTCCGGAACGATCAAGCGGATCGGTGGAGAAGACCTCGCCAACGGCGATCGGAAGGGCGGCATCTCCGTCATCAAACTCGACGGCGGCGAGCGCCTGATCGCCGCACTGCCATGGGTCGAGACCGCACCGATCCCCGATTTGACGGGTCAGCAGACCATGCTGGACGCCGAGCCGTCCGAGGCTGCAGCCGGCGGGCCGTACATGCTCGTCACCCGCCTCGGCCAGACGATCCGCTTCGCCCCGACCGATGTCCGGCCGATGGGTCGTCAGGCTGCCGGCGTCCGCGGCATCAAGCTCGGTGCCGGCGACGACGACGACGTCGTCGGCGCGGTGCTGGCCGCCGACGCCGACACGCTGTTGATCGTGCAAGGCAAAGGCGGCGCCAAGCGCGTGCCGTGCTCGGAGTTCCCCGTCCAGGGCCGCGCCGGTAAGGGTGTGCGCGGCACGGTCACCGGTCCGCGCTTCGGCGATATCGTCGCCGTTGCCTCGGTGACACCAGGTCGGGCCGGGACCCTCAGGAACGTTCGCCTCCACGACGGCACGTGGGTCGAGGTCGACCTGTCAGCGGCACCGGCCAGCAGTCGCGAAGGTGGTCCCGGCAAGATCCGCAACTTCGACGGCCGCATCGTCGAAATCGTCTGACGGGGTCGTCCGCTGGGTTAGGTCGCAGACGCAGTTGCCTGGGTCGAGGGCGACGGAGGCCGAACAGTTCGACGTCAGCACCCGGTCGGAGGACCGGCGACGACGACCACGTAGCCTTCCGGACCGCGCATCCACACCTCGTTGCAGCTGGAGTTCGGGTTGAGGAACGGTCCTTCGAGGACCTCGGCTGCATGTTCGGTCACCCGACTCATCGTCGCCTCGAAGTCGTCCGTGGCGAACCACAGCAGGACGCCGTTGCCGCGAGACGGGATCGCCTGATCACCGATGTGGGCGTGCTCGTCTGCTTCCCAGTCGTGTAGTTGGGCGACCATTGTCTCGCCGTCCATCAGCATCTCGTAGTCCGGCCCACCGTGCCCTGACATCAAACCGAGAACACGTTGGAACCAGCGTGAGCCGGCCTCGACATCGCCGAGCGCAATCAGCGGCTGCGGTTGCATCACGCCCGGAATGGTAGTGCGAGACGTGGTGGACCGCTGACCGAGCACCGTCCGCGCTGCGCCGAACAGTCGGCCGGGGAATTGTCATCGAGGATGTCGAGATCATCGGGACCGCTCCGACATCTAGGGTGAGCACCCACGACGGGCGCCGACATCGCAGGAGGAGATCCGATGAAGTACATGCTGTTGATCTGGGGCAACGAGGCCAAGTGGAACTCGATCAGCCCGGAGGAATTCGGCGTCCTCGTCAAGGAGACAGACGCCCTCAACGCCGAACTGTTCGCCTCCGGCGAGATGATCGGCGCCTACGGTGTCAACCACGAGACGGAGGCGAAGTTCGTGACGGTCAAGGACGGCGTGCGGACCGTAACCGACGGCCCGTATCTGGAGGCCAAGGAGTACATCGGCAGCTTCAGCATCATCGACGTCGACAGCTACGAGCGGGCGCTGGAGATCGCCGCCCTCAATCCGGCGTCGCGGATCGGCGGGATCGAAATCGTACCGATGATGCACGAGGCCGCGCACGAGATGTGAACGGTCGCGAGGTCCCCAACCGAGCGGTGTCCACCAACCCGCCGGCAACGGTGGCAAACGGGCCGCAGAGGCTGGCCGTGCGAACCGAGGACGGCATCGAGGATCTGCTGCGGCGGTTGACGCCGCAAGCCCTTGGCGCGCTGGTGCGCCGGTACGGCCACTTCGATGCCTGCGAGGACGCTGTCCAGGAGGCGATGATCGCCGCCACCGACCGATGGCCCCGGGACGGCCTGCCGGAGCGCCCGCTCGGCTGGCTGGTCACCGTCGCCTCACGCCGCTTGACCGACCAGTTGCGAAGCGAAGCGTCACGCCGTCGACGGGAGGACACGACGTTCGCCGCCTCGATGCCCATGTCTGTTCCCCCATCGCTGGCCGAGATTCCTGGTGACGACGTGTCCGGCACAGCTCCTGAGGACGAAATGCTCCGTTGTTGTTCCTCTGCTGTCATCCGGCCCTGTCTGGCGCGTCTCAACTGGCGCTGACCCTACGGGCGGTCGGAGGCTTGACAACTGCACAGATCGCCAGTGCCTTCTTGGTGCCGGAGTCGACGATGGCGCAACGCATCAGCCGCGCCAAACAGACCATCAGGTCCTCGTCGATCGGGTTCGCCGAACCGTCGCTCGATGAGCGTCACGAGCGGCTGCAGGTCGTGCTCCATGTGCTGTATCTGATCTTCAACGAGGGGTATACAGCGACGTCCGGAACCGCGCTGTTGCGCACGGAACTGACCGCCGAGGCGATCCGCCTGACGCGCTCGGTGTACGCAGTGCTGTTAGACCACGGTGAGGTTGCCGGGCTGCTGGCGTTGATGCTGCTGACCGACGCGCGTCGACCGAGCCGAACTCAGGATGATGGTGCCCTGATCCCACTCGACAAGCAGGACCGGTCGCGATGGGATCGCCGGGCAATCGACGAGGGCGTTGCCTTGATCACCAACGCCCTCGCCACTGCTCACCTCGGGCCTTACCAACTGCAAGCTGCGATCGCCGCAGTCCACTCCGAGGCGCCGACATCCGATGCCACCGACTGGCCCCAGATCGTTGCGCTGTACGGGCTGCTCGGCGGTCTCGCCCCGAACCCGATGGTGACGCTGAACCAAGCCGTCGCCGTTGCCATGGTCGATGGCCCGTCCGCCGGCTTGGCGATGCTGGAACCGCTGGACAGCGACGAACGCATGGTCCGCCACCATCGCCTGCACGCCGTGCGCGCCTACCTGCTAGAAATGAGCGGTGACCTCGACGGCGCGCGAGCGGGCTACCGCACCGCCTCTCGCCTCACGACCAGCATCCCGGAAAAGCGCTACCTCGAAGCGAGAGCCAAGCGCCTGACAGAACCCGAACCTCTGAATTGATTCCATCTACCCGCCAACAGTGACGGCAAACGGGCCGAAGAACGTCGTGCGACGGCGACCGGCTGGCCTCAGTCGAGGTGCAGTGGCAGCCCGAATTGGGCGAAGAGGCTGGTGTCGAGGAAGTTGTGATGGCCGGTGATGCGCTCGCCATCCGACTCGAGCACCTGGAGTGACCACGGCGCCCAACCCCCATTCGGATCGAGGCGGTATGACCCGAATGCGGCACAACCGTTGGCGGCGGTGGCAACGAGACGGGAGCCTTTGCATTCGATGCCCGTCCCGAGGAACCACCTGCCAATGTCGACCGGCCCACTGAGCCAGAGGTCGAATGGAGGCATCGACATGATGGCGTCCTCGTGAAGCAGGGCGACGAGCCGCTCGATGTCGTAGCGCTCGAAGGCGTCGACATAGTTGGCGAGTAGCGCTGCCTGGTCGTCATCGACCTCGTCGATCTCGTCCTCGTACGGGTGTTCTGCGAGGGTCGCCCGAGCCCGCTGCAGCGCGCTGTTCACCGAAGCGACACTGGTCTCCAGAAGATGGGCGACCTCGCTGGCCTGCCAGCTGAGCACCTCACGGAGGATCAGGACAACCCGTTGACGAGGCGGCAGATACTGGAGTGCGGCGACGAATGCCAGGCGAATCGACTCACGCATGGTCGCAAGCGTCGCGGGATCGCTGTCGGTCGG
>Ga0123339_10002945_pt1 | contig 11420 bp, 10 predicted proteins | sample lystaG_FD_89956 | JGI IMG/M metagenome (GOLD analysis project Ga0123339, IMG submission 89956) | Glacier valley bacterial and archeal communities from Borup Fiord, Nunavut, Canada, to study Microbial Dark Matter (Phase II) -... | ecosystem: Environmental > Aquatic > Freshwater > Ice > Glacier ... | reverse complement strand
ATCGTAACACCATGAGCATCTGCAATGCCTGCTAATGTATCCCCTTCCAAAATGACATACGTTATCTCAGGATATAAGATAACTAAGGCTTCACCTACAGCTAATTTGTTGGGATTCTTTATTTCATTCTCTTGAATTAATCTTTCTGCTGAAATTTTATAACTTTCCGCGATTGAATTAATTGTCTCCCCTTGCTTTACTACATGAATAATCATAACAGCCCTCAAAAAAGATGAATTGGAATGAATTCGGCGCAGCCAAGTTCAATATTCACCTTGTCAATAATAGTTGATTTATTTTATTATATGATTTGATTTATTTTATTATATGATTTTAAAAATAAATAGTTAGAGGCTTACTAGCATATCGTCTGTAAGGTACATCTTCTTTTTGTGTTAATTACGTATTTATTTTGATATCCTCCATATTACTCCTGTGTTAGGTAGGAACACATCCGGTTCATTACGAACATTCGAGCCTAAATCCAATACGTACATAGCCCCATCAGGTCCAAAGGCAACATCAGAAGGTCTTTCAAATCCACCTTCCAAGGTCATTGATGCTGGAAATCCTGATTTATTAATCGCAAAAGTACTGACCGCTCCGGTATTCATATCAATTTTCGATATTCTATGTCCACTACCTATATATGGTATTGCAGCACCGTTTTCTCTAGGTATCGTACTCCCAAATTCAGCAATATATACATCTCCATATGGTCCAAAGTTACTATTATAATTAAAATCGAAACCCATAATACCTGAATTAGCCGGAAATGTTGCATATGGTTTTGGTGGCAAATTTGGATGATTTTTTATCAAAAATTTAGGTTGTACTCCCCCTTCTGGTGTGAATTTTGATAAGGTAACCGGCTCTCCTCCGCTATAATCCGGCCATCCATACCATAATCCCGGAGATACTAAGAAGAATTCATCACGCGCATTTGCTATTGGTCTGCTTCCTCTGACGTCATAACCATTGTTTGATGCAAATAAACGATTTGTTTCATCAAATTTCATATAGCTAGGTTTTCGAAACCCCCAGGCATATATTTCAAGATCCGAGCCATCAAGGTTTGCCCGCAATATACTGCCCGATGCTTTAACCACTCCTTTTCTGACTTCATATGGCCCATTTGGTACCCCATAGGCTGAAAAGGCGCCGGTATAGACAACCTCTTTTGCTCCACCTAAAATCAACATATTATATGTTGCAAAATTTTGTTCGAATAGCATAATATAGTCGCCTGGGTAATCACATGTTAATGGGAAATCGAAAACCCAGTCGTTATCTAAGCCAACTACCCCGGAATTCGTAGCTGTCCCTTGTCCAAAGTATATTTTATTATCAGATCCAATCTCAACTCCACTATTATAATAATCCCCATTGCTGGGTAATCCAGCTATAATATTCTGCTTTGTTCCATCTGGCTTAACTATGCTGACAACTCCCCTATGGGATACGTAGATATTACTATTTAAATAACTTATTCCCGTTATTGGTGAATTAAAAGCATCATCTGCTATCACTTCGAAACGACCATTGATGAGTTGCAACACTCTTGGGTTTCCCGATGTGAGACCCGATTCAGCAACGATCATGTCCCCGGCTTCCGTAAAAAGCATACTTACTGGTGAATCTAAATTCTGTGCAAAGACCTCAATTGTATATTCTTCGGATATCTGAATATCGGAAGGGTTTAGGTATCTTACTGCTTCTTCAATATTTTGATTGCATGCCTTCAGCTTCAATCTACCATTTGGTTTTTGATACATTCGCTTCACCTAGTAAATGAATTTAATTTATTATATTCTAGTCAATTCAATTAAATCACATATATACTGCAAATCTAGTGGAAGATTGTACACATATATAAATTAGATTTATTATCTCTAATGTTATTTTTTAACAATCCTCCAAATTACCCCTGTATTAGGCACAAATTGATTAGAATTGTAGCTGGCATATAGACCCAAATCCAATATATACATTGCTCCCTCGGGTCCAAACACAACATCCGCAGGTCTTTCAAAACCACCTTCCAAAGATACAGATGCCGAAAGCCCTGATTTATTGCTTGCAAATGTGCTTACTGTTCCGGTACTCATATCAATTTTTGATATTTTATGTCCTGCACTGGCATATGGTGTCGTATTATCGGTTGCTATGTTACTTCTAGCCCCGAATTCAGCAATATAGACATCTCCATAAGGTCCAAATGCGGTATTATAATTAAAATCAAAACCCATTATGCCAGAATTCGTCGGAAAAGTAGCATATGGTCTTGGGGGAATATATGCATGTTTCGCTATTAAAAATTCAGGTTGTACTCCTCCTTCGGGTTTGAACTTTGATAAGGTAACTGGCAATCCAGCGTTATAATCTGGCCATCCATACCATATTCCGGGAGATACAATATAAAACTCATCTAGAGCATTGGCTATCGGTCTGCTTCCTCTAACTTCGTAACCATTATTTGTTACAAATAGACGATTCATCACATCAAATTTCATATAGGAAGGATTCCGAAATCCCCAGGCAATAAGTTCCAGTTCCGTACCATCGAGATTAGACCGTAAGATGCTACCCGATGCTTTCACAACCCCTTTCCTAACTTCAAAAGGCAAATTTGGTACCCCAAAGGGCGAATAGGCTCCGGTATAGACCATTTCCCCTGGTGCTTGTTCGACTAGCATATTATAAGTTTCAAAGTTTTGCCCGTTGAGCGTGATATAATCACCTGGATAATCACATGTAAATGGGGCTTCAAAAACCCAATCGTTATCCAATCCCACTACTCCAGAATTTGTAGCTGTCCCTTGTCCAAAATAGATTTTATTATCAGCTCCAAAAACTACTCTATTGTTATAATAATCTCCATTACTCGGTAATCCTGCTATAATATTTAGCCATGATCCATCTAGCTTTATTACACTGATAAAACCTCTATGTGATACGTAGATTACCCCATTCAAATAATTTATTCCTGTTATTGGTACATTGAAATTATCTGCTATCACTTCAAAATGATCATTAATCAGTCGTAACACTCTTGGGTTTCCCGATGTTAGACCTGATTCGGCGACGACCATATCCCCACTTTCGGTAAAAAGCATACTGATTGGCGAGTCTAAATCCTGAGCAAAGACTTCAATTGTATATTCTTCGGATATATCGATATCTGAAGGGTTTAGATATCTCACTGTTTCTTCCATGTTTTGACTACATGCATTTAACTTTAATCTTCCATCTTCATGATACATTCGCTTCACCTAGTAAATGGATTTAATTAAATATATTCTATTCAAAACAATTAATTCACATGTTACATTAATTCTATATATTGAACCTGTACTTATGAAAGCTGAAATTCATTGTAGAATACTATTTCCTATTAGATTTATTATTTGTTTTATTAAGATTGCAGCAATCCACTCTTCCACTACCATACAATTCTTTATTTTCCTTTGCTAGATCTTCAAGAAATTTATTAATTGCTCTTTTAATTTTTTTAAACATACTTTTCCCTCCGTAATTCTGATACGTTAGTAAATACTCCATATACTAACTGATTTAATTTATTCTTCTTATCTTAGTATACATAACAAGACTTATTATACTAAAATTTTCTACTTTCTTTTTCGCTAATCATCATTTCTTTTTGAGTATCTGTTTTCTTACCGTTTTTATTTCCTTTAAACATCATAAACATCATACCGCCCATCATTAGAGGACATATGAATGGTGCTATAACTCCCAAAAATATTGCTACTGCTGGATTGATTTTAGCAATAAATGGCAAGGCAAAAATTATTATTATAGGTAATCCACAGCATAAAATCATATGAAGCATATGCTTTATTGGACTGTGATTATTTTTATGACATCCATTTACTTTACCTTTGCCATCTGTCTTATCTGTATTCATAAGAAACCCTCCTTGTAATATGCAAATCATGTTGCTTTATATCTGCATTATAAGGTTTCTATGTGAAGATTTAATGGAGAACTATTATCCCATCAATATTTTGCTATCGCTGGTTTCAGTAATTTCACTAATAGGAAATTTTTAATTATCTAAAATACCCTTGCATCCGGGAGTATTCCTATTTATATGTTTCTTATGAAATGAGATAAATATTCCCCCAATAGCAAAGGGCACCATCCACGTAACAAAACGATATAACAAAATCACAGATGCCGCTATATCAGCATCTGTTAGTGTTTGAAATAACTGTAGAAAAACAAATTCTAAAGATCCTATGCCAGACGGTGCAGGCAGTACACCTGCCAGCATATTACATATTGCCATTAATGTAATGGCGTTTAATGCTCGTATTTTGCTTCTATGATAAAGAAAGATAGCAGGAATCAAATAATAGCAGGTCTGTTTTCCTATATTTAGAATAAAGATCCATAATATCTTTTTCTTGTCTTTTAATAAAACTGTGCTTTCCTCCTGCAATAAGATAATGCTTTTACCTAGATCGCCTAATCTTCTCTGTAATCCAGCCTTTTTTACAGGTATTTTCTTCACCAGCCATAGGATCAATTTAGAAAATTTCTTAGATGTACAAACTGCGATAAGTATAATTGTGAATAAAACCATTATCAGGGTCCCTATTGATATATAAAACCGATATGGCCGAAGAATGCTTTTCATCTCTTTGGAAAGTGCCAGATAGCTTATAATCCCATACACAGCAACAGTTATCTTATGAATGATATATTTAACCAGGCACATACCCGTTGCTCTTGATAAAGGAATATCTTCCTGATGTAAATAATAGACTTCCGCTGGACCGGCAGCTGCTCCCATAGTAAGGAAACGATAAAAGCTGCTAATATATGCAACTTCAGTACCCTGCTTCCAGGTAAACCCCTTACTATGTCTGGAAGCCACAAATTGTATCAGCTTTCCTTCAATGATATAGAAAATTGTAGTAAACAATAAACTGATTATGGTTATTGAAGCGGTGAGATTTCCTATCTCAAACAGAATATCTCCAAGAGTTCCCCTATAGTAGATCGTGACTATTAACGTAATTGCGAGAACTATTATCCATCTTCGTATCCTTATATGCTTCTTCATTCGCTTCCCAACCTTCAAAAAAGAGTTATGTTTTTAGTACTGTCCTTATTTCTACAATAATATTCCTAGTTAATTAAACAAGGAAGCAAGCAATAGTGTGGATTACTTATCGCAAATCATTCGGCCATACCTACAATTGGGTTGATAGGCGGCTAGGGAATAAATACTGCGATTTTTGAATGAATTAAAACCCGATATCTAAATGTGATGATTATGAAATAAATCCTTTCGATAAAATACTTATTTAAATTACTTGTTTTTAAGCAAGAATAGTAATTGAAATATATAAAATGGAATTTCTACTTTTTACTCATATACTATCTTATAAATAACACTCTTAATTGGCATAATAATTATATTAACTTAATTGCATAAGGTTTTTTATCTATTACAATTATTTACGATAAGGAGTGTAAAAAATGATAACGGAACATGTAACAAATAAAGGACAAGGAACCACCAGAATTCCCAATAAATTAGCCGAAGAAAAATCCCCCTATTTACTCCAACATGCATATAATCCTGTTAAATGGTTTCCCTGGGGAGAAGAAGCCTTTGCAAAAGCGAAAGAAGAAAACAAACCGATTTTTTTAAGTATCGGATATTCCACATGTCATTGGTGTCATGTAATGGCTCATGAATGCTTTGAAGATGAGGGAGTAGCCGAACTGCTAAATGATGCCTTTATCAGTATTAAGGTTGACAAAGAAGAACGTCCGGATATTGATACCGTCTATATGACCATATGCCAAACTACCACCGGCCGCGGAGGCTGGCCGCTTACCGTCCTTATGACTCCGGAACAAAAGCCCTTCTATGCTGCCACCTATATTCCTAAAGAATCACGTTATGGGATGTTAGGTCTCATGGATCTTTTAAGCCAGGTTGATCTGCAGTGGCATACAAAAAGAGAGGAAATGGTGCGAACCGGAGATCAAATAGCAGATATCATGAAACAACAATATGAAAAACAGACGGATACTGGGACCGTATCAAAGGATTTGATTAATTTAGCAGTAACACAGCTGAAGCAAAGCTTTGATCATGATTTCGGCGGCTTTGGCAATGAACCGAAATTCCCATCTCCCCATAACCTTATGTTTTTACTGCATTATGCCAGCGTAGAGGCTGATGAGACAGCGCTTTTCATGGTGGAAAATACTTTAAAGCACATGTACCGAGGTGGAATCTATGATCACATTGGTTACGGATTTTCGAGATATTCTACAGATGCAAAGTGGTTAGTACCTCATTTTGAGAAAATGCTTTATGACAATGCCATGCTTACTCTCACTTATCTGGAAGCATATCAATATACTAAGAATCCTCTCTATAAAATGGTTGCAGAACAAACACTGGAATATATTCGCAGGGAAATGACTGACTCCGAGGGTGGTTTTTACTGTGCTCAGGATGCTGACAGCGAGGGTGTCGAAGGGAAATACTATACTTTTACTCCCGATGAGATTAATGCAATTTTAGATAATAAAGATGGTTCTTTCTTTTGCGAATATTTTGATATCACAAAGGAAGGTAATTTTGAAGGAGTCTCCATTCCAAATTTAATCAAGGCACCAGAATTAAAATCTGATAATGAAAGAATTGTCCATCTCTGCCAAAAGGTATATTCAACTCGCTTGGACCGTTTTAAGCTCCACAAAGATGATAAAATTCTGACCTCTTGGAATGCGCTGATGATTACTGCTTATGCAAAAGCAGCTCAAGTTTTGCAGAAAGAGGAATATACTGATGTAGCAAAAAGAGCAATCGAGTTTATTAACACCAAATTAACCAATGAAGAAGGCCGGCTTTATGTAAGATACCGCGATGACAATGCTGCTTATTTCGGCCATCTTGATGATTATGCTTTCTACTGCATGGCTCTACTATCCATCTATGATACCACCTTTGAACTCGATTATCTGAAACAGGCAATATCACTGACGGAACAAATGCTAGAGCAGTTTTGGGATGATAAGAACGGCGGATTTTTTCTTAATGCGAAGGATTGTGAACAGCTTATTTACCGACCAAAGGAGGTATACGATGGAGCAATCCCTTCTGGTAATTCTGTGGCAGGCTTCGTACTGCAACGGCTCGTAGGTCTAACGGCTAATCCGCATTACAAAGAATATGCTGATAAACAGTTAAGCTTCTTAGCCGGTCAAATCAAGGACTACCCTGCCGGTCATAGCTTCTCTTTGACGGCATTTCTTGGAGCTCTGTATCCTTCCAAAGAAATTGTGTGCGTAGCCAGCAAGAGTGCGTCTGCGAAAGCAAACAATCGGGAAGATATGGAAGATCACCAGGAACTGATTAACTACCTTGCAGAACATTACGAGCCAAATACTGTGGTATTGTTAAAAACAGAGAAAAATGAAAAAGAGTTGAGTAAAATAGCAGATTATGTCGCGGATTATCACACAATAAATGATAAAACGACATATTATGTATGTGAAAATCATAACTGCCAGACTCCAATAAATGATTTAGCCTAGTTAGAAAAGCAAAAGAATTTTTATATAATTTAGTACCAGATGAATTTGTAATGAATTTGGTATAGTCGAATTCATTATTACCATATCATGAATTAGTAAAAGCTGCATCGGTAAATAACCGAGCAGCTTTTACTATGTGTGATAAATAAAATTATCTTATCTCTATTTCATTGATTAATACGAGCAATCCGATAGTTCATTACATAATATATTTAAATATTCTGCAATGAGTTTCAAATATTTAAGATGAAACTGCATATGATATAGTAACGCTTATCATGAGGTGTTAGGTATGCTGAAGGAATGGGTTTATGAGCCATTAATATCCCAATACGAATTACTCCTGTTTTATAATGCAGTCAGCCGACATATAGATTCCAACCATTATATTCCAATTGCTATGGCAAAACGGGAAGAATCCGGTATGAAATATCGTTTCCTCTGTATTGCAGAGCCTAATACTTATCATGGACCACCCACCCATTTTGCCAATATTGAAATATATAAGTCGGAGCAATGGATGCCTTACGCTACCCGTATACATAAGATTCAATTTGATCAATATTCTTAGGGCACATAAGTAATCCTTATTGAGACTACTTCTTAAGCTTCTTTAATAGCCCATTGACTCAATATAGTTAGCAGCTTTCTTTACCATGTCTTGGTGAGCTTTTTTTACTATGTTAGTTCCATGTGTCCTACTATTTAAAAAATGAAGGTCCATGACACCGTTAACTCCGTTATTTTTTACTTTATCCAGGTTTTGGCCTCTTCCATAACCACCGCTACGTCCGCTGACCACCTTTACTGCCGGAGCATCATCTATACCTGCATGGGGCATAGCGCTCATGGAACCTGCAAGCGTATATCCATCTACCTTTACTAGAACAGCGTGACGATCCCAGGTCCAACCGCCCCAAATTTCTTTGATTATATTAGTATCTTTTTTCGTTAAGGGTTCTACATCTGCGTGATTCGTACCAAAGGTTCTTTTAATGTGAAACGATTTCCCTGTATCAATATCAGTAATGTCTGCATCCATACCCCTTAGCCATATATATTGAACCTTGGAAAACCAATTAAATGAGCCTGCTTTACTTGAACCTGCGACTTTCTTTGAGGACATTTCTGATGTTGATAAGCTTTCTATCTTGTTATACAAGGCTCCTTTCGTAATATTTCCTATCCTTCCATCTGTTGTTATATCATGATCCTTTTGAAAGAGCTTAACTGCTGCTTCCGTAACGCTACCAAAATATCCTGTTATTTTCGGATATGTATAATATCCCATTTTTTTCAATGTCGTTTGTACCTTTTTTACCTCTGAACCACTACAGCCTCTTTTTAATAAAGCTGCTGAAGCATTAATTGGTGTGAGCGTCATTAGTACAGCTATACATATAACTAACATACGAATTAAGCTTTTATATTTCATCTCTGTCTCCCCTATCATGTGAATCCTATGTATTATACAATTGCTACTTTATAGCATTAATAAATTATGAATCAAATTATATTACAATATTATTAATATGTCAATTAATTATTTAATAATTTCGTAATACTTTATAAATATTTTTGTAATATGTGGGAGCTAAGGTAGGGTATACCAACGACAAGTGGCAAACCCCTAGTCGTTGGTAACAAAATTGACTGATTATATAACAATAAAGCACAAATCATCATGAAATAATAATGATTTGTGCTTTATTCTTATATACAGACCAACCTATTAATAATTACATTTTTAATATTAATCCTGCTTAATATAAGCAATCAAGCAAGCACCCGGACCAGCATGAGTACCTACCACGCATCCAACCGGATACATCGGTAAATTTTTTATTCCGTATTTTTCTGCTAGTTTTTCTTCCAATATAACAGTCTTACTGCTCTCAGCCGTAAAACCCAAAATGATAGGATATTCTTGGTCGAATGCTCCATATTCATCAATGGTTTCTAAAATCTTAGCTATCGCTTTGTTCGTACCTCTTTCTTTTCCGACAACCCCAATTGCACCATCTTTGACTTTAATAATAGGCTTGAACTTTAATAGTGATCCTATAATAGCCGAGGATTTTGACAGTCTTCCACCCTTATACAGATACTCCAGTGTATCAACCATAGCAAGAAATACGATTTTATTCTTCAAGCCCTCAACTGCTTCAAAAATTTGTGTTGCCTTAAGACCTTGATCTCTTAATTTAACCGCATGCTCAACCAATAAACGTAACCCTGCCGTTGTAGTTAAGCTGTCAACCACATAAATATCAGAATAATCAGCCATTTCTTTCGCAATCATTGCACTCTGAACTGTTCCGCTAAGCTTCGATGCAATTAATAGAACGATTACACTATCCCCGGCTTCTTTCGCTTGATTAAAATATTCTACAAAATCATCTGGAGAAGGCTGAGAAGTTGTAGATAATTTCTCTGCCTGGACCAACTTCTGATAAAAACCGTCAATTGTGATTTCTATTCCTTCCCTATACTCCTTATCACCAAAAATTACTTTTAAAGGAACGATGGTAATATTCATCTCCTTTGCCTGTTCTAAACTGATGTCGGAGGTAGAATCTGTTATAATTCTAATGGCCATTTGTTTTTCCCTTCTTATCATATCATTATTTCATCAACAATTTTCTTAATCATTTTCTCCAATAAATCCACTTCATCTTTGCTGAATTTTTCTCTAATTCCATTCATCAAATCGTTGTTAAAAGAGGCATTCACACCGTAATAGCTTAGGAACTTATCTGTAACCTCCAGGTGGTATTCCCTTTTGTCATCCTCAGATATTACCTTCCGAACATAACCCTTATTAATTAGGCTGCTAATCCGATAGGTTGCATTCGGTTGGGATATATTCACATAATTTGCGAATTCGTGTACCGTTGGCCGATGGAGTAAAAAAATAACCTCCACGCAATACGATTCCGTCGGACTTAAGCTTTCTTTCTTTTCATCAACAATTGAAAATAGATTCTTACAATAATGCTCACGAAACTTAAAGTAAAGTCTTTCAAATTCATTTTCCAGCATAGGCACTCCTCCTAACACTTAAATATTTTTAATTAAAATATTTTAATTAATTTTAATATTTTATCATTATTACTTTTACTTGTCAAATATTTTCCGTAAAAAACTTTCTCGTAGCGCATTGTCCTTCATAAATATCCATATAGTTTATTAAACTAATCTGATACCGATTTTGTTAGTAATAAATTTAGCCAATTATAAATTTTGTAGCTTGTCGCTTCGTGTACTACTCTATTATTTATACATATTTTAAAGTTGGTTGACTTTTTAAAGTCACTAAGCTATAATTTATATTATCAAATATAAATTTAGTAAAAAATTAAAGCTTTGGTAATAAAGTTTATTTGGTTCTATGGATACTTCATTCTATATCACCGAAACTTATAAAAAAGGAGAACTTATATGCTTGAAGGAATATTTTCTACAGATAGTGTCAGCTACGTTCTTGTTTTCTTGGAGGGCTTATTGTCCTTTTTATCTCCGTGCGTTATTCCACTGATTCCTATCTACATGAGTTATTTGGCTGGGAATGCAAAGAAGGTTGATGAAAACGGAATCATTACATACCAACAAAAAAAGGTATTTTTCCACACTGTTTTCTTTGTACTAGGTATTTCATTTGCTTTTTTTATCCTAGGTATGTCCTTTACTACATTGGGCACCTTCTTTAAAAGCAACCAATTATTGTTCACCCGAATTGGTGGAATAATAATTATAGTTTTAGGTCTTTATCAAATTGGATTTCTTGATTTTAATTTTCTAAAGCGAGAAAGAAAAATAAATTTAAACTT
>Ga0123339_10002943_pt1 | contig 11424 bp, 9 predicted proteins | sample lystaG_FD_89956 | JGI IMG/M metagenome (GOLD analysis project Ga0123339, IMG submission 89956) | Glacier valley bacterial and archeal communities from Borup Fiord, Nunavut, Canada, to study Microbial Dark Matter (Phase II) -... | ecosystem: Environmental > Aquatic > Freshwater > Ice > Glacier ... | reverse complement strand
GCGAGTCCCTCGGCACCGGCGTCGCCGTCCGGCTGGCGGCGGAGCGTCCGATGGCGGCGGTCGTGCTGGACTCGCCCTACACCAGCATCGCCGACATGGCCCGGGCGCAATATCCGTTCCTGCCGGTGCGGTGGCTGCTGCGGCACCCGTTCGACAGCCTGTCGCGCATCCCGCGCATCCAGGCGCCGCTGCTGGTGCTGCAGGGTGCGCGCGACACGATGATCCCGCCGGCCATGGGGCGTGCGGTGTTCGACGCCGCGGCCGGGCCGAAGGAGATGTGGGTGTCGGAGCAGGGCGTGCACGAGGATGTGCTGGAGACCGGCGGCGAGGCCGTCCTCGTATCGTTCATTGCCCGGCACGTGCCCGGCGGCTGACGGCTGCGGCCTGGTGCGGCTAGGGCAGGTTCGATGCGGGACAACGCACCGAACCTGCCCTGGCTTTTGTTCTTGTGGGCATGCCTGGTCGAACGAAGCCGTTTGATCCGGACATGCTCTTGGCAACCGGCGTGGTCCGCCGCGTTCATACCCGCATGGCCCACGACTCGAAGACGACCATCTACGCCGCGCTCGCCGGCAACCTTGCCATTGCCGTCACCAAGGCCGGCGCGGCGTGGTGGACCGGCAGCAGCGCCATGCTGAGCGAGGCCATCCACTCGCTTGTGGACACCGGCAACCAGGTGCTGATGCTGTACGGGCTGCGCCGGTCTGTCCGCCCAGCGACGCCGGAGCATCCCTTCGGCTTCGGGCTTGAGCTGTATTTCTGGACCTTTGTCGTGGCGATCCTGATCTTTGGGTTGGGCGCCGGGGTGTCCATCCTGGAGGGCGTGGACAAGATCAGGCATCCGCAGCCGGTCGGGACGCCATGGGTCAACTACGCCGTGCTGGGCGCGTCGGCGGTGTTCGAGGGCGCGACGTGGCTGATCGCCCTGCGCGCCTTCCGCCGCCAGGCAGGCGGGCAGGACGTGGTGGAGGCGGTGCAGCGCAGCAAGGACCCGACCATCTTCACGGTGCTGATCGAGGACAGCGCGGCGCTGACCGGGCTGCTGATCGCCGCCGCCGGGCTGGCGGCGGCGCAGGTGCTGGACCTGCCGTGGCTGGACGGCGTGGCGTCCGTCTTGATCGGCGTGTTGCTGGCCGGCACCGCCACCTTTCTCGCGCGGGAGTGCAAGGGGCTGCTGATGGGTGAGTCCGCCGACCCCCGCGTGCGCGCCGGGCTGCGGCGGATCGCTATGACCTATCCCGGGATCACGTGCGTCAACGAGGTGCTGACCATGCACTTCGGCCCGAACGACGTGCTGGCGGTGCTGAGCCTGGATTTCGACAACCACCTGACGGCAGACGCGGTGGAGCACGCCGTGAGCAGCATCGAGCGTCGGATCAAGCACGACTTTCCTGTCGTGCGCCGTGTCTTTGTCGAGGCACAGAGCCGGGAGGGCCACTTGCGGGCGAAACAGGAGGTGGCGCCGCGGGAGGTGTGACGGTGCCCTGGCGGGACGGCGTCCCGGACCGCCACCCGGCCGCCTATGCGCCGAAGACGATGTCCTGCGCGCCTTTTTCTAGCGTCAACCGCCCCAGCGGATGCAGGTGCTCCAGCCCGTCCGTGACGGTCAAGAAGTGGTTGCCCGCGAGCTGTCCGGCTTTGCTGGCGAAGCGCGTGGGGCCATAGGCCATCAGGATCTCCGTTTCGCTGATGCCGCCGGGGTATAGGATGACCTGGCCCGGTGCCGGGAAGCTCGTCGCGTCCTCGAACGGCAGGTCCAGGTCCAGTTCGCCCAGGGGTATCCAGCAGGCTTCGCCGCTCCAGCGGACGTGGATGATGCGCTCGCGGTAGGGGAGCAGGGTGCGGAAGCGGGCGCAGGTCTTGGGTGCGCGCGCATTCTCGAACCGGGCACGGAAGCTGTAGGGGCCGGCGGTGATGGCGATGGTTTCCATTGTGGACTGTTCATACCCTGGATGCAGCTACATGCCCAGGTATGCCTTCCGCACCCCGGCGTCGGCGGCGATGTCCGCGGCGCGGCCCTCCATTACGATGCGCCCGGTTTGCAGCACGTAGGCGCGGTCGGCGAGGTCCAGCGCCTCCGCCAGCCGCTGCTCCACCAGCAGCACCGTCGTGCCCAGGTCGCGGATGCGGCCCACGGCGGCCAGGATGTCGTCCACGAGTTTTGGGGCGATGCCCTGGCTCGGCTCGTCCAGCATCAGCAGGCGGGGCTGCGTCATCAAAGCGCGTCCGATGGCGAGCATCTGCTGCTCTCCGCCGGACAGGGTTTCCGCCCGCTGCGGCAGGCGCTCCTGCAAGCGGGGGAACAGGTCGAACACCAATTCCAGCGGCTTGAACCGGTTGGGGTCGCCGCGCCGGGCATAGGCGCCGAGGCGAAGGTTGTCTTCGACCGATAGGCGCGGGAATAGGCGGCGACCCTCCGGCACCAGCCCGACGCCGCGCCGGGTGATAAGGTGCGGGGCGACGTGGGCCATGCTGGCGCCGTCGAAGGTGATGGCGCCCTCCGTCGCCACCTGGCCGGCGATGGCGCGCAGCAGCGTGCTTTTCCCCGCGCCGTTGGCGCCCACGACCGCCACGATCTCGCCGGCTGCGACCTTGAGGCTGACGCCTTGCAGCGCCTTCAGGCCGCGGTAGCTGGCCGATACGCCGTCCAGTTCAAGCAGCATACTTGTCCCCCAGGTAGGCGCGGATCACGTCCGGGTTGCGGACGACCTCGGCCGGCGTGCCCTGCATCAGCACGCGGCCCAGGTTCAGCACGACGGCGCGGTCCACGAGCGGCAGCAGCACCTCCATCACGTGCTCGACCATGACGACGGTGATGCCCTTGTCGCGGACGGCGCGGATCAGCGCGACGCCCCCTGCGGCTTCGGTGGGCGTCAGGCCGGTCAGCATCTCGTCCAGCAGCAGCACGCGGGGCTGGGTGGCCAGGGCGCGGGCGATTTCCAGCCGGCGCTTCTCGGGTGGGGTCAGTTGGTGCGCCGGGGCGTCGGCGCGGGCGTCCAGCCCGGCGAACGCCAGCACGTCCTGGGCCGCCCGCATCGCCTCCCGCGGGCGGGCCGTGCGGGAGAACGCGCCGACCATGACGTTCTCCAGCACCGTCATGCTGTCAAAGGAGCGCACGACCTGAAAGGTGCGCGCCACGCCTGCCCGGGCGCAGGCGAGCGGTCCCGTGCCGTTGATCTGCTGCCCCTCCAGGTGGATGGTGCCCTTGTCGGGCGAGACCTCGCCGCTGATGGAGTTGAACAGGCTGGTCTTGCCTGCGCCGTTGGGGCCGATCAGGCCGAGGATTTCGCCTTGCATGACATCGAAGCTGATGTCCACGTTGGCTGCGACGCCGCCGAAGGTCTTAGTTACGGACCGCAGTTGCATGAGCGCGGTCATCCGGCGGCCCGCGGCTGCGCGGCCACACCGCACGCTTGTTGCAGCACCCTCGTCATCACGCGCCCCCCTTTACGCCGAACAGGCTTACCAGCCCTGCCGGGCGGGCCAGCGCCACCACCACGATCAGGCCGCCGTAGATCATCAGGTCCACGCCCTGCCCGGACCCGCCGAGGTAGCTGCGGGTCAGCTCGCTCACAGGGATCAGCACGGCGGCGCCCAGCAGCGGACCCCACAGCGTTCCCACCCCGCCCAGCACTGCCGGCAGCGCGATCAGGATGCTCCAGTGTCCGGCCAAAACGCTGTCCGGGTCTATGTAACCGACGTATTGCGCGTAAATCGCGCCGCCCATCCCGGTCAGGCCGCCGCTGATCGCCGCCGCCGCCATCTTGCTCGGGAACACCCGCACCGCCAGGGACCGGGCCGCCGTCACGTCGTCCCGGACGGCCCGCCAGGCGAAGCCCCACCGGCTGCCCTCGATCAGCCAGGCCGCCACCCAGGCCACCGCCGCGAAGGCCAGCACCACGAAGTGGAACGGCAGCTTGCTGGTGCGGAACTGCAGGTTGACCACGCTGTCCGCGCCCAGCGGGATGTAGATGCCGGACGCCGCCCCCACCCACTCCCAGTTCAGGAACAGCAGGTAGCCGATCTCCCCGACCACGACGGTCGCGATGGCGTAGTAGTGGCCGCTCAGCCGGAAGCACGGCCAGCCCACCAGCAGCGCCACTGCCCCGGCCACCGCGGCGGCGGCGAACATGCCCACCGTTGGCGGCACTCCGGCGCGCGTGAACAGCATGGTCGAGACATAGGCGCCGATGCCCATGTACAGCGCGTGCCCCAGGCTGATCTGGCCGCAGTAGCCGCCCAGGATGTTCCAGGCCTGGCTCAATCCTGCGAACAGCACCGTCGTGATAATCAGGTTCTGGGTGTAAACGTCGCTTACCAGGAAGGGCAGGGCGCCGAGCGGGACCAGCAGCAGGGCGCCCAGCAGCAGCTCCCGCCGCCGCCGGCGCAGGATGGCGTTGTCGGCGGGCGCCGCGACGCTGGGGTCAAGCACTGAAACGCTCATCACAGCCTCCCGAACAGGCCGCGCGGCCGGATCATCAGCACGGCAAGGTAAACGGCGAACATGCCGATCTGCTTCAGCGACGGTTCCAGCACGAAGGCCGTCAGCGCCTCGACCTCGCCGATCACCACCCCGGCCACCAAGGCGCCCAGGATGCTGCCGAAGCCGCCCAGCGCCACCGTCACGTAGGCGATCAGCGCGAAGTTGGCGCCGACGTTGGGCGACACGTAGTAGAACGAGATCAGCATGACTCCGGCGACGCCCACCGTCGCCGCGCCCAGGCCCCAGCCCATCGCGAAGATGCGGTCGCGGTCTATGCCGATCAGCGCCACGGCGTCCCGGTCCTCCCGCGTCGCTTCCAGCGCCCGCCCGAACTCGGTGCGGCCGACCAGCAGCAGCCCGGCGAAGGCCAGCAGGCACACGATGCTTGCGGCCAACTGCGGCAAGGGCACGAACACGCCGAGGAAGCTGACGGTCTTGCCGCTCAACACGGTGCCTGAGACCGAGCGGAAGTCGCCGCCGAAGGCGAACTGCGCGGCGCCGCGGATGAAGATCGCCAGCCCGAAGGTGGCGAAGATCTGCACCATGCCGCGGTTGAACCGTACGCCCAGCGCCCGGGCGATCACCCCTCGGTAAACCCCCCAGCCCAGCGCGAACATCCCCGCGCAGACCAGCGGCAGTTGCAGCAGCGGGTCCAGGCCCAGCGTGCCGAAGATCAGCACGGCAGCGTACATCGCAAGCATCATCATCTCGCCGTGGGCGAAGTTCACGACATCCATAAGGCCGAAGATCAGGGAAAGCCCGGCGGCCACCAGGGCGTAGATCAATCCCATCAGCAGGCCGCTGACCAGGGATTGCGCCAAAAGGTCCCAGCTCATGCGCCGCCTCCGTAGCCGCCACCGCCGGGCGTTTCGATGACATAGAGGTCGCCGGGCAGAAGCTCCGCGCGGCTGGTGCCGGACAGGTCCTCGTGCGAGCCGTCTGCGCGGTCCACCCATTGCCGGCCGGGCGCGCCGGGTTGGCCGCCGGCGAGTCCGAAGGGTGCTATGGTGCGGCGGGACGCGACGGTGACGACCGTCATGGGTTCCAGGAAGCGGATGCGCCGGACCGACCCGTCGCCTCCCGCTTGCGCGCCGCCGCCGCCGGAGCCGCGGCGGATGCCGAAGGCCTCCAGCCGGACGGGGTAGCGCAGCTCCAGCACCTCGGGGTCGGTCATGCGGGTGTTGGTCATGTGGGTCTGCACGGCCGATGCGCCGGGGTTGGTGGGGCCGGCGCCCATGCCGCCGCAGATCGTCTCGTAGTACTGGCGGGTGGCGTCGCCGAACAGCAGGTTGTTCATGGTGGCCTGGCTGCACGCCAGCGTGCCCAGCGCGCCGAACAGGGCGTTGCAGGCGGCCTGGCTGACCTCCGTGTTGCCCGCCACCACGGCCGCGCCGGGGGCAGGGGACAGGAAGGTGCCCGGCGGCAGCACGATGCGGATCGGTTTCAGGCAGCCGTCGTTCAGCGGGATGTCCTGGCCGACCAGGCAGCGGAACACATACAGCACGACGGCGCGCAGCACTGCGGGCGGCGCGTTGAAGTTGCCGGGGCGTTGCGGCCCGGTGCCGGTGAAGTCCACCGTCGCGGTCCGGGCGGCCTGGTCCACCGTCACGGCAACGCGCAGCGGCGTGCCGTCGTCCATGGTGTAGTCGAATGCGCCGTCGCCGATGCGGGACAGCACGCGGCGGACCTCCTCCTCGGCATTGTCCATCACGTGGCGCATGTAGTCCTGCACGGTTTGCCAGCCGTAGGATGCAACAACGCGGCCAAGCTCCTGTACGCCTCGCTCGTTGGCGGCGACCTGGGCCTTGATGTCGGCCACGTTCACGTCCGGGCTGCGCGCGGGGTAGCGGGCGCCGGCCAGCAGGGCGCGGAACTCGGCCTCCCGGAAGGCGCCCTGTTCCACGAGCAGGAAGTCGTCAATCACCACGCCTTCTTCCTCCAGCGTGCGGGACGCTGGAGGCGTGCTGCCGGGGGTGGTGCCGCCGATGTCGGCGTGGTGGCCGCGGCTGCCGACGAAGAAGCGGATGGCCGTGCCCGACGGGTCGAACACCGGGGTAATCACCGTCACGTCCGGCAAATGCGTGCCGCCGTTGAACGGGTTGTTGAGCGCCACGACGTCGCCGGGGCGCAAGGTGGTGCTGCGGGAGCGCAGGACGGCCTTCACGCTTTCGCCCATGGCGCCCAGGTGGACTGGGACGTGCGGGGCGTTGGCGACCAGGTTGCCGGCGGCGTCGAAGATGGCGCAGGAGAAGTCCAGCCGCTCCTTGATGTTGACGCTCATGGAGGTGTTCTGCAGGACCAGGCCGGTCTGCTCGGCGACGTTCATGAACAGGTTGTTGAATAGCTCCAGCAGCACGGGATCGGCGCGTTCGGTTCCGGCGGCGACGCGGCTGGGCAGGGCCTCGGTGCGGCGCAGGATCATGTGGTTCTGCACCGTGACCTCGGCGGTCCAGCCGGGTTCGATCACGGTGGTGGCGTTGGCCTCGCGCACTAGGGCCGGGCCGGGCAGGTGGTCGCCGGCCAGCAGCGCCGTGCGTTCGAAGACCGGGACCTGGTGTTCCGCCCCATGCGTCCAGATGGATACGGTGTCCACTGGCGCGGGTGCGCCGTCCGTGCGGGCGGGCAGCGCCGGCTCCTGTATTTGCTCGCCGGCCGCGGTTGCCTCGATGGCCAGCGCCTCCGCCACCACGGCCCGGCCCGGCGTTGCGAAGCCGAAGCGGGTGCGGTGGGCGGCGGTGAAGGCGTCCAGGGTATCGGCCACGTCGCGCAGCGGCACGGGCAGGGCGGCCTCCGTCCCCTCGTAGCGCAGGTGGACGGTGTGGCGGACCTGGATGTTGGTGGGGTCGGCGCCCTGGCTGGCCAGCTCGTGCGCGGCAGCCGCGGCAAGCTGTCCGGCCAGGGCGTCCAGCGCCGGCAGTGCCGCGTCGTCGAAGGGCCGCTCCACCGCTTGTTCCCGTAAAACAGTCTGGTCGGCCAGGCCCATGCCGTAGGCGGAGAGCACGCCGGCATAGGGGTGGATGAACACGGTTTCCATCCCAAGCTCGTCGGCCACGAGGCAGGCGTGCTGGCCGCCGGCGCCGCCGAAGCAGGCCAGGGCGAAGTGCGCGGCATCGTGGCCCTTGCTGACGCTGACCTCCTTGATCGCATTGGCCATGTTGGCGACGGCGATGCGCAGGAAGCCCTCCGCGACCGCCCGTGGGTCCTGCCGGGTGCCGGTGGCCTCCGCCATGCGGTCCGCCAGCGCCGCGAACCCGGCCAGCGCCGCGTCCTGGTCCAGCCGCTCGTTGCCGTCCGGCCCGAAGATCTGCGGGAAGTGCGCGGGCTGCAGCTTGCCGACGCAGACGTTGGCGTCCGTGACGGTCAGCGGCCCGCCGCGGCGGTAGCTGGCGGGGCCGGGGTTGGCGCCGGCGCTGTCGGGTCCGACCCGGATGCGTGCGCCGTCGAAGTGCAGGATGCTGCCGCCGCCGGCCGCCACGGTGTTGATCGCCATCATCGGCGCGCGCATCCGCACGCCGGCGACCTCGGTCTCGAACGCACGCTCGAACGCGCCGTCGTACAGCGCCACGTCGGTGCTGGTACCGCCCATGTCGAATCCGATGATGCGGTCGAGGCCGGCCATCCCGGCGGTGCGGGCCGCGCCGACGATGCCGCCGGCCGGTCCCGATAGGATGGCGTCCTTGCCGCCGAACCGGTCGGCCTGCGCCAGGCCGCCGTTGCTCTGCATGAAGTAGAGGCGGACGCCCTCAAGCTCGCTCGATACCTGCTGCACGTAGCGGCGCAGGATCGGCGACAAGTAGGCGTCCACGACCGTCGTGTCGCCGCGCGGCACCAGCCGCAGCAGCGGGCTGACCTCGTGGCTGACCGAGACCTGGGTGAACCCGGCGGCGCGGGCCAGCTCCGCCAGGCGCCGCTCCATCGCCGGGTGCTGCCAAGCGTGGATCAGGGCGATGGCGCAGGCTTGGATGCCGTCGGCGCGGGCGGCCTGGAAGGCGGCGGAGGCCGCGGCCTCGTCCAGCGGCTCCACCTCCGTCCCGTCCACGCCGACGCGGCCCGGGACTTCGACGACGCGCTCGTGCAGCAGGGAGGGCAGGCGCACGTCGAGGTCGAACAGGCGGGGGCGGGCCTGGTTGCCGATGCGGAGCAGGTCGGCGAAGCCCTGGTTCACGACCAGGAGCGTGCGCTCGCCCTTGCGCTCCAGCAGGGCGTTGGTGGCGACGGTGGTGCCCATGCGGACCTGGTCCACCAGGCCGGGCGGCACGGGCTGGCCTGGCTGCAGGTTGAGAACCTGGCGGATGCCGGCGACGGCGGCGTCCCGGTAGCGGCCGGGGTTTTCGCTCAGCAGCTTGTGGGTGCTCAGCGTGCCGTCCGGGGCACGGGCGACCAGGTCGGTGAAGGTGCCGCCGCGGTCCACCCAGAACTGCCAGCCCTGTTGAATGCCACTCATTGGATCAGCCCTCCACATGGAGCAGGTCGGTGACCAGCATGCAGCCTGGTGCATGCGACAGGAACAGCGGCAGGCCAGCGCCTTCCAGCGCCGCCTGGCTGGTGACGCCGCAGGCCCAGAACACCGGGACCTCGCCGGGCAGCACGGCGACGGGGTCGCCGTAGTCCGGACGGGACAGGTCGGCGATGCCCAGGGCGGCGGGGTCGCCGATATGGATGGGGCGGCCGTGCATGTCGGGGAAGCGGCCGGTGATCCCGGCGGCGCGGGCCGCGTCTTCCGCGGGGATCGGGCGCATGGACACGACCAGCGGGCCGCCGAAGGGGCCGGCCGGGACGGTCGCGACGGTGGTGCGGTACATCGCGACGTTGCGGCCCTCCGCCACATGGCGCAGCGGGATGCCGTTGGCGATCAGCGCCCGCTCGAACGTGAAGGAGCAGCCGATGACGAAGGTCACGAAGTCGTCCTGCCAGAGGCCGGTGATGTCGGTGCAGGTCCCGGCCATCGCGCCGTCGCGGTAGATGCGGTAGCGCGGCAGGTCCGTGCGGATATCCAGGTCGGCGCCAAGGGTGGGCAGATGCGGGTCGCCGGGCTGGGAGGTGGCCAGCAACGGGCATGCCTGGGCGTTGCGGCGGCAGTACGTCTCGAAATCAGCGGCCGTGGCTCCGGGGATGATGACGACGTTGCCCTGGACGTAGCCGTCGGCGCAGCCCGAGGTGTGGCCATCCATCAGGCCGGCCCTGATCAGGCGGCGCACGTCCTGTGCATGGTTGTGCGGAGCGGGCAGGGAGTCCGGCATTTGCATGTCCATTGCTGCAGTGCATCCATACCCGCACGGCCTACCTTGCGCTGCAAATCTTCATTGCTGATCGTCTCTGATAGGGGATGCTTATCAGAGGAGTCGCCCGGGGCGGGAATGGCCGTGCGTGGGATCCTGCGTGGGATCCTGCGTGGGACTGCGTGGGCCGTAGCGTGTGCCGGATGGAAAGTACGCCTGATACTGCCCAGCCCGCCCCTGACGGGGAGGGGGCTGGGCAGTGCCGGACCGGGGGTGCGGCCGTGGCCGGTCAACCGCCGACAGGGATTGCGGGTGGCGAGGCCGCAGGGGGCATAGTCCCGGCACCTGGCCGGCCGCGGCATGCGCGCCGGGCAGGGACGGGCGGCATGGACCGCAGCGGCGCTCCCGGGCAGCATGGGCTTGCCTGGCGGTGCACTGGCCCCTGGCGTTGAAGCGGGCGCCCCTAGTGGCGTGAGGCAGCGGTTCGGCAGAAAGGGCAGGCATGGACGGAGGCAGCACTCAACGGCGCCGCCGCGGCAACCCACCGGGTTGGGGCTACTCCACGCGGCTGTCCGATGCGCTGGCGGCGCCGCATAGCTGGACCGATCCCGTCCCGGGCATTCCGGCTGAGCCGCAGCCGCCACCGGGCGGCGACGATGGCGACGACCACGGCGGCGCGGGCGGCCCTGCAGCCAAGCCGTCCGGCAGGCGCGGGCCTGGCGACGATAGGGGCGATCCAGCCGACGAGGGCGACAGCGGCAAGGACGGCAAGAAAGCGCCGGGCCGGGACGGCAAAGAGGGTGACACCGGGGGCAAGGACGACGACAAGGAGTCCAAAGACAAGGATGCCAAGGACAAGAAAAAGGACGGCGAGGGCGGCGATGGCAAGCCGCAGAAGCCGCCGATGTCGCGCGGCCGCAAGATCATCTACGGCGTCATCGCGCTGATGGTGCTTGCGACGCTTGTGACCATCGGAGTCCTGTACTGGCTCAACTCCCGCCACTACGAGACGACGGACGACGCGTACATCGACGGCAACATCTCGCAGGTGTCGGCGCAGGTGTCCGGGCGCGTGATCCGCATCGCGTTTGCCGACAACCAGGAGGTCAAGGCCGGGCAGGTTCTGGTGGAGCTGGACCCGCCGACTTCCAGGTGCGGCTGGACCAGGCGACCAGCCAGCGCATCCAGGCCGAGGCCGCCGGCAGCCAGGCCCGCGCCCAGCTTGGTTTGCAGCAGGCGAACCTGGACCAGGTGCAGGCCAACGTCCGCGTGACGGAGGCGGACCTGGGCCAGGCCCAGGCCGACCTGGCCCGCTACCGCGCCATTGACCCCAAGGCGATCACCAAGCAGCAGCTCGACAACCAAGGGGCAACCGTCAAATCCGCTGCGGCCCGGCTGGACGCGAACCGCCAGGCCGTCGCCGGGGCGCGCGCGCAGATCGAGGCGCAGCGCGCCGCCGTGGCCGCACAGGATGCCGCGGTGGAGCAGGCCAAGGTCTCGGTCCGCAACGCCGAGTTGCAACTGTCCTACACAACCATCCGCGCCCCGGCGGACGGCCAGGTGACGAAGCGCACGGTGGAGATGGGCAACGTCGTGAACGCCGGCCAGTCGCTGCTGGCCGTGGTGCAGGACGCGATGTGGGTGACGGTCAACTTCAAGGAGACGCAGCTCGCGGCGATGCAGCCGGGCCAGTATGTCCGGGTGCGCGTGGACGCCTGCCCG
>Ga0123339_10002942_pt1 | contig 11439 bp, 10 predicted proteins | sample lystaG_FD_89956 | JGI IMG/M metagenome (GOLD analysis project Ga0123339, IMG submission 89956) | Glacier valley bacterial and archeal communities from Borup Fiord, Nunavut, Canada, to study Microbial Dark Matter (Phase II) -... | ecosystem: Environmental > Aquatic > Freshwater > Ice > Glacier ... | reverse complement strand
TATCATTCCTTTTAATTGATTTGTAAAAGTATTTTTTTCTTCTTCCTTTTTGAATTCAAATTCTATTTTATCATATACTTCCTCGATTTCACAACTTGAAATATCACTACTACTTTTTTCCCCAGTAGCTAGTCCTAATTCACCTTTTTCATTTCTATATATAGTTATGCAGTCACTTCCATTATTAATAGTCATAACATTTGATACATCTGTGCCATGTGCTCCTACTTTAAATCCTGGTTTATTTACCATAATTAAACCAGGTTGTCTATCAAGTGTTAAATCATTACTTTTTCTTTCAAATAATGTATTACGATAATTTTTTAATTTGTTTTTTTGATCTAAAGAATAAAAGTTATATAATTGCTGGCCCATTTCTTCATCATATTCTTCAACAATGAATAATTTCTGATTTTCTTTATTTTCAGTTAATATACTTTCTAATATTTTTTTATCTTTAATTTGATAAATATTTTCGAGCACAAATTCCGGATTCTTATCTTGTAAATATTTAGCCATTGCTTCTATTCTTAAATTTAATTGTTTTTTACTATTATCAGGTGAAACATTCGGAATAACTTGATTTCTGTTTTTAGGATCAACATCATCTGTACTATATTTACTTTGTTCAAGTGCTTTCCTATCTTTAATTTTTTTAGTTTTTCTTTCTTGCTCTTGTATTTCTTCATTATATCTATCAATTTCTGAAGTAAGCATAGTATTTGTTTCTTCAATTGATTTAAGCGCCTCATCAGGATTTTTCTTATTTATAGCATTATTTAATCTTCCTTTGTAATTGTTTATGTATAGTTCTAATCTTTGATCAGTACTAGCTTTTTTGATTTTGTCTAAACACTCTTGATATGCTATTTGAATTTTAGTATCTAAATTTTCATTCATATTTTTATCTCCTTTTTCAAAATTATATATGAATAAATTATATATCATCTTTCGTTTTTTGTCAAGTTTTTCCATTATGTATAGAACTTATAATTCAATCCAATATCTTTGTGTGATTTGTTTATCTTTAGGATTTAAAATTTTATTTTCCAAAATACCACCATTTTTTTGAATTGTTCTTGCAGATCCATAATTAGTCTTATTACATGTCAACAAAACCTTTTTTAAATTTAATTCTCTTGCTTTTTCTAAAGCTAATCTAAGCATTTCAGTTGCATAACCTTTTCGCCTTTCGGAGGTTTTGATACCATACCCAATATGTCCACCGAAATTTAATAGATATTCATTTAATTCATGTCTAATATCAATCATACCAATCGTTTATTATTTTCTTTAGTAACTGCAAAATACACAGATGAAGCAACTCTATTATCTGGAATATCTTGATTGTTGTGATTATTATTTGCATCTTTTATCCATTTTTTTATATCACATTCGTTTGACAGACCATGATCTCCAGCTTCAACATGTTCACTTTTATATTCTCTTATTTGTTCTTCATATTTCTCATTAGGTAATATTAACATTATTTGACTTTCCATGTTAATTCCTCCAATTAATATATTATACATTATTTTACAATTAATGTCAATTGCATTTTTTTGTTATTATATATAAAAAAACTTAGTATTTCTACTAAGTTTTATCCTCTTCTTTTTTAGGTTTATTCCAAGATATATAATCACATGTTGCTGGACTATTCTCACAAACATAAAACATTCTTTTTGCTTTAGTTTTTTTGATAACAATAGTGCCACCACATTTTGGACATGGTATATCTATTTTTTGTACTATACTTTTAATGTTTTTACAATCTGGAAAACCAGGACATGCTAAGAATTTACCATATTTACCTTGTTTAACAACCATGTTTTTTCCACATAGCTCACAAATAACTTCAGATACTTCTTCTTTTAATTTAACTTTTTCTATACTATTTTGAGCTACCTCTAAACTAATAGCAAATGGACTGTAGAAATCTGTTATAGTTTTTATATAAGTTTCTTTTCCTTCTGCAATTCTATCTAATGTACTCTCCATATTAGCTGTGAATTGCTCATCCACTATATTTTTAAAGTTATTTTCCATAAGATCATTTACAACTTCACCTAAATTAGTAGGAACTAGATATTTTTTTTCTTTTTCAATATATAATCTATCCTCAATTGTAGAAATTGTTGGTGCATATGTACTTGGTCTACCAATACCTTTTTCTTCAAGAATTTTAACTAGTGTTGATTCTGTATATCTAGATGGTGGTTCTGTATATTTTTGTTCAAAGTTAAGTTGTTTTTGTTTTAATAAATCCCCAACATTTAACTCTGGAAGTATAGCTTCATCATCATCTGAATTTTCTTCATCATCTTTACCTTCAATATATAGTATCATAAAACCATCAAATTTTATTACACTACCAGTAGTTACAAATACATAATTATTAACTTCTAAAGTAATTTTAGTTGTATCATAAATAGCTATTTGCATTTGACTTGCTAAAAATCTATTATATATTAGTGACATTAATCTTTGTTCATCTCTTGGTAATGACGCCAATAAACCGTCTATATTATCTAAATTTGTAGGTCTTATAGCTTCATGCGCATCTTGTGCAGAATCTTTAGTTTTAAATACTCTATTTAAATAGTATTTTTCTGAAAATTTAGATAATATGTGATCTTTTGCCATAGCTATAGCATCCTGAGATATTCTAACAGAATCTGTTCTCATATATGTTATATGTCCAGCTTCATAAAGTTTTTGAGCAACCATCATTGTCTTTTTCATAGTAAATCCTAATTTTCTTGAACCTTCTTGCCCAAGTGATGATGTTATAAATGGTGGTGGTGGATTTTTCTTTTTTTCACTCTTTTTAACATCAGTAACGATATAATCTTTACCATCAATTTTTGAAACTATTTCCATAGTTTGTTTATCATTTTTTAAAGCAATTTTACCTTTTTTATCTCCATAAAATTTAGATAATATATCTTTGCTTACACCAACTTTTTTAAGTATAACTGATAAATTCCAATACTCTTCAGGTACAAAAGCTCTTATCTCTTTTTCTTTGTCCATTATAATTTTAAGAGCAACAGATTGTACTCTGCCAGCGCTTAATCCTTTTTTTATTTTTTTCCAAAGAAGCGGACTTATTTTGTATCCAACTATTCTATCTAATACTCTTCTTGTTTGCTGAGCTTCCACTAAATTAAAGTTAACTTGTTTAGCATCTTTAATAGCTTTTTTTACAGCAGTTTCTGTAATTTCATGAAATTCAATTCTACACTTAACACTATCATCTATTTTAAGTAGATTTTTTAGATGCCAAGCAATAGCTTCACCTTCTCTATCTGGATCGGTAGCTAAATAAACAATCTCTTTTCCTTTTGCTTCTTTTTTTATCTCACTAATTATCTTAGCTTTACCCTTCATTGTTATATATTCAGGTTTAAAATCGGCTTCTAAGTTCACACCAAATTTACTTGCTGGTAAATCTATTACATGTCCTTGTGATGCAATTACTTGATATCCTTTTCCTAAATATTTTTTTATAGTTTTTGCTTTAGATGGTGATTCTACTATTACTAATTTATCTGGCACTATTCTTCACCCTTTCAGTTAATAATTTAACTATTTCCTTTGCTTCTTCTTGATTTTGTATATATGTTTCCTCAGTTATATTATTAATATTCTTAGACAATGCAAGTTCCATAGCTTTAGCTAGAAGTATCATATCATCTTCGTTTAATCCTTTTGATGTACAAGCAGCAGTTCCAATTCTTACTCCACTTGTAACAGTTGGTTTTTCTTTATCATTTGGAATTGAATTTTTATTACAAGTTATATTAACTTCTTCTAACAAATGTTCAGCTGCTTTTCCAGTTAAATTTTTAACTGTTAAATCTAGCAACATTAAATGATTATCTGTTCCACCTGAAACTAATTTAAATCCTCTTTTTATTAATTCATCAGCTAGTACTTTACAATTTAAAACAACTTGATCAATATACTTTTTAAATTCTGGCTCTAATGCTTCTTTAAAACATATTGCTTTTCCTGCTATAACATGTTCTAACGGTCCACCTTGTGTACCAGGGAATATTGTCTTATCAATAATCTTAGCATATTTTTCTTTACATAGTATAAGTCCACCACGTGGTCCACGTAATGTCTTATGTGTAGTTGAAGTAACAAAGTCTGCATATGGAACTGGTGACATATGATTTCCTGTACAAACAAGTCCTGCAATATGTGCCATATCTACCATTAGGTATGCCCCTATTTTATCTGCTATTTCTTTAAACTTCTTAAAATCTATACTTCTTGGATACGCACTTGCGCCAGCTACAATCATTTTAGGTTTAAATTCCATAGCTTTATTTTCTACATCTTGGTAATCAATAAATCCGTTATTATCTAATCCATATGATATAAAGTTATATAATTTACCTGAAAAACTTACTTTACTACCATGTGTTAAATGTCCACCATTAGATAAATCCATTCCGAGTACTGTATCTCCAACTTCAAGTACTGCCATATATACTGCCATATTAGCACTGCTTCCACAATGAGGTTGTACATTAGCATGTTCTGCATTAAATAATTTTTTTACCCTATCAATTGCAAGTTTTTCAACTACATCTATATTTACACATCCGCCATAATACCTTTTATCTGGATATCCTTCTGCATATTTATTTGTAAGTTTACTACCAACAGCTTCTAAAACTGCTTTTGACACAAAGTTTTCTGAAGCTATAAGCTCAATATTATCTACTTGTCTTTGATTTTCCTTTTCTATAGCATTGAATATTTCTTCATCATAATTCTTTAAATTTTCCATCTTAAAAATCCCCCATTCAAATTATTTTATTAACTATTTAAAGTAAACAAATTATACTTCTACTTTTAATAATTTGTTTCTTATATTAGTATACTCATCATGTATCTTACAATTAGCAAACTTTTTCCAATTTTCATAATCATTGTTTATCAAATATTCTCTCATAGTTGTTGCAGATATTTGTAGTGATACCCTATCTACAAATACTTCAGTTATGTTGGATACAATATTTGGTTCAAAACATTTATTTATGTTCTTGTCTTTTCCATATATTATACATTTAGGAGGCATATTCATGTATTCTTTATATTTATCAATTATTGATGTTCCCCATAAATGTGTAATTCCATTTTCTAAATTTATATCTTTAAAAGGATATATTACTATTTTGTTTTCATTTATTTCTTTTTCATATATTATATTTAACAATTTAATTCTATATTCAATATTGTATGGATTTTTATTTGTTTCTTTATTATCTCTATATGTAACAAATATTACTAATTTGTCACACAAACTAAGTCCTATGTTAATTAATTTTTCATGTCCAATATGAATATGTTGAAATCTACCAACGATAAGCCCTGTTTTAAATGACTTCAATGCAATACCCCCTAGTGCTATAATTTTGATTCTAAATTCCTATTCTTATCAAAAAAATAGTAATATATAAATAAAAACTATATTGCTATGAATCTATAATACTACAAAAAACTTAACATTTCAAGCATTATCATTTATTTTAGCAAATTTAATGTATTTTTAAATACCACTAAATATCAATCTTGCAATATGAACACCACTACATGATGCCATCATGAGACCACGAGTAAGTCCTCCACCATCACCTATTGAATATAATCCATCTATACTTGTCTTAAAATTATTATCTATTAGAACTTGATTAGAGTAGAACTTTATTTCAACCCCATAAAGTAAATTATCTGGATGTGCAAAACCTGGAATCACCTTATCCATTGTTTTAATAAATTCTAAAATACCTACCATTGTTCTATACCCTATTGCATATGTTATATCACCAGCTACTGCAGATGTTAAAGTAGGTATTACACTATTAGATGCAAGTTCATAGTCCCATGTTCTTTTACCATTTAGTATATCACCTAATCTTTGCACTAAAACATTACCATTTCCAAGTTGATTAGCATTTTCTGCCACATTGATTCCATACTTAATAGGCTCATTGAATGGATAGTTAAAAGTATGTGAACATAAAATAGCTAAATTAGTATTATTACTCTTCTTATTTTTATATGAATGTCCATTTACTAATGTTAAGTTATTGTCATAAACTTCATTAGATACAAATCCACTTGGATTTTGACAAAACGTTCTAACTTTATCTTTATATGGTCCTAACCTTCCTACAAACTTACCTTCATACATATATTTATTAACTTCAGCCATTATATTATCTGGAAGTTCATATCTAATTCCTATATCAACTACCCCAGCTTTATTATGAATCTTATGTTTTTTACACATATCAGATAACCAATTCGCACCTTTTCTACCAATTCCAAGTACAATCTTATCTGAATATATTTCTTGTTCTATAGAATCAATATTTTTCAAATCTTTAGTTGACTTAACTTTTACACCCTTTATTTTATTATCTTCTATTATTAAATCAGTAACTGAAGCCTCGAATTTTATATTTATATTATTACTCAATATATAATCTTGTAGCTTTTTATATAGTTCATGACTTTTTTCTGTACCTAAATGTCTTATAGGTATACTTATTAAATTTATATTATTTTCTTTTGCTTTATCATATATTTTTTTAACTTCTTCTTTATACTGCGTTCCCTCTAACTTTGTGTCAGCTCCAAATTTTAGATATATTTTATCAGAATAATCAATCAGTTCTTTTGCGTGTTTTACACCAACATATTCATGAATTATTCCACCAACTTCAATATTGTCATCATCTTTATTATATAGTGATAATTTGCCATCTGAAAAAGCTCCTGCACCTGAAAATCCGCTAGTAATATGGCACAAAGGTTTACATTTTATACATTTACTTCCCTCTGCAGGGCAATACCTATCTTCTACTTTTTTACCTTGTTCTATAATTAAAACATTCTTATTCAGTTTAAGTTCAATCAATTCATAAGCTAAAAAAATTGAACTTGGACCAGCGCCCACAATTATTAAATCATACTTATTATTCAAAAGATCACTCCTATCATTACGTATACAATAATACTATGAAACTTATACTTTTTCAAGTAATGAACACTTATTTTAACAAATTCAATACATTTTATTTACTTTTTAGTTTTTTTTTGCTATAATATTAGTATTGTACCATTAGCTCAGTCGGTAGAGCAGTTGCCTCTTAAGCAATTGGTCCTGGGTTCGAGTCCCAGATGGTGCACCAAAATGTCGAAAAACTGGCTTTTTACAGCCGGTTTTTTTATTGACTTTAAACAGATACGTACTATATGAGTTTAAAACGAAGTAATAATATTTTTAAAGATTAGAAAGGGATAAATATACATAGAATATAATAAAAATAATAATATGTAAGGTGATAAATATGAAATTAATAAGCAACATAAGTCTATTTATAGAAAATTTAACAAGCATTCCAGCAGAGTACATAAAACTAATTACTATGACATTTATAAGTATAGCTGCAATAAGAATAGTAAAATTAATATCCGTTAAGATTTATTTTAAAACACATAAGATTGCAAAGGATAGATATATATATAACAAAAAATTCCACATTATAAATATTGTATTAATTTTTGTTGCTGTAATTTTTATTTGGGAAAGCCAAATTAAAAATTTCATGACATTAATTAGTTTTATTTCAGCAGGTTTTGCCATTGCACTAAGAGAAATAATATTAAACTTTTTTGCTGGAATATATATTAGAATAAGTAAACCATTTGTATTAGAAGATAGAATAGAAGTAAATGGCTTAAAAGGCGATGTTGTAAATATTAATGTAGCTAGTTTCGATGTTTTAGAAATTGGTGATAGAGTAAATGGTGAGCAGAGTACTGGTAGAATAGCTCATATACCAAATTCAATAGTATTTTTACATCCTGTTAAAAATTATGTTGAAGCATTTAAATATGTATGGAACGAGCTTACTGTAAAAGTAATTTTAGAGAGTGATATTTACGAAACTAAAGCCATATTATATAAAATAATTAAAAAAAATAGCATTATACAAGACATACCTGATAAGATGAAATGTCAAGTAAATGATTCCATTACGAGTCATAGAATATATTTTAATAATTTAAAACCTATTATATACACAGCTATTGTTGATGATCATATTGAGTTATATTTAAGATACCTTGTACATCCAAAAAAGTCAAGGAATGTCGAAAATACAATTTGGATTGATATCATAAATGAATATAAAAATAAAACTATAACATTATATAAGCGTGATATCTAATTAATAAGAAGTAGTATTAAAGGAGGCATAACGCCTCGCTTTAACACTACTTCTTATTTTATTCTATATCTGTATTTTGGTAATCTAATGAAACTTTAATTTCATCAAAAATCTTCTGTATAAAAGCTTCAATATCTTGTTTTGTCATTAAAATTTTCAATAAAGTTGGAAGTCTAGCATATAAATTTTCAAATACATAATTGAACTTTTCAGAGTTTTTACCATATTTGAAAGCTTTTTCTGCTTCTACTATTAAGATAATGGCTACTTTTCTAAGTCCATTATTTTTAATTGAAATATATAAAATACCTAGCACCGTAATAACTCCCAATACAATTATTATTATTGATAATATATCCATTTAATTCATCCCCTCCCTATTTTATTATATTTACTTGTCCATATAATAGTTCGGTATTTTATCATGTTTAATAATAAGCAATAAAATAATTATCAATATATATTAAATATTATCTGTAACAAAAAAATAGTTGTGAAATCACAACTATTTTTTTGTTTATATATGTATATTTTATCTTGATAAATCATCCTTAGATTTTTCAATCTTTTTAGGAACTGATTTAACCTTAACAGTTAATGGTTTATCTACTTTTTTAACTTTATTTTCAACTTCTTTAGTAACCTCTGTTTTTGTAATTGTTTTACTAATGTTAAACATATTTTTTTGATCAATTATAGGATTTAATTGATAACGTATAAAATATTCAACATATTTTTCAGTTGCTTCTTTTCGTTTTATTTTCTTTTTAGGTTTTGTAGAATCAGTTGTTTCACACATGAAGAATTCACCATCATCATATAACATTTGTTCATTACCATCAACATAAATAATTCTATTATTTGGTGATGCTAATTTTATATCATTAATTACTTTAACAAAATCTACATTTTCATTTGCTTCAGCCATTAATTTATCAATTTCTTGACTTGAAGATTCTTTATTATTCTTGATATCTTTTACAACATTCTTTATTATTTCATCCAGATTTTCTTCTTTTATAATTTTATCACTCATATACTACACCCCTATACTATATTACTAACAAGTTTCAATTGCTTTTATCGACATATGTATAATTTCTTCTAATCTAGATATTTTCTTTTGTATATATAGTTCACCTATTAGAGCTTCAAATCCGGTTGCTTTTTTATATTCAATTACATCTACATTTTTAGATACAGTAGCTACATTTGCGTTTCTGCCCCTTTTATATATGTTGACTTCATCTTCACTTAAAGTATCTACAATATTATCCATAATTCTAGATTGTGCTTTTGCACTAACATATTTTACAGATTGTTTATGTAGTATACCTGTATGTGCATAGCTCTTACTTGCTAAATATGAACGTATGTATACGTTAAATACTGCATCCCCTATAAAAGCTAATGTTTGATTAGAAACAATTTGTAAATCTATTTTATTTATATATTCTTCCAATTTATATCACTCAATTCCATATTAATACATATATTATATATTAATTTAGCTAAATTATCAATAGGAAGTGACGAATTTTGCAATGTAATGTTTAAAATAACAATATTTCCATGTATATTGTTATAATCACGTATACTAATAAGGTAATTACAACTATGTATTGTGTAAATATACAATTTATAATATTTTTAATTTTGATTTCAGTTTTCTCTAATTTAAATATTTTCCTATTAGTGAATATATTTATTAGTAAACATATTCCTGATATCACTAAAACACCGATTGTTGCTATATCTATAACAGATGATAGCGTAGTATTATTTGTACTTAGAGCAATAAGAGATATAGCCGCAACAAAATTATTTAAGAAATGTATTATTATTGCTGGTATAATTGATTTTGTTTTAATTGTTATATATGCTAACACTATTCCCATTAAAAAAGCAAATATACCTTGTGTTAAGTTTTGATGCATTAATGCAAAGCAAAAAGATGTTATTAATATAGAAACTATATTTCCATATTTACTCAAAGTTGTAAGCATAGCTTTTCTAAATAGCAATTCTTCAAATATAGCTGGTAGCACTGATATTTGTATAATAAACAGTGTGATACCAATTATAGATGTAAAATTAGCTCCTGTTAATTTCACAATATCAAAGTTTGAATCTTTAGTCAAAACAGATACAATAAATTGAATACCTGCCACTACAGCTATACCCATAATGGACCAATTAAACGCATCTTTAGTACTTGTTTTATCACTTATTATTTTATTTCTATTAGATATAGGTTTAAGATATAAATATGAAGGTAATATACTTAGAACCCAAATAATTATATTTATAAAACTACTTATATTTTCACTATACTTAAGTGCATCTTTCATTAACATTACGACAAATCCTAATGTATTTGATACAACTATAAACATTAGCATAGCAATACTTATTTTAAATATTACCTCTTTAAATTTAGTTTTGTTCATATCATATATTTCATCTTTTTTACGTTTATCATTTTTCTTACTATTACCAGAATCTAAAAGACCTTTTTTAAACCATTTAGCTCCAAATATTGATAATATAAATAATGTACCAACATTAGCTGCAACAGCAATTATTATACCAATATTACCTATTTGATGAAGCAGTATTAATTTTGGTATCATTACAATAGACAAAATCGGTAAACATGACATTATTTTAATAAATATATTAACTGTTTCTGATGCATTTATTATATTAGGACATACAAAACATACAAATATAACTAGCATTATAACTAACATACTTGAGTTTGATATATCTGTCATATTACTTACTTTAGATGTCATAATTGCTTGAATTATTGATAATATTAACACACAAAGAATTGTCTGAAAAACAGTTAGTAGAATTATCTTTAATAATATTGGATCAAAATTTAAATTAACCATTTCTCCTATTTTTGCTACATTACCATCTAAAAACTTCATAATTAATATACTGTTGATTATATTAGCAAGTATAAAGTATATACCACTTAGTAACATTTGTATCACAAATACTATATTTACTTGTAATATGTTATACCACAAATATGCTTTTTCACTTATTCCAGTTAACATATATTCTGTAGTTTTACTTATTTTTTCTATACCTATAGTTGAAGAAATAGTTGCAGCTACAAATATAAATAACATATACATAATGAAAGCTATTATAGTATCTAACCCTT
>Ga0123339_10002941_pt1 | contig 11440 bp, 10 predicted proteins | sample lystaG_FD_89956 | JGI IMG/M metagenome (GOLD analysis project Ga0123339, IMG submission 89956) | Glacier valley bacterial and archeal communities from Borup Fiord, Nunavut, Canada, to study Microbial Dark Matter (Phase II) -... | ecosystem: Environmental > Aquatic > Freshwater > Ice > Glacier ... | reverse complement strand
GTCCAGGCTGAAGCGGCTGGTCGCATCGGGCATTAAACCCTTGCCCTGCGTGCCGCGAATCAGCTGGCACAAATTGGTTTTGCGCGACAGGCAAAACTTGCACTGGCGGCATTCGGGCGTGTACAGCGGAATGACGTGATCGCCTTTTTTAAGCGACGTGACTCCTGGGCCTACGTCGACCACAATGCCCGCGCCTTCATGGCCCAAAATGGCCGGAAAGATGCCTTCCGGGTCAGCGCCTGACAACGTGTAATAGTCAGTATGGCAAATACCGGTGGCTTTGATTTCGACCAGTACTTCACCGTATCTTGGGCCGTCCAGGTCAACGGTCTCAATGGTGAGGGGTTGGCCTGATTGCCAAGCGACAGCGGCTTTTGTTTTCATGAGTATTTTTGTAAAGGTAAAGGTAAAGGTAAAGGATCAGGCCACTTTAGCTGCATCTGGGCTAACCCGCTCGATTGGCGCTGCACCGTGCAAATGCAGATGCCTGACCAGCAGCAGGCTCAGCACGGTAGCCAATGCACCAATTACGGCGTTAACCCAAAAATTCTGCACCAATCCCTGGGTATTGCGACTGATCACCAAGCCCCCGACAAATGTCGCCGTGCCCATGGCTGCTGACTGTACCGACGAATTCAGCGCCATGAAGGTGCCGCGCAGCTTCGGGTTAGCAGCACTCGCGGCCACCGCCATACCGGGCACCATGCGGCCATTCATGCCGATAAACATGATGGTCGTTACCAGCAAAATTCCCCACAGGCCAAAGGATGCGGACACCGTAACCAGCACCACCGTCAGCATGGCAAACACCGCCATGATGCTGAACATTTTTGCCTTGCCCACCGAGTCAGTCAACCGGCCAACCCAACGAGTGGTAAACAACGTAGCCGCACCGCCCAGCAGGTAAACGTAGGGCACTTGCTGCACCGTCAATCCGCCGTTGGTGGTGGTGTAAATGGTGATGTAGGGGATGACGGTAAAGCCAGCAATCATCATCAGCGCAGTAAATAAAAATGCCTTTTGGTGGTTGGTATCTTCAAGCACTTGCATGATGCTCGACAGCGGCGAGTTGCGCTGGTGTTGCAGATGACCAGCCAGTGCGGGCAGCGTGACCGAGGCGCCCACAGTCAGCACGCCGCAAACCGCCGCAATGACGAAAAAAGGTGTGTGCCAGTTAAAGTGCGCCGCCAAAAACAGACCGATCGGCACACCTGCCGCAGACGCCAGCGCGAACGATGACATCACGATGCCCATGGCCCGGCCACGCCGCTCGAACGGAATCACATCGGCCACGATGGTTTGTGCCAGTGCCGCCAGCACGCCGCCAAAAGCGCCAGCTGCAACGCGTGCGAGCATCAGCGTGTCATAGCTTTGCGCCAGCCCGCAGGCCAACGTGGCCAAACCAAACAATGCGTAAAGCGTGAGCAGCAATTTTTTGCGGCCAAAGCGGTCAACATAAAACGAAGCCAGCAAGCCCGACGCACCAGCCGAAAAAGTGTAGGCCGACACAAGCAAACCAAATTTGGCATCGCTGATGTTGAACAACTGCGTAAATTGCGGGCCGAGCGGCATCATGACCATAAAGTCCACGGTGTGCGTAAACTGGATGCCCGCCAGGGTAATGAGCAGCCACAGCTCTCGTTTGGGGGACAGGGTAGAAGGCATAGGGTCAATCCGAATCAAAACCCATGACTGTATCGCAGCAAATAGTTTGGTGCTCTGGCACATGAAAAAGGCGTATTGAGGTAGCGATGCCCTCAGCGCCAGTCGACCAACAAAAGCTGTTGTGACGTAAATTTATGCTTGGCAGCAGTGTATGCAGGAATCAAAAAGACCTGTTGCCTAATAGATATGTGCGCGAATCGCTACCAAGTAAATAGCGATAAGCTGGCGGAGATGCAAAAAAATAAAAGCATATGACCAGCCACACAGTCGCTCAAAACGAGAACTCAAGTCGCAGCGCAAGATGCGATGCCATCACAAATTGCTTTTGGACTTTACTGCCAGCGCCACAATTGCAGCACCCAAGGCAACAATTATCGCGTCTTCTATCAAACCGCTGCGAGTTTGACCCATGCGCGCAATGGCGCGCTTGCGGGCTGCCAACGTCAGGTAAGCCAGAGGTACGGCGGATGCAATTGCGGTTATGGAGCCAGCCTGCTCGCGACCACGCGGAGCCAATGCGGCGCCTGCAATCCCTGCGCTCATCACGCGGGCCAGCAATCCCAAAAAAACAGTCCGGTCTGGCGCGCTCTTCATCTTGTCACCCAGTAATTCGCCTGCCCCCATGATTAAGGCGCTGGCCCTGAACAAGGGGCGGTCCAATATGACAAGAAGCCCGGGTGTGCGGTAACCCAAAAACCGCGCTGCGGCGATGCTTGCCATTGGTGTCATGGATCTGGCACTCGCAACCGCGCCGATGAGCGCAGAAAAAAGAAATCCGCGAGGTTTCATGTTTCACCCATAAAAGATACTAAAGAAACAAGTGTGGTTGGACTTGCTTTCTTCGAGCACCGCCAAAACACCCAATTCGCTGTAGGAAGCGGGAAGGAGCTGGTTACACCGATCGTCACCGGCTCGCTTTTGCTTACGCGCTGAAAAAGTTTTTCAGCTTGTCCGTCCAGCTGTCTTCACTCGGTGAATGTTTGGCACCGCCTTTTTTAAGCGACTCGTCAAACTCTTTGAGCAGCTTGCGCTGGTGTTCTGTCAGCTTAACCGGTGTTTCGACCGTGATGTGGCAGTACAAGTCACCCGGGTAGCTGCTGCGCACGCCCTTGATGCCTTTGCCGCGCAGCCTGAACTGCTTGGACGCTTGTGTACCTTCGGGGATGTCAATCGCCGCTTTGCCTGCCAGCGTGGGCACTTCGATCTCGCCGCCCAGTGCTGCGGTGGTAAAGCTGATGGGCACAGCGCAGTGCAGGTCGTCGCCGTCGCGCTCAAAAATCTCGTGCTTTTTGACGCGGATTTCAATGTACAAGTCGCCGGGTGGGCCACCGTTGGTGCCGGGCTCGCCGTTGCCTGTCGAGCGAATGCGCATGCCGTCGTCAATGCCGCTGGGGATTTTGACTTCCAGCGTTTTGTTGTTTTTGGTCTTGCCAACGCCGTGGCAAGAGCTGCAGGGTTCCGGGATCAGTTTGCCTGTGCCTTTGCACTGTGGGCAGGTTTGCTGCACACTAAAAAAGCCCTGGCGCATCTGCACCTGGCCATGGCCGTGGCAAGTGGTGCAGGTGGCTACCTTGGTGCCGGGTTTGGCGCCGCTGCCTTTGCACACACCGCAGTCGTCCCAGCTCGGCACGCGGATTTGCGCTTCTTTGCCGTTGGCGGCTTCTTCAAGCGTCACTTCCATGGCGTAGCTCAAATCGCCACCCCTGAAAACCTGTCGCCCACCTTGCTGGCGGCCGCGCTGCTGCTCACCAAACACGCCACCAAAAATATCACCAAACGCCTCGGCAAAACCACCAAAGCCTTCAGCCCCGCCACCGCCGCGCATGTTGGGGTCCACGCCCGCGTGGCCATACTGGTCATAAGCAGCGCGCTTTTGGTCGTCAGACAGCATCTCGTAGGCTTCTTTGGCCTCTTTGAATTTTTCTTCAGCGGCCTTGGCGCTGTCACCCTGGTTGCGGTCAGGGTGGTGCTTCATCGCCAGTTTGCGATACGCTTTTTTGATGTCTTCGTCGCTGGCGTTTTTGGCAACGCCCAGGGTGTCGTAATAGTCTTTTTTGGCCATGTTGGGAGGTCAGAGGATCGTTGTCAGTCTATGTGTAACGGAATAGCTCGAGGCAAAAACGGGAAAGCGGAAAGCCGAGATTGCTCCCGGTTTCCGCTTCAATCTGCGCGCAATTATCAGGCCTTGTCAGTCTTCTTGACTTCCTTGACCTCGGCGTCCACCACATTGTCATCTTCAGGCTTGGCCTGGGCTTGTTCAGCACTTGGGGCCCCACCGCCTGACGCGCCCGCAGCCGCCGCTGCTTTTGATGCTTCCATGTCGGCGTACATTTTTTCGCCCAGCTTCTGGCTGGCTTCCATCAGCGCGGTGTTTTTCGCGTCGATGGCTGCTTTGTCTTCGCCTTTAAGGGCTTCTTCCATGTCCTTGATGGCGGTTTCGATTTTTTCCTTCTCACCCGCGTCCAGCTTGTCGCCGTATTCAGTGAGTGATTTTTTCACGCTGTGCACCATGGCTTCGGCGTTGTTTTTGGCGGTGACGAATTCGACTTTTTTCTTGTCGTCTTCGGCGTTCAGCTCGGCATCTTTCACCATTTGCTGAATCTCGGCTTCGCTCAAACCGGAGTTGGCCTTGATGGTGATTTTATTTTCTTTGCCAGTGCCTTTGTCTTTGGCACCGACGTGCAAAATGCCGTTCGCGTCGATGTCAAAAGACACTTCAATTTGCGGCGTGCCGCGTGCTGATGGCGGGATGCCTTCGAGGTTGAATTCGCCCAAGCCTTTGTTACCCGATGCGATCTCGCGCTCGCCTTGAAACACCTTGATGGTCACGGCTGGCTGGTTGTCTTCAGCGGTAGAAAACGTTTGTGCAAACTTGGTCGGGATGGTCGTGTTTTTCTTGATCATCTTGGTCATCACGCCGCCCATGGTCTCAATGCCCAATGACAGCGGGGTCACGTCAAGCAGCAGCACGTCGGTACGGTCACCAGACAGTACCTGGCCCTGAATGGCAGCGCCCACGGCCACGGCTTCGTCGGGGTTCACGTCTTTGCGCGGCTCTTTGCCGAAGAAGGCTTTGACGGCTTCCTGCACCTTGGGCATGCGGGTTTGGCCACCAACCAAAATCACGTCATGAATGTCGCTAACGCTCAGGCCAGCGTCTTTCATCGCGGTGCGGCACGGCGCAATGGTGCGCTCGATGAGCTCATCAACCAATGATTCGAGTTTGGCGCGGCTCAGCTTGACCAGCAAGTGCTTGGGGCCGCTGGCCGGGTCATGCGCGATATAGGGAATGTTGACTTCGGTCTGTGCGCTGTTTGACAGCTCGATCTTGGCTTTTTCAGCCGAATCTTTTAGTCGCTGCAAGGCAACAACGTCTTTGCTCAGGTCAATACCGCTGTCTTTTTTGAACTCGGCCACGATGTAGTCGATAACGCGCTGGTCAAAGTCTTCGCCGCCCAAAAAAGTGTCGCCATTGGTCGACAGCACTTCAAACTGCTTTTCACCGTCAACGTCGGCAATCTCGATGATGGACACGTCAAACGTGCCGCCACCCAGGTCATACACGGCAATTTTGCGGTCGCCTTTTTCCTGCTTGTCCAGGCCAAAAGCCAGTGCAGCCGCGGTGGGTTCGTTGATGATGCGTTTGACGTCCAGACCGGCAATGCGGCCTGCGTCTTTGGTGGCTTGGCGCTGTGCGTCGTTGAAGTAGGCAGGTACGGTAATAACCGCTTCAGTCACTGGCTCGCCGAGGTAGTCTTCAGCGGTTTTTTTCATTTTGCGCAAGATGTCGGCAGACACTTGCTGGGCTGACATTTTCTTGCCGCGCACTTCAACCCAGGCATCGCCGTTATCGGCCGCCACGATGGAATAAGGCATCAGCGCGATGTCTTTTTGGACTTCTTTTTCAGTGAACTTGCGGCCAATCAAGCGCTTGACGGCGTACAGCGTGTTCTTCGGGTTCGTCACGGCCTGGCGTTTGGCCGATGTGCCGACCAGCACTTCGCCGTCCTCCTGGTACGCCACGATAGAAGGCGTGGTGCGCGCACCCTCGGAGTTCTCGATCACCTTTGGCACATTGCCTTCCATGATGGATACGCAGCTGTTGGTGGTGCCCAAGTCGATTCCGATGATTCTTCCCATGATGTTCTCCGTTTGGTTCAGTAAGTTAGATTGTTAAGAGGTGTGGCTGGCTTGATGGATTTCAAGTCAACGGTTATTTGGGTGCGCTAACTGTCACCAGGGCTGGGCGTAACACGCGGTCGGCAATCAAGTAGCCTTTTTGCAGCACGGTAACGACGGTGTTGGCTTCTTGTTCAGACGGAACAACGCTGATAGCCTGGTGCTGGTGCGGATCGAACTTGGTACCCGCTGCCGGGTCAATTTGCATGACGCGGTTGCGCTCAAGCGCGGCTTTGAGCTGCTTGAGCGTGGCCGCTGCGCCTTCTTTGATTTGCTCGGGTGTGGCGCTGGGCAGGTTCAAACCGGCTTCCAGGCTATCTGCCACCGGCAGCAGACTTTCGGCAAAGCTTTCCAGCGCAAACTTGCGCGCTTTGCTCACCTCTTCCTCAGCGCGGCGGCGGGAATTTTCGCTTTCAGCTTTGGCGCGCAGGTAGCTGTCGGCCAGTTCGGTGTTTTTAGCTGTCAGGGTAGCGACCTCGGCTTGAGCCACAGCCAGCTCGTTAACGGCTTCAAACTCGTTGGCGGCCGCCGCGGCTTCCAGCTCTTCAGGGCTGGGCACGCCTGAAAGCCGATGATTCAGGGATTGATTTTGTTCGGGTTGTTTGGGTTCAGACATACTTAAACAGATTTTTAAAATAAGGTTTTGTGTAGCAAGCAGGCTAGCTGGGGTTGCCAAAACCCTTTTCAAGGGCAGGGTGATTGGAAGCTTGTAGGAAAAGTTCCCGCCATGTCGTTTTTGGACATAAAAAAACAGGCCTTGGCCTGTTTTTTTATGTTTGCACGAATGGCTTATTTTTTCTTGGCGGTGCCGGCTTTTGCCAGGCTGTTGACCCACTTGCCCGCAAAGGCCGGGATTTCGCCCAAGCGCTTGAGCAGGTCGGTACCGAGCGTCGTCAATGTGTAGCCGCTGGTGCCGTGCGTCATCAGGCCTGCGGCACGCAGTTCCTTGATGCGGGTGTTCAGTGTGTTGGGTGTGATGCTGCCAATACTGTCTTGCAGCAGGCGAAAGGTTTGAGGGTGGCCGTCTTTCAATGCCCACAGTACGCGCAGTGCGTAGCGTGATTCAAGCAATTCAAGCAATTGGCCTACTGCAGCGGTTTCTTTAGCACTCATTGGGTGTTCCTCGGATCAATTTTGGGTGATGGGTTAGCGATGTCTGAGCATTTCATCTCATGCTTAGGAGAGAATATAACGCAAAAACTCCAATCTGCTACCAGTTTTATAGCTGCTTGCACCCGAACCTATTGGACTGTGGGCTTAAAACGACCGAAAAAGTCATGGCAAACCCTAATTTGACCGTTTTTGAGATGTTCTTAACGCACCGGATCGCCTGGCGATGCCATCAAGCCTGCCAGACCCCATAACCCGCATCCCGCAGGGCGATGCCCAGCTCGACTTCCATGTCTCTGGCGCCTTCGTACGGCATGGGGTTGTAGACCTGGTACAGCTTGGGCAGCAGGCGCAGACCAAAGCCCTTCACGCAGCGGCTGGACTGGATACCGGCCTTGTGTTTGTCAAAGCGTAGATACACGTCCAGCCCCGTCATGCCGACGTAGACAAAAGCCTTTCCCAGAATGTAGTCGGGGTTGCAGCGCCTGAAGCGGGCGATGTTCCACACCTCTGGCGCAAGCTCGATCACGTAGACGCTGTAGTGGTGTCCGCGCTGAGGACGCGGCTCTTTCGGGGCTTTGGCTGGTTTTTCAGGCATGGCATTTGGTCAATGTGCCTGATGTTATCGCCTGCCGGAATGCTATTCAAATAAGAGCTGCTCGCGCAGGTATCTATTGGGCTAGCGGCCTAAAATATTCGCCACAGCCTAAATTTTTGTTGTCGTGGACTTGATCGGCAATCCATAAACCCGAATTTTTGATGCCATGGCGGGGACATGGATCGCGGGCCGTGATTGTTGCGGGAGATGTTGCTCTAAATCTTCTGGGTAACATGGTGCGCTATGACCCAGTTGCCCCCCGCATTTCAATACCCCCGTTTACTCGCCATTGCCGGGTCTGACAGCGGCGGCGGCGCAGGCATTCAGGCGGACCTGAAGACCTTCTCGGCGCTAGGCTGCTTTGGCATGACCGCCATCACGGCACTGACGGCGCAAAATACGACGGGGGTGCGCGCCATTCATGGCGTGCCGCCTGACATGCTGCGTGATCAAATCGACGCAGTCATTGAGGACATTGGCGTGGACGCAGTGAAGATTGGCATGCTGCATTCGCCCGAGGTTGTGCAAGCGGTTGCCAGCGCCATTGATCGGCATGCATTGCCCCATGTGGTGCTGGACCCTGTGATGGTGGCCACCAGCGGTGCCGTGCTTATCGACAGCCCGGCGATTACTGCATTGGTGAGTGAGTTGTTTGGCCGGGCGGTGCTGGTCACGCCAAACCTGGATGAAGCGTCATTGTTGGTTGGTCGCACTTTGACTAACAAGGATGACATGCAATCCGCAGCTCTTGAGCTGCTGGCCAAAGGCGCGAAAGCAGTGCTCGTCAAGGGCGGGCATTTGGCGGGTGATGTCGTCAGTGACCTGCTGCAAGTGGCCGGCGCCGCACCGCACTGGATGCGCGGGGCGCGTATCGCCACCGCCAACACGCATGGCACGGGTTGTACGCTGTCTTCGGCGATTGCGGCGTACCTGGCTTTGGGCTTGTCGCTTATTGATGCTGTTGAAGCCGCCAGAACCTACGTGCGGGGCGCGCTTGCTGCGGGCGCGAACGTTAAAACCGGGCAGGGCGGCGGCCCGTTAAACCATGGTTTTGCGCCCCAGGTGATGCGGCTAAAGCCGCTGGTCGTTTAGACCTGATTGGCTGAATCGCCCACCAGGCCGTGATCCTTACACCTCAGTCACAAATTGTTCACGGGGACGGCGCACTTTTTTCAGGCTCACCAGCCAATCCTTGTCTTTCTGGCGGTAACCAATAGGCATGATGACCACGCTGCGCAAGCCGCGCTCGCGTAGCTTAAGTATTTTGTCCAGCGCGTTTGAGTCGAAGCCTTCCATCGGCGTGGCGTCCACGCCTTCAAACGCGGCGGCAATCAGGGCCGCACCCAGGCCAATGTAGGCCTGGCGGGCAGCGTGCTGGTAGTTCACCTCAGCGTCTCGCTGGGGATAGCTGGACAGAAGCATCTGGCGGTAGTTTTCCCAGCCCTCGTTTTTAAAACCGCGTATCTCGTTGGTCAGGTCAAACATCATGTTGATGCGTTCAGCCGTGTAGTTGTCCCAAGCGGCAAACACCAGCAGGTGGGAGCCATCGGTGACTGGAGCCTGGTTCCAGGCAATCGGTTTGATCTGCTCGCGCACCGCCGCATTGGTGACCAGAATAATCTCGAAAGGCTGCAAGCCGCTTGAGGTAGGCGCCAGGCGGGCTGCCTCCAAAATGCACTCCACCTTGTCGGCAGGTACCACTTTGCCAGCGATCATGGCCTTGGTGGCGTAACGCCAGTTAAGTTTGTCGATCAGCTGGCTAGCGGGGGCTTCGGACGGTGTGGTGGTTGCTGGGGTGCTCATGGATTTGTTCCTGATGTGCGTTTGCGGTTGAGGGTGGATAGCTGGCTTGGTGATGACGCGTCATTCACTTTAGGGCTGAATTAGCTGCCTGCATAGCTTCAATAAAACACTGTAGTGTTGCAAATTAATCAACAACAAGCCTAAAATTTATTAACCTCGATGCTCAATCCCCAACACTTGGCCACCTTCCCCACCATTGTTAACGCAGGCAGTATCAGCAAGGCGGCGCTGCGCTTGGGCTGCGGCAAGTCCGTGGTGTCCCGGCAACTGGCCAAGCTGGAAGCCGACCTGGGAGCGCGCTTGATCCAGCGCACCACCCGGCGCTTGACCTTGACGGAGGTGGGCGAAGTGGTGCTGATGGAGGCGCTGCACAATGACCGTTCACTGGCCAACGTGGAACAAATCATTGGGCAGTTTCAACAAGAAGTGCGTGGCCGCCTGCGCGTGGCCTGCCCGCGCCCTTTGGGTCAGCGTTACCTGGTTCCCTTGATCACAGAATTTGCCCAGCGCTACCCCCTGATCGAGATCACCTTGCAGGTCGAAGACCGCCCGAGCGACTTGGTAGCCGACCAAATTGACGTGGCCGTGCGCATTGCACACCTGGAAGACTCCACCCTGGTGGCGCGCAAACTGGCCGACAGCTCCCGCGTGCTGGTGGCCTCGCCCGCCTATCTGGCACGCGCTGGCACGCCGCTGGAGCCGGCTGAGCTGTCGGATCACAATTGCATCATTTTTGTGAGCGGCAGCACGGTCTGGGACGCCTGGAGTTTTAGTAAAAATGGTGAGCAGTATCCGGTGAGAGCCACTGGCTCCATCCGCGTCAACGATGGGCTTTCGCTAGCCGCCATTGCCTGCGCAGGTGCCGGCATCACCGTGCTCGACCGCCTGCTGGTAGCCCCCGAGCTGGCCAGCGGTGCCCTGGTGGAGCTGCTACCCGACTACCGCCTAAACCCCGGCCCACCCATCTACGCCGTTTACCCGGCACGCAAATGGCTGGCCCTCAACACCACGACGTTTGTGGCGTTTTTGCAAGAGCGGCTGTTTGTTGCATGAGTTTTTGGTTCTTAGTTCTTGGCTGAATCGCTCATCAATTTAGCCAGTACAAACGTCAATACCAGCGTAGGAATGGCTGCCCCCCAGGCGGGTGCCAAATTAGCCATGGCATGGTAGAAAACCACGCCGCTGAACCAGATCAGCACCGCGCTGTAATTCACTGGCCGCTCAGTCACCAGCGCAGCCACATTGGTTTGACCCACCAGCCGCGCCAGTATCACGCCATACAGCGGGATAAATACCGAGCTGAGAATCAGCAAAAACGGCTCCAGCGCATGCATCGGCAGCACCATGGCCAAGCCAGTGCACACCACCGCCATCACAATGCCAATGTGCCGAACTGACCAGGACGGCTTCAGGCTGTGGCCCGCCACGGCGCCTGAATACACGTCGCCATAAGCGTTGTCCACCTCGTCGATCAAAATCAAACTCAGCGCAATCAAGCCGCCTTGGGCCAGCAGCAGCGCTGCGACCAAATCAGCACTCGGCGTGGTAATTGCAATCAAAACCCCCAGTGAATAGCACCAGATATTGGCCACGGCATAACCCAGCCAGGTGCCGCGCAGTGCGCTCTTGCCATCCCGCCCGTGGCGCGCAAAGTCTGCCACCAGCGGCAACCACGATATAGGCATGGCAATCACCAAATCAAGCGCCTGCATGCTGCTCATGCCGCCGGTGCCGGGCTTGTTCCAAATCGCACTTAAACCCTGCGCGCTGGCTTTGCCCAAAAACTGCCAAGTCAGCCAAAGCAGCGACGCAATGACCAGCGGCAAACCGAAGCGGCCAATGAACTTGCGCACCAGCTTCACCATGCTGCCGGACATCAACGCCACCAGCACAGCGCCCCACAGCAGCGTGGCAGCAAACGGCCACCAGTTAGCCGCAAAGCCGCCACCTTGTCGCGCAATGGCTACCGCGCCGTCACGCATCACCACCAGCTCAAACGTCGTCCAGCCGATAAGTTGCACGATGTTCAGCAGCACCGGCAGTTTGGCAAAGCTGGATCCATAAGTCGCATGCATCAGCCCCGAG
>Ga0123339_10002931_pt1 | contig 11461 bp, 10 predicted proteins | sample lystaG_FD_89956 | JGI IMG/M metagenome (GOLD analysis project Ga0123339, IMG submission 89956) | Glacier valley bacterial and archeal communities from Borup Fiord, Nunavut, Canada, to study Microbial Dark Matter (Phase II) -... | ecosystem: Environmental > Aquatic > Freshwater > Ice > Glacier ... | reverse complement strand
GGCGCGGGCTGGGTGGTGACGACAGACGCCGGTCTGGTCCGGGCGGGCCAAGTGGTCAATGCCGCCGGCGTGCAGGCCGGGCGCATCGCCGCGCTGGCGGGCGTTCAGGTGCCGATGCACGCCCTGGTGCAGCAGGTCGTGGCGACGGAGGCCGCGCCCGTGATGCTGCGCCAGCTCGTCGCTTGGACCGGGCGGCACCTGTCGCTGAAGCAGGGCAACGGCGGCCACCTGCTGATCGGCGGCGGCTGGCCCGGCACGCAGGACGCCCACGGCGCGGCCCAGGTGCGGCGCGACAGCCTGGAGGGCAACCTTGCCCTGGCCTGCCGCGCGCTGCCGGGCCTGCGCGGGGTGCATGTCCTGCGCGCCTGGACCGGCCTGGCCCCGCATTTGGACCGCGCCCCGGTCATCAGCGCGACGCCGGGGATGCCGGGGCTGTGGCATGGGGTGACGGGGAATGGCTATACGCTGGGGCCGGTCGTGGGGCGCATGTTGGCGGATGCGGTGCTGGGGAGGGCGGCGCTGCCGGCGGCGTTCAGCCTATAGGGGCATAGATGGCCGTTGCTCACGCTAAGGCTACCCTTGACGACGAGGATGATACCTTCCTCGCTTCATGAGCGACGAACGATCACGTCACATCGGGTGAAGGCTGCGCCGCAGCTGCCCGCAGCTGTGGTCCAAATACCTCCTTCAACTTCAAAAGCTTTGCGACGAGCCAGGATCGCATCTCATCGCCACGTTTGGCCGCGTCCGCGATGGTTGTGTCAGGCAGCACTACCCTGATGCGGCAGGCACGCTTGTTGTCCAACCGCTCCCAAATCAGAACCTCGCTGCCCAATTCCTTGACTTGGCTCTCCAGGTAATCGAAGATGATCTTGTTGCGATCCATATCCCCCACATCAATGTAGATCTCAGCACTCAGCCGGCGCCCATTTGCGAAGGCAACACCGTATGTGATCCCGGAAACTCCACTGGCGAACGAGTACCAAGATTGCAGTTGAGCCACCCTGGCGTTGGTGAAGCGATGCTTCTCCCGCAACTCATCCATCAGAGGCTGGAAGAACGCTTGGTATGCGGCCATCTTGTTGGACACGTCTGCGCGGCTGCTGTTCGACACCGTTTTCGCATAAGCATTCGGAGAGGCGGCAAGCCTGAACACGACTGCGGGGTCCGACTTGCCGATGCATACAACTTCCAAAGCAATGGCATAGAAATCGAGGTTCTCGCGTGTGTGACGGTTCAGGAAATCTATGGCTTCGCGATGCTCCTCGCGTATGGTTGGGGAAATCCACACAATGATGCCGGCGTCCAAACCTGCTGCGTAGGTGAGCAGTTGCCCCAGGTGGCTGTGGTCAGTTTGCTCAAGCTGGTTCTCGATCACCACGCGCCTGCCGCCGCTGCTCTCCTTGGCTTCGATATCACATGCAAAACTCCCAACAGGAGCCTCCGTTTGCACAAGCTCCAAATCTAACCCGAGTGCCTCGCCTAGCAGCGCCAAATTCTGAGCCAGCCAAGGCGTAAAATCGCGCGCCTCTGACGTCCAAAGCACCTTTGGTTGAACCCGCTCCAATTTACCAAGCGTAATCGACACGGAAATCCCCACCAGCATACCGCATGAAATATCTCATAAAACTTGATACAGGGCTAGAATCTGAACATCATGAATTGTCACGAAAACGCAATTTGATGTCAGGGCGAACACTGCGTCAGGACGGTGCATCATGTCCAGAATGGACCAGCGCCGCCTGCAGCATCGCCGCCTCCGCCCCATCCACCACCCCCACCGGCGGGCGCACGGCGGCGCACGGGATGCTGCCCAGGGCGTGCAGGCACCACTTGATCCGCGCCGTCGCCCGGCCCGGCGGCGGCTGGCCATAGATCGCGTCGGCCAGCGGCCTGATCCGGTCGTGCACCGCCCGTGCCGCCGGCAGGTCGGACCGCCGCATCGCGGCGTCCAGCGCCAGGATATCGCCGGGCACGATGTCCGCTAGCGACACCATGCTGCCGTCGCTGCCGTGCGCCATGCAGGCCATCAGGTGCTCGTCGCCGCTGGCCAGCACCGCCACGTCCGGGCGGCGGGCGCGGACCCGGCGGCGCAGCGCGTCGTAGCGGTTGACCTCCCAGCCGCCCTCCTTGATGCCGACGACGCCGGGCAAGTCGAGCAGGCGGTCCAGCGTGTCGGGCGCATAGGCCATGCCGCCCGCCGCGTGGTGCGCCTGGAACAGGAACAGCGGCACGCCGGGAACGGCGGCGGCCACCAGCCGGTGGTGCAGCACGGCCGCCGCAGGGTCGCCGGACAAGGCGAAGCCGTTGGGCGGGAACACCATAACCGCGTCGGCCCCTGCCGCGGCGGCGTCCCCAGCCTCCCGTGCCGCATCCAGGCTGCCTTCCGCGTTCACGCCTGCCACGACGGTGCGGCTTGCGCCCACGGCGCGGACGGCCCCGACCACGGCCCGGCGCTTCTCGACCGCCGAGATGACGAAGTTCTCGCCGGCATGGCCGTTGCACAGCACGCCGGCGATGCCGGGGTGCAGGCCGCACGCGGCGGTGTGCGCGGCATAGGCGTCCCAGTCCGGCGCGAAATCCGGGCGCATCGGCAGCACCGTGCTGGGGTAGATGCCGTGCCAGCGTGCCGGGCCAACCCGGATCATGCGTGGTCCGCCACGCGTACCGGCACCGCCGCGTAGCCGCGCCCGAACCGCCGCTCCAGCGCCCGCTGCACGAAGTCCCACAGCGTGGTCAGGGCCAGGTAATAGACGGCGGCCACGCAATACACCTCCAGCACCTCGAACTTGAGCTGCATGATCATCTGGCTGCGCCGCATCAGCTCCTCCATCGAGATCACGGAAGTGATGCTCGTCGCCTTCAGCAGCCCGTTCACGCTGTTGCCCAGCGGCGGGATGATGATGCGGAACGCCTGCGGCAGCGTCACCAGCCACACCGCCTGCACCCGGCCCAGGCCCAGCGCCCGCGCCGCGTCCCGCTGGCCCGGCGCCACGCCGTTGAACCCGGCGCGTATGATCTCGCTGAGATACGCCCCCTCGTTCAGCGTCAGCGCCACGAAGGCCGACATGACGACGCCGAACTTCAGCCCCACCTGCGGCAGGCCGGTATAGACGATCACGAGCTGCACCAGCAGCGGCGTGCCGCGGAACACCCAGACATAGAACGCGGCCAGGCGCGGCAGCACCCGCCTGCCGCCCGCCCGCATCGCCGCCAGCAGCAGCCCCATCACCAGCCCGCCGGCAAGCGACACCGCCGTCAGCCCGACCGTGACCGCCACGCCGCGCAGCAGGAAGGCATTGTCGAGGTAGCCGGCAAAGGCCCAGAAATCGAACACGCGCCGCCGGGTGTTACTGCGGCCCCGGCCCGCGCACAGCAAACCCGCCCTGCAGCTTCGCCAACCCGAACTTGTCGAACAGCGCATCATACGTGCCGTCCGCCCGTATCTCCGTGAAGGCCGCCGCCGCGGCCTCCGCCACCGCCCGGTCGCGGAAGCCGAACGTGATGTCGGTGCCGCCGAAGCCGGTCAGCAGCAGCTGCATGCCGCGCCCCTTGCTGATGGCCCGCGCCGCGTCTTCCACGATGATGACGACCTCGACCTGGCCCGCGCGCAGCGCCGCCGTCGCCTCCGTCGCGGTGCTGAAGGTGCGGAGATCGACCGGCTTCAGGCCGCGCTTGACCAGATCCTCGTTCGCCTCCTTCGCCTTGCGCTCCTGGTAGGTGCCGATCTCGATGGCGCCGACGCGGCCGGCCAGGTCGTCGAAGGATTTCACCTGCAAATTGGACGATGCCATGCCGAACACGCCGATGGCCTGCTGCGCATAGGGCACCATGAACATCAGGCGGGACCGCTCCTCGGTCCAGAACATGCCGGTGTCGATGCCGTCGAACCGCCCGCCGCGCAGCGCCGGGACCATGGCGGGGAAGTCCATGCGGACGAACTCGGTCGGCACGCACAGGCGCTTGCCCAGCTCGCGGCCTAGCTCCACGTTCAGGCCCTGCAGCTCGCCCTTCTCGTCCACGAACTGTTGGGGCGGCAGGGTTGGGTTGATGGCGAGTTGCAGCTTGCCGGGGTCCACCAGGCTGGCGGCGGGCACCTTCGGGGTGCATTGCGCCCAGGCGGCTCCTGCATGCAGCAGGATGGCGAGGACTGGCACGAAGCGCGGGATACGCATGGAAGCTCCTGCATTGGGGACCATCGGGACGCAGCAAGGACCATGCCACCCCGGTCCGGGATAGCAACAGGTGATCGACGTCCGATTCGATGCTCAGACCGAGCAGTAGCGCTCCACCACGGCATCGTCGGCCAGCATGGCGGCAGCACGGCCCGAATGCACCACCATGCCCCCGTCCAGCACATAGGCCCGGTCGGCGATGGCCAGCGCCATGCCGACGTTCTGCTCCACCAGCAGGATCGTCGTCCCGTCCCGGCGCAGCGCCTCGAACAGCGCGAACATCTCGTCCACCAGGACGGGCATGATCCCCTCGCTCGGCTCGTCCAGCATCACCAGCCGGGGCGCTGACGCGAGCGCGCGGGCGATGGCCAGCATCTGCTGCTCCCCGCCGGACATGGTGCTGGCCTGCTGGTCCAGCCGCTCGGCCAGGCGCGGGAAGGTCTCGGCCAGGCGGGCGACGATGCGCGCCTCCTCCCGCCGCAAGGGGCTGGCGAGCAGGCCCAGCAGCAGGTTCTCCCGCACCGTCAGGCCCGGCACGATCCGCCGCTCCTCCGGCACATACGCCAGGCCCAGCCGGTAGCGGGCATGGACCGGCAGGGCCAGCAGGTCGTGCCCGTCGAACGTCACCTGCCCACGCAGCCGGGGCAGCAGGCCCATGACGGATTTCAGCGTCGTCGTCTTGCCCGCGCCGTTCCGCCCCACCAGGCATACGATCTCCCCCGCCGCCACGTCCAGGCTGACGCCCTGCAGCACGTGGCTGGCGCCATACCAGGCATGCAGGTCCGCAACCCGCAACATCAATGCCCCCGCTGGCCGAGATACACGCGCCTCACCTCGTCGTTGCCGCGTATCTCGTCCGGCGTCCCTTCGGCCAGCAACGCGCCCTGGTGCAGCACCAGCAGGCGCTGGCAGACGCCCATCACCAGCCGCATCTTGTGCTCGACCAGGATCACCGTGCGGTCCTGCGCCAGCCGCAGGATCAGGTCCATCACGTCCCGCGTCTCCTCCGGCGACATGCCCGCGGTCGGCTCGTCCAGCAGTAGCAGGCGGGGCCGGGCGGCCAGCGCCATCGCCAGCTCCAGCGCCCGTTGCTCCCCGTGCGCCAGGGTGCCGGCCACGGCGCCGGCCCGGTGCTGCAAGCCCACGGTGCCCAGCAACGCCCGGGCCTCGTCCACCAGCGCCGCCAGCCGCGCGCGGGGACGCCAGGGGTCGTAGCGGCTGGCCAGCGCCTGCGCCGCCACGCGCACGTTCTCCAGCGCCGTCAGGCTCGGGAACACGTTGGTGATCTGGAAGGACTTGGCGATGCCCATCGCGGCGTAGCGGTGCTGCGGCGTGCCGGTGATGTCCTGCCCATCCCACCAGATGCGCCCGGCGCTGGGCGGGAATGCGCCCGTCAGCAGGTTGAAGAAGGTGCTCTTGCCCGCCCCGTTCGGCCCGATCACGCCCGTCAGCGCGCCGGCCTGGAACCCGGCCGACACGCCATCGAGCGCCGTGAACCCGCCAAACCGCTTGGTCAGCCCCTCCGTCCGCAGGATCACGCCCACCGGGGAAGACGCCCCAGCAGCGTGCCCCATACCCCGCGCGGGAAGAACAGCACGCAGGCCATGAACAGCGCGCCGACGGCCAGCGGCCAGTGCTCGGTCCAGCCCGACACCAGCGTCTCAGTCGCCACGAACACCAGCGCGCCCACGAACGGCCCGAAGAACGTGCCGGACCCGCCCAGCAGCGCCATGATGACGGCAAGGCCCGACGTGCCGAGGTCCATGGAGTCGATCGGCACGATGCCCAGCTTCAGCGCATACAGCGCCCCCGCCAAGCCGGTGAACGCGCCCGATAAAGTAAAAGCCTGCCACCGCACCCGGCGCACGTCGTAGCCGCAGGCCCGCGCCCGCCCCTCGTTCTCCCGCACAGCGGCCATTGCCGCGCCGAACGGGGAGGCCAGGATGCGCGCCAGGGCGAACAGCGCCAGGATGGCCGGCACGGCCAGCACGTAGTAGCGCACGCGGGGGTCCAGAGGGTCCAGCGTCAGGCCGGGCAGCCGGATGGCGCCCATATTGACGCCGCGCAACCCGTTCTCCCCGCCCGTCCAGCCGGCCGCCTGGTAGGCGATGAAATAGGCGCATTGCGCGAGCGCCAGCGTGACCATGGCGAAGTAGATGCCGCGCGTCCGCGTCGCCAGCAGACCCATCACGAAGGCGATCCCCGTGCCCGCCAGAAGCCCAGCACCTACCGCCGCCCACAGCGGCGCCCCGCGCGTCAGCGCGATGCCGCAGGCATACGCGCCGCCGCCGAACAGCGCGGCATGGCCGAAGCTCAGCAGCCCCAGCGCGCCATAGACCAGGTTGAACCCCAGCGCATACAGCCCCCACACCAGCACGTCCGCCGCCAGCGCCGGGGTGGGCAGCACCCAGGGCAATGCCAGCAGGGCCAAGCTGCCCAGCAGCGCCGGGTGCGCGCCCAGGCGCAGCCGGCCCGGCGCAGGCAGGGCCACGCCGCTCACCGGAGGAGCGTCCTTGCATACGCCAACCGACGTGACGGCGCGGCTTGGTCCGTGAAACCCGTCATTGCGAGGAGCGTAGCAACGCGGCAATCCAGGGGCCAATAGGACGGCGCTGGCGGCCCCTGGACTGCCGCGGCGCAAGGGCGCCTCGCAGTGACGGGTGTGCGGAGCGAGCGAGGTGCCAGCCCAAACGACGACATGCCGGAACGCACCTCATGCCGCCCCGGCGCGGCCGAACAGCCCCTGGGGCCGCACCAGCAGCACCAGCGCCATCAAGGCATACATCGACACCTTCGCCATCTCCGGCGCGAACAGGCTGGTCATGCTGACCACCACGCCCAGCAGCAACCCAGCCGCCACGCCGCCGCCCAAGGACCCCATGCCGCCCACGACGGTCACGACGAAGGCCTCGGCCAGCACCGTCGCCCCCATCTCGGGGCTGGCCCCCTGCAACGGCGCCGCCAGCAGCCCGGCCAGGCCAGCGATCCCAGTGCCAAGCCCGAACACCAGCATCCACACCCGGCCGACATCCAGGCCCAGCACGCGGGCGATCACCGGGTCCCTCGCGCCAGCGCGTATCACCAGGCCCATGCGCGTCCGCTCGATCAGCAGCCACAGCGCCAGCATGACGGCGGCCGCCACCCCGATGACGAACAGGCGATACAGCGGGAAATACCCGACGCCTATGTCCACCGCGCCTTGCAGCAGGTCCGGCGTGTCGAACGGGATGCCGCCCTTGCCCCACAGCAGCCGCACCACCTCGACCATCACGTAGGACAGGCCGAAGGTCAGCAGCAGCGGGTCGTCGATGCCGCGGCCATACAGGGGGCGCACCAGCACCCGCTCCACCGCCAGCCCGCCCAGCCCGATCAGGACAGGCACGCCCAGCAGGCACACCCAGAAGTTGCCCGTCATGCCGAACAGGAACACCCCGGCATAGGCGCCGACCATGAAGAACGCCCCGTGGGCGAAGTTCACGACCTGCAGCAACCCGAAGATCAACGACAGCCCCGTCGCTAGCAGCACATAGACCGCCCCCAGCGCCAACCCGGTGAAGGCCTGCAACGCCAGCAGGCTGAGTGGATATGAGTCCAAGCTTAGCTGTGTCCCAGCGCAGTGCATCCGCGCAGCATCGCCTCGTCCGGGCCGTCTTGCGCCAGTATCTCGAACAGGTCGGCATCGCCGGCGCCGGGCTTGTCCTTGCTGCCGATGATGAGGACGGACTGCACGCTCTGGTGGTCGCACGCCCGGTAGTACTGCGGCCCCTTGTAGGCGTCGTATTTCAGCGCCGCGAGCGCATCGACCACCCGCTCCGTCTCCGTCGTGCCGGCGGCGCGCGCCGCGGCCAGCACGGTGGTGACGCCGGCATAGCCCAGCGCGCCGTAGTCGGACGGCACGCGCCCGCCGTGCATCTTGCGGAATGCGTCGTTGAACGCCCGGGCGCTGGGCACGGTGTCCTCCAGCTTCCAGTAGTACGACGTGCCGCCGACGACGCCCGCGAACGCCTCCGCCCCGCCGCCGACGCGCGCGGTATAGAGCAGCACCGGCGCCACCAGCTTCGTCGTGCGCTTCAGGCCGAAGTCGGTGGCCTGCTTCATGGAGATCTGCTGGTCCCGGCCGAAGTTACAGATGCACAGCACGTCCGGCTTCAAGGCCTGGATGCGCGGCAGGAAGGGGCTGAAGTCGCTGGCCCCGATGGGGTGGCGTATGTCCGCCACGACCTCGATCCCGAACGCGGCCCCGGCGGCCTGGAAGCCGCGCACCATCTCGTGCCCATAGGCGTAGTCCGCCGTCAGGAATGCCACGCGCTTGCCGAACTTGGGGAACACGTAGCGGCCGACGGCGCCAGCCGTCATGTGCGGGTTCAGCGCCTCGTGGAAGGTCCAGCGGCTCCAATCCGCGGCCTCGTTGATGGCGTCGGACTGGCTGATGCTGTTGAACAGCACCTTGCGTTGCTTGGTGACGTTGTTGATCGCCAACTGCACCGCCGCCGACAGGCCGCCGACAATGAAGTCTGCTTTGTCTTTCTCGATCAATTCCAGAGTGCGCGTCGCGGCCTCCCCGGGGTTCAGCCGGTCGTCGCGCACCAGCAGCTCCGCCATGCGCCCGCCCAGCCCGCCGGCGGCGTTGAACTGCGCGACGGCAAGCTCCGCGGCGCGCACCTGGTCCTGCGCCTCCGCCCCGAACGCGCCGGTCAGCGGCGTGGGGAAGCCGATGCGTATGGGCGCCGTCTGCGCGCGTACGGAGAGAGCAGGCATCGCGAGGGCTGTGGCGAGGGCGGCGCGCCGGGTCAGGGTCATGGTGCTCTCCGTCATGGCACGCGGCCCAGCGCGCGCAGGATGCGCTCGGGCGTGGCCGGCTGCTGGTTGATGCGGGCGCCCAGGGGGCGGATGGCGTCGTTGATGGCGTTCATCACCGCGGCCGGGGCGCCTGCGGTGCCGGCCTCCCCGGCGCCCTTGGCGCCCAGGGTGCTCGTCAGGGTCGGCGTTTCGACATGCGCCACCTCGATGTCCGGCATCCCGTCGGCCATCGGCACGAGATAGTCGGCGAGCGTCCCGTTCTGCAGTTGCGAGTGCTCGTCATACACGCACTCCTCGAACAAGGCTGCGCCAATGCCCTGCACGACGCCGCCGCGGATTTGCTCATCGACCAGCAGCGGGTTGATGACGGTGCCGCAATCCTCCACCACCCAATGCCGCAACAGCGTGACGAAGCCGGTGTCGGGATCGACCTCCACCAGGCTGGCCTGGGCGCCGTTGGTGAAGGCGAACGGATACTCACGCGGCATGTAGTGGCGCACCGCCATCAGCTCGGGCTGCACGCCCGGCGGCAGCGTGTCGCCGCGGAAGTAGCCGACCCGGCCCACATCGGACAGCGCCATGCGCGGCGTGCCGTCCAGGTCCGTCACATGCCCGCCGCGCAGGTCCAGCCGGTCCGGCTGCGCTTGCAGCACGGCGGCGGCCAGCGCCAGGATGTTGGCTTTCAGCGCACGGGATGCCAGCAGCGCCGCTTCCCCGCCGATGCCGGCGCCGCGGCTGGCCCAGGTGCCGCCGCCGTAGGGCGTGCGCTCCGTGTCGCCCGTCACCACGCGGACGCTGGACATGGGGACGGACAGCTCGTGCGCGACGACCTGGGCGATGACGGTCTCGGTGCCCTGGCCTTGCTCGGTGACGCTGATGCTGGCCGTCACGGTGCCGCCGGGGTCCAGCCGGATGGAGCAGCCGTCCTGGGCCGAGATGGGCGCGCCGCCGACGCCGTAGAATGCCGGGCCGGGGTTGCTGAGTTCCACGAAGCAGGCCAGGCCGATGCCACGCAGCACGCCGCGGCCGCGCGCCTCCGCCTGCTCCCGCCGCAGGGTGTCGTAATCCATCAGCACCAGCAGCTTCTCGAACGAGGCGCGCAGCGACAGCCGCTCGAACCGTAACCCGGACGGCGCGGTATGCGGGTAGGCGTCGTCGGCCAGCAGGTTGCGGCGGCGCAGCTCGGCCGGGTCCATCCCAAGCCGGTGCGCGGCGAGGTCCATCAGCCCCTCCGTCACGCTGACGGAGATGGGGTGGCCGACGCCGCGGTATTGGCAGGTCGGCGTGCGGGTTTGCAGCGCCACGCGCAGCCGCGCCTTGTAGGCGGTCAGGCGATACCAGGACCCGGCCAGGTTCACGACCTGGTTGCCCTCCACCGCCGATGTCCGGGGATAGACCGAGTAGGGGCCGATGCCCGTCAGGTCGTCCACCTCCAGCCCGCGTAGCGTGCCGTCCGCCCCGACTGCCAGCCGCGCCCGCGTCGTGTGGTCCCGCGCGTGTATGTCGGTCAGGAAGCTTTCCAGCCGGTCCGCCTGGAACGCCACGGGCCGGCCCAGCAGCACGGCGCAGGCGCAGGCCGCCATCTCGTCCGGATACACATGGACCTTGATGCCGAAGCTGCCGCCCACGTCGCGGCAAACCACGCGCACCTGGGTTTCGGACAGGCCGAGGTGCTTGGCGAACACCTCCTTCATCATGTGCGGCGCCTGGTGGCTGTGCCAGACCGTGAGCTGGTCGTCGGTCCAGTCCGCCAGGATGGACCGGCCTTCCAGCGTGACGCCGGTATGGCGTCCGCTGATGAACGTCTCCTCCACCACCACGTCCGCCCCGGCGAACGCTGCGTCCGTGCCGCCGACATCCAGGCTGCGGGTGAAGGCGAGGTTGTCGCGCAACTCCGGGAACAATGGCGGCGCGGCCAACGCGGCCTCCGCATCGGGCAGGGGCGTCAGCTCCTCCCACTCCACCTGCACCAGCGCCGCCGCGTCCTCGGCCTCCGCGCGGCTGTCGGCCAGCACGGCGGCGACGGCCTCGCCCTGCCAGGTCGCGCGGTCCGGCGCCAAGGGGTGCTGCGGCGCGGATTTCAGCCCGGCGAAATGCGCCAGCACGCCGACCCACGGCGTACAGACCGGCGCCAGGTCGGCAGAGGTCACGACGCGAACGACGCCGGGCATGGCGCGGGCGGCGGCGGTTTCGATGCTGGTGATGCGCGCATGGGCATAGGGGCTGCGTACGAAGGCCATGTGGACGGTGCGCGGCAGGCGCATGTCGTCCACGTACTGCCCCTGGCCGCGCAACAGGCGCTTCGCGTTCGGCCGCGGCACGCTGCGGCCGATGTAGCTGTTGGGCAGGTCAGTGTCGTGCAGGCTGGGGGGCAGCAGGACGTTCATGCGGCCAATCCCTTCGCGGCGCGGTCCTGCGCGACCGCGTCGATGGCGTCCACGATGGCGTGGTAGCCGGTGCAGCGGCAGTAGTTGCCGCTCATGGCG